>JAABUQ010005372.1_pt1 | contig 20541 bp, 18 predicted proteins | sample 5560001 | NCBI WGS metagenome assembly JAABUQ01 (sample SAMN10711888, study PRJNA513371) | rock metagenome | isolation source: Antarctica rocks | place: Antarctica: Victoria Land, Finger Mt nord | collected 2015-12-18
CGCCGCAGCATGAATAGCCTCGGGCTCACCGCCCTCACCAACTATCGCACGACGTTCGCCGACGACGATGCCGTGCCTGGCAAGGAGACCGATGATGGCGCGGACACCACCAAGTACAACCTGCGCGTCGCCGACGACCTTTACGAGTGGCTCCGCGCGACGGCCTTCTACGCCCGTGTCTCCATGAACAGCGTCGTCGTCGCCGCGCTTCGTCGCTATCGCGCCGCCCGCCACGCCGATGAGTCAATGACCGGGGTCAGCAACGCATCGTAGCCCTGCGACGCTGTCGGCGTCGGCAGCGATCCCCTGCATGCTGGTGCGCCGGCTCGGCGTCGAGCGGCCGGTACGGGAGGTCATGGGATAGGAACTTTGGCGCCATTGTGCGCTGACGCTAGCGGCTGCGTGGCCGGCAGCGCGACTGCTCCCCCCGTCACTTGCGGAGGCGTGATCGGAGCGGATAGGACCTGCAGGGCAACGTCGTACAGATTCAGAACACCGACGGCGTGGTACGTGTGGCTCCCCCACTCCTCGCCATCATCAGTATGTGGAGGCCTACTGTTCCAGGTGATTCTCACTTCGACCGGGCGCGACGGCGCTTTGTACTGCTCCGCCGCTCCCAGACAAAAGCGTGCGCCATCTGCGCCCACGACGCTTATCCGTCTCGTCGTCAGAAGCTCGCGGATCGGCGCCGGCAAAGCGTCCAGCGTCCCCTGCGACGTCTTGATCACATCGAGATGCACGCCGTACGCGGACCGCTCGGTCGAGTTGCTCACGACGAGATCTAGGCAGCGGTCGCCGTCGGTGTCGTGCTCCCCCGGAACGATGGCGATGCGCACGGCGCGCCCCATCTCTGCCTGCAATCTCTCCCAGGCCGCGCGCGCCGATGCGACGAGATAGCCGACCAAAGCCAGGGTAATCGTCGTCAACACCGGAGTGTTCGTCCAGGCAAGCGCGGCGACATGCGCAAGAAGGCCCGCGACCGCGGCGACGAGGGCCGTGAGACAGATGCCGGCAGCCACACACTGCAAGGCGTTAGTGGGCGGCGCGAATGGCCACCGTAGATCCCGCCAACGAAGGTCACGGTCTTCGAGCGACGTGCGTAAGAAAGTGAGCATGATGAGGATGCCAACACCGAGCACTAGCCCCTCGATCAAGAAGCTGCCCAGGGTGTTAAGGAGCATCGGTCGTACTCATCATCGTGGTCGGTACCATTCCGCACCCCCACCCCTCGATTCACTGCTCGCCGTCGCCGTGGCCACCGTACCTTTATCATAATTGTTCTAGAGCGGGCTGTCGAGTCGACGGCCAATGCACCAATCCCGCGCCTTGCACGGCCTGCCCCCGCGTAGCGCCGCATCACCCCTAACTAGCGCACGAGGAGGAGACGACACATGAGCACGCTCGTTGCCGCGCCCCTGGCCACCGACGCCGTCCTGGCCGGCCGCTACCGGATCGTCCGCGCGCTGGGCGTCGGGGCCTGGGGGCGCGTGTACCTGGCCACGGACACCGCCGACCTGGCCGCCCCCCAGGTCGCGATCAAGGAGATGCACGGTGACGACAGCGCCCCGCCGGACGAGCAGCGCGAGGCCATCGCCTGGTTCAAGCGCGAGGTCTCCACGCTGCACGCGCTGGAGCACCCCGGCATCCCGCGCGTGCATGGCTATTGGACCGCCGCGGGTGACCACGGGCCGTTCTATCTTGCCATGGACTATGTGCCGGGCAAGACGCTGGAAGAGGTGCTCACCGACTGCGGCGGCCCGCTGCCCTGGCGCGAGGCTGCCGAGATCGGCATTGGCCAACCGTACGCGGAACGTGCCAATGCCGTACGGGCGAACGGCGACGCGCAGATCGTGTCCATGATAGATGGCCGGACCATGCGTCTCCTCCAGCATATTGGTTTCCTCAGCCGAGACGATCGGACGCGCGAAGGTGAGCGTCGCCTCGCCACGCGTGTTATGGGCGTCGTAGAAACGCACGATGACGCCATCTCCATCCTCGGCCGGCTTGATCGTTTCGATGACCAGCCCCGGCCTACTCGTCGCCACGAGCGAGTCGGCGGACGGCAGCGTCGTAGATGCGGTTGCATCAGCCACACTTACGTCCCGCGCCCGGACATATCCCGTTGCTGGCATATTGAAGAGGTAGGCCTGACGGACCACCTCGCCGCGACGCCAATCGCCCTCGTGCGGTAGCAAGGCGTAGGAGAAGACATGCGCGCCCTGGTCAGCTTCGGGATCGGGGTACACGCCGCTCTTGATGAGCGAGAGCCGGATCGTCTGTCCCTTGACGTCATAGCCGTACTTGCAGTCGTTGAGCAACGCCACACCGTAATCCCCCTCGGAGAGGTCGGCCCATTTGTGCGCGCATGTCTCGAAGCGGGCCCAGTCCCACGACGTGTTCCAGTGCGTCGGGCGCTCCACGTTGCCCCATTGGATGTCGAACGTCGCGCGCGGCGCGTTGACCGTGACCGGGAAAGCGGCTTTGAGCAGCGTTTGATGCTCGTGCCAGTCGACGTGGGTGGGGAAGTCGATGCGCGGCACGTCACGGTAGAGCAGGATGCGCTGCGTGATCACGCTCTGTCCATAATGACGGACGATTTCCACGCCGCCGCGCAGCGGCCCGTGCTCGACGACCTCCCACGAGGTCACGTTGTCGACGGGGTACGGCTTGTCCTGATAGTAGATGTTGATGTCCCAGGCGTCGAAATTGAGCGGGCGATCTTCGAAGGCGATCAGCCGATTACCGCGCTCGCCGGGGACAATGATCTCACGCCCCGTCTGCTTGTCGTAGAGCGACACGATCTCGGCATACTCGTCGAGCTGTAGGCGGAAGAAGCGATTCTCCAGCAGATTGCGCGTCACACTCAGCGCGTCCGCGTCGTCCTGTGTGCTCGTGGAAGGGGTCGCCACGTACGTTCGGTAGCCCAGCGACGGGACGGACGCTCCGACGAGCGCCTGCCGACCCGTGTCGTCCCGCGCCATCTCCTGCATGAGGACAGGGTGGCCTGCCGGATCGGCCAGCGCGGGGAGTGGCCCGTCGGCCGGGAAGGTCACGACGACGGGATCCTCGCGCGCGAACGGGGCCGGGTTGAACACGACGACGGATGTCCCGTGCGGACCATCGTCCTCGACCGCGTGTGCGATAGTTGCGCGCGCGGCCGCGCTCACCCTCTCGCCGCGCGCCGCGATGGCCCGATGGTCCGCGCGCGTCCTGGTAGACCTCGTGGATGGAGGAGCCGGGCAGGATATCGTGGAACTGATTGAACAGCAGGCTCTCCCAGCCCTGCTTGAGTTCCTGCTGTCCCTCGGCCGAGGTCGGATCGACCAGAGTGGCCAGCGCCGACCACAACTCAGCCTCGCGATAGAGCAACTCGTTCTTGCGATTAGCCCGTTTGATCCAGCCCTGGCTTGTATAGGTGCCACGGTGGTATTCGAGGTAGAGCTCGCCGACCCAACGCGGCAGATGAGGGTCGTCCCAAACCCGCTCACGCAGCCGTGCGCAGAAGGCTTCGGCCGAACTCTGCTCGACCTGCACGAAGTTGGGCAGATCGCGCAGGCGCAGCGCCGTCTCCTGCATCTCGGCGGTGGGTCCGCCGCCGCCGTCGCCGTAGCCAAACAGGTACAGCAACTCCTCGTTGACATCTTTCTGGCGGTAGGCGCTCCAGTTGCCGGCTACATCGTAGGGCGTGAACTTGGCGTTGTAGGTATAGAAGGGCTGCTGCGTCGTCCGCGAACGTTCGGAGGGGAGGAGCGGCGCCGTGACCATGTGGGTGAGCACCTCGGTTCCGTCGATGCCTGCCCAGCGGAATGTATCATAGGGCAAGCGGTTGTACTCATTCCAGGAGATCTTGGTCGTCATGAAATACTCGACATCGCAGCCCTTGAGCACCTGCGGCAGCGCGGCAGAGTAGCCGAACACATCGGGGAGCCACAGCACCTTGGGGTCGACGCCAAGCTCCTGCCGGAAGTAGCGCTTGCCGAAGAGGAACTGACGCACCAAGGCCTCGCCGCCGGCCAGGTTGCAATCCATCTCCACCCACGAGGCGCCGGTCGGCTCCCAGCGCCCCTCGGTGATGCGCTCCTTGATGCGCGCGTAGAGATCGGGCTCGTCCTCGCGCACCATGTCGTAGAGGGCCGGTTGCGAGGCCACGAAGTGATAGTCTGGATACCGCTCCATCAGTGTGAGGACGGTGCTGAAGGTGCGCGCGCCCTTGCGCCGGGTCTGCGCGACGGGCCACAGCCAGGCCAGGTCGATGTGCGCGTGTCCGACGGCGACCGTGCGCGGCCCGTCGCGCGGCCCCCGCCGATACGCCTCCCGCATCCGCGCCCGTGCGACGAGGACGGAGCGGAGATAGTCGTCGGAGTGTGGATGGCGGAGGTCGAGCGCGTCATAGGCGTCGACCATGGCGCGGATCAGGCGTGCGCGTTCCGGGGCGTCCTCGGACATGGTCAACACGGCGTCATGCACGACGCGTAGGTCGTGGTAGAGCGCCTCAGCCTCGGGATCGATGCGCACGAGCTCCAGCGCCTGGATCACCCGCGGACCTGGCAGGAGCGAGCTATAGGTTTCGAGGGCGAGCATCAGCGGGCGGCCGTCCCGCGCACCTCTGTCAAGGATGAGTTCGCGATGATAGTAATCGAAGCCCTGGACGGGAATACCGTCCAGGTAGGCGAGCGCTTCCGGCCCGCTGAGATCGTGATACGCGCCTAGCACGATGCGCGCGGCCACCACGCCCGCTGTCCATGTGTGAGGGACCCGCACGGGAATGCGCAGCCACTGGGTCTGTCCAGAGCCGCCCCAGCGATCGCCCACCTGAATCGTGTCCCAGGTGGAGTCGTCGTAGTCGGGATGCGCGACCTGACCGGTCGGTCCGATCCCGATGCGCGCGGGTCCGAGTGGTACGATCTCGCGTTGGGCCGCCGCCTGTAGGGTCGGGAGCGCGGTCGCTATCATCTCCAGAGTAAACTTCATCGCCCTCTCCTCTGTTGCGTGTCAAGCCACGATCGCGGTCACCGTGCCCGCGATCGCAGCGTATAGAATGAATGCTGTAGCGTCGGGACGCTTGTTGGTCAGTTAGGGTAGCTAGCCGACGATTTCACGGACGTGTCGCGGGGTCGCGGAGGGAGCGACCGACAGCGCCCAGAGTGGGTTGCCCTGCGACCGCCGTCGCGGTTGCACGCCGTCGTGCCGCGCCGCATCGTCCGACATCGATCCGGGTGAGACTGCTGCGTCGAGCAACGAGCAGTGTCGCGCCGTCCGGCGTGAAAGCGAGCGTGCGGGCGTCGCGCAGGGGAATACGGGCGAGCGGGCGCAAGGCACCGGCCGCGGCTAGGACAATTGCATCGTCCCGCACAAAAGCCAGCAGGCCGCGTGACGAGGCGAGCGCGAATGGTCTCTCGCCGGGGACCGAGGCAACGGGCGCCCCATCACGCAGGCTCAGGGCTCGGATGGTACCGACCTCGTCGAGGTAGAGGCGGTCACGTGCGGCATCGGCGCCCGCGGGCGACACCGGGACGGCGTATGAGGCGCGGAGCGTGCCCGAGCGCTCGTCGAACAAGGCGATCGTGCCGTGCACGTCATTGGCGTCGGGTAGGTAGGCGGCGACGCGTCCGTGACCGGCGAGGCCGAGCCACAGGCCCGCATGGGTCAGCCCAAGTGGCGCGCGCCACACAACCCGCAGGCGCCCTTGTGCCGTGACCGTGAGCGCATCGAGGACCGCGGCGCGCCCTGTCGCCGGCTGACCGGCGACGTAGATGCGCCCGTGCGCCCCGAGCGCGACGGCCGCGGGCCACCCCAGGGCCTGCACATCAAGTGTCCAGCGCGCGACGATACGCCCCTTCCCACTATCGATGGCCAACAAGGCGGTGTCCACGACCGCATAGAGCGTCCCGCGCGCGGTCGTGGAGGCAGCCAAGCCGGGCGGCATTGTGTAAGGCGGCACGGTGACCCGCGCGCGGACACGTCCATTGGGCGCGAGGATGAGCAGGTCGTCGTGGGGGAGGAATGGCACGTCGGACGCCGATCGTGCGACAAGCGCGACGGTCACGCCGACCGAGGGCAGGGCCAGGAGGCTATCCACACGACCGGGCAGACGCCACGACGCGCGCATGATCGGCGTGCAGGGTACCTCCGGCTGCACGCCGCCGCTCTGTCGCGACGGCGTCAGAGCCACGAGGAAACAGGCCACACCAGCCCAGCAGCGCCACGCACGTTTCACCCTTTGACACCGCCAAGGTTGACGCCCTTGACCAGGTACCGCGAAAAGAAGATGTACAGGGCCGCGATCGGCAACGCGTAGAGCATGGCGTAGGCGGCCAACTGGCCATAGTTCACCTGGCCGTAGGCGCCAAAGAATGTATAGATATGGATCGAGGCAGGAAAGAGGTCCTGATTTTGTAAGAGGATGAGTGGGACGAAGAAGTTGGCCCAGGCCCCGATGAAGCTGAGTAGCCCCACCACGGCGATGCCGGGCGCCGAGAGCGGCAACAGGATGCGGAAGAAACCGTTGAGCGTCGAGGCCCCGTCAACCCAGGCCGCCTCCTCCAGTTCAATCGAGACCGAGTCGAGGAAGTTTTTCATGATCCAGATGTCGAAGGGCAGCGAACTGGCGATGAAGAAGAGGATACAGCCTTGCAGCGTATTCTGCAGGTTAAGCGTGACGTAGAGGGCGTAGAGCGGCGTGACCAGGGCTAGGATGGGCAGGGCGCTGATGAACAGGATGAAGTACATCAGCGCTTGCTTGAAGCGGAAGTGGTAGCGCGAAAGCGGATAGGCGGCCAGCCCCGACAGGACGATGCACCCCACCATCGTGCTGACGGCCAGGATGCCGCTGTTAATGAAAGGCCGCACCACCAGGCCGCTGCCGATAATGGTCCCAAAGTTGCCCAGCGTCAACTGATGCGGCCACTCCACGGCGTACGAGGCCGTGGGGTTCAGGCTGGCCAGGACGGGCCAGGCGAAGGGCACCAGCCAGAAAAGCCCCAGGATGGTCAAGATGACGTACGCGGTCAGCGGAGCAAAGAGACGGCGCAGGGTCATGAGGAAGCTCCTCTCTCGTACCTACAGCTCGATTTTCAGCACACGCATATAGACCAGGGACAGGATCGCGCCCACGACGATGATGAGGAGCGAGATCGCCGCCCCATAGCCGATTTGATAGAATTTGAACGCCTGCTGATACTGGTAGATGGTCAACAGCTGCGTCTGACTGTTGCCGCCGCCCGTAAGCACGAAGACCAGGGTGAAGTCAGAGAGCGTGGCCAGGGTGACGAGCAGCAAGTCGGTAGCGATGGTCGCCTTCAAGAGCGGCAGCGTGATGCCGCGCAGCTTCGCCCACAGGCCGGCGCCGTCGATCGACGCGGCCTCGAACAAGTCGGGCGAGATGCCTTCCAGCGCGGAGGCATAGAGCAGCATGGAAAAGGCCGTGCCGCGCCAGATGTTCGCCACGATGATCATTGCCATGGGAGATTCTTGCAGCCAGGCGTGCTGCGGCAAGCCGAAGGTGGATATGATGCTATTGAGCAGGCCGGGTGACTCCACAAAATCCTGTGGACCGCCAGCTAGGAACGCGTTCCAGAGAAAGCCGGCCACGACGTCAGGGATGATCCAGGCGGCAATGATCACCGCGCCGAGAATAGACTTGAAGAGGTGATGGCGATGACGCATCAGCAAGGCCAGAATCAGGCCCAGGGCGGCTTGACCGATGAGCGCCGAGCCGACGAGATAGGTCAGCGACACGCGCAACGCCCGAAAGAAGTCGCCGTCGTGCAGAATCTGATCGAAGTTTCGTAAGCCTACCCAACTGGGTGACGCGGCACCGGGGCCAGTCAAGGCCATATTGGTGAATGAAATATAGAAGGCATAAAAGGCGGGGCCAAGCATAAAGATAATGATCAGGATGAACGCGGGGGCCAGGAAGAGGAGACCCGTACGCAAACGCGTGCGTTGTCGTCCGCCCTTGCGGGTTGGCGTGATGCGTTCCGTCGTGGTGGTAGCGCGAGCCTGCATACAACACCGTCCTGTCCACGGAGAGGGGCTACGGCGCGTCGTTTACGCGCCGCAGCCATTCTTCGACGTAGCCTGCGAACCGAACGCTCATCCTATCCAGGCCGCGCGGAGGAACCGGGGCGTGCGGATGAGGAACGGGAGGAGTCAACTGGAACTGCCCCCGCGAGAGCTATAGCATCGCGTGTGCTACTTGAGCGTCTCCACACTACCTGCGCCAGCAATGGTCGTGACCTGTTGAGCGTAGGTAGCCATGGCTGCCTGAGGGCTTGTGCCTTCCATCACGCTCTGCATCGCACGGTCGATCTGGTTGGAGATCTGGGGGTAGACCGGATAACCCGGGCGGAACTGCGTGAACGACAGCATACCCGTGAAGTACGGGTTGAGCGGAACGCTACTGTACGCCTTCGTATCGGCGACATCCTTGCGCGGCGTCACTTGCCCCGCGTTGGAGTCGTAGTAGGACAGCATATCCTTGTTATTAAGAACCTGGAGCGCCTTGAAGGCCGCGTCCTTGTTCTTGGAGCGGGCGCTGATTGAGTAGGCCCAACCGCCGGAGAGCGTCACATAGCGCCCGCCCTGCCCGAACTCCGTCGGCATCTTGGCCTCCCCTAGCACGCTCTGCCACTGCGGCCACGGCTTCGCGCCCGTCGCATACCAGGTGCTCGGTGCCCACGACCCGTCGACGTCGATGGCCAGCTTGCTGTTGGGCAGCAGGTTCTGCTGGACGACCGTGGAGACCTGGCTGTTCAACGCAATGTTGGACGGTGGTCCCAGCAGGGCGGACGGATTGTAGATTGTCTGGAGGAATGTCAAGGTGTCCCGTATACCCGTGCTGGAGATGACCCACTTCTTCGTCTTGTAGTCGTAGAGGTGCGCCGCGTCAGGCGTGCCGTACAGAAGCATCTCGAAGCTTTGCATCGTGGACGCTTCGTCGTTGATGATGCCCGTGTACATATTGATGGGGATGACGTTGTGGACCTTCTGCTTGATCGTCCGCGCGGCCGAGAGGATGTCCGCCCACGTCTTGGGCTGCCACGGCACGGGCAGGCCGGCCTGCTTGAAGAGGTTCTTGTTGTAGTAGATCAACCGGTCGTCGGTGCCGTTCATGATCCCGTACTGGTGGCCGTTGAACTGTGTGATCGTCTGCATCGCCGGGTACCACTGCTGCTTGTACTCCGGCCAGGAGGACAGGTAGCTATCCAAGGGCTGGAGATACTCGGCGGTCACATCGGAGCTAACCAGGAAGCTGTCCTCACGCACGATGTCGGGCGTCGTGCTGGCCGAGCGCAGGGCCAGGTCGATCTTGGTATAGTAGTCGCCCTCGGACGCGATGATAGGCTCTAGCTTTATGGTGATGTTGGGGTCTTGCTTCGAGATGAGTTGCGACGTTTTCTGCCACCACAACTGATCCCAATACGGCGGCGGCCCGAACTGCTGATAGGCCACGGTCACGGTAATAGGGCTGGCGGCGCGCGTCGTGGTGTGCGCCATCTGCACGGCGCCGCCAAGCCCGACTGCTGATGCCAGGAGGATAGGACCCAGGCTCTTGATAGGACTACGCATGATATCTCCTCGTGCCTATGTAGATAGCAGGGGTATCGTCACCCCTGGTCACGTGCGGCGCCGACGCCGACACGTCCGCTGCATCGCTGGGTAACCTCGGTCAGGCCTTACGTCTCGTGGTGTGTTAATCACCTCCTCAGGCGTGTCACTCGACAGCCTATTTGTTATTGCAAATAGCCACCGACCTGTCGTATGATAACTCCAAGCCGTGCGGCTGGCGCTCACCTTGATTGAGCATGGCGCTATTATAGTCCCGGCCCTCTCCGTTGTCAATACAATTAGAGGCAGTGTTCTGGCATGCCAATGACCGCCTACTAGTGGAGCATGGCAAATGATCTATCCGATACGACCCATTGTACACCTATTAGAGGCGTGGGACTGACCTGTGCGGCACGTACGATATCGTCAGATTCATCAACAGTTGCGGGCCGCGATCTTGTCGGGCGAGTATAAGCCGGGCGATAAACTCCCTACGGAAATGGAGTTGGCCGCCTTGCACAGCGTCAGCCGCGTGACGAGCGCCGCCGCGTTGGCGGAACTCGCACGCGAGGGCCTGGTGCAACGCCTGCCACGACGCGGCACAACGGTCAGCGCACCTGCCACGCGTGAGGTGCCCAGGGGAAGCCCGATCATCGGATGGATTCAGCCGGTCATCGATCCATCCTTTGGCCTTGAGGTGCTACGCGGCGTCGAGCGAGCGGCGCGCGCCGCCGGCTATCACCTGCTCGTCTATCTCACAGGGCACTCACGCGCCGAGGAGGAACGTGCCATCCGGCAGGCGGTCACAGCCGGCGCGGCTGGTCTGGCAATCTTCTTGCAGGATGGAGAGACGTATAATGATGAGGTACTGCGCCTGGTCCTCAACCGATTTCCGCTCGTTCTGGTCGATCGCTACCTGCGCGGCCTGCCTTGTGCCTGCGTCCAAAGCGACAACGTCGTCGGTGCTCGCGATGCCGTGACCGCGCTGATAGAGGCGGGACATCGCGATATCTGCATCCTCACCTTCCCGCCCAGTAACACCTCGACCATCGAAGATCGGCTCGACGGGTACACACAGGCGCTAGCCATGGCTGGGCTGCCCCTCGATCATTCGCTGATCTACAGCGAGCCGCAGCGTCCTGACACCGTGGGCAACAGCGGAGAGATCGACGATGACGCCGTCGATCGCTTCGTCGCCTATATACGGCGCGCCCCCCGCCTGACCGCCATCTTCGCCACCAACGTGGCGCTCACGCTGCTGGCCCTGCGCGCCGCCGCGCACCTGGACCGCCATGTCCCCGCCGACCTGTCCATCATCGGTGTCGATCCACTACAAAATCTCCCGCTCCCACTCTCGCCGATCACCTACGTAGAGCAACAGAGCACGGAAATTGGACGGATCGCTATCACACTGCTGCAAGAGCAACTAGCTGGGGCACCGCCGCGCCGCGTCACGCTACCCATGCGCCTCACGCACGCGGGAACCATCGCGCCTCCATGTTCCATGAGCGTTGGTGTGAAGGATGGAAGCGTTAGGGATGAGAAAAACGGCGTGCAATGATGGCCGGAGGTGTAAGGCGTCACATTAAGTGCGCCGTTGGTCACATTAGCTGCGCGGGAATAGTCACATTAGCTGCGCCAACCCGCACGACAACCTCCTCCAGGCCCCGCTAGCCGTCTCATCCACACTCAAAATACCCTCGACAGGAACGCCACGGACGCGATCCGCGCGGACACACCCTGCGCGGAGTGGCGCACCTAAATGTGACCAAAAGAGAGTGCGTACTTGACGTTGGTGCCCGAGCGGATAGTCATGAAGTGCCGTGCATGGGTCATCGCTCGACCTCGTGCGGAGCACAAGACACGCTGCGCCTGCTGTCTATCAGGACGCGGCAGCGTGGCATGCTTCTACCCTTCAGCGCACCACCAACGTCAAGTACGCACTCTCAACCAAAAGCGAGGATCGGTGCACTTACTGTGACCATTCCCGTGCACTGAGCGTGGTTTAAGACCTCGATTTATGTGCGGGACCTGCGCACTTAATGTGAAAACTTACAACGGGCACGGACGCAACGGGAGAGGGGAGCGCGGTCCCGCCGGGTACTGGGCCGCCCAGAGAGGGGGCGGCCGCCGTGCAACGACGCGTGCCGTACGTCTCCGTGCCCCCCGACGTGTGGGCCTTGGCCCGCGCCTTCGCCGCCGTGCTCGGCGAGACGCTGCCCCCGCCCCTCCGCATCATCACCCGCGTCGTCGACCGCCTCGGCCCCGCGCGCGCCCGCGCCCTCCTCGGCCAGGCCCTCACCGTCGAGGCCCAGGGCGGCCTCACCCTCCCCGACGGCACCCGTCGTACCTCCGGCGTCTTCTTCTTCTCCCTCGTGCGCACCAGTGACACGCTCAGCCGCGCCGACAAGGAGTACATCTTCCCTCGACGGCTGGCCCCCTCCCCCGGCATGGTGTGGCCCCTTAGCGCGCCGCTACCACGGCACGTCATGGCCCCCACACCAGCGCCCTCGCCCGCCGCCTCTTGACAACGAGAATCGACAGACCTACTGTATAGGGTAGATACAGGGAGCAGATAGAGGAGAGCAACGCATGAATAAGACAGCACTGGTCACCAGCGTCGTGTGTCTGGGCATCGGCGTCGTGAGCGGGGCGCAACTGCGCGCCACCAACGCCGCCCAGGCCCCGCGCGTCCCCACGGCGGTCCGCTGCCCCGACGGCGCCCCCTCCCCCTACACCCTCTACGGCGTGACCATTACCTTCGCCGCCCCCAAGAGCGACAAGGGGGGCGCCAGCTCCTCTCTCAAACCGGGCTACGTCTTTCAGACCGTCCACGTGACCCTGCGCGACAGCGGCAAATATTCCTACGCCTACAATCCCAACGACTTCATCGCCGTCGACGCCGGGGCGCACCTCTACCCGCAGGACACGGCCTTCGACAACAATCTCGCGCAGCCGATGGACACCGGCAAGCTCACCGCCGGCAAGACCGTGCAGGCCGACCTCGCGTTCCCGCTCCCCCACGGCAAGGTCCCCGCGGCCATCGACTGGCAGCCCACGGGCCTCGGCCTCTACGATAAAGGCGCGCCCCCCCTCGACACCGGTGCCCGGCTCATCATGCTGCCCACCTCACGAGCCTCCCTGTAAGATCCCACATGTAAGCCGTCACCGTCCCTGCGCCATCCTGTAAGGCGTCAAAGTCCTTGCGCCGAACGTCAGCGTGCCTGCGCCACTCCGCAGGACACACCCTCTCGACGGCGTACCCCATCCTCTGTCACCCTCACGTAACCCTCTACGAGACGCCGCCGCCGCTGATCCACAGGCACCCCTTCCGCGTGGATCGGCGCACGCACGCTGACGTTTCGGGTCCCCCGACGCGTGAGTTCGGCGCACGCACGCTGACGTCTTACAACAGGCCTTGCATCGGCGCATTTCGCGTGGAATCTTACACTCTTGAGTGACACCACTCTACCACCACCACTACGCCGGTCCTGGGACCCGTTATGCGCCGCCGCTGGTAAGGCGTCACGTTCGTTGCGCCACAAACGTCACGTTCGCTGCGCCATCCTCTTCCCAGCCCCTCGTCCTGCCTCCCCGTCCCTCTTTTTAAGTGTGAATACAGCCTTGTACCACCCCAATAACGCCGGTGATGACAGACACATCCTGTACGGATCGGCGCACCGAACGTGACGTTTCTGCAAGATCGGCGCACCGAACGTGACGCCTTACATCTGTGGGTAAGATCCCACAGTTCCTGCGCGCTGTCCCATAGGACCTGCGCCATCCTGCAGATGCCCCTCCCGCGCGTGTGACAAGCGCCCTCTGCACGGACCTCAGCGCGCGGATCGGCGCACCTGCTGTGGGATTTTGTGCAGGGTGGCGCAGGTCCTGTGGGACACCCCGCTCACTATCTGTGGGACACCCCGCTCACTATCTGTGGGACACCCCGCTCACTATCTGTGGGAGTCGACCGTCGTCCACGCCTGAGATCGGCGCACCACCTGTGGGATCTTACAGGAGGTATACTAGCGGTACGCCGACGCCGCGCTCCCGTAGCGCGGCGTCAGGGTGTGGTCTCTCCTCATGGGGGGACGCGGGCATGCACACAGGGTGGAGGTGCCCAGGGTGGAGACGGTACCGACGGGCATTCCCGGCCTCGACGCGTTACTGGGTGGTGGCGGCCTCGTCGCGGGGACCATGGCTCTCGTGGAAGGCGCTCCTGGCGCGGGTAAGACGACGCTGGGTCTCCAGTTCGTCTATCACGGCGTGGTGGAGCGCGGCGAGCCGGGTCTCGTCATCACGTTCGAGGAGACCCCCCAGCAACTCTATCGCGACGCGCTCAACTTCGGGTGGGACCTGCGCCGGTTGGCGCGGGACGGCAGGCTCAACGTCCTGTGTATCACCGCGGAGGTGCTGCAGCGCTACCTGGGCGATCCCGAGGCCATGTGGGAGGGTCTCGCCCGCGGCGCTGCCCCGCGGCGCGTGCTCATCGACAGCGTGACGCATCTCCGCCAACTCACCACCGACGAGGTGCGCCTGCGCGAGATCCTCAATCTCTTGCTGCACGGCATGCGCCGCCAGGGGCTGACCGCGCTGCTGCTGCAGGAAATGAAGGAGCGCGGCGGGGACGATATCCCCTTCGAGGAGTACGCCGTCGACGCGGTGATCCGGTTGAGCTACGTCCCGGTCCCGGGCGGGAACGGGCAGCGCCAGCGCTCCCTGGAGATCCTCAAGACGCGCGGTCAGGAGCATGTGCCCGGACGCCACTCCTTCACGTTCGGGGCCGGCGGCGTGCAGGTTTTCTCACGGCCCCGACCGCGGCCCATCGTGCCGTCCCGCGACGGCCGGCGCGCGTTTCTGGGCATCACCGGCTTCGATGGCCTGCTCGGGCCGGGCGCTCCCGTACCCGCTCAGGTCATGCTGGTCGGCGACACGGGCGTTGGCAAGACGTTGTCCGCGCTGCTGTTCCTGCATGAGGGATTGCAGTGCGGCGAGTGGTGTGGCTTTGTGAGCTGCGACGAGGCGCCGGCGATGACGCGCCGCACCCTCGGTCACTTCGGCATGCCGACGGCTGCCCACGAGCGCCTGGGCCGCCTGTGTTTCGTGGATGCGTACAGCAGGCAGGGGGGCGATGATCGGTTGTGGGTCGGCGACCCGGCCAATCTGGACGAGTTCCTGCACGTGGAGGATGCCGTGCTCGACCGGCTGCAGGCCCGGGGTGACGCCGTGCGCCTGTGCGTGGATGGCCTCAGCACCATCCTGGCCACAAACGGGTACCAGGCGACGATCGACTTTGTCACCGCGCACCTGCACAACGTCCGTGCCCGCGGTGTCTTCAGCCTCGATACCTACACGAGCGGGGTGCTCGAGCCGCGCCTGATGGCCAACATCACGCAACACTACGACCTGGTCATCAGCATGCGCTTCGCCGAGATCCATGGGGCTCCGATCCGCCTGGGCGCGATCGAGAAGTACCGCTTCGGCCAGGTGGCGCGCGACGAGCAGATTTTTTCGGTGGATGCCCGCATGGGTATCGTCTCCCACAAGGCGGCCCTGCAGGGGTAAACCGCGATGACCACGACCACATCCGCCGTCGACGTGCGCCCGCGTCACCAGCGCGTCGGGCTCAGCTACGAGTCCACCGCGAACCTGTTTTACCGCGATCTGGGCGACGGAGTGCATGAGGCGGCCGCGGCGCGGGGCGTCGACGTCGTCCTGCGGGAGTGCGGCCAGTCGGCGGAACGCCAGCGGCTCGACGTCGAGGAGTTGCTGGCCGAGGGCATCGACGCGCTGATGATCAGCCCGTGGGATGCGCGCGCCGTGGCGCCGATCCTCGCCGCGGCGCAGGCGCACGCCGTGCCCGTCTTCACGCTCGATCGGGCTGCGGACGGCGGCCCTGTGGTCTGCCACGTCACCTCGGACAACGCGCTGGGCGGACGGCTGGCCGCCGATTTCCTGGCCGAGCAGCTTGGCGGCGCGGGCGAGGTGGCCATCGTCGGAGGCACCGCCGGTACGTCGTTCGCCGAGCGGATCGCAGGGTTTACGGAGGCGCTGGAGCGTCACGGCGGGCTGCGTCTCGTCGCGGCCGGCGCCGGCGCGTCCAACCGGCACGCGGCGTGGGCGGAGACGACGGACGTGCTGCGGACGTGCCCGCGGGTTGGCGGTATCTTTGCAACCAACGACGTCACCGTCATGGGCGTCCTCGATGCGCTCCGTGAGGCGGGCCTGGAGGAGCGCGTGGCGGTGGTGGGTTTCGATGCGACCCCTCAAAGCTGTGAAGAGATTATGCATGGCGGGACCCTGCGGGCGGAGGTAGCGCAGTTCCCCGTGCGCATCGGACGCCGCGCGGTCGAGCTCTGGGCCAGCTATGGACGCGGCGTTGCCGTCCCCCCGCGCGTCGAGATCCCGGTCGAGTTGATCACACAGGAGAACGTGGAGGGGTTCACGGGGGCTGAGCGCTTGCTGCATGCGCGCCGCGGCGAGGTACGGACGGCCGGGGAGAGGGTGGTCTTCTTCCCCGTGCGCGGCTACCAACTGATGCTCAACGAGATCCACGCCGCCAGCCCCGACCTGCTACGCCACATCGTCTACCGTAGCGGGTACGTGCTCGGCGAGAGTATCGCGTCGCAGGTGCGGGACCTCTATCCTGACCCGCACGACCGCCTGTTCGTGTTGCTCGAAGACTTGTCGCGGGGCGGCTTTGGGACGTTCGAGTTGCGCGCGCTGGACCTCGACGCCGGGCGGGCGGAGGTGCGCGGCCACAACTTGTTCGAGGCGGCGTGCGCGCCCGGGCTCACCTGGGCGCGCACGCCGCGCTGCGTCGACAATTATTGCAGCGGACGGCTGGCCGGGTACCTGACGGCGATCCTCGGCCGTCCCGTCGCCTGTGAGGAGGTCGCCTGCCAGGCGCGCGGCGATCCCTCCTGCCTGTTCATGCTCACGGCGGAGGACGGATGAAGCCGGACACGCGGCACGGGCGCGCCGACGCCCTGTGGCGCTGGACGATCGACCGCTGGAACCGCACACCGGGCTACCTGAAGTGGATCGGCGGTATCGTGCTGGGCGCGCTGCTACGGTACCTCTTTGTCCACCTGTTTCCCGAGCGCTGGGAGCAGGTCGAACGGCGTCTGCTCGGCCCTACCATGCCCATCTGGCTGGCCGCGCTCATCCTGGCGGCCGTCCTTGTGCTGGAGCGGGCGGCGCCGCCGCTCTACCACCGCCTGCGCGCCTCGCGGGCCGAGGGGATCCGCTTGCGCCCCCTGTTCGGCGTGCGCTGGGCCATGCCGCCGGACGTGGTTCAGGTGCAGGGTCCCTACTGCGCTGCCTGCCCGACGCGCTTGCGCGGCACCATGTGGTCGGGCGATGCCAGCCCCACGTTGTGGACCTGCCCCTCGTGCGGCCGCGAGTTCAGCACGCCCGAGTTTCCCGACATCACGCGAGAGGCCGAACGACAGCTCACGGGAGCACGCCGGTCCCCGGCCTGACCAGATAGTCCGCCGTACGATCCGTTACTGGGACAGTCCTCTCCCGTTCCACTCTCGATAGGACGTCTCGTACCCGAAAGCGCCAGGACCAACGAGGCGCAGCGCGGCAGGCGTGGTCAGCTTACGGTCGGCGGGCACTATCAGCACCACCATCCGCAGCCCGACCTGCACCGCACTCGTGTCGACGACCATTCCCGTTTCCTCGTCGATGACGCAGATGATGTCCGGGACCGTGACCAGCGCCTCCGAGCCCTGCCGGACGATGAGATACTCGTTCTGGAAGTCGATCGAGGACACGGCGCCGGCGCTGTAAGGCGTCACGTTCGTTGCGCCTAACGTCACGTTCGCTGCGCCAAAAACGTCACGTTCGTTGCGCCATCCTCCTCCCGCTCCCTCCGCGCACCCCTGCCTCCCTCCTTTTGAGCGTGACACCGCCTCCGCCTCGCCCCCCCAAGGCCAGCGACGACAGACATATCCCGTGCGGATCGGCGCACCGAACGTGACGTTTCGAGAGTGCGTACTTGACATTGGTACCCGAACAGATAGGCGCGGAACGCGATGCCCAGGCAACGCCCTACCCTCATGAGGAGCGTCATAGAAGCTGCGCATCCTGTACCGCGACGTGTGGCGCTCACCCTTAGACAGGCTACCAACGTCAAGTACGCACTCTCGCCCCAATGGGAGGATCGGCGCACCTTACGTGCCCCACGCAGCGCATGTTATGCGCCCTCTAGCCTCGATGTACGTGTGGGGTCGGCGCAACTTATGATATTGTTGGCGAAGTCCCGCATCCCATCGCTTATACGTCTCGCGCCTCGTAAGAGGCGATAAGCGACGCCGGGATAGGGGATACGATGGCCGCTTATGCGGCACTCTCCGCCCCTTCCCCGACTTCGCCAACAATATCAACTTATGTGCATTCTTACATCACGTAACCTGAGCCGAATGTTTCACTTGTCCTGGGCCAATCTTCCCGACGGCCGCTGATAGGCGTCATTCCCCTCGCCACACTCATCCGCAGCGTGCGGATCGGCCCAGCTCATGTGATAACGTCTGCGGATCGGCCCAACTCGTGTGAAAAATCCCGCCCAATATGAGTGAAACAAAGCCGACGGGTGAGTGTTGTACACGGCTCAGGATGAGTGAAATCTTACAGACAGGCCCGGCAGCGCCAGCCGCTCCTCTGGCGTCCGCCCCTGATTGCGCACCCGCACCCGCTCGACGACCATGAAGTACACCTGTGTTGGCCGAAAAGTACGTCCGGACCGACTGCGGCGCGACGCAAAGGCGGCACGACGATCGATAGGCGCGCAGGGCGCTCGGTAGCCGCCAGCCCAGAGGGCCGCCCGCTGAGCCCCTCCTATCCACGCTATCCACGCTGGCCAGCGCCGCATACGGCGCATGGTTCCCTCGATCCGCTTAGGAGCGGATATCCTTAGCGACCAGCACCGGTCGACCCCTTGGTCGGGCGCAGCCCGGCGTCACTCGCCCCGGTGCTCTCGTGTGCGGTGCGGCTGCGCGCCCCCGGCGCGCGGCTAACGCGGCGGCGCGCAGCCGGATCCGCTCGTCCTCGGCGCGTGGCTAGCTCGGCGGCGCGCAGCCGGATCCGCTCGTCCTCGGCGCGCTTGCGCGCGCCCTCGAGCCGCTCGAGGGCGCGCGCCCCCAGCCAGATGAGGACGACGGACAGGTAGATGCTGTAGACCACCGCGATGGTCAGCCCGGTGGTGGTGGTGTAGAGCCCCAGCTGCTGCCCTTTCAACCGTAACCACCCCAGAATGACCGGCAGCAGGATGGCGATCGGGAGTTGGGCCCGCGCCAACGTGCCGCCGGGGCCCGCGCTCGTGATCACCGCCACGAGCCCGCGGTCGGTCCGGGCAAACAGGACGCCGACGCTGAGCACCACGAAGGTCAGGGCCGTGTTCAGCGCCATGTGGATGTAGGAGGAGACGCCGCTGAGCGCCGGGACGCCGTAGACATACCCGATCGCCGCCAGGGAGGCGATCACGGTCGCGACGAGCGCGCAGAGCTGGGCGAGCCGCTGGTCAACGACGGGCTCGAGATGGAGGCCGGCGAGGGCCAGGCCGATGAGGAGGAAGGCGAGCGCGGTGTTGGGCGCCATGCGGTTGGGCAGCCCCATGCCGCGCGCCACCAGCTGGTCGGGGAAGAGCACCTGGTCCAGGCCAGGGTCCCAGCCCGTCAGGACCCCCACCAGCTTGGCGAGGCCGACCAGGGCCACAAGGAGCCCGAGCGCCAGCCCCACGTGCCGCGCGCGGCGCACGGCGGGCCCCGCGCCGACCAGCCAGAGCGACAGGCCGGCGGCGACGAAGCTGAGGGCGGTGGCGGGATTCATCGCCACCAGCCCCGGCAGGACGCGCGTCAAGACGTCGAGACCGGACGCCCACCCCACCAGGACGAGCAGGCCCACCCCGGCGGCAAACATGCTTGCACAGCGCGCGAGCGCCGTGAGCGGCGGGAGACACCGGGCGATCGACCGCCGCACGAGCCGCCTTCTCGGTGCGGGTGCACGCATGTCCGTCGGCTGACCATCTCCTCTGCGTCGGGGCCAGCCCCGACGCGTACGCCGTCTCGTCCGCTCCATCGGTAGCATACAGCATGGATCTGTCAGAACGCAGGTTAGCGCCCGTAAGCCCTGGGTTAACTGGTGGCCAGAAGAGGCAAGACCTGGCGCTGGTGCCAAGAGCGCTCCCACCCGCCATTGAGCAGCACGGTCCGCAGGGCGGCCAGCCCGTCGCTCGTCTCCAAGCTCCAGTGCATGCCGTGTCCCTTCTGACGGCGGGCCACGAGCAGGTCGTTCGCCTTCTCCCCTTGGCCGCTGCCGATGTACTGCCGGCTGCAGTACCGCTGGCGGTCGTTGGGCAGGAGCGCCTAGCGGCTCTGGAGATAGGCCCGCAGTTCCTCCCGCTTCCCCACGTTGCGGGCCTGCGGTCGGTACGCCTCCAGAAAGGCGCAAGCGCCGTCGACGTCACCGCGCCATAGGCAACGCTGCACCTGGCGCACGAAGGGCTCCTTGGCCAGCCGGCCGTGGCAGATCCTGCTGGCCAGGTCGGCGCACTTCTGGCGGACATGCCACCAGTCCACGATCATGGTCTTAGCCTCCAGCGCGGATCTGTCAGAACTCAGAATACAGGCTGTGTTCGGCGCTGACACCCCTCCTACAATAGTGCAAAAAAGGCGTTAGAGTTCACGGTAGCCATCCCACGGGCGGAGTTGCGCCCACGGTATGGTGACGGATTCGCGGGAGCGCCGATCGGTCAGCGCCGTCTGGAGCGCGCCGATGATTTGCCTATATAAGGAGGCGACGATGACAATCTTGGCACCAGCCACAGGCCGCACATGTTGGGTAACATTCTGGCGATGGAGAGCCTCATGAAAGGGGACAAAATCACGCCTTCCCCCGCAGGGCGTCAGCGCCCGGTTCTGGCGGTCCGCGCGACGTTCGAGGAGAGTCGCTTGGCGGCCACCTGCCTGGCCACGGCCTACGAGCAGG
>JAABUQ010005373.1_pt1 | contig 20541 bp, 17 predicted proteins | sample 5560001 | NCBI WGS metagenome assembly JAABUQ01 (sample SAMN10711888, study PRJNA513371) | rock metagenome | isolation source: Antarctica rocks | place: Antarctica: Victoria Land, Finger Mt nord | collected 2015-12-18
TATATCACTAAAAGAACGAAAAAAGCCGCATATATTCAAGGTGGTAGAGTTACCGACCCACTCTGACCTTTGTTCTGCTGCAACTGCGTGCCCGGGGTTTTGCCCCAGTTACACCAAACCCGCTCTACCCTCTGTTTTTGCAAGCATCTTTATCGGAACGTGGATAGTGTTTCGGTTTGAGCGTCGGCTTTAGACCAAAAGCGGATCTGCGCCGGTCAGACGCGCTCCGGCCTTGCTCCCGGCTTACCGCAGTATGATCTCGACGCGGCGGTTCTGCGGCTCGCGTACGCCCGCCGAGGTGGGTATGAGCGGATTGGTGTCGCCAAGGCCCTGGACGTTGATCGCGGCCTGCGGCACGCCGCGGCGAACCAGCTCTGCCGCCACAACGCGGGCGCGCCGCAGTGATAGCCCCCGGTTGTAAGCGGGCGTGCCGCTGCGGTCGGCGTTGCCCTGCACCTCGATGCGGGTGGTCTGCACCTTTGTGGAGGCCGTGGCAGCCTCGGCGATGATCTGCCGCGCGCGGTCGGTCAGGTCGGCACGGTCCCAGTCAAAAAACACCAGGTAAGTCCGAGAGAGCGATGGTCCCGTGGTGGGAACTGCCACTGGAACCGGCGACGGCGGGGGCGGGTGGTTGAACGCGTAGCGGACGGCAACCGCCACTATGCTATGATTGAAGTCGTCGCTTTCCCGCAGGCGCGCGCGCGTGGCGACGCCCGGGGCGAAGAACTGGCCCTTGTAGTCGCGGTTCCCGGCGATGCCGGTGAAGCGATACTCGAGCGTGAGGGCCAGGCCGGGAACCACATCAATCGGAAGCGCAAGCCCGACGATGCCCTGGTAGGCGAAGTTGCCATCCGTGCCGGTGTTGCGAAGCAGGAACTGTCCCGGGCTGGCCAGGCTGACGTTCTGGTTGTGCGACACCAGGTAGCCGACCCCCGCGCCGACGTAGGGCGTTATGCCGAGCGGCAACGGGCGGAGGCCGACCAGGTTGGGGTCAACGTCGAAGATGGCGTTGACGAACCCGCCCCACTTCTCCTCTGCGCCCTGCACGGTGGCCGGCAGGCTTTGAAAGCTGCTGTCGAACACGGAGCCTGAGCTCCGCCGTCCGACGCGCGACAGGCTGTTGCGGAAGTAGTCACCCTCGACTTCCACGCGCAAGCCGTTGCCCAGCCCGTAGCCGACGCTGGCCAGGAGGCGATACCCGGGGTCGAACTGCAACCGTGTCTTGCCCAGGTCAATGTTGGAGCCGCCGATGGTGGCGGACCGCAGCCGCTCATCCTGCAAGAAGTTAACGCCAGCGCCTACACCGATATACACACCGCTGATCGGCTGCGCCTGCGCTGCGAACGGGGCGGCCATCAGAGTGGCCATAAGAAGGTTGTTACGCAGCGTCATGTTGGATCTCCTCAGCAGTCGTTCAGTCGGTTCGGAAGCTGCAGTCGCGCCGTGACTACACCTGCAAACCACTTGCCGTTTGCGCAGCGACCTGCCCGTCCATGCATTGCCTGTCTGCTGTTGCTGGCAAAGCACAACAGGTGGTTATCCCTCATCGTTCAACTGTGAACAGTTGCTGCAAACTGGATGCAAGGATCAGGGCCAAGCGCGTTCTACTTTTGCGAGAGCAGACCGTATAAGCGTGGGGGGGGTGCTGATGGCGCCGGATCACCGGGATGGTCCTCACCAAAACGGCAGGGAGGAATACATGCCCGGTTCCCACCAAAAGCAGACATTTAAACTGAGACACGGCCGGGACGTGTATATGTGTGACCCGATGATGCTCTAATCGTCCCGTCCGTCCGCATCCAGCCACGCCGTCACGACCATGTGCGGGAGGGTCAGCGCGGCGATGACGCGGAACATCGGCGCCAGCACGTCGGCCGCCGTGTCCTGGCCCAGCAGCGCCAGGCCGCCGATGCCCGCGGCGCACACGGCGGCGGCCGGCAGGATGGTTGATGCCAGCCACCGTGCGGCTGCCCGTGGCGGCCCGCCATGCCATGCGCCCAGCCGGAGGATGTGGCGGACTGCGTGGCCGGCGCCGAAGTAGATGCCAAAGGCCAGCAGTGGGGGCAGCAATACGAAGCCGGCGGCCATTGCCAGCCGCTCCATGACGCCGCGGCGTTCCCGTATTGCGGCCAGGACGACCAGGGCGAAGGCGGCGCACCAGATGGGCAGCAGCCAGGCCGCCGCGCCCAGGGCATCCTGCATGGCGGCAACCGGCGTCTCTGCCAGGGCGGCCAGCACGGGGGCTGCGTCCGCCGGGTGCAGCGCGGCCGGCAGCAGGACCGGCAGCGCGCCGTAGGTCAGCACGGAGAACGCGACCGGCACCCGGCGCGGCGCCAGCCCATCCTCCACGTCGCCCAGGCCGAAGTGCAGCACCGAGGCGGCCAGGAACCCGGCCAGGGTCAGTGCCGGCGCTGTCATCCATGCCAGCCACACCAGCCCTGCCAGCGCCAGGTAGCCCAGGCCGAACGGCAGCCACCAGCCGCGGCCCAGGCGCGGCCGCAGCAACGGCCGGGCCACTAGGTGGTCGAAGGCGCCGTGCGGGAACCCTACCAGGACGATCCCGGCGAGCAGGACGCCCACCTGCGCCCCAATGCCGAAGCGTATCCCCGTCAGCGCCGCGGCGCAGAACCCGGCCATTAGCAGCGCCGCAAGGGCGGACTGCACCCGCATCGCTTTGGCCAGGCCGGAATGGGGCGATGCCACCATTTTAGCCTGCGGCGGCCGGACGGGGCCACTCCATCCCGCCAGCGGCCAGACGCAGGGCCGCGCTGACCGTGGGCAGGAAGGGGATTGCGGCGGCGACGGCCACCAAGTCCGCCGGGCCGGCGGCGTCGTTCATGAACCGCACCAGCGACGCTGGCGGGCAGTGGGCGAACAGGGTGGTGAAGACGTGCGGCGCCAGGTGGGGATGACGCTCCAGGAGGTGCAGCAGCACGCGGTCCATCATGCGGATCGCGGCAGGGCGCGGACGGGCCGGGCGGGGATGGCGACCGGCGTCCAGGTCGGCCACGATCTCGTCGCACCGGGCCTGGATGGCGCTGAAGGCATAGCCGGTGCTGGGCCGCGTGGCGCCGCCTGCCGTTCCGAGGGGCAGCAGCCGGCGGCCGGGCCGCGGCTGGAACACGGGGTCCATCGGCAGCGCGCCCTGTTCCTCGAACAGCACGTCGTAGCGGTCCACGCCGTAGCGCGCCGCCATGTAGGCGCGCAACGCTCCCCGGTGGTCGGGCGGCTGGAAGCCTGGCGGGCTGAACCAGGTATCCTCGACCAGCGCCTGAGTGGGGCTGCTGGGCAGGACGTAGGTGAAATGCGCCGCCCCTGCCGGTCCTCCGCCGGGCTGCGGGCAGCGGAAGTCCATCAGCGTGGCGACGCCGGGGTCAAACGCCGGGCGGTCCGTCCGTATCTCCTGCCCCAGGAAGCCCTGCGTCAGCCCGTGCCGTCCGATGCCCGGCGGGGGCCGAGTGTCGAAGGCGAAGCTGGCGCGCACTGTCTGATCCGGTAGGCGCAGCGTCGCCGCATCCTCGCCATCCCCGGCATCGGCGTGGACGCCCAAGCGAAGCTCGATGTGCGGCGCGGCGCGGATCCGGTTCAGCGCCAGGCAGTAGAATGTGTCCGCCTGAATCGTTTCGTATCGCAGGCCTGGCGCGGCAAGCACGGCCTCACGCGACGCAGACACCACGGACCAGCGGTCCCATCGGCAGGTCACGGCCTCGGCGAAGGGGTGCGGGCGCAGCGCCCAGCCGGACCAGGTGCGGTCCCGGCAGTATTCCGTGCGCGGCTCCACCACCAGCACCCGCAGACCGGCGAAGCGCGGGGCCGCCAGGCGGACGGCCAGGCTCAGCCCGGCCAGGCCGGCGCCCAAGATTGCGATGTCGTACTCCGGACGGCTGCTCATGCCGGAACCCCTGGCAGGCCGCGCAGCGCCGCATGGAGGGACAGGTCGTGCTGGGAGCCGCCGTGCGGCCTGCGTGGGATGCCGCCGGCCAGGGCGCCGGCCAGCAGCGCCAGCCGCCGCCCGGGCGAGACGACGTAGCGCCCGGCGTTCAGGTAGCCCGAGCCGCGCCGCAGTACTTGGAGGCCGATTTCTTCATACAGCCTGGCGGCGGCACGGATTGCTGGGCGCACCCGGGGTGGCAGGTAGCGGAGGCCCAGCTCGCCACTGCGGTAACGGTCGCCGGCCAGGGCCAGCAGGCGCTGCACCGCCGCGAAGACCGGCGCCGGAGCCTGCAGGACATCGGCCGGGCCGAAGCCTTGGGGCAGCCAGGATGCGGGGAGATACAGCCGGTCCCGCTGCGCGTCCTCCGCCACATCGCGGGCGATGTTCGTCAACTGCATGGCGACACCCAGATCAATCGCATGCGGCACGGCGGCCTGCAGCGCGTCCGGGCCGCCCACGCCCAGCACGGCGCACATCATCAGGCCGACGGTGCCGGCGGCGCCATAGGCGTAGCGCAGCAGGCCGGCCTCGTCCGTCATGCGGACGGTACCAAGGTCCTGCAGCACGGTGCCGACCAGCAGCGCCGCCGCTTGCGGGTCGGCGCCCGTGCGGGCGTGGAGCGCCGCAAAGGCGGTGGCGAGCGGGGTATCGCCTTGCCCGGCCAGGAGCTGCTGGCGCAGGAGCGCGAGGCTGTCCCGGGCCGCTGCGTGATCGGGTGACTCGTCGGTTAGATCATCCACGGCACGGCAGAACGCATAAAGCTCAGCTGCGTCGTGCAGGATGGCCCGCGGCAGCAGCCGGCCCGCGAGCCGGAAGCTGCGGCCATGCCGGGCCAGGACCGCCAGGGGGACCGGGCCTGGATCATGCGCCAAGGGGCTGGTGGGTGTGAGGGCCAACCCGATCGTCGGCTGGTTAGGCCGGTCATGCACAAGGTGCAGCGGCGCCATGGTGCGCTCCGTCGGGGTATCGCCGTGCTTCGGCTGGGAAGGATGGGCCACGCTGTACGGGGTTGCAATTAGTTACGCAAGCGTGCTGGCGAGCGGCACGGAACAGCCATGCCAGTTTGTTGCAAAGCCGCATGATTTTGCCAGCAGCGGGAGCATCGGCAGGGGGAACTTGCCCCGCTGCCGTAACAAGGCCGGAACTCTACTCCGCAGCGGCCGGATTCAATCCCGACGAGGAGGCGCTGCTGCTTTCCGCCTCCGACTTGCGAACTGAGATCACGTAAACCAGCAGCCCAAGACCAACCTTGGAGACAATGTCCGCCACCGTGTATCCGACTTGCACTGCCGTCTCCGCGCTGCCGCCCTGGAAGCCGATCATCGGGAAGACGAACACCACCGGGTAGAACGCCCAGCTCAGCACCGTCAGCCACCGGGCGGCGTTGACCAGGCCGCGGACGTCTTGCGGCTGCTTTCCGATCGACTCGCGCAGTCCGACGAACAGGTCATATACGATCAGCAGGAATGGGATCATCGCTAGCACCCAGAACAGCCAGCGCGTGCCGTATGACGGCGAAATTTCGCCGGGGTAGCCAAGGATGACCATCAGGGCGGCCAGGATGCCCAGCCGGGTCGCCTTGGCGTAGGTTTCGGCACGGGGCAGCTTCATGACCAGGATCAGCTCGATCAGCAGCAGCGGCACCGTGAGCAGCCAGTCCACGTAGCGGTAACCGTCGTTGAACGCGACGCCGGTGGCAGTGATCTTGCCATTCAGCACGGTGTACGACGCCTCCCAACTCTGGAAGATGCGGAAGTAATGGTAGGTGGCGATCAGGGTGACCAGGCCGGTTATGGTGATGGCCGTCTGGTAGTACTTGGAAACCTGTCCCCGGCTGATGAAGAAGATCGTCGCCGCACCCATCGTGGCGATGGTGAACGAGAACGCGTTATAGACCAAATTAAATTGCGGGACGGTCAGGTCCAACATAGCCGCGCTCCTTCAAAATTTCCGAGAAACAAGCTTCGAGGACGCAATGGTATCCTGGGGCAAACCGGAAGTAAGATTTGCCAGCTTCAACCGCTTACTTCCATTTCGACAAATCGTAGCTGCGGCGGGCGGGGGAATATACAAGGCGTTAACGTGTGCAGTGGAGTAAATTTAATTGAACGTGCCTGGCCGTAGGCCAGTTCGGGTGCGGACTAGACGGTTGCAGCGGCCCAGGATCGTTGATCCAGGAGTCGAGGTGCGGGCTGTAGGGCCGGTGCCGCCGCCGCGGGTCGCGCGCTGAGAGCCTGTTTGAGTGGGTTCCGGTTTGGTTCAGCGGCGCTTTTTCGTGCTGGGTGCGCTGGGGACTTTGACCCGATATAAAGGCATCGCATCCGCGGCCCTTCCTGCCCGGCGCGAGAAATTTTCTGCTGGACCTCAGCCGTTGCCCACTCGAACAGGCTCTGAGGCGGATGTGAAAAAGGTCATCTAGCTCCGCTGCCGACTGGCGTGAACAGGGCCTCCAGGTCGCCCTCAGTCAGGCCGAGCGTCGCCCCGGCGCCGGCGCCCAGGATGTTGTCGGACAGGGCCTGCTTGCGTGCCTTCAGCTCCTCCATCTTCTCCTCGATGGTGCCTTGGGTGATCAGGCGGTGGACGAACACCGGCTTGTCCTGGCCGATGCGGTGGGCGCGGTCGGTCGCCTGGTCCTCGACCGCCGGGTTCCACCAGGGGTCGTAGTGGATGACGGTGTCTGCCGCCGTCAGGTTCAGGCCGACGCCGCCCGCCTTCAGCGAGATCAGGAACAGCGGCACCTCCCCGGCCTGGAACCGCCGCACCGGCGTCCGGCGGTCAGTGGTGTCGCCGGTCAGCAGCACGTAGGGCAGGCGCAGCTTGCCCAGCTCGCTTTCGATCAGCGCCAGCATGGAGGTGAACTGCGAGAACAGCAGCACCCGCCGCCCGTCCTCGATCATCTGCGGCAGCATCTCCAGCAGCCGCTCCAGCTTGGCGGAGCCTGCCTTGGCCGCCTTCGCGGTTTGCAGCCGCAGCAGCCTCGGGTCGCAGCAGGCCTGGCGCAGCTTGAGCATCGCGTCGAGGATGATGATGCCCGATCCGCCGATGCCGCGCTTCTCGATGGCTGCGCGCACCTTGGCGTGCATGGTCAGGCGTATGCCTTCGTAGACCGCGCGCTGGGCTTCGGCCATTGCCACCTGCTCGGTAATCTCGGTCTTGGGTGGCAGGTCGGCGGCGACCTCCTCCTTGGTCCGGCGCAGCATGAAGGGGGCAATGCGGCGGCGCAGGGTTTCGGCGCGCCCGGTGTTGCCCGATTTCTCGATCGGCGTGCGGTAGTTGCGGGCGAAGGTCTTTTGGTCTCCCAGGAAACCTGGCATCAGGAAGTCGAACAGGGACCATAGCTCGCCCAGGTGGTTTTCCAGCGGCGTGCCGGACAGGCATAGCCGCTGCCCGGCGCGCAGGGTTCGCGCCAGCCGGGACGTGGTGGCAAGCGGGTTCTTGATCGTCTGCGCCTCGTCCAGCAGCACGGCGTGCCATTCCTGGGCGGCAAGTACCTTGTGGTCGCGCGCGAGCAGCGGATAGGTGGTGATGACGAGGTCGTGCCCGGCGATGTCAGGGAACCGCGATGCGCGCTCCGGCCCGTGCAGCACCAGGGTGCGCAGCATCGGGGCGAAGCGCGCCGCCTCCATCTGCCAGTTCGGCGCGAGGCTTGTGGGGCAGACCACCAGCGCCGGGTGGTCCAGCCGGCCCGCCGCGTGCTCGACGGCGATGTGCGCTAGGGCCTGCACCGTCTTGCCCAGCCCCATGTCGTCAGCCAGGATGCCGCCCAGCCCGGCGGCGCCCAGGAATTGCAGCCAGGCCAGCCCGGCGGCCTGGTAGGGACGCAGCGTCGCGCCGAAGCCTGCAGGTGCCGGGCAGGGGGCGATGCCGCCGTGCTCGCGCAGGCCGCGGCCGAGGGCGCGCACGGCGTCGCCGCCGGACCAGGCGAGCCCGGCGTTCCCGCCTGCGGATTCGAGCAGCGCCAGGTCGGCGGCGTTGCGCTTGGACAGGCGCAACGTGCCCTCCGGCCCTGGCTCGGCGCCGGATAGCAGCTCCAGCAGCGGCGCCAGGATCGGCTGCAGCTTGCTGAACGGCACTGCCAGCAGGCGGCCGTCCGGCAGCGGCAGCAACAGCGGCGCACCCGGGTCGTCGTCGTCCGGGTCGGCCTGCGCCAGGGTTCCAAGCGCCATGGCCGCCCCGGCGGTCCCGATCAGCTCCAGCATCGCGGGCACCAGGCTGATCCTCTCGCCGTCCACCATCACGCCGAGGTCGAGGTCGAACCAATCAATGCCCGAGCCTTCCTCGATCCGGACCAGCACGTCGCCGGTGGCCTGGGCGATGCGGATGGGGAAATCGGGGTCCACCTCGACCGCCCAGCCCTCCTCTTGCAGCGCGGGGACGTCGTCGAGCATGACATCAACCCAGGCGTCGGGGTCGGGGTCCAGCAGCATCAGGTCGGCGGCGTTGGGGTGGTTGAACGGCAGGTAGCGCATGTGGCCGACGCGGCTGAAGCCTAGGCGGCGCAGGCGGGTAGCGGCCAACTGCTCGGCCACGGGATCGCGCACCACCTGCACCAGGCGTCCGTCCCGCACCATGACGTCCCGGGGGGAGTCGGCGGGCATGTCCAGGTCGCCGTAGCGCCAGCTCAGCCGGGCCAGCGGCACGCGGACCGGCTCGTCCGATACGTGGCCCAGCATTGCCTGGCGTCCGAGCGCCGCCAGGTTCGCGCGGGCGTAGGATTCCTGCCGGGAGGGCGGCAGGTGGGTGGCCAGCAGGCGCAGATGGGGCTGGAATGGCGCGTGCAGCCGCTCGGGCGGGGCCAGCGGCGCCGGCTGCGGCAGCGGCTGCTGCGGCGCGCGGCGGGCAATTTCCGCCGCCACCCGGCCGGCAACCGCAGGGGCCAGCGCGGGGGCGGACAGCATGGCATGGACGATCCGGTCCGGCAGGCCCGTCTGCACCGGGCCGACGGCGCCGGTCCCGGGGTCGGCATACCAGGGCGTGCCGATCATCAGCGGCTGCAGCGGCGGCGGCAGGTCGAGGTGCGGGCGCTGGCTGCCGTCCGGCGCGAGGCTCCAGGCGATGCTGCCGGGGATTGGCGTCCCCTCGTGCAGGGCCGGGCCGTCCCAGGATGCCCAGCGGCCCCGGCCCGTGCCGATGATCGCGCGCAGGGTGTCGGCGAAGCCCGCGCCGGTGCCGTTCACGGCGACCATGCGCAGGATGGCGCGGTCGGACGGCCGGATGAAGCGCGGCTGCTGCGAGCTGTGCGGCTGGTGGTGGTAGTGGCGGCCCGGCCCGGCCACGCTGCCGTCGCGGCGCAGCTCGACAGTTTCCAGGACAAGGCTCGGCACGGGGCTATGGGGCGCCCGGCCAAGCACATAGATCAGGCGCTTGCGGACGTTGGGCGGATACTCCTCGCTGTCCTCGGCCTGGGCGGCTTGCAGGGCGCGCAGCCACGCCTCGACCTCGGGTGGCAGCGGCGCCGGGGAGTCCTGCGGTATCATGCGCCGGTTATCATTTTGCCCGTCCATGTCCACTCCGGCTTGAAATCCACATAAGGATAATCTGGCTGATGCAGGAAAGGGAGGTGGCGGGGGCGTCTCATGGAGGCGTGATGCCATCACGTGCATTGGCGCGCAGGGGGCAGCCGCTCATTAGGCTTTTGGTTATAGAAGCTGGTTCATGTTGCACAGCAACATCAGCTTGCTTACCAGGGCACATGGCGTCTGACTTCCCCAATACGAGCGTGCCCGAAAGTCCGGCGCTGACGGGCCTGCGCGGCGTGGCGGCGGTGCTGGTGGTCATGCACCATGCCAGCCTGCACCTTGGCGCGGTTGACCTGCCCTGGGCGGGCGGGCTGCTGCGGAAGGGCTACCTGGGCGTGGACCTGTTCTTCGTGCTCAGCGGCTTCGTGATGTCCATGGTCTATGGATCGTGGTTCACCGGGGGAGCGTTGGGCGCGGTCGCGCCGGGGCGCAGGGCGGACATGGCCGGGTCGCTGGCCGTGTTCCTGGTGCGGCGCGCCGGCCGGGTCTGGCCGCTGCATGCCGCCGTGCTGGCGGTGCTGCTCGCTGGACTGGCGTTGTCCGGGCAGGTCCTGCCATCCCTGCGGTTCACGATGGCGAACCTCCTGCTGGTGCAGGGGTGGGGCGTCAGCGGCGAGATCAACGCCCCGGCCTGGTCGGTCAGCACGGAGGTGGTGGCCTACTTGCTGTTCCCCTTGCTGGCCCGGCCGGTGCTGCGCTGTCGCTGGGGTGCGGCGCTGGGGGTGGCGGTAGCGGCGGCGCTGCTGGCGGCGTGCCTGTCGCTGGCGCCGCCGGTGGGACCGGCCCGGCGGGGGATGCTGGACATCCACATGAACTACTCGGTCCTGCCGGCGATGCGGTGCGTCGCCGGGTTCCTGCTGGGGATGGTGGCCTGGCGCGCTGGCCGGGTGCCGGCGCTGGCGCGGCTGGCCCGCCGGCCCTGGACGGGGGCAGGGGTGTTCCTGGTGGTGCTCGGGCTGATGCTGGCCGGGGCGGATGACCTGCTGGTGATGGCGCTGATGCCCATCGTGGTGATCGGCCTGCACTGCGGCCATGGCCGTCCCTGGCGCCTGTTCACGCTTCAACCGGTGCATGGGCTGGGGGTGCTGTCCTATGCGATCTACCTGATCCATTATGCGCTGATGCCGATACTGCTGGACGGGCCGGGGCCGGTTGCGGCAAGGCTGGGGTTGTATGCAGCGGCCACGCTGCTGCTGGCTGCGCTGGCCCATTATTGCATCGAGCGGCCTACCCGCAAGCTGATCCGCTGGGCGGGCGAGGCGATGGTCATGCCCACTGCCCACCCCATGCTTGCCCGGCTGGCCCGATACGGCGCGGCGCGGCGAGGTCATCTATGATGCAAAGGCCGGGGGACGCAAAGGCCGGGGGACGCGAAGGCCGGGGAGGGACGGCGGCCCGGTTCAGCTCGCCGGGGATGCGGCCAGGGCATGTTCGCCTGCCAGGTCCCAGGGGCCGCCGAGATATCGCCACAGGCGCAGGCCGGTCGCCCGCACCTGGAACGGCGTGAAACCCGCCTGCATGGCGTCGCGCAGCGCGCGGGCGGCCTCCGGCTCCGCCTTGTTCTGGATCGTGACATGAGGGCGGAAGGCCTGGGCATCCTGCGGCGTCAGCCGGGCCTGCCAGGCCTGCGCCAGACGGGCGCGCAGGGTTTGCAGCTCTGGCGCACGCAGCTCGTAGGCGACGCCGCGGCCGAGGAAGCGCAGGCCGGATGCCTCGACCGGGAATGGCGGCAGCAGCGCGGCCTGCTGCGCCAGGAGGGCCTGGATGGCGTCCAGCTCGTCGCCGGGCAGGTGGTGGAACAGCGTGACATGGGCCGGCACCAGGTTGCGGCTGGGCGGGAAGTGCAGGGTGCGCAGCCGGTCGAACCGCGCCTGATCGTCCGGGTGCAGCCGCAAGGTCAGGATCAGCGGCGGCGTCATGGATCGGCCCGGACATGACGGATGCGCTGCTGCCCGGCCTGGGGGCGGCCGGGGAGGCTGGTGCGGAGCGGGAACGCCTGGCGCTGCGTTGGCTGGCGCTGACGCGCCGCGTGCTGCCCGGCATGGCCGCGGCGCAGAGGTGGCCGATATGCCGGGATCACTGCTTCATGCGGGTGTGCCTGGACAACGCTATGGGACGGCCGTGGCATGAAGCGGTGCGGAGGCCGGCCATACGCTGGCTGGAGCTGCACCAGCTTCGTGCCGCCGTCGCGGTGGCGGAGGGGATCGCGGCTGATCCCCGGACCCTGCCGGCGCTGAACGACGCCAGCCTGGCCTGGCGCCGGGTCGCCCGGCACCGTTAGCGCGCCCTTGGCGCAGGCGTGCGGGTGGGGGGCACCTGCGGCGGCGTGCGTACGTTGCGCAACGCGCCGCTGCATGCGCCGTCCTCGCCGGTGCCGAGCTGGACGGTCGGCAGCAGCGCCGCGAGCGGCGTCAGCAGGACGCCTAATGCCACGGCGGCTGCTCCCTTCTCGGCGATCACCGCCGCGTCCGGGCGGACGCTTGGGGCGGCGAAGGTGCCGGTGATGTTGATCGGCGCCTCAAGCGAGCCGACGGAGAAGTGCTTGGCCTCGGTTTGCAGCTGCATGCCCAGCGCCTCGTTGTAGAAGCTGAGCGTGCCCTTGCCGAGCACACGGTCCGAATCCAGGTCGAGGAACAGGGTTTTCACGCTGGCGAGGCCGTGCTGCAGGCCCATGTCGGCGATGAAGCACTGTATCTTGGCGCGGCTCGGGACGCCGAGGGCGGATAGTAGCGCGTTGCCGAACTGCAGGCCGGACAGGTCCACCAGCAGGGCGCTGAGATTGCCGCCGGCTCCCATGTAGAGCTTCAGCTCGCCGTTGCCGGTGCCGAGGATCTCCGACAGCGAGCTGCCGGACCCTTGGATCACCGCCCGGCCGCCGATGGCGCCGGCGCCGCGGGCCACGCCGGTCGCGGACAGCAGCCTGTCCAGGTCCACGCGCTGGAAGTCTATGGCGATGTCGGCGCCCACGGCCTTGCCGTGCGGGGTCAGGCCGATGGTGGAGGTGATCTGGCCGCGGCCGATGCCGAATGCCAGCGGGTGCAGCTTCACCGCGCCGTCCACGATGTCCATGTCGGCGCGCATGTTGTCCAGCGGCTGCGAGCGGCCCTCGATGTGGCCGGCGCGATACTTCAGATGGACGTCGGCGAAGGTCAGCTTCGGCAGGTTGACCGGCATGTCCGGCAGCACGCGGCCGCTCGGGCGCTCCTGCTGCCGGCTGGGCGGGGCCTTGGTGCCCTTGCTGGCGTCGCCAGGCTCGGCGCCGATGAAGCCGCCGAGGTCCTTGAGGTCCACCCGCTGGGAGCGCAGGTCTGCCGTCAGGACTGGGCGGGCGGTGGTGGTGTCCACGGCCAGGTTGCCCTCCAGGTCGGAACTGCCGACCTTGCCGGCGGCGTCGGTGAACTTCACCGATCCCGCCTCGTAGTCCAGGTGCCCGGCGATTCGGTAAGTGGGCGTCTTGGGGAAGGCGATGCCGGTGAGGGGCGTCAGTTGCTCCATGTCTGGGCCGGCCAGATCCAGCTTGAGGTCGGCGCCGGCGAAGGCCAGCGGGTCCTTGATCGTGCCGGTCAGGGACACCTTGGTCGGGTCGTTGGCCACTTGCAGGTTGACCGGGTAGGGCGTCTCGTCGCGGAGGGTTAGCAACGCGCCACCGGTGAACTGGGCGGTGATGGGCTGGTTGGCGTAGGTGCCCTTGGCGGAGGCGATGATTTGGCCGGGCTGCCCGGACTTGTCGCCTTCGGCGTCCTTGGTCGCGACGTCCACATTGAAGTCGGCATGCAGCTTGGCGGAGACGACGTGGGCGTGGCCGTCGTTGATCTGCAAGGTGCCGATTTTGGTGGCATGGTCCGGGTCGGCCGGGGCGCTGCTGCCGCTGGACGGGAAAGTCCAGTTGTTGCGGCCATCGGCGAGCTGCTGCGCGTCCACCTTGGGGCTGTCCAGGGTGATGTTGGGGATGACGACCTGGCGGCGCCGGATGTAGGCCATCGCATCCAAATCCAGGCTGAGCTTGTCCGCGGTCGCCAGGTTGCCGCCGCCTTCCCAGCCTTCGGGGTTGCCGACGGTGACGCCCTCCGCGACGATGTGGGGGATGCGGCCCAGCTTGACATGGAGGTGGGTGATGGTGACCGGCCGGCCGAGGGCGGCGGAGGCCTGCTTGTCCACGAACGGGATCAGCCAGTCCCACTGGAACAACGCTACGGCGGCGACAAGGAGGGCGACGATGCCGCCCATTACCCAGGGCCAGCGGCGCCGGCGCTTGGCGGACGGCTTGGCCTTGGCCGCGGGTGCTGGGGTCGGGTCCGGGGTTTGCAGGGCTTCCGTCATGCGCTGGTAACGATATGCGGCGGTGCCGGGTTGCCTTGCGGAGCCGAACGGGCGGGGTCACGATGCCACCACAACTGCAAACAGGATTTTTCGGTGATCTATGAGCTACGCATCTATCGTTGCCTGCCGGGCCGCCTGCCGGCGCTGCTGCAGCGGTTCGAGACCATTACGCTGGGTTTGTGGGAGCGGCACGGCATACGGCCGGCCGGGTTCTGGACGACGGTGATCGGCGAGTCGAACCAGGACCTGACCTACATGCTGGCCTGGGAGAGCCTGGCGGAGCGGGAGACGAAGTGGACCGCGTTCCAGACGGATCCGGAGTGGATCGAAAAGCGCGCGGGGACCGAGCGCGACGGGCAGATCGTCGCCAACATCACGAGCGGCCTGCTGCAGCCGACGGGGTTTTCCAGCGTGAAGTAGGAGCGCTGGCCTGGCGGGGGCGGGAGGTTGCCGGCGCGGCGCGTCTGATTGGCGGGGCGCCGCTGCTGCGTTTCCTGGCATAGGGCTGCCGAGGATGCCGGCGGCGGGGCCGTCCGCGGGCTGGTTTGGACGTTCCCGGTCCATGTGACGCACCGCATGGGACCGCTTTGTTTCAGGCTACGGCTTTGAACTGGTTTGAGTGGGCGCCGGGCTGGCCCAGCGGTGCTTTTCCGCGCTGGGTGCGCTGGGACCTTGCCCCGATGCGACGGCATCGGGGCAAGGTCCTTCCTGCCCGGCACGACAAATTCCCTGCTGGACCTCAACCGGCGCCCATTCAAGCAGGCTCTGATATCAACCACCCTTTGCTCTGACCCTTCTGCGAGCACGCTGTCATCGCGAGGTGCGAAGCGCCGTGGCGATCCAGGGGCCACAAGGACGGTGCTGGCGGTTCCTGGATCGCCGCGCCGCAAGCGGCTTGCGATGATGAAAACGGTCGGAGCGAACGGCGGCTGGCATGATACGGTCTGCGTCGAGGCGTGAACGCGGACCGGCTTGGTAGGCAAGCGGCAGGGCTTGATGGCGCCTAGCCGGTCAGCCCCCGCCCCGGTCCGCACGGAGGACCCCGCCAGTGCCGCTGACGGCGGCCATCATCCTTACCAAGCAGAGTTGCGCCCTGATCCGGGACGATGCAGGCTGCCGTTGCGGACCCCGGCGGCGACGTGCCGCGCAGCCTGGAGGCCATCGGCAGCGCGTTAGCGGTCCCGTAACCGTCGCGCCGTAAGGTCGTGGCATGAAGCCGACCAACTTCCTTGCCAGCGCCGTGCTGCCCGCCGCCTTGTGCGCCGGCTCCTTGGCAGCGGCCTTGCTGCTGTCCATGGCGCCGCCGCGGGACGGGCCGGTTGCGGCCGTGTTCCCGCCGTGGTGGGGCGGCGCGCGGTCTCTGCTCGCCGCCGCCCCGGTTGGGCCGGTGGTGCGGTTCGGCGCCCTGCCGTTCATCGTCGTCGTGGTGCCGGAGCGCCGGGACCTGCTCCGCCGGGCCGGGGCCTGGCTGATCCTCGATCCGCGCGCGCTTGGCGGCTGCGCGCCGGCTTAACCCTACTTTTGGAGGCCGCCTTGACAAATGACTTAGCCACGTTGCGCGCCCGGGCGAACCATTTCCTTATCCCGCTGCTTTAATTGAACCTGCTCCTGGTGCCCGGCATAGCGCTGGCAACCGGCAACGACCCGCTTTGGCCCGGACTTGCGGGGGTTGTGGCGGCTGGCGTGGCGACCCTGGTCTGGGCGCGCGTTCCAGCATCGTCCGCCACCCGGCTGACCGTTGCCGTCGCGCAGGTGGCGATGGTGTCCCTGGCCGTGGCGGCCTGCCGCGGTACCTCCTGGCAAGAGGACGCGCACCTTTATTATTTTGCCGCGCTTGCCGTCTTGGCGGCCTATTGTGACCGCAACGTGATCCTGGCCGCTGCCGCCGCGACGGCGCTGCATCACCTGGGCCTGAACGTGCTGGCGCCCGCGCTGGTCTTTCCCGGCGGCGCGCAGCTTGGCCGGGTCGCCGTCCACGCCATCATCCTGGTCCTGGAAGCATCGGCCCTGGTCTGGATGACGCAGCAGATCGTCGCCCTGGTCGGGGAGGCCGCCCATCACTTGGCCGCCGCCCAAGCAGCATCCGAAGCTGCCCGCGAGCTGGAGCTGACGGCGGAGCGGCAGCGCCAGGCCGCCGACGCCGAGCGGTCCGCCCGCGAAGCGGAGCGGGCGGCAATGGCTGCCCAGCAAGCGCAGGTCATGGCCGATCTGACTGCAGGGTTGGGACGCGTGGCGTTGGGCGACCTGACCACGCGGTTGGAGCAGCCGTTCGCTGCGGGATACGAGGGGGTGCGGACCGACTTCAACCGGGCGCTCGGGGAGCTTCAGGACGCGATGCACGCCATAGCCGGCAACGCACGGGGCATCCGCGCCGGGACGGAGGAGATCAGCCAGGCGTCCGACGACCTGAGCCGCCGGACGGAGCAGCAGGCCGCCAGCCTGGAGCAGACTGCCGCTGCGCTGGACGAGATCACCGCCACCGTGCGCCGGACGGCGGAGAGCGCACGGCAGGCGCAGGATGCCGTGGGCCGTACCCAGGCAGATGCCAAACGGTCCGGGGACGTCGTGCGCCAGGCGATGTCGGCAATGGGAGAGATCGAGCAGTCATCCGGCCAGATCGTGCAGATCATCGGCGTGATTGACGAGATCGCGTTCCAAACGAACCTGCTGGCCTTGAATGCCGGGGTGGAGGCGGCACGCGCCGGGGACGCCGGGCGCGGGTTCGCTGTCGTGGCGAGCGAGGTGCGCGCCCTGGCGCAGCGCAGCGCCGACGCGGCGCGGGAGATCAAGGCGCTGATCGCGTCGTCTGCAAAGCAGGTTGGCGCGGGTGTGCGGTTGGTGGGCGAAACGGGACAGGCACTGGCGCGCATGGTGACGGAGGTGGCGGCAGCCGCAACGGTGGTGTCCGAGATCGCTGCGGCGGCCGAGGAGCAGGCGACCGGGCTGGTGGAGGTCAACACGGCGGTAAACCGAATGGACCAGGTGACCCAGCAGAATGCCGCCATGGTGGAGCAAAGCACCGCCGCCTGCCGCTCGCTGGTCCATGAAACGGAGGAGATGGCGCGGCTGACCGGCCGGTTCCAGGTAGGAGAGGATATGCCGTCCAGCACCGTCACGGCCCTGCGCCGGCCGTCGCCGCGGGCCGCTGCCGTTCCGGCTGGCAAGCCGGCGTTGCGGGTCGTTAGCCGCGCAGGAAGGGCAGCCGGCAAGCCGGCGCCTGTGACGGACGGTGGCTGGCGGGAGTTCTAGAGCAGGTTCGGCGCGGACAGCCGCGCCGAACCTGCTCTAGCCTTTGTCTTTGCGAGCATGTTTGGTCAAACGAAACCGTTCGATCCGAACATGCTCCAGGAGGCGGGCAGCGGGGCTTGACGGCGGCTGGCCGGTCGGTCCCCATCCCGGACCGTACGAAGGACCATGCCCATGCCGCTCAAGGCCGCGATCATCCCCGTTACGCCGATCCAGCAGAACTGCGCCCTGATCTGGGACGACGTGACGATGCAGGCTGCCGTCGTGGACCCTGGCGGCGACGTGCCGCGCATCCTGGAGGCCATCGGCAGCCTCAAGCTGCAGGCCGGGCTGATCCTGCTGACCCACGGGCATTTCGACCATGCCGGCGGTGCGGCTGAGCTGCGGGATGCGCTGCCTGGGGCACAGATCGTCGGCCCCGATGAGCGTGACGCCTACCTGCTGGACGGCTTGGCAGAGACTGCGCTGACCTACGGCATCCCTGGCGCCCGCAATGTCCGGCCGGACCGCTGGGTTCAGGAAGGGGAGCATGTCATGCTGGGCACGCACCGCTTCGACGTGCTGCACACGCCGGGGCATACGCCGGGCCACGTGATCTTCGTGCAGCGCGCGGCCGGGTTCGCGGTGGTGGGCGACGTGATCTTCCAGGGGTCGGTCGGGCGCACCGACTTGCCGAGGGGAGACGGCCCGACGCTGCTGCGCTCCATCCGGGACAAGGTGATGCCGCTGGGGGATGCGATGGCGTTCCTGTGCGGGCACGGGCCTGGCTCGACGGTGGGGATGGAGCGGCAAAGCAACCCGTTCGTGCGGGAGGCACTGGCACTGCGGGACTGACGGCGGGGGGCGCCCGCCGGGCCGGTGCAATCAAAGCTTCATGCGGCGCTGTCTCGGCAGGGCGCTCCGGGTCCGCTATCGCGTGCGGACGGTTTGATTGCGGAGGAATTGCAGTGGGGCAGGGATCATCCGGCGCGATCAGGGACGCGGGCAAGCCTGGCAACGCCGGATCGGGCGCCGCATTGTTCCTGCGGCGCTGGCTGGCGAACCCCTTGCAGATGGGTTCGGTCGTGCCGTCCTCGCCGGCACTGTGCCGGCGTGTGGTGCAGCAGGTGCGGCGCAGCGGCGACGAGTGGGTGGTGGAGCTGGGCGCCGGCACCGGCGTCATCAGCCGCGCGCTGCTGGCTGGCGGCATCCCGGCCGAGCGCTTGGCGGTGGTGGAGATCGTGCCCAGCATGGCCGGCCACCTGCGCGCCATCCTGCCCGGCGTGGAGGTGATCGCGGGCGATGCCAGGGCGCTGCCGGACCTGCTGCCCCGCCCGCGGCACGGCCGGATCGGCACGGTGATCTGCGGCATTCCGCTCGTGCTGCTGCCGGTCCTGGAGCAGCGCCGGTTCATTGACGCCATGTTGGCGGTGGCACCGGGGCGCGGCTTCCTGCATTACAGCTACTGCGCGACGTCGCCGTTGCCGTCGCGCAAGCATGGGCTGGCGGCCAAGCGGGAGGCTTGGACCCCGCTGAACCTGCCGCCGGCCAGCGTGTGGCGATATACGCCGGACCGGTAGTTAGGGCTTCTCCGAGCGCGGGACGTGGAGGCTGCGGCTAGTCCATGCTGTGTTTTATTCCACTGATTCCCGAAAGGATCGTGCGGGTCTAGGCTTTATGCCCTACCCGGTTGCATTAACGGAAACGTGATAGCGCAAGCGGCTGGTGCTTGACACCAAGCCTTTGAACGTCCGTCATGCCGCCGTAACGTTTATACGATGGGCATCCTCCATGTCGTTCACAATGGTCCAGATTTCGGACACCCATCTGGGAGCCAGCACCCGCCTGTTCTGTGCCAACTTCGACCGGATGGCTGCTGCGCTGGGCCTGCTGCGGCCGGACCTGATCGTGCATACCGGCGATTTGTCCAATGATGGGGCAGACAGGGAGGCCGATCTGGCCTGCGCGGCGTCGGCCCATGCCAGGCTGCCCGGCCCGGTGCTGTGCGTACCGGGCAACCATGACGTGGGCGACCATCCCGAGCGCGCGCTCCACCAGCCGGTTGATGACGCCCGGCTGAACCGTTTCTGTAGCCGCGTGGGGCCGGACCGATGGGTTCAGGACCGGGAGGGCTGGCGCCTGCTGGGCCTGAACAGCCAGGTCATGGGCGCACACCGTGAGGCCGACGAGCAGGCTGCGATGATCGCCGGCGCCCTCGACACGCTGGGCGGCCGCCGCCTGGCAGTATTCATCCACAAGCCATTCTTCACTGCCGACCCGGCAGAGACCGCATTCGACTACTGGTCCGTCCCACCCTGCGCGCGCGGCCCGCTCGGCGCCGTGATGGCCCATCCGGCGTTGCGCCTGGTCGCGTCCGGGCACCTGCATCTGTATAGGGACGCCATGCGCGGCCGGGTTCGTTATGCTTGGGCGCCCTCGGTGGCCTTTGTCGTGGACCCGGCGGACCAGGCGGACCTGCCAGGGGAGCGCTGCTGCGGATTCTTGCTGCATGAGTTCGGAGAGGATGCAGTTGCCACCCGGCTGATCATCCCCGACGGGATGGAGCGGCCCTACATCCACGAAATTCCCGGTGCAGCATATCCGGAAGCACTGAAGGAATGATGAAGCGGCGGCGGGCAGGTAGTTTCGCGAGAGGCGTCCGCATCTTCTTAAGGCTGCGGGGGTCCGGTTATGGGCGGCCTGTCAGCGGCTGGGCAGGAAATCGGCGGGATGGAACAGCTCCACCCCATGACGACGGCAGCCCTCGGCCACCAGGCTCGTGAGGTCGTCCACCAAGGCGGTGATGCCTTCCTGCTGGCAGATCAGGCCCTTCCAGGAGCGGTGTGCGGTGTCTGCCGCCCGCCGCCAGGGCCGGATCAGTTGGCCGAGACCCGGCCAATGCCCGCCGCGCCGGGCCGAGGTTGCGTCGGACAACCCGGCGCAAAGCTCGTCCGGCAGATGTATGGTCCGGGCGAAGTGCTCGGCGCCCAGCCGATGCGAATAGCCGGCCAGCAACGCCCAGGGAATGCCTTGCCGCTCACTCCGGAAGGTGACGATGGCGTGGCGGATGTGCGGGGTATCCAAGATGAAGCGATGCAGGAGGGGGGCCGCGGGATGGTCAATCAGCGTGCCGTCCATGTCCCAGGCGATGTCCATGTGGGTCGCCAACCGCTGGAATGCCGCCGCCCCTTGGCCGTCGGACGGCGTCCAGCACTTCCGTGCCGTGGGCAAAAAGCAAGTGTCCCCTGCATGCGATTTCAAAGCAGGGAAGCCATCCATCATTGCAGACCCTCGGTCAGCCTCTGTCAGCTAAGGTATCGTTAACAACAGCGCTCTTCTCCGTCAAGTTTTCCACGTTATCTTGGCTCCAAAGCAGCCGGCCGGAGAGCAACTGCACGATGTTACCGATCATTCGCCGGTGTATACCCTGTTCAGGTCAGAACCCGAAAATCCTTGGGCGAGATGATGCGGAAGTTGTCGGTTACCGCATCGCAATAGGCATTCCACTTTCTGGGCACCTCCTCACGCAGGAACCCCAGGATC
>JAABUQ010005374.1_pt1 | contig 20541 bp, 10 predicted proteins | sample 5560001 | NCBI WGS metagenome assembly JAABUQ01 (sample SAMN10711888, study PRJNA513371) | rock metagenome | isolation source: Antarctica rocks | place: Antarctica: Victoria Land, Finger Mt nord | collected 2015-12-18
TTATCATTTAAGATTTAAGATATTTAAGATGTTCAAAATCTTAATTATCTTAATTATTTTGATTCGAAATTTAAGATGCTCAAGAATTAAATCATTTTGATCATTTTAATTTTATTGATAGATTTTTTTCTTTTAATTATCTTGTGAAAAGCGATGCGCGACGAATAGTATCTATTAATACGCGACTCGTAACATTATTTTTTCTTTTCAAGAATTTTTGTTTAAAATTATTTATTCTTTTTTATTATGTTAATTAAGCTAATTATTGAACAACGTCGCAATTTCGTTGCTAATCGTCGCTATAAGTATGTTTTTCTCACAATGTGTTCTTGTCGAATTTGTGTCGCATTTAACGTATCTTGTCAAATAAATAAAGAATATCTTAAATGTGAGAAATGTTATCGAAAAAATTGAAAATGCGATTTGACTTCTAATTATTAAAAAATAAATAAAGCTATTCAAAAGACTAAAAAGCTAAATGATAAAATAATAGAGTTGCGTCTAAGAATTGCGCGAAAAACAAAACAAAGAAAACACTAATTTTGTCGTTTGAAAAATATAAGTGATGCGAAGTCGAAAAATATTCTAAAAATCGAAAAGAATAAGAGAGAAATCAAATGTACTAAAGAGACGTTCGAGACTCTATTTAATACTATTATCGATTTTTCATTGTTTGCTCTTTTGTCTTTTAATGCTTTGTTAACTCTTATAAGTGATTTTGTCGTTAACGAAATTGTCGCAATTTGTTAAAGCATTTCTTCAAGTTCTTAAATAACTCTTATGTATTTTTGAAAATAAAATATTCTTTTTATTTAATAAAATCTTTTTGATTTTCTTGTTGTAGAATTTTCTTAATCTCATATTGTTTCTCTTTTTATAAGTGAAAATAAAATGTGTTCTATAGAGACGTAATTGAATTCGTTGATTTTAACAATAAAATATTAAATATTAAAAATACTTTAACGTTCTTAAGTAAGTCGAATTCGTAATTGATTAATTTTTTTGTCTTTTTAACAAGAAACGATTCGACTTTAATATAATATAATTTTTTGTTTAACTTTCTTGTTTTAAATTTTTTCGTAAAAAGATATATTTTATTTTTTTTCTCTAGTTAAGATGTCGTTTTTCGTTTTTTGTTTTAATACTTGATCGATTTCTCTTGCATTTTTAAAATGTTATCGTATATCTTTTTAAGTGTCGCTACTCTCTTCATAGCTAATTGTGTCAATAAATGCTTTCGCTCTTTCTTGAAGAGATTAAATTCTTTGTTATAATTAACAAAGAATAAAGTTATTTTAATGATATTCGAAATCTTTGCATTTAATGTCAATTGAATCATAAATAAAAATGATATTTAATTGTTATAAATATTATTAACGTAATGTCTTAAATATTGCTTTAAACTTTGATTTGTTCGTTTTATTTAATTATTTATGATTAAGTAATAGACAATGAACATTTTAAGTCTCGTTTCTAACATTAATAGAAACGTCTTTCAATAGTTAGACGTGAAGAGCTTGTCTCTATTACTAATTAATTCTTTAAATATATTGTAATATTGTATAAGTTAATTTAATACAATGTATTTTAATTGTTTTGCTATAAACTTTTTCTTGCATGCGATAATATGTGAATACTTGATAAGTTTGTTAATTATTATTAATATCGAATTATATTTGTTTTTAGTTGTTAAATTCGTCGATTTAAGCAATCTAATAATAAAGTTTATTGTAACTTTATCTTATAACGATTTAAATAATTTTTAATATTGAATTTCGTCATAGTTCGCATATGTATTATGTTTGTTTTGCTAATAACTAAGATATCGTTTAATGTATATTTCGATAACTTGTTTTATTTGAAAAAACTAACAATGTTAACGTAAAAACTAAAGAATTTTGATCATTCTTAAATGTTTTTGCAATGATTTATCATAATGTTTCTTTATACATTTGTCGATTTTGTTAATAAATATTTGAAGTTTTTCTTTTTTTACTAGAAACTTTTTTTTATTGTCTCTAAATATTCGTAAAATAGCATTTAGCTCGTATTTGTTTGCTAATAGTGATTCGTTTTTGTTAATCTTAAGTATGTTGTAATTGAACGATTTCTTCGTTTTTATATAATTATTTCTTTTGTTAAGTGCGTTTGCTTTGTCATTATCTTTGTCTAATGTATATTGTATTTTAAACTTTTACTATTCGAGTTGCTCTAATTATCGCATTTGTCTTTTGTTAAGCTATTTAATAGTAGTAAAATGTAAAAGATTTTTGTGATTTGTAAGAATCGTAAGTTTTAATAATTCTTTAATGTATATTCTTTATAATTCTAAAAAAACTACAATAGCGAATAGCTTCTTGTCGTAAATATTATAATTTTGTTTAATTAATAAGAGTTTTCTCGAAAGATATGTTATTAAGTGTTATATGTTTTCATGTTTTTAACTAAAGCATACATCGATAATTAGATTTAATGCGTCGATTTCAATCTTGTTTAACAATCGTAAATCGTACATTTTTAGTACTAATTTCTTTAAGCATTTTAGCTTAAAATTCTAAAATTATTTCTTTTGTTAATTTTTATATTTATAACGTCTTTTTTTTGATAAAATTCGTCAATAATATTGCATTAACAAAGTAATTTTTAATAAATTTCTTATTGTAATTCATGAAATCTAGAAAGAATTAAACTTTTTTAACATTAATAAATGATTTTTATTCTTTAATTGTTCGTAGTTTTTTAAGATTTATGCGTACTTCATGTCGTTTAATAACAAATTTAAGAAAGTCAACTTCTATTAATAAAATTCGCATTTCTTTAATTTAAGATGTAAATTTCTCTTATTTAGACATTTTAGTACTTTGAAAACATAATTTATATGTTTTTTCAAAATATTTGAGTAAATCATGATGTCGTTCAAATATATTATGACAAATTGATTCAAATATTGTTATAATGCATCATTAATTATTTCTTAATACATCGTTAAGACGTTCGTAAATTCGAACGACATTATTGTGTATTTATATAGTTTATATCGTATACGAAAAGTTGTTTTTTATTCTTTCTTTATTTTTATTTTTATTTGATTGTACGTTTTTTGTAAGTTTAATTTGATAAAGTACTTTATTTCGAACAATCGATCTTGAAGCTCGCTAATATTAAATAATAAATATCGATTTTTTATCGTAATATTGTTTAGCTTTCGATAATCGACATATAAACGAAAAGTTTCGTTCTTCTTAAATACAAAGAGAATTGAGTATTTTGTTTATAATTGAATTTTTTTTATAAATTCTTTTTTTTCGTTTTTTATTAAGTATTCGCGAAGAATTTTTAGCTTTTTTTCAAATAAAGCATATATAAGTTTAAACGTAAATTGTTTGTTTAATTCAAATTTAATCTCGTAATTTTACGATTAATGTTTAGATAAAATCTTAATCGTTTTCTCTTTTTAAAACAAATGCTTTCAATTGTTGTATATTCGTAATATGTGCTTTAGCGATTTTCTCGCTATATTAAATAGTCTAGAACTCTTAAAAGATTCGCAATTTTTTTCACTTACTTTAATTTTGTAATTTAATTAATTTTTGTCAATGTTTGTCAAATCGAATTTTATTAAATCGTTTTTTTGCGAAAATGCAAATTTGTTATTTGCGATCGAATTTCAACTTAATTTTTTTATCTATTATTGAACGCTATTGATGCGTAGATTAAATTTAAATTATGTAATCACATTGTACGAATTTAAGTACTTGTATATTTTAATTGACTTTTGAATTATGTTGCTTTAATCAAAACATTTCTAAAACGATATTATAAGTAATTATTCTTATTATATTAAAGATTAGTTTCTCGTAATATTGCTAAATAGCTATTGATAGTAACTTCGTTTCTTTGTTCACTCTTTCATTTCTTGCGAGTAATGAGTTTTTATCTACAATTATTAAATTGTAAGCGTCAAGTTTCTTTTAAATAAAATATTCTTCTCTCTTTATAAGAGCTCTAGTTATAAAATTATTTATCGCATCAAAATTAATCATTGCTATAAATCGACGATCGTTAATTTTAATTAATGTGATAAAACATCGTGCGTACGTTGTTAAGTTTAATTGCTATTGTTAAATTAACATATTGCATTTCTTTAATATGCTCTTTATTAAAAAAATTAAACTTTTTTTTGCTTCTATGTTGTGACTTTTGCTTTAAACGTCTATTTGCGTTAAGCTTTCTTTTGTTGCTAAATTGCTAACTTTAACTTTCTAAAGAATTAATTAATTTCATTTTTTTTAAATGAGTTTAACATAAGTCGTTGTAGCAAGCTATTTAATTAAGATTTGCGTATACTATAGAGTTTAATTATTTCATTATAATGTCAAGTATGTTCTTTTTCGTAATAACATTGCTTTTTAGTTTCTTTTCGCATTTGTCTACGATTTTCGATAAGCTAACTAAAGTCTCAAAATGATTCGTAATGTTTTTTATACATTCGTAAAAAAAAATTCAATTATATTTCTCGTTTAAGTCAATAATTAGACTATAAGATTTAATAATTTTTTAAAGTGCTTAATTAACTTTTTGCGTAAATGCGAGTGCCTCGTTTAATAATGTTTTATCTAGAACTTTTTATAATTAATTTAGATTCTTTATCAAATAATAATTGTCGTTCGATTTAATTTTGAAAATGTTTATCTTTGTGTTAATTTGCTTTCTAATGTCGTCTTAACGATCAAATATCTCTCTTAACATGACATTGATTTGTTGACGATTTATCAAGTTTCGTAATTAATAATCTCTTGCGAAATGACTTAATTTGTCATATAAATAGCACATTTTTTGAAATTTATTATTTTGCTTTTCTCTAAAGTTCTTTTCTTTGCGTCGTTAAGTAAAATTTAATTTTATAAATGCAAATTCACGATAGTTTAAGTTATTGTATCTCTAATTAGAACAAAATTCTTTTTAATAATATTTGATCGTTAATTCAAAAAAGATTCTTACTTTTTCGTAAAATTAATCGTATCGTTTTTTCATAGTTCTTTCATATAGTTTGTCGTCGAAATCGATAACTATTTCGCTAAAATTAAACATGTCGTTAATAAATTTGTCATTACGCATAATTTCGTTTTTGAGATTGTTCTTAAGATTTCGTCGAAACATCGTCATAAGTGCGACATCGTCTTATTTGATAAAATTAACATATTTTTAAAACTTTGCTACGTAGTTTGTTGCAAAAATTCGTTAAATTAAGTGCTAAATCACTCTTTTCGCAATTTGTTTTTCGTTAAATGTTTCGAAGATTCTTCGAAGTTCTCTTTTGAAATTATCGAAATTCGTAAACATTGTACAAGAATTTTCGTTATAATTTTTTAGATATTTGCGTAAATTTAAGTTGAGTCAATGCTAAACTTTTTCTTTAAAAAATGTTAATGCGAAAATCGTCTTCTTGTTCGCTAGAATAGAATAGAAAATGAAATAAATATTTATTTGCATAAGCTAGTTCTTCAAGTCAATATAATCTTCATAATAGACGTTAGACTTATTGATTCTTATTTTGTCGTCTTTATTAATAGAAAATCGACGTAATGTTGTTAAGTTATTGTTCGAGATAGAAACGCGTTAATTTAATACAAACATTCTTAGAGTGTTCAAAGTGTTATGCTAGTATTTTCGTAAAAAATATTAGAACGAATTATGTTATTGAAGAGATTTGTAGATGTCTTCAAACAATGTAAGCAATCATTTAATAACAAAAGTTGCAACTATAAACAATTTTATGTTTAATAAATTTTCATAAATGATTTAATGAATCAAAGTAACAATAAGTAAAGACTTAAGATAAATTGAACACGATTCATAAGAGAGTCGCATTCGAAAACTATATACTTTTTTATTATTTGAAATTCAAGATGTTTAAGATGTTTAAAATTTTAATTATCTTAATCATTTTAATTCGAAATTTAAGATGCTTAAGAATCAAGTTATCTTAATTATTTTAATTTTGTTAATAGATCTTCTCTTTCTAATTATCTTGTGAAGAGCGATGTGCGACGAATAGTATCTATTAGCACGCAACTCGTAATAGTTTATTAATATAAAAGTATGTTTTTTTGTTATTATTTACGAACGTAAAGCTTGTGCGCTTCAAGTTGTATATCTTCGTCTTAATATAATGTTGTTACAACTCTTGTATTATTAATATGTTGTAATTTTTGTATCTTATTCTCTTGAAGCAATGCAATTTTTATTTTACTTTTTAAATTTGTAAACGTTATATTATAATATTTTGAGCTTGTTTTGTGTTTTTATTAAAGTTACTTTATGTAATTTTTAATATTGATGTTTATTAAATTTTGCATCTTTTGCGTAAAAGACATATTCTATAATAATGTTATTATTATCTTGTCGTTATCTTGTTTTACTAGAATAAATTAGCTATTTAACAATCTCTTAAAGCGATTTTTTTTAATCAATTGTTAAATTAAGTTTTTTTGTCGTTATAAAAGTATTTTGTATGCGACTTGTTTACGTTAAGCGATTAATTATTGTCGTTTTACATTTTGTTCTTTTCTTTGATATCTAATTGAACGTCGTTGCGCTTTCAAGAATTATTAAGATAATTATCGTTTTATTTACTCTTGTTGGCTTGACAACGTAATACAATAATTTTGTCTTCGTTATTTTTTTTATTTTTTATTTTTCGTTTTATTTTTTAAAATATTTGAAATCAAATGCTTTGTAAGCATTCTTGCAAACGTTACATTTTTATTTTGATAAATTTAATTAATGCGTATATTAATCGAAGCGATAATCTCGCGCATAATAAATACATCATTGTTTGTTCTTACATTTATATATTAAGTAATTATATTTTTGATACCTTATGCATTGCTTTATTTTGCAACTCGTATTATAATATTTTGTTATTTTAATATTTGACTTATAAATTACATGAAATTAAATTAACTTGTTTATTGTTTTCGCGCAATCTATTTACATTACAATAAAGATATATTTTTTCTTGTCGTTCTTTCTTGTAAATTAAGTTATTTTATTAATCTTTAATTTTTTATGCATAATCTTATATAATTTTTTAATTTTTTTAATCTTTTTTTTATGTTTTTAAGTATGCTTTTTACTTTAATGTTGTGCATTATTATTTTTGCGCATTTACGACGCAAAATTGTCGCAATAAATATATTTTTAATTTAAAAATTAATTGATTTTAAAGTTTTCTTGTTGTATTCGTTATTAATTTTGAAGACTATTATTTTTTTAAAGCGTCTTATTTCTTGTATGTCTTTTCGCGTACTTAATGTGTTAACAATATTTAAATTGCGTATTAATATAATTTTCTTTGTTGCGTTTATTTTGTATATTTATTTTGTTCTTTTCTTTTTTTTAATTTACGTTATTAATTTTATTTTCTTAATTGATCGTCGCTTCGAAAATGTTTATTTGACATTTATTTTAATTGTTGTCTATACAACTAATAACAAGCTCTATATTATGCTCGCTTATATATTTGCATCTTGTGTGTCTTTCTTAATTCTTTTTACTTTTTTTAGTTGATTTGTTGTCTTCTTTAATCTTTCTAATATAAAAATTATATTAATTTGTTCATTCTTCGCAAAGAGTTCGTTAAATTTGCACATAAACTTCTTGACAAAGATACATTATTTAATTAATATCGTTATCGAAATTATTTTAAACGTGTTTTTTTTTAAATTTATAGAGCTCTTTGATTTTTATTATTTTCGCGATAATCTTTGTCGCAATTTGTGATGAATCGCGTTAAGATAAATTAAATGCGTCTCGATCATTTGTTGACGTCACATCGATCACATTTATTTGATTTTAACGATCGAGATAAATCGTAAGCGTTATTGCTAGTAAGATCTTCTTTCTTGTCTCTTCTCGTATAATAAGATAATATAATATCGATTTTTGTAGACCAAAATCAAAAGATCAATCTTTAACTACTTTTGTTACTTCAATTATTAAAATGTATTAAACAATAAAGATCTTAATAATTTTAACAAATTATTGCTTATAAAGCTTAAGAAAATAGATTTTCTTTTATACTTTATATTTATTGTATATTAAACTAATATTTATTATATATAAAGCTTTATTAATATTAACAAAATTGCAATTATCTTCGAAAAACGCAATCAAATAATTATATTAAAAGTGCAAAATTATTACAATATTCTAGTATATTTATACACGCATCTAAAGAGAATTCTTTATTTTGTATATAAAAAAAGTACAATATTAGTCGAAATCTTAATTAATAAATCTATTAGAGCGTTAATTAATTTATATATGTTTAATATATATTTAATTTAAGTATAATATAATTTTAACTTATATTAAGACTAGATTTAATTCTTTGTTGTTGCAATTAACTTTAAGATTACTTAAGTTGCTTTTTTACTTTTAGAAATTAAGAAAAAAAACAAAGTAAACAAAATTTAACGTTAAAGTTTTAAATACTTTAAAATTAAATATTGCGAATATACGTATTCGAATATATTACGCATATATTTAGCGTATAATAGAGTTAAGCTTAAGAATATTAACAATTTTCGATAATATTTTATTCAATTAATATATACAATAAATATTAATATGCAATTAAAGTATCGCACAAAGATCTAATATTATAGATTTCTTAAAAAATAACAAAATTAACGCATATATTATATGCTTTTTAAATCTATAACTTGCATATACAAAAATTAAGAGTTTACTATATTAAAGATTTATAAGATAAATTCTTATTTAATCTGTATTATTTGTAAACTAATCTTATAGATTTATTGAATTAAATACTTTTTACTTTTTAATACAAAACTATAGTATACAAATCGAACAATTAACGCAAATTTAATATATATTAATATTAATTATTTTTGCATTTTAATAGATCACAAGTTACAACAATATATACAAAATTATATCTTTATTAAATATTTAACTTCTAAAAGTTTTGTTTACAATTAGTTTTATTTTAATACAAGTTTAATATATATTAAGATAATTACTAGTTGCCTATTATTTTACTTTTCTCGCACACTATATTTACTTTGCTTTTTTTTTACTAAATTTAATCGAGTAATTTCTAGAGTTTATTAACGCGTTTATTGTTTATATTGTCGCTATTGTCGTTATTTATCTTTGCTATTTACATTATTTGCATTATTATTTACTTATTAATAATAATTATAAAGCTTTAATTATTATCTAATATCTATTACAAAAGAATATTTATCGATTTGTTTATTTCGAACCTTAATAAGCATACAACGATGCAAAACTATACGATAATTAAAGATTGCAACAAGATTAGCAAGCAAAATGTTCGCATAAAATACTAAATATATTGCGATTGCAATAACAAGTCTAAAAATAAAGAATATAATTATCAAAATATTAGCAATTGTTGCATTAAATGTTCTTTCGAAACAATCGCAAAGCTAAAAAATAATCTCGAAGATAAATACAATTTAAATGATTAAATTTTTATTGTTAAGTATTTTAATTACAATTATTCTTTTACAAAGTTGTTTATCTTTGAGTTGATTTTAAATTTATTCTTCAATTAATTGTCTACACAAAGCTAACAAGATAAACAAGAGAATTGTTGACAAAATAAGCAAGAAGATGCAAGAGAAATAACAACAAAGAAACAAATTTCAAGTATTTCAATCTTCTATATAAATAGTTTTCAAATATAATTAGAGATGCAAATAGAAATTAATTTTAAGCATGCGAAAGATATATTTTAGATTCAAATTTGCATTAAGAGATTAATAAGAAAATACATTAAATTTAATAACAAAGAGACGAAAAATCAAGTATCTTTTATAAACTTTCTTAACTTGTTGATTTAATTTGTTTACAAGATTGTTAGATTATTCAATTAGATTTAATGCGAGAATGTAATATGCGAACAAAGTAAAGATAGTATGCGAGAAAAGTAAAATAATGTGGGACTAGTAATTATCTATATTAAATATATATAAAATTTAATTATTCTTAAAAAAGTAACAAAATTAAGATTAATATATGCAATACGCAATTAAATATCTATATTTTTGTTAATTAAAAACAATTTTTATTCTTTATATTAATTGCACGCAAAGATTATACTTATTATCTATTATATTTTATCAAAATGTCTCGAAAAATTGTTAACAACATAATTGCAATAATTAAATAACAAAATTTACTATCTTTAATAACGCGTAAATTAAGTTTACATTTAATATATATTATATTTATATTAAACTTTTTGCAAAACGCTTTGTTATCTTTTCTATTATATTTAATTCATGCGTTAAATATAACAAGATTGCTTTATATTATATATATAATAATCTTAATATAAAAGATTTGTTTATATTTAATTTAAACTCTGTATAAATTTAGCTTATAATTTATAAAAACTAAATAAGAATTTGCTTTTAATTAATTGCGCTCTTCAAAAAAACAATAAATTAAAAGTATTATCTATCTTAACAAAAATTCTTAACAATATATTATTATATATTATACTTATACTTAAACTAAGACTTTTATAAATTAATTATATCTTAAAATAAATTTTGTATTTAAATAAATTTAAAACAAAACAAATCTATATAATATCTTAAGTTAAAACAAGAATTATTATTATAAGTTTAATATATACATAATATATATTAAGTATATACTTAAATTACAATAAAAATTAACGTCTACTATTACGCTTAAATTAATGTAGAAATTATTAAAAATTATTATATAATATTTATTAAGATATTTAAAGCATTAAAAGAAATTTTTTCTTAAATTATTTAAATTTTTTATATTAATTATAAAAACAAAGAATTACAAACTTTTGTAATAAATATAAACAAAAAATAAGTTTAAAATATATTTAAAATATATTAAAATTATACAAATATTATTAATATTTTATTTTAAAAATTTGAGAAATATTTTCACAATTTTAAAAACTTTTGAAAGTAATTTAAATATTTCGAATATATATTAATTTTTTGTCGAATATATTCTAAGTATAATTTTCGAAAAGTTATTTTAATTATTTAACAATTTGTTTTATTAATTAATTTTAAAAAGTTAAAATTATTAACAAACTAGTACAGTATATAAATAATATAATTATATTATATTTTAAGCTTAAAATATAAATCAAATATCGAAAAACAAAATAAATTTTTGTTAAATTATATAAAGAGGAATTAAAGATTTCTTTATATTAATAAACGCTAGTTTGCAATTATATAATTTTTTTATATTTATATTCGATTCAACATTCCTAAGAATCTATGCGAGAATTATATATATTGTAAGACTTTTGAATCTAATTAATTACAAATAGACAAATAATATTAGCGTTTATTTGTCTAATTATAATTAACTAAAATTCGCAATTGTTATTTTGTTTGTAACAAATTGTTATAACGACGTTGCGTCTTCGTCTTCTATATCGTGATATTCGTTATATAAGAAAAATTTTCAAACAAAAACTCTATAAATCTAAGAGAAATTCAAGCATTGTTAACGATATTGTTGTTTAAAATTGACACAACAACTTAATAGTCAAAATTATATACATTGTCGCAACGACAAATCTAATCTTGTCTAGCAACTATCGCAAATTCGTAATATTAATTTCTTATTACATTTATGTTCTTTTTTGTCGTTATTTAAAGTAAGTCAATAAAATATGCTTAATTGTTATGCATTTCTAATCGCAATCGCAAGTTCTTGTCGTAATCTTAAGTATTTGTCGTTCGCATAAAAATTAATTAAAGTCGATTTTGCTTATTTTTAGTTGTATTAAAAGTGCATTATGTAATTTAAAATAATTAATATGTAATTGCATGTATTTATGCGTAACTCTAAGTACAAGCTTGCAATACTTTGCGTTATTTTTGTCTTTTAATTATTTTAATTATTATTTCTTTTAAATCTTGTTCTAAATAAACGTCTTTTTAATAACAAATTTGTCTAGCATTTGATTCGCAAGAAGCAATTGTTATTTGTGCGTCTTATTAGCGACTTCGTTTGCAATTTCGTTATCTTTTATGTCTTTATGCTCTAGAATTTAATAAAGTTTCAATATAACGTTGCAACGTCGCATTACATTATATACTTTTTGCGTTTTTCTAAAATATATTTAATTTAATGTTGATTTTATCTTTTTTATAATCTTTAATAAAGTTTAATTGTCGAAATATATCTTGTAAACTTGTTCTCGCAAATAAATAAACGTCTCGCAATGTTTCGTTAATTTTTCGACTATTTTTGTAAGTTTTTTAAGTTTGTCGTAATGCATAAACGTTATTTTAATATTTTCTAATTACTTTTTAATTTTTTAATTTGTTTTTATTAAAACAACAATAACGTCTTTATCGCAATTGCTTTTATCGAAGTATTTTTTTTAATATTAGTTAAATTTGTTTACGTTGTGCTTTTTTTTAATTATTTTCTTATTGTACGCAATAATTATTTTAAAAGATTTTATTTATAAGACAATTATATAAAATTATTGTCGCGATATTGTTATTAATTTAAGTTTTATTTGCATTTATTTTTTCTTAAGTTACAAAAATATTATTTTAAATTTAATTTTTTTTAACATTAAGTTGTTGCGTATATGCAACATCGTTGCGTTTATTATTTTGTTTAACTTTTGTATATTTATAATAGTTATTAATCTTTATATTAGCTTTTTGAGATATACATTAATAAAAGATATGTTAATTTTAATTTGTAAGACTTTTATAAACGTTGTCTTATAAATATTTGTAATATATTAAAATGCGCAATCTTATATTAATCGCAACTTCGAAATAATTTTTTTTCTTAAATTTTTTAAATTTTTAGACGTATATTAAGTGACAATATTGTAAACTATTATTAACTTCTTAATAACAATGTATTTTCGCTTATTTGTCTTTAACATAGTGTTAAATATTGAACTCTTTATTATTAACGCGTTCTTGTATTTGATTATCAACTTAATTTTTATTTAACGCAAATAAGTTCTTTATTTTAGCTTTAAATTCAATTAAATTCTTAATATTTAATAATTGATTTAAAAATTATTTTGTACTTTATTAGCGTTATATTAACGCTTATATTAAATTTCTTTAAAGTTTGCGAAAAATAAATAATTTTTTTTTCGCAAATTTGAACTTGTAACTTCGTGTTTATTGCTCGCATTTATTATATATTTAACTTAACATTTTGCAATTATGTTTGATTAATTTTTTATACGCTAATATCTTAACGTTGTTTACGAAACTTGTAGCGTTAACTTGCAATTTAATATTATTATATATCTTTAATAGATTTGCATTGTAAATCAAATATAAAACTAAAAAGAGAAAAGAATTTTGCGATATATTTATGTTTGTATTGCGTTTTGTTATTGTATAATTATTTATAATTAAAATAATACGACGTTTCTTTAGAAAATTCTTTATTTATTTAAGCAAACAAGTAAAAATTTGTCTCTTCTTTATATTGTAAAGCAATCAAATATGTAACACATTATCGAATGCGTCTAATATATCGAAATTAAATAAAAATGTTACTCTCTTCTTTTGATCGCTTTATATTGTGTAAATCTTTTTCGTAATTAATTGCAATATCGTATCGATTAAGCATTATCTTTTAACTCTTATTTGTGTATTTAATAAAGTATTGTATGTCTTTATAACATAGCGAAGACGCTTTAATATTATTAACTTTAATATCTTATTTAATGTATTTAATAACGCAATTAATTTTAAGAATAACAATTTAAAGTAATTTTTTTTCTTAATTTGCGCAACATTATTGTAATTGTTTTTTTAAAATAAGACGATTACATCTCTTTTTTAATACATTTATCAAATAAAATTTTTATTTAAAATAAGATAATACGAATTAATTGTCGCAACGTACAATTAATTATATTATTAATTTCTAATGTTTTGTTAGAAGTTATCTTGTGTATTGCTATTATTACTTTGCGCTTTAATATTGTTTTATCGTTTTCTATAAAAATTAAATAAGAGAATTTGTTCAAGTCGTTTACTAAAATTGTAAACAAAGAAAAAAATTAAAATTAAAATATTGTTTTAATTTTGTTCTTTGTTGTTGTCGCGATATTTAAGTCGATTTATAATAATAATATAGTAAACTTAATTAACGTTTTTGTCGTTGCGTTTCTAATTTATTTTGTTATTTTAAAAAGACTCTTAATAATGTTTTTCGAAATTTTTATTTGTTTGCGAAATTTGTTTCGTTTGTATTTCTTTAAAATCTTGTTCTTCTTATTGTATATTCGAATATATGTCGCTTATTTATTAAAAGTGCAATATTATCAATATAGTCTTCTAATTTCTTTAATTATCTTTGTGCACTTTATTATTTATTTAAGTTTAATTCTTTTGTGTAATCTTGTTTACAAAATAAAGTTTTTAATAATTTTTTTTAAAGTATTAAACAACTTTGTCGTATATTTATTAATGTTGTTTCTTTTTATTAAATCGTTTAATATTAAATTAAATATTAAATATCTTAATGTATTGTCGAACTTTTTTAAGTTTATAGCTTTTCAATTTCGTTTAAAACAATGTTAAAATTTCTTTTGCATTTAAAAATTTAACATCGTTCTTATTAAAAAATAATTAAATAAGTTTTTTATGATTTGTTTATATCGTAATATATTAATTGATATATTATCTTTTTTGTAATAAACAATAAGTCGATTATAATTTAAGCATTTTAATAATTTTTTATTATAATTTTTCGAAAGAAAGCTAACATTGCGTCGATTGCGCACATTATATTTAACAAATTCTTTAAAAACAAATATTGTTTAAAATAAAAAAAGCTCGCTCAAAAAAAAATTAAAATTAAATTTTTTTACAATAATACTTTCGTCTTGTATGCGCAAAGTTAACTTTATTGCTAAAAAATTATTTTTGTTAATTATTTTGTTATAATTATTTAAGAGCGAGTTGTAAACGTTATAAACGTTAATAAAATTATACTTTATACTATTATTGTTAAAACATAATTGTAACATAATTGTTTTTACATTTTTAAAATATTATATATTGTATTAATTATTGCTATTTATGCGTTTATTAATGTAAAAGTATATTTTTTTGTCGTTATTTACAAACGTAAAGTTTGCGCGTTTTAAATTATATATTTTCGTTTTAACATAATGTTGTTATAATTTTTGTGTTATTGATATATTGTAATTTTGTATCTTATTTTTTTGAAATAATATAATTATTATTTTACTTTTTAATTTGTAAACGTTATATTATAATATTTTGAACTTGTTTTATGTCTTTATTAAAATTGCTTTATATAGTTTTTAATATTAATGTTTATTAAGTTTTGCATCTCTTGCGTAAAAAATATGTTCTATAACAATATTATTGTTATTTTGTTATTATTTTGTTTTACTAGAATAAATTAATTATTTAACAATTTGTTAGAACGTCTTTTCTTAATTAATTGTTAAACATGTTTTATTATTATTATAAGAGTGTTTTGTATGCGACTTGTTTGCGTTAAATAATTAATTATTGTTGTTTTGCGTTTTGTTTTTTTCTTCGACATCTAATTGAACGTTGTTGCGCTCTTAAGAGTTACTAAGATAATTGTTGTTTTATTTGTTCTCGTTGTTTTGACGACGTAATACAGTAACTTTGTCTTTATTGCTTTTTTATTTTTTATTTTTAGTTTTATCTTTTAGAACACTTGAAATCGAATGCTTTGTAAGCATTTTTGCAATTGTTACACTTTTATTTTGATAAATTTAATTAATGCGAACATTGATTAAAGCGATAATCTCGCATTTAATAAACGCATTATTGCTTGTTTTTGCATTCGTATATTAAGTAATTATACTTTTAACACTTTATATATTGCTTTATTTTGTAATTTATATCGTAATATTTTGTTATCTTAATATTAAGTTCGTAAATTACGTTAAATTAAATTAAATTATTTGTTATTTTCGTGCAATTTATTTATATTACGATAAAAACGTACTTTTTTTTGTTGTTCTTTTTCGTAAATCAAGTTATTTTATTAATTTTTAATTCTTAATGCATAATCTTGCATAATTTTATTATTTTTTTTGTTTTTTTTTCTTTATATTTTTGAGTATACTTTTTACTTTAATATTGTATATTATTATTTTTGCGCATTTATAACGCAAAATCGTCGCAATAAATACGTTTATAACTTAAAAATTACTTAATTTCAAAATTATCTTGTTGCACTTATTATTAATTTTAAAAACTATTATTTTTTTAAAACGTTTTATTTTTTGTATTTTTTTTGCGCATTTAGTATATTAACAATATTTAAATTGTATATTAATGCAATTATCTTTGTTGCACTTATTTTGTATATTTTTTTTGTCTCTTTCTCTTTTCTAATTTACGTTATTAACTTTATCTTTTTAATTAATTGTTATTTTAAAGATGTTTGTTTAACGTTTATCTTAATTATTGTTTATGCAATTAATAATAAGTTTCGTATTATGCTCGCTTATATGTTTGCATTTTGTGTGTTTTTCTTGATTTTTTTTATTTTTTTTAGTTGATTTGTCGTCTTTTTTGATTTTTTTAACATAAAAATTATGTTAATTTGTTTATTTTTCGCGAAAAGTTTGTTAAATTTGCGCGTAAACTTCTCGATAAAAGTGCATTACTTAATTAACGTTATTATTGAAATTATTTTAAACGCGTTTTTTTTTAGATTTATAGAACTTCTTGATTTTTATTATTTTCGCAATAATCTTTGTCGCAATTTGTAATAAGTCGCGTTAAGACATATTAAATACATCTTAATTACTTATTAACATCGCGTTAACTACGTTTATTTGATTTTAATAATCGAGATACATCGTAAGCGTTATTGTTAATAAAGTTTTCTCTCTTATCTCTTCTCGTATAATAAAAAAGTATAATATTGATTTTCGAAAGTTTTCAATTTTTAATCTATAATAAATAATTGTTCTTGCAATTATATTAATAAAAAAAAAAGCAATTACTTTTAAAACAATAAGTTTGTAAAACAAAAACTATTATGACTTGCTTTTATATTTAAATAAAACTCATATTTATTTTAAACTATATTTATATTAATTATATATTAAAATAAGAAAACACGTTATTAAGATATTTAAAAAGAACAATTTTAAGATAAAAAAAGACATTTTATTTATTTAACGCAATTATAAATTAATTACAAAATCTTTATTTATAATTGAACGAATTAATTTACGAAAATCAATATTATACTATCTTATTATACGAGAAGAGATAAGAGAGAAGATCTTATTAACAAATAACAATAACGTTTACGATTTATCTCGATTATTAAAGTTAAACAAACGTAATCGATGCAATGTTAACGAATAATTAAAATGCATTTAATGTGTCTTAATGCGATTTATTACAAATTGCGACAAAAATTATCGCAAAAATAATAAAAATTAAGAAGCTCTATAAATCTAAGAAAAAAAACGCGTTTAAAATTATTTCGATAATAATACTAATTAAGTAATGTATTTTTGTCAAGAAGTTTATGCGCAAATTTAACGAATTCTTCGCGAAAAATAAACAAATTAACATAATTTTTACATTAAAAAAATTTAAAAAAGACGACAAATCAATTTAAAAAAATTAAAAAAATTAAGAAAGACACACAAAATATAAATATATAAGCGAGCATAATATAAAGCTCGTTATTAGTTGCACAAACAACAATTAAAATAAACGTTAAACAAACATTTTTGAAACGACAATCAATTAAAGAGATAAAATTGATAACATAAATAAAAAAAAAGAGACAAAATAAATATATAAAATAAACGCAATAAAGATAATTGCATTAATGCGCAATTTAAACATCGTTAACACATTAAATGCGCAAAAAGATATACAAAAAATAAAACGCTTTAAAAAAAAAAATTTTTTAAAATTAATAACAAATGCAACAAATCTTTTTTAAAATCAAGTAATTTTTAAATTTAAAATATATTTATTGCGACAATTTTGCGTTGTAAACGCATAAAAATAATAATGTACAATATTAAAGTAAAAAATAGACTTAAAAGTATAAAAAAAAAATAATAAAAAAATTATGCAAAATTATACATTAAGAATTAAAAATTAATAAAATAAATTAACTTACAAGAAAGAGCAATAAGAAAAAATATATTTTTATTATAATATAAATAAATTGCGCGAAAATAACGAACAAATTGATTTAACTTAACGTAATTTATAAGTTAAATATTAAGATAACAAAATATTACGATACAAATTATAGAATAAAGTAATACATAAAATGTTAAAAGTATAATTACTTAATATACGAATGCAAAAACGAACAACAATGCGCTTATTATATATAAGATTATCGCTTCGATTAATGTTCGCATTAATTAAATTTATTAAAATAAAAATGCAATATTTGCAAAAATGCTTACAAAGTATTTGATTTCAAGTGCTTTAAAAGACAAAGCAAAAAACTAAAAATAAAAGAAATAATAAAGATAAAGTTATTATATTACGTCGTTAAAACAACAAAAGCAAATAAAACAACAATTATTTCAATAATAGCAACGTTCAATTAGACGTCGAAGAAGAGAACAAAACGCAAAACAATAATAGTTGATTATTCGACGCAAACAAGTCGCATGCAAAACATTCTTATAATAACAAAAAAGAGCGTAATTTAATAATTAATTAAGAAAAGATGCTTTAACAAATTGTTAAATAGTTAATTTACTCTAATAAGACAAGATAATGACAAGATAACAATAATATTATTGTAGAACATATCTTTCACGCAAGAGATGCAAAACTTAATAAATATTAATATTAAAAATTACACAAAGCAACTTTAATAAAGACACAAAACAAGTTTAAAATATTATAGTATAATGTTTATAAATCAAGAAATAAAATAATAATCGCATTGCTTTAAGAGAATAAAATACAAAATTACAACATATTAGTAGTACAAGAGTTGTAACAACATTACGTTAAAACGAAAATATACAACTTAAAATACGCAAGTTTTACGTTCGTAAATAATGACAAAAAATATGTTTTTACGTTAAAAAACACATTAATAGCAATAGCTAACATAGCACATAACATTTTAAAGATATAAAAACAATAACATTACAACTATGTTTTAACAATAACGACATAAGACATAATCTTATTAACGTTTATAACGTTTATAACTTGCTCTTAAATAATTATAATAAAATAATTAACAAAAACAATCTTTTAGCGATAAAGTTAACTTTGCGCATGCGAGACAAAAATGTTATTGTAAAAAAATTTAATTTGCATTATTTTTTTTAAGCGAATTATTTTTATTTTAGACAAAATTTATTTTTAAAAAATTTGTTAAATATAATGTGCGCAATCGACGCGATGTTAGCTCTTTCTTGAAAAATTATAATGAAAAATTATTAAAACACTTAAATTACAATCGACTTATTGTTTGTTATAAAAAGAATAACAAATCGATTAATATATTGCGATATAAACAAGAAAATAAAAAATTTGTTCAATTATTTTTTAATAAAAACAATGTTAAATCTTTAAATACAAAAGAAATCTTAACGTTGTTTTAAACAAAATTAAAAAGCTATAAACTTAAAAAAGTTCAATAATATATTAAGAAATTTATTACTTAAATCAATATTAAACGACTTAATAAAAATAGACAATATTAATAAATATATAACAAAGTTGCTTAATACTTTAAAAAAAATTATTAAAATTTTATTTCGTAAACAAAATTACATAAGAAAGTTAAACTTAAATAAATAACAAAGTGCACAAAGATAATTAAAGAAACTAGAAGACTACGTTGATAATGTCGTATTTTTAGCAAATAAATAACGTACGTTCGAATATATAACAAGAAGAACAAAATTTTAAAGAAACACAAACAAAACGAATTTCGCAAACAAATAAAAGGTTCAAAAAACATTATTAAGAATTTCTTTAAAATAACAAAGTAAATTAAAAACGCAATAACAAAAACGTTAATTAAGTTTATTATATTATTATCACGAATTAATACGAATATCGCGACAACAATAAAGAACAAAATCGAAACAATGTTTCGATTTTATTTTTATTTTTTATCTATAATTCTAGTAAACGACTTAAACGAATTCTCTTATTTAACTTTTATAAAAAACGACGAAGTAATGTCGAAGCGCAAAGTAATAAAAGCAATGCACAAGACAACTTTTAATAAAACATCAAAAATTAACAATGTAATTAATTGTACGCTATAATAATTAATTCGCATTATTTTATTTTAAATAAAATTTCTATTTAATAAATGCATTAAGAAAAAAGTGCAGTCATCTTATTTTGAAAAGACGATTACAATAATGTTGCGCAAATTAAGAAAAAAAATACTTTAAATTGTTATTTTTTAAACTTATTGCGTTCTTAAATATAT
>JAABUQ010005375.1_pt1 | contig 20540 bp, 14 predicted proteins | sample 5560001 | NCBI WGS metagenome assembly JAABUQ01 (sample SAMN10711888, study PRJNA513371) | rock metagenome | isolation source: Antarctica rocks | place: Antarctica: Victoria Land, Finger Mt nord | collected 2015-12-18
ACCAGTATAGCACTTTTGACTACTCACAATTATCCGGTATAAATCCAATCTAGACTGGTTTTCGTACTGATTACGTGTGATTTCATATTGGACGTTTTTTTGATCCCCCCCTGAACGGTTACCTTTGACAACCTGGACACCGATAGAACCACACCAATAGCTTACCGTTATCATAGTCACGACATTCAAGCGGATTGATCTGTCGCTGGCGACAATGGGTGCAGATAAGTGTCTTAGTTGTCATTGTACTGTCCTTAATTATTGATTGTATGAACTTTCCAGTTCTCAGCTCAGTTTGTAGTATCCGTCTTAACTTTCTCTGTGTTCAAAGCACTGTAAGACAGTAGCTCGTTTACAGCTTGGTAGTGTCTTACATTTATTTGTGATCTTGGGCAGGGTAATCTTGATTAGAAACTTTTAGCTTTGGACTAACAGATGTACGACATTACCGAAACCGTTAACAACTATGATTTATAAGATCTTAACCATATAAAAAATGATGGATAAATAACAGTAGGGGATCTACCCAATAAGTAGGGAATATTTTCATAACAGCTACAAATCTAAGCCGAGATACTCTGTAGTGTAAGCTTTTTAAAAATATCTGATTTTTTGGTAACTCAAGGGTTGTGTTGCAAAAAAAATAGAGGCATACCAGTGGTAGCAGCTCAAAAGCAAAAATTTCTCCGGCTATCTACTACAGCTCATCCGTGATAGGATAAAAATATGTAGTTTTTGTCAATACGTCTAAAGAATGAAATATAAGGTTACGAGAATGATAATCATGGTGAGGGGTGGAGGGAGAGTCGAGCGATGCTCGACTCTCCCTCCCACATTTTGATTAGAATGTTCCACCTCAATAATTTCCCAGCCGGAAAAGTTGATAAGAGAGCTTCGTACTAAGAAACCCAATACACCCCTAAAGCAATTATTTATCAGGAGTCCTCTTAAGCAGCCGCCAGTCAGCATCTACAGCTTTCATCCAGCCAATTTATAGAAATTAGATCCAGCTAAGTGGATAGTCTTAAATAAACGGCAGACTGTTTTATGAAGATCTCTAGTCACAGCACGGGGTTCCGGGTTTGACATCAAGCCTGTTATTTATGTCTATGTGCTTAGCTGCTGCTTAATCACTCTACAACTTCTTCTTTAATTATCCAAGGGCAGGAGATTTTCCTGGGGTATTGCACTTCTCCATGGGCTTGCCGTTCAAATTTTTGAGTCAAAATATTGATGGTATTGAGCCCAAGGAAATTTTTTCATTCTTCTTGTTTGTTTACCGATTAAACTTATGATTTATGTGATGATTTTTAGCGATTTCTCAGCTACTGGAGAAATTAAGATGCGTTCGCCCTGGGAGTATTGCCATTGGTTGTTTGATTGCATGGGAATGGGTATCGCAGGAGCAGGAACGTATGGCAAGATCTCAACCACCCAATGATTCTCCTCAATCTCCAGCAGATTATCCCAACCAGGAAGAAGGAGAGTAGTATTGTGACTTTACCCAGATTTTGACCGTTGCGTAGGCTGTAACCCTCAGAACCCCTGCCATTCCCTCTCCTCAAGTTCTTTCTGGGGCAACAACAAGGCGGCTTCAATTTCCTGCCGCACGGCAACCGTTACTTCACAGTTGCTATTGAGACAATCAATTAGCAACTGATTGGCATCATAATAGCGTTGCAACACTTGCTGCTGCTCAGGGCTGAAGTCCCACTGATGCTGAATATTTCGATGAAGAGCGATCGCTTCCCTTAACCGCTCACTCCAAGCTACATGGTTTGTTTGCCACCATGACTGAAACCGTTCTAAGCCCTGTTCTAGGCTAGGGAGTTGGTCTTGGAGTTGTTGCAGGGACTGCTGTAACCCCAGATCCAGCACAATTGTCAGGGCATTGCTAAGGGCATCGGCACAGGTATGGGCATGGGCAAAATCAGGGCTGAAACGGGCGCACTCCAACACAAAGTCATCCAGTGCCGCATCCAGAAAAATCCCCTGGTCAAGAGTGCAGGCTAGGGCAAAGTGAGGAGCAAGGTGAGGAGTCAGGGCTTGGGCAAAGTAAAAAGCGCGAGTTGCAGATGGCTGGGGAGGAACAGCTTGGGACTTTTGACTTGCCCAGGTTAAAAACTCTTGTAGATACGGGTCTTGGGCGACTAGTGCATCAACTTGTTGCTTCATCAACTGTACTAAGGAGTCTGCGCTTCGCAGCATGGCAGCCGTCAACAAAAAGATTTCGCGCCAGCGGGGTTCAGTGATGTGACTAACCAGACCTTCCAGGTCTTTCCCTAATGCCTGTAAATTATGACTGGCAACGATTTTCCGGGCAGTGAAGTATTCTTGAAACGCCAAATAGGAGAAGGAGAAAATTCCCCGCACTCGTTCTGTCAATAAACCATGTTGCAACTCGAGCGCCTGAAGCACCACTTCACTATCGAGTTGCAATTTCTCTGGCTCAGTAGTAGCATTCGGTAAATTACGGATATAGTCGCCAATGTATCTCTCAACAACACCTTGCTCAAAGAAGTACTGCCCCTGCTCAAACGTCGAAGCTGCAATCTGACTCAGCAGCTTGAGCTTTTGTGGCAATAAAACCCCCTGAGAAACTTCGTCCCGCTCAATACCCCTGGCGTCATCCCATTTGACTAGGAGAAGGTCTACACATTGCTTATAAAACTCGCTTTTTTTGGTAGGGAATTTTGACTGGCGACGGAACACCCAGCAGGCGAGATGCAAAAATAAGGGATTGACGGCGAGTCTACGGAATTGCAAGTTTTCGGGCAAGCCCAGTTTCTGAATGAATTGAACGGCTGGCTCAGGTTCGTCGAAGTCATTTGTTTTCGTCAATGCCGCAAACCACTTAAACGCAAAGGCGGCAATTTGTTCAGTGGTAAACGGAGCAATTTCGACATCTGTGAAGCGCCTGAGGGTCAAGGTTTTAGCTGCCGTTCGACAGGTCGCTATAAACAGATTCTTTTGATAGTTCTCAGAGCATCGGCGAATTTCCTTGACGACGGCCTTGCTATCTTGATGGAGTACTTCATCCAGCCCATCCAGCAACAGCAACACTCTCCCCTCACGCAGTAGGGTTTCAATTACGGACGGGTCTGAAATTCCAGACGTGAGAAATTCAGCGCGGATATAGTTTAATAAGCTGAACTCCCCAGCCGATCTTGACTCGTCAGCAAAATCTCTCAATGTGACAAAGATTGGCACCCAGTTTGCTGCAAATTTGCCTTGGTTACACTGAATGGCGAGATGTTGCAAAAAGGTGGTTTTACCAGACCCTGGCTTGCCCAATACCCTGAGCTTAGAGTAGGCTTCGACTGCCCTCATACCCGCGATTTGTTTCTGGGAAACTTCACCCAATCCAAACCGGTCAAATTCTTCTGAGGTAAGGCGAGGCAGGTTAGAAATCTCTAACCACTCAAGGCTTGCGATCTGCTCCAAAATATTGACATCAATGTAAATGTCGTCTATCCTAACAGGACGGCTGATATCCAATAGCTGCAAGGTGCCGCACTGGTTTTGAATTTTGTCAGAGCGTTGCGATCGCACTTGCTGTACCAGGGCATCAATATCCAGGGATTGAGCCGGGGCAGGTTGACCAGGTTCAGAGAATTCGGCTGGGGGATTTTCAGCAATTTCCCGCCAATTCAGTGCCAACACCGAACAAATTTCCAGAAAAGTATAGCGCTCAATCAGCTGCCCTGTAAAAAAACGCCAAATGGGTTGGCGAGTCTTTAAGTTCACTTCCCCTGCCAGGTTTTCTTGAGTCCAACCCTTGCGAGCAAACGCTTTTTTAGCCTGTTGAATCCCGCTCGATGATGCCTGGAGCGATCGCTTGACCATGAGCCAAAAGTCCTGAGCCTAAAATCCAGAGCTTTAATTTCGATTCATATCTAGCATTTTATCGGTTTTCTGGCTCAATAGGTGTTTCGGGGAGGTAGAGCCGAAACCATTCGCCTTCTTCGATCTTGAGTCGGGAGTGTGCTGTCCGAAGTGTCATAGTCCAAGCGTCCTTTACGCGTGGTCAACCATGAAACCCAACCGCATCGTCAGCGGTATCAGTGTAAGGACTGCGGTGCTCACTTTTGGAGTTTAGACTAACGCTCATCGAGCTCGGACCTATTATGTAGCTTGACTTAACACTGGAGGTTGATTACCTCAAATGGTTTACAGCTGGTCGCCTTCCTTTAAAAGTCTGCTACCGATGAGCGAAGTCTTCAACTCGTACACATACCTATGAACCCTAGGAATACTGTACTCCCCATAGACCAGAGGTGAACCATCCTAAAGCGAAGCAAGCTATAGATAATAGCAGGAAGGGTGTTCCAGGAAAAAATGGGATCAAAACGCCCACCATACCGATGACTAAACTTGCTGTTCCTATTGCTACAAGTGTTCCATTCCAAATCAGCTTCAACATTTTTGTTTTCCATTTACTCACTTTAATTATTGATTATAGATTGCCGACCCTGAATCGGGCGTTGGCATAGCCTAAAATCGGATATTTTGCTGCTCCATAACTCCTGGGTCTTTGGGTTCAATTTGGAGATGTTTTTACAACACAACCGTTTGCCCTGCTTCTAGACTCAGTCAGTATGTCTCTACATGCCAGCGACCAGCTTTTCTCAAAGCTCTCCGATATTCCTGCCAGTCAATACCTGCTGAAGCTGCTTCAGCAGCAAAGGTAGCCTTAATCCCAGCCTCCATCGTCCTCAAACCGCAAATATAAATATAGGTATTCTCTTGCTGCACTAGCTTCCAGAGTTCTGCTGCATGTTCACTCACCCGATCTTGAACGTACATTGGTTCCCCCGCTGCATTTTTCTGTTCGCGGCTAATAGCGTAGGTCAAACGAAATTGCCCAGGGTATTGGTGTTGAATTGCTTCTAACTCTTGCCTGTACAAGATGTTGGCAGTTGTTGGAATGCCAAAGAACAACCAGGCGAAACCATTGAATTGGTAATCTGGATTGACTGCCCTTTCCTCCTGCTTGAACATCCGCCAAAGACAAGCCCGGAAGGGTGCAAGTCCAGTTCCGGTTGCCAGCATAATGATTTTGGCGTTTGGGTCGGCGGGGAGCAGAAGCTCTTTCCCCGTCGGACCGGTAACTTTTACCTCTTCACCGACCTCCAGACTACAGAGATAACTGGAGCAAACACCATAAACCTTTTCATCGTTTTTGGGCTCCTTGTACTCTAAGCGCTTAACACAGATGGTCAGGGTTTTGTCGTCAACCAAGTCGCCATGTTGGGTAGAAGCCACAGAGTATAGCCTTATTCTTTCTGGTCTACCCTTCAAGTCTAATCCGGGTGGAACAATACCGATACTTTGTCCTTCCAGAAAGCGTAAATGACCACCAGAAATGTCAAAGACGAGATGGCGAACCGTACCAATTCCACCTTCACTAGTCAGTTCTCGGTTGACCAAACACCTGGCAGTGAGTGGATTGTCGGGACGATAAAGATTGATAGGAATTTCCGGGTTGATTGTTGGTGGAATCACGACTTCCTCGTTATAACTCGCATTGATTAATCTTATCAGCCCATCAACTGAGCTTTCGCTGCTGTGACAATCTTATCCGGAGTTTCGCCCGGAGCCAGCTGATTTTAGGACATAGTGCCTTTAAACTCTTTCAGGGCAAGGCTTTCATTCACCACTTCAATCTCGACCAGATTTGTCATCCGGCTCCGCATCACGGTTGCATAATTTTCGCCATGGCTTGAACGTGCTGATCTAATGCCTGCTTCTCTTCCGGTGTCAAGCCCTTGCATGATGCCATTGGGCTCGAAATGCAGCTCCGGGACGGTCTGAAAGAAATTGATTATGGCAAGTGGGTCAAGCCAAGGTGAGTGTCAATAAGCAGGAATTAAATCATTCTATCCCGCTTCCAGCCTGAATCAACAATACAAAAAATTAAAATTTAAGTCAGTAACTATGAAGCTTACTTATATATTTAAGACTACCTAGGACGGTAAAAGCAGTGACACAAGCTTCTGAATGGAATCAGTTTGAAGAAGTGGAATATCAAGTTGCTCACACTACTGTGGGACGCATCCGTATCCATGTCCCTCGACTGGCAAATGATCCAGAGTATGCTATAAAACTCCAGCACTTAGTCGAGTCTCTAAATTTCGTTATCAGTTTACGTATCAACCCGAAGGCTAGCTCAGTGGTTGTCAACTATGACGCAGATGCAGCCCGACTGGCTACGGCACTCTCAGCACTGGTTGATGCTATTCAACAGGCGCGTACCACAGATATCCCCCTAATACCGACACCTAAAGCTCCGCCATCCACTCAAGAAACGAACGAGCTGGAGTATTTAGATTTGCCCGTGCCTGAAAAAAGTTCCCACTCACATAGAAAGGTTGTGCATCAGGCAAGTGTGGTTAGTCGTTCTGCTTGCTTAATTTTTAACCCGATTGCTGGGCAGTCTAACGCCAAGCAGGATATGGAAAAGATCCGCAGCATCCTAGAACCAGAACTTAACCTGGATGTCCGGACTACAACACCGGAAGTTGATACTTACCAGTTAACCAAAGATGCCTTTGACCAGAGATTCGAAGTGATTATCGCCTCAGGAGGAGATGGCACAGTTTCAGCGGTTGCCTCTGCTGTGGTGGAAACTGATATTCCTCTGGGGATTATTCCATGGGGGACGGCGAATGCCTTTGCCAATGCCCTAGGAATTCCCACAAGCATTGAGGGGGCCTGTCAGATGATTTTACAGGGAGCAACTAGGAAAATTGGCATTGCTCGCTGTAATAGCAAGCTGATGCTACTTTTAGCTGGAATTGGTTTTGAAGCAGAGGTGGTAGAGAAAGCTAACCGAGAGACTAAAAAGCAGTTAGGTGTACTGGCTTATATTAGGGCTGGAATGCAACAATTGCAGGATTACAAAACTTTTACCGCCCACATTGAAACTGAGGAGAAAAATATTACTGTCAATGCAGCAGCGATTACAGTTGCCAGTGTAGCACCCCCAACCTCTCTCCTAGCTCAGGGACCGGCTTGTCTACGTCCTGATGACGGCGTAGTAGATGTGACGCTCATCACTTCAGCAAATTCCTTAGATGCACTCGCTGCTGGTTTCCACCTGTTTCAAACTGCTTTAAGTGATACCGCTGCCAACCATCATGACATCAGCTACTTCCAGGCAAAACGGTTGATTGTGACTGCAGAACCTCCCCAAAAAGTTGCAGTTGATGGGGAGCTCATCGGCACTACACCCCTGGTAGTGGAAGTTATCCCTGCTAGCCTCACCTTAGTGGTACACTTTGTCCAAAAAGAATTTTGTCAAGTCTTGCCATCTAAAAAGTTACCGGAAATGGGAGGCAGCATCCTGGGAGGAATGGCTGGTAGTGCGGTCGGAGAAGTCATTGGAGGAAGCATCGGTGTTACAGTCATGGGTCCTATTGGCATGGTGGTCGGAAGTGAAGTCGGAGCAATAACGGGCCAAGTGGTCGGCGGCTATATAACTGAAGGGGCAATCCACAAAGTTGTTTCCCCAGGTGAGGCAGAAAGTTCTTTGGCATCAGAAAACGATTTATCGGAAATTCAGGAGCTATTGCAGAAAGTGGGCAGTGAAAAAATCGGAACTACTCTGGGAGAAATTGCTGGCTCTATGCTCGGACAAGTCTTCCTAGGAAGTACAGGGATAAACATTGGTAAATCAGTAGCAGGGATGCTCGGCTGGAATGTGGGACGTTGGTCGTCAACTTTCCACAATCATTTGAACAAGCTTTCAACAGGGACAGGAGCGCTGACTGGCGAGATCCAGATTGAAGAAAAAACACAAGGAAACCAAAATTCAGAGGTGTTATAGAGCTGTAAGTGAGATATTAAATTGGCGCTTCATGTGGATTTCAGGGTGCTAGAGTGGAGGTGGCACTCAAGGGTTACAATACCGATTTCAAAGACTATTTTTGGTCGGAAGAGAGTGACGGAACTGCAAGGCTTTGAGTCCTTCAATCGCAGGAGGTTTAATTGGGACAAAACTGTTGATGGCGGCAAATGACATGTTCGCCAGTTTGAGCCCAATTAGAGAAGCTGGTTACGAATGACCGTTGACGACCTCAACGTGTGGATGGTCCCAAGAGTGCTCGAGCGACGGGCGGGCTGTTCGTGACCATCGTAGCTTGTAGATCCAGAGTCCTCCTTGGGTCCAGTTGTGTTTAAAAAAAACGACTAGAGGCACAAGAAGATGACTTTGGACCCTGCTCTCGATGTCAGAAGGGGAATTCTCTAAATAACAAGCTTTACGAAAATTTGCTTGCCAGAATTATTCTAACACTTCCTGGCACTTCCTGGCACTTCCTGGTACGCTAGCGTGCAAAAGTGATATACTAAGATTTTAGTACGTCGGCGTACATGATAATTCAACTGGTCACAGAGAAAGGAGGTGCTTGGCTAGTCACGACTCTGCCCAAAGCTCATATTATGCCATTCGCCTTAATGTTCAATTCTCTGGGTCTAACGCTAGCCCACTTCATGAAGTTCTGTTGCTAAATGCCGTTGATATGCTCCCCAGCCATGCGTACAATACCGCTTGATTCCAAATGGTTTTAATAATGTCTTTAGTTGAAGGAATACCTCATCTTTTCTGGCTCGAAAGACATAAGCGAGCACTTGTCCTGTTTTTCGGTCACTTGTCTTGCCATAACCATTTCGAATTCCTCTTGTTGCTCACGTAACTCCACATCTCATCAAGTTCAGATTCTTCAACTGCACTCTCTGACTATCAAGCTACTACTTCAGCTCTAACTCCTATCCGCTCTCTCTAAATTACGTATTAACAAATCTAAAACACTACCCAGATTCTTAACATTCAACACTTCTCCCATCTGTCATGGTGGAGAAGTAGAGATTTTTCAACTCTCCTACTAACTGATGGACTTCAAAATTGATGGAAAAACGATTTCTGACATCATTATTGGGATGTCAGATGGGCTGACGGTACCCTTTGCACTAGCTGCAGGTCTAGCCGCGATTGGTCAGAGCCATGTCGTGCTGATTAGAGGGTTAGCCGAACTAGCAGGCGATCGTGGCGCTCTATGTCATTGCCGCCGAAGGTGTTAAACGAGTTTTTTATAACGAGGTAAAATTTTGAGCCGTATTTTGTAGAGCTTTTAACCCATATTCCGCTGGTTAACTTGACAGACTTGAGATTTCCTAAAACATAGACATAATAAGCTTTTCAGCCATTAAAACCGGAATTCGGTAACAGTGGTTGCAACCAACTCTCGAAAGCTGTTAAAGCTGTTCATGCCAAAGGAATTGCTCTACTCCTGGATGTACTTTACAACCATTGGGAACCTGAAGACTTAGATACAGCGTAACCGTTCACGGGGGGGTACATCATGCGCATAAACGTCAAAGCCTTGCTAAGCAAAAGCTTTGGGTTTTATGCGCATCAAAATATCGTACCTAAAATGTCTAAAAGACAATTTGCAGACCAGTATAGCACTTTTGACTACTCACAATTATCCGGTATAAATCCAATCTAGACTGGTTTTCGTACTGATTACGTGTGATTTCATATTGGACGTTTTTTTGATCCCCCCCTGAACGGTTACGATACAGCATTATGGCAAATAGATGGATGGTCGCAAGATGGCGGGGGTGGTATCTACTTCTACAACGACTGGCGGCGGTACACTGCTTTTCACGAACGCCCTGATTTCGGACGACCTGAAGTACGCCAGTACATCCGAGATAATGTCCAGATGTGGCTGGATGAATACCAAGTCGATGGCTTGCGATTTGATTCAAACGTCAATATTCGGAATGTTTACGGCAATAATAACGAAGGTTCAACAGCGATGGTCATGAATTCGCTCTTCTGTGTCCATTGCTACTCGCGGGTGATTTACAGCTTATGCCCAGAGAGCTTTTTTATCTACCTATCCGACTTTTAAAACAGCCTCTTAAAGCCATCAAAGTAGTTTGGAGAAATGCCTGATATGAAAAGGTCTAGTTTTTTGCGAGAGCTCTACTCTTATTTACAAAGATCCTATCAGTGGTATTTGCACACACCAGAGCGAGCACTAGACGAAGCCTACCGAGCTGCCTCACTTATTAAAGCAATGGAAGACGAGTATTTCAATGGTAAGAAAATAGCACTCGAATCTAGCAATTACGGAGATAACACTATGGCTTATTTTCAGGCAGAACTTGAAAAATGCTTAAAAAATATTCAACCGAGACTTACAGAGTTTAACGTGAGTCAGCTCTTGGTGGGAAGCTCCAACCAAAGAATCACGAAAACACCTAGAGCGAATGCCTTAAGTTTTAGTAATGGCTCCTATTCGACTGAAACTAGAAAGTCTTCCTCTTTGATCTTAAACAAACTCAAATTTATTGATGACGTTCTCTCCAAGTATAAGTCCAATAAGAAACTTAATTCAGCATCTTCATCTTCGTCTCCTCAACAAGAACTAGTAGAAGTTGATTCAACCAACCCCCTTGAACCGTCTAAGGCTAGTGATAAGCAATTGGATAAAGAAAACACTTTAACTGAAGAGACAAGTGTCTTACCCAGGACGTTTGTAAATGCAATTAACCAACTTAAAGCTAAATTAGAGACAAGGTCAAAACAAAAAGTTCTTAAAAACTTTCGTAATTCCCAAATTAAAACAATTACTGCTTTCAGGACACTCTTATTACTTATTATTGTACCTCTCCTGAGTTATCAGATATCAAGAACATTTTTAATTGCACCTATTATTACTCATATGGGAAGTTTCACCAATGAGAAGATAACTTTCCTAAACGTCGATATGAAAAAAGAAGCCCTTGAGGAACTAAGAATATTTGAAGATAATTTGCACTTTGAATATTTGATTAGTGAAGAACCGAAGTCCTCACTAAAATCTCCAGAAGAGCAGATAAGAGAAAAGGCACAGGAGATTGCAGAAAAATTTCGTAAGCTGAGTGCTAGTGCAGTTGAAAATATTTTTTCAGATTTAATTTTCCTGGCTTCATTTAGCTTTTTTATATACATTAGTAAGCGAGAAGTTTCCATATTAAAATCTTTCATCGATGACATTGCCTATAGCCTCACGGATAGTGCCAAAGCATTTATTATTATACTGTTTACAGATATGTTCGTGGGTTTTCACTCTCCTCATGGTTGGGAAGCGCTTGTCACAAACACATTAAAGCATTTCGGAATTACAGAGAATCAAAATTTTATTAACTTGTTTATTGCCACATTCCCAGTTATTCTAGATACCGTGTTCAAGTATTGGATCTTCCAGTACTTAAACCGGATTTCACCCTCAGCAGTTGCTACTTATCGAAGCATGGACGAGTAAAAATTGCAGTGGAATCTGGTTTGGTAGGGCCGTACTCCCATTGAGGAGATGTTGTAGAGCTGTTAATGTGCTATGGGCAAAAGCTATGGTTATGTTGCAAATCCTGGTGGTGGTTTGGTAGAAGTAGTAATTGTACTTACCGCCCAGACCCACCGTCACCCTATTCATGAACCCCGTTTTATGATATTTTAATGGGAACTTCACTTTCACGAATCAGTTGGCAAGTTTCACCCTACGACTAACACAGCTGCACCATTAATCTTGCCATTGCGCACAGCATTAAGGGCATCGTTTGCTGCACTGAGGGGAAAAGCCTCCACCTCCGTGCGAATGGGAATTTTGGGAGCTAACGCCAGAAACTCTTGGGCATCTTTACGAGTCAGATTGGCAACTGAGCGCAGCACCCTTTCTGACCACAAAATTTTATACGGAAATGAAGGAATATCACTCATGTGAATCTCGGCGCAGACAACGACCCCGCCTTTCGCAACCGCTCTGAGGGCAGCGGGGACAAGCTGACCAGTCGCCGCAAAAAGAATTGCAGCATCTAGAGGCTCTGGAGGTAACTGATCAGAGCCACCAGCCCACACTGCTCCCAACTGACGGGCAAATTCTTGTCCCTCTATGTCGCCAGGGCGGGTAAAAGCAAAAACTTGCCGTCCTTGATGACGAGCCAGCTGAATTAAAATGCGGGCAGCTGAACCAAATCCATAGAAGCCCAGCTTTTGGGCATCACCTGTCATTCTGTAGGAGCGATAGCCAATCACCCCAGCACATAACAATGGTGCAGCTTGTAAATCGGAGTAACCCTCTGGAATGGGGAAGCAAAAGCGCTCGTCGGCAACGGTGTACTCAGCATAGCCGCCGTCAACTTGGTAGCCTGTGAACTCAGCATAATCGCATAGGTTCTCACGACCAGTGAGACAGTAGCGGCAATGATTACAGGTGTGACCCAACCAAGGGACGCCGACGCGATCGCCCACGGCAAATTGCTCTACTCGCTCCCCAGTCGCCTCAACAGTAGCGACAATCTGATGACCAGGCACTAAGGGGAGTTTGGGCTGCGTTAGCTCTCCATCCACTATATGCAAATCTGTGCGACAGATGCCACAGGCATGGACACGGAGCAGCACCTGCTCTGGTTGGGGGGTTGGCACCGGCAATTCAGCAACCCGTAGGGATTGACCGGGTGCATCTAAAATCATTGCACGCATAATTTAAAGACGTGAACCGGAACTCGTCATCATCTTAATAACAGATTGCGTTTGAGTGGTCAAATTACCAAAATTCCTCTCGTTAATGCAAAAAATGACGAATGCCCGTGTTGACCATAACCAAACCTAACTCGTTTGCTGCCTGAATGGAATCTCGGTCGCGTAGACTACCTCCTGGTTGTGCTAGAGCCTTCACCCCCGCAGCAGCTGCTGTCCGCACGGAGTCATCAAAGGGGAAGAAGCCATCACTGGCGAGAACTGCTCCTTGGGCTTTTTCCCCAGCCTGTTCTAAGGCAATTTTGACAGAGCCGACGCGATTCATTTGACCTGCTCCTACACCAACCGTAGTGCGATCGCGTGTTACCAGAATTGCATTCGATTTGACGTGCTTGGCAATCTTCCACGCAAATAGCAGTTCTTCCATCTGATCGGGGGTGGGTTGAAGCTCGGTAACGACTTGCCATTGACTGGGGTCATCTACAGAGTCATCTGAGGCTTGAACTAGGAAGCCGCCTGCGATCGCCTTGACGGTTTGCTGTGGCCCACTGCTCAAAGCAGGTAAAATCAAAATCCGCACCTTAGATTTCGCGCCGAGAATTTCCTCCGCTTCCGGGGTACAACTCGGTGCCACTACACATTCCAAAAACGTCTGAGTCAGAGCGGTTGCAGTAGGGGCATCGATGGGACGGTTTAGGGCTACAATGCCACCAAAGGCAGAAACGGGGTCAGCGTTGAAAGCCTTGTCGTATGCCTCGTAAACACTGGTTCCTAGTGCAACACCACAGGGATTGGTATGCTTGATAATTGCAGCAGCACAGGGTTTGGTGAATTCAGCAATCAGCCTCCGCGCTGCTTCTAAATCAACCAGGTTGTTATAACTCAGTTCTTTGCCCTGGAGTTTTGTCGCTGCCGCCCAGCCACCTGGGGTAGTTCCAGTTTGATACCACGCAGCTGGTTGATGGGGATTCTCGCCATACCGGAGCGATTGCAGCTGTTGCCCAGAAAGGGCGAATCGTTGGGGTAGGGAATGACTTTTGACTTCTGAGTCTAACCTCGCAAGGTAGGTAGCGATCGCTTGGTCATAGCCAGCTGTGTGCCAAAATGTTTGCTGGGCACAAGCTTGACGGAACTCCAACGACGTCTCTCCCCCGTGTCGCAACTCCTGCAAGTATGCGTCATACCCAGCTGGTTCACACAGAACCGTTAGATGGGCGTAGTTCTTAGCAGCTGCTCGAAGCATAGCAGGGCCACCGATATCAATTTGCTCAATTGCTTCTGTTGACGTGACTTCCGGTAAGGTGATCGTTTGCTCGAAAGGATAGAGATTGACCACGACTAAATCAATCGGGCGGATTTGGTTTGTCTCCAAATCTGCTATATCAGAAGCATTGTCCCGACGCGCCAAAATGCCTCCATGAATCCGGGGATGGAGAGTTTTGACTCGACCGCCCAATATTTCAGGAGAACCAGTGTAATCAGCAACTTTGGTGACTGGTAGCCCTGCTTCTTTGAGGGCTTGGGCTGTGCCTCCACTGCTGATCAGATCAAACCCAAATTCTTCAACGAGACTACGAGCCAGATCTATTAGCCCTGTTTTATCGGATGTGCTCAGCAGTGCTAGACGCGCCATTGCTTACCTACGGATTGCGACGACTAAATTTTACGCAACGCCGCCAACGTTGTCTAGGTTCAGTAGCCCTGGAGGGGCATCCTAGCAAGCTGTACCCATGGATGTTTAAAAAGCAAACTCTCGCTTATTTCGAAGTTAAGTAGCGCAAGGCAATCACCAGCAAAAACACCCCGAAGGCTCGCTTGACGACTAAATCCGGCAAAGCCAGGGTAAGCTTGGCACCAAAGAAAGTGCCGATGAACAGTCCCGCCACCAGCAACAGAGCGGCGGTAACGTTCACCTGGCCGTTGCGGTAGTACTCCAGCACCCCGAACAGACCGAAGGGCAACAGCAGAGCTGCTAGGGAGGTGCCCGTCGCCATCTTAGTACTGAAGCCGACCAAAAGCATCATTGCCGGAACCATGATCGCCCCGCCACCGATCCCAAACATACCCGCCAATATACCAGCGACCAAACCGAGGAACAGCAGTGAGATCATCTGAGCAACAGCCATCGCCCCCTCCATAAATGGTTGAACTTCGTCTTGAGCACAATCACTCATACCAGCATCGTCAAGCTGATGTTCATAGTCTACGTATGTGGCAACGGTAGAAATCTGAGCCACTAGCAACCCGGCACGGTTCAGTTTGAAATTTCAGTATAAATGAAATAATCCGGCTGAACCAAAACCAGATTTTTACGGTATAAAAGGAGACTATAATGTCTGAATTGCAACCAAAAGAGTTGACACGCCGCAAGTTTCTGAAGACAGCAGGTGTGGGATTGGTAGCGGCAAGTGCTGTCGGTGATATGATCCAACCGGCGGTTGCTCAGCAGCCAACCCCGTTGCCGCCAAAGATCAAGTTGCCGCCACTGATGGCACCCACGGAGAAAGAGTCGGGGGGACCACCAAGGGCATTACCGCCTAATAAGCGGTTGGGTTTTGCCATTGTCGGACTGGGCACGCTGGCGCTGGAGGAAATTCTGCCCGCCTTCGCCGAAACCAAGCGGTGCAAGCCAGTCGCACTCGTTAGCGGTAGCCAGAACAAGGCGGCGGAGATTGCGCAACAGTACGGCATCAATCCGAAGAACATTTACAACTACCAGAACTACGACTCCATTCGCAACAACCCTGAGGTGGATGTCATCTACATCGTCCTGCCCAACTCCATGCATGCCGAATACACGATCCGTGGGGCACAGGGGGGCAAGCACATTCTGTGCGAGAAGCCGATGGCTACCTCGCCCCAAGAGTGCCAGCAGATGATTGACGCATGCAACAAGGCGAACAAAAAGCTGATGGTCGCCTACCGCATCCAGTACGAGCCCTACAACCGCGCCATGATGCAGATGGTGCGCAGCAAAGAATTGGGCGCGGTGAGAATGATCGAAGCTGACAACGGGCAGAACCAGGGCGGCGACCTCAACCAGTGGCGATTGAAAAAAGCGTTAGCAGGCGGCGGCTGCCTGCCCGATGTCGGCATCTATTGCCTGAACACTTCCCGCTTCCTCACGGGCGAGGAACCGATAGAAATCAGTGCCATGATGTACAGTACGCCGGGTGACCCCCGCTTCCAGGAGGTGGAAGAAAACATCAGCTTCATGATGCGCTTCCCCAGCGGCATCCTGGCCAACTGCTCAGCCAGCTACGGCTATCACGAGGCCCGACGCTACCGCGTGTTTGGCGCCGATGCCTGGGCCGAATTAGACCCGGCGTTTTCTTACACAGGCTTGCAAATGCACATGGCGCATAAATCCAGAGCCAACAGCATGGCCGAAACTGTGGAAAACCGCCGCATGGAACAAAAGAACCAGTTCGCCCTAGAGATGGACCACATGGCGGAGTGCGTGATGGAGAACAAACAGCCGTACACGCCTGGTGAAGAAGGGTTGCAAGACCAGAAACTGATGGCCGTCATCTACGAAGCGGCGCGTACCGGCAAGACAATCAAGCTTCCTGCCGTGTCCGGGCTTGACGTCACGCGCGGCTCCAAACCAACGTCCTAACTGCCTGAGGGCGCAAATCATCTCATGATTGAGAAAAAACCACAACATGACCAACTCTGCAGCGCAGCAACATTAAGCTTATGAACGAAACTAACGTTGAGACAACGCCGCTACACACAATGGACCCGCAGGATCGATTTTCTGACCGAGCAGCGGATTATGCTAAATATCGACCTAGCTACCCCGCTCTCGCCATTGACAGCATCCTGGAGGGACTAGACAATGCGTCGCAACTGGTAGCAGCGGATATTGGTGCTGGTACAGGTATCTCCTCTCGTCTGTTAGCTGAACGAGGGATGCATGTACTTGCCATCGAGCCGAACGCCGAGATGAGGCAAGCAGCTTTACCCCATCCGTTGGTTAAGTTCCACAATGGTACTGCAGAACATACCAATCTAGACAACGCCTCAGTTGACCTGGTGGTTTGCTTTCAATCTTTCCATTGGTTCGATCCTACACCAACCCTTGTGGAATTCCACCGCATTCTCCAGCCAACTGGGAGGTTAGCTGTGGTGTGGAATGACCGCGATCGCCACGACGAATTTACGCAAAGCTATACTTACCTGATGCAGATAGCATCAAAGCATCATCCGGCTGAGTCGCGTCTTGTTTCAGTAGACTCATTGCTAGCCAATCCACTTTTCCCGAATGTCTGTTGCCATACCTTTGCCTATCGGCAAGAGTTAGACCTAGATGGTCTGATTGGTCGTGCAATGAGTGTCTCGTACATCCCACGTTCAGGATTGGCGCAGCAGCAACTTGTCTGTGACTTAAAGGAATTGTATACCCGCTCTCGCGATCAAAATGGCAAAGTTTACCTGATATACTGCACAAGTGTATACCTGGCCATCCCCAGCCGTTAGATGCGCCCGATTAAGCTTTATCAGCTACCTCACCACTCACCAGCTTGGCTACACAGGCAGAACATTCGCCTTGGCGGCACCCAGCAGGTAGTCGGATGCCAGCCTCCTCAGCCATATCGAGGATGTACTGATCGTCTGGTACCGCGATAGTGCGATCAAGAGCAATCTCCAGATTGACTAGCTTAACTTGGTGGCATCTTCTATTTTTGAACCGAGGGTAAATCGAGCTAGTATTAAATCTTAACACAATGTCATTTTTATGACCGAAATAGCCATTAGTACCGAGAACCTCAGCCGTGATTTTGGTCGTGTCCGCGCGGTGGATAGTCTCTCGTTAGAAGTGCCAAAAGGGATTGTTTTTGGCTTCCTTGGTGCCAATGGTTCCGGCAAGACTACCACTATCCGCTTGCTACTAGGACTGTTGGAACCTACTAAAGGAAAAGCTGAGGTGTTGGGTTACGATTCGCGATCGCAAGCCGCTCAAATCCGCCAACACACAGGAGCCTTACTGGAACATCCAGGACTCTACGAACGCCTCAGCGCTGAAGAAAACCTGGAATTCTACGGACGGGTTTGGCGCATGCCCCCTGCCAAAAGGCGAACTAGGATTCAAGAATTACTAGATCATTTGGGACTATGGCAGCGTCGCCATGAGCCTGTCGGTAAATGAAGTCGGGGGATGAAGCAGAAGCTAGCAGTAGCCAGAGCCATGCTACATTCTCCCCCATTAATCTTTCTAGATGAGCCGACAGCTGGATTTGACCCGGTGGCAGCAGCAGCCCTCCGCGATGATTTGCAACAGCTAGTATCACGTGAGGGTGTAACGGTTTTCCTCACGACGCACAATCTGGCAGAGGCGGAGAAGTTATGTAAGTTAGTGGGTGTGATCCGGATGGGAAAATTACTGGCGGTGGGTTCCCCAGATGAGTTGCGCTCTTCTAGCGGTGGGCGTGTGGAAATCGTTGGACGTGGGTTGACGACAAAGGTAATCGAGTGGCTACGTCCGCAAGTCTCCACAGCTGAGTTAAAGGGCGATCGCTTGTCCCTTGTCTTGCCGAGTGGCAAAACCAGCGTCGCACCCCTGATCACCCAACTGGTGCAAGCGGGAGTCGAGATTGAAGAAGTTCGTAAGGGGAGTGCCAGCCTAGAAGAAGTCTTCTTAAATCTGATGGAGCAGGACCTATGATCGCAGATATCTGGACTGTAATTTGGAAGGAATGGCGGGAATTACTCTTACTCTACGGCAGCAAAGGGGGAACTATATCACGCCTGCTGTTTTCGGGGCTACTTCTGGCTGTTGTCTTGCCTTTGCAGACTGGGAACCTCTGGGTTAAATCGCCGCTAGCAATTGGTTTATCTGGTTGGCTAGCAGTGACTTGGGTAGTAGTGATTGTTGCAGATTCATTTGCTGGGGAACGTGAGCGGCACACTCTAGAAACGCTATTAGCTAGTCCTCTATCAGACCGAGCGATTCTTTTGGGTAAGGTAGCTGCAGTGGTGAGCTATGGTTGGGGATATACAATGCTCATCCTACTGATGGCACTAGTGACGGTGAATGTATCTCACGCGGGAGAGGGACTGCTGCTTTACCCAGCACCTATCGCTCTGGGTGCTGTCACATGTGCTTTCTTAAGCGCCCTGCTGGCGGCTAGCGCTGGTGTTTTAGTATCTCTGAAAGCGGCGACAGTGCGGCAAGCTCAACAGCAGTTAGGTTTGGCAATCTTGACTCTAACCTTGATTCCGAGTCTGGCGCTGAGCTTACTGCCTAATGAATTGAATCACAAATGGTCTTTGACTTTAGAACACACGACGACAACACAGGTGTTTTTGATGATTTTGGTGGTTTTGTTGGTGTTGGATGTTGGTTTACTGCTAGTGGCAATGGCAAGGTTTAAGCGATCGCGCTTGATCCTCGATTAAATCGGTGTGATGGTAGTGTCTTAAATTTATTTTTAGGCTGGTAACAACGTTTGTAGGAAGTTGGGTCAGTATCGTTTATACTTGCAGGCTGAGTATAAGTACAATACTTGCACTCACACTACCAGAAATAGCGCCTGGATACCAGAGCGAGATCTCAGTCCTGACAGATTCCGAGCGGGTAAGTAGTTGGACAGGATTAATTACATAAAACTCAATTCATCTGCAAACTCTGAATCCAGGCAAAATCATGGTCGCTGATGGGTGGAACAGGCGGTTGGGTATAGTTGATCGCTAAATCCAGTGCCGCTTCTTGATACACCTGCTCCAACACTTCCTTCAAATCCACAACAGCTTCTTGATCTTCGGGGCGTAAAGGCAACAAAAAGCGTGGCAGCGGCTCTCGCAGATTAAACGGATACAATTCTGCGGCAGGACGGCGATTCGCACGGCTGACCAAAATTCGGTAATCTGATGCCACTCCTCCCGCCATTGGCTGGGGTTCTCCGGTTCGCAGCAAATCAATTTCTACCAGGTTAGCCGTACTGTTCAACACAACTTGGCGTTTGGCATCGTACTTGATCTTGCCTTCCCCTGTCCGCTTGTTCTTCGGCGACAGCACCTCCACTACCGTCACTACCGTTCTCGTTCCCACCTCTCGAATCTCCAAAAACCGCTCCTGTATTTCCTCGGCGATCGGCACCGTCACCACCAGCGGTTCACTCAACGTTGCCGTGGTTCGCTGAGGTTCAGTCACCTCGGTGCTCCGCTCAAACACTGAAACATCGGGAATGCCAACCAGCAGTGAGTCTGTATAAAACCGTTTTTCAACGGCTGCTCGGTACTTGGGTGTAATCGCCGCATTGAGTGTTCGCGCCAGCACTGCAATCAGCCCAAAATGAACCTCTGACCACAGTTCAGGGTTTTCGAGATAAGGATTCATCCCCGGAAACTTGGGCTGCATATACTGTGCCTCCTGCCACTCACCTTTATTTTATCTCTCAACCGCAAGAAGACCCCCACTATAACGACAAGCGCTCTTGTATTAATAAGGGCTTTGTCCGCAATTAATTCCGAAGCGAGACGTTTAATGGGGGATGAATTGCGGACAATATCTTCAGGTACATAGAGATAATCCTACACTCTTATACCTGAAGGGGTTACAAGGAGGTCTGAAATGCAGACTTTCCTAAGCTCCTTGGCCCTCAGACCTCGTTGATAATACTTCCACTTATTGCGAGTCAGTCTCATTAATTCAGCAACTGCGTCTGTGCATTGTTCGATGAAATTAACCCATGTTTGTCCATACAATCCAACATAAAAGCTACTGTGCCGTCGTACTGTTCGACCAAATTCTTTGACCCTACCCACCAATTTGCTGCAAACCCATCTGTTTAATCCTTCTGCCCTGAAATGTGGCAGTTGTATAGGCAATCATTATTAATAAAATTATTGCCCTCAACCAGAAGTCTGTAACTTTAGTCTCTGGTAGTGGTAAATATGTAGTGATTAGCCCTTCAAGACTGCAAACACGCATTGTAATGATGAATAAAATACCAAATAGCACCAATATGATTCTCTAGCTTTTTTGAAAAAGATAGAGTTGCTCTAA
>JAABUQ010005376.1_pt1 | contig 20540 bp, 17 predicted proteins | sample 5560001 | NCBI WGS metagenome assembly JAABUQ01 (sample SAMN10711888, study PRJNA513371) | rock metagenome | isolation source: Antarctica rocks | place: Antarctica: Victoria Land, Finger Mt nord | collected 2015-12-18
TTATTGAAATCGAATATGTAAATAATTGTATGTAAATTCTTGAAATATAATATCTTTGGTGGTTCTGGTGAGATTTGGCCTGGCCACTAGATTTGGCCTGGCCATGTTCTGTTTCATGGACCCTCGGAAGAGCATCAGCAGCTCCTACCTATGTTGTATCCAACACGCCTTCGTACAAGGAAACGGTGTGTGAGAGTACCATTCCAGAATTGGCAATTCCATGCCTCGCCGTTTCACAGTCGAATAAGGCAAGAGCTGCATATCTCGGAGACGTGGGTGCAAGGCTTTACCTGCAGGTCTATTGGCACAGACCGCATCCCAGAGATCGACCTCTCTTTCATTTCGTTAGCCCCTTTTCATTCTACGCTGTTTCAAAGCTTTCATTGTCAATGCAGAAATTCATCCAACCAATGATTATAAGCGATGTGGCTTGTGTAGAGCAGCTCTAGGTATTTGATAAATCAAAAAATACGCTCGCTGTTGTGATCCCCAACCATTGTTGCCATATGCTCCCGGCGCTCGAGCTTCAACGCCATGGTATCGAGCTTCAACGCCATGGTAACATGCTTTTGTGAAGAAAACAAATAATACAAGTTTCGCAGGAAATGATCCATTCGCATTAAATGATCCATCAAGCCGGCTTGGTGTCGATGCTGTCGGAAAAAGGCCATTCCACAGTTTCACGTCACTCTGCCAGCTCGGTTCACCTGGCTGGCGCTGGATTGGCCGGCAGAATGCCTCTTCGAGCTCCTCTTCTTCGCGCTAGGAGATGTGTAGCCGTACGCTCCCTTCTCTGGCGTCTCACTCCCAAAAACAAAAGGCCATGACTGCCCCGTGTCTCGAGCCCCCGTCTCCATTACCGGGGGATGTACCCACGTCTGCTCCGTCTTTTCATGTCCCTCTGCAGCAATATATTTCATGGCGTCACCATCCGTGCCGAGGAATTTTCGGGCACTGAATTGCCGTGGCCCTTGTGGTGCTGCTTGGTCCGACGGTATCTTTGAGGCTGTTTCTGCAATGACCCAATTATCTCCTCTGCCCGGCACTTCTTGGGCGCCGATCTCTACCAGTCCGCCGCCCTCAACCGGGAGGAAATGGCGCGGCGGTAGAACTTCGACATCGATCACTGGCAAAACGCGGTGGTATACGTCGTGATTATAGATTTCGCGCGTTACGTGCTCTTCCCGTACATGGTGAACCTTCTTCTGTATGGTTTCATGAACAACAGCTGTGCATATGTTAGCTCGGGAACCCATATATGCAGGTGATATCTTTACCTGGTGCAACAGTCTCTACCACTCGGGTGTCATAAGTATTGGTCATCGCCCGATCCACTACATCCTGAGCATCTCGCGGTCTTGTCGCACCCTGGGCGATGGTCTTGTTCGGTCTTGATGGTAGCGGTGTTGCGTCTTGATCTCGAGATCTGCCAGTATCATTTCTGGTGTATGCCGACGCAGTCGCCGATGGTAAGCCTCTCTCGCCATCATTGTACCTACCGTGGCCTTTGCTCCTGGTAGTTTGAGGAGCTGTGGCTGGTGCCGACGCATAAGATGAGGGTGCTGGAGCGCCGACTTGCTTCCTAGAGATCGACACCTGGGGACTTGGAGCCGAGCCGTCCATTGACTGTCTGTTCGCAGTCACCTGACTCTCGGGCAATGCACCGGACCGCCTCTTCGAGACCATGGGTGTGTCTGAAAACACACCAGATTCTCTGTTTGGGAAAACGGGAGTTTCTGGGAATGCACCAGGCACTTGCTGTTGTCGTTGGGGTCTGGGTGTATAGGACTGCCTCTTGGTGTCCTGGGCTGGAGATGCATCATCCACCTCTTGCCGGTTCAATATCGAGTAAGCTTCAGCGTTCGCAGCAGGCATCCGCTGCTGCTCTTGCGATCTGTATCCAGAGGACTGCGGGGTGCTGTGCTGAGCTGGACCTTCGTCTCCCATTTGCTGCCTAGTTGGCTTGACATGATTGTCCGCCAATGCAGCAGGCGCTGGCTGTTGGCGTTGTGATCTAGGAGCAGATGACTGCGGATGGATGTTTTGAGCCGCAGAGGGCTGCAGGTTGCTATTCTGGGTGACAGTTCGTATGGTCGGACCGTTTGAAGAGCTCTGCGCGGGAGCTTGAGGGGCATTTCTAGGGCCATTGGGTGTGTTGCCAAATTGGGTGGTTGTCACAGTCTGGGTGACAGTAGTCGGTCCTGCTTTTGGATCAACGAGGGCGAGTACACATCGACATTCAAAACGTACCCCCATTACCCAAGTTTAGATTAGCAAGGTCCTCAGGAAGAGGCGTACGCGACCATCTCTTCTTTCGTTCCTCTTGCCGTGTTGCGGGCGTTGGCGTCTGCTGCTGGTAGGGAGCGTAGGAGGTCTCGGGGCTCACCGCGTTCTTAGGAGGAGGAGTCTTTGTCAGAACTCGTCGGCCACCAGTCGCATAAGTATCGGGTGTTGGTGATGAATTCGGCTCGTTGTAATGACTGCCAGAGCTGCGTCGACTACGGACGGAGGACTTGCGAGGCTGATGCAACAAGACGGAGCTGTCGTTCCCTTTGATGGGATAGTTTCCCATCTGAGGCGTCACGCCAGCCATACTTGACTGATAGAGGGACGTGCGCAGGGTTGGATCACTTTTGACCGAGGCCATACCATGCTCTGCAGGATACGCGTTATCGTCTTCCTTTTTGCGATGGAACATTCGCTTCATACGGGAGGTCATGGTAATGGAGCTGAGGGAGCGAGAACAGTCTGATCAGGTGAAGGGTCGAGCTTGCATCTAACTAATTACTTGCATGGAGAGTTTCCAAGGATGGGAGAATTAGGAGGATGACGGATGGTGTCACTCCCTAGTGTAGCGTGTATTGTAGCACTCGTAAGGTAGCAGGACGACCGTAAGGTTCCTTCCCCTACGCTGCTTGCTGCTTGCTGCTTGCTGCTCAAACCCTGAGACGAAATCGAAATTGAATGCGCGTAATTTCTCTGTACCTAAGGTAGGTCGTTATTGATATGTTATTCTATCTACTTCTACTACGTGGATCTAAACCCCTAAGGGTCCCACCTGTTCTCATTCATGATGATCAACTCTTCCGGTGATCTGGTCTGGCCTACCTCTCACCCTCTAAGGTAACTTGCCTCGCTTGCCTCACCTTAAGTCAAGTCACTAATCCGTACAAGGGGTTGCCAGATTCAATCTAGTCAGCCAAAGAGTATGCCCGATGCGTGGTGGTCAATGGTCATGATGGTCATCAGTGTTCTGACGTAGCCTCCAGTCAACCCCACTCTTTGCCCCATTCTCTTCCAATACCCACCTTCTGCCACCCATCCCACCACAACTCTGCCCCGCCCCACCATCCCACATGCCACAATGCATCGCTCGATCTTAGTAGTGAAAGTGATTACCGATAGGAATGACGGCAATCAGGGACTTAGCACTGCAGAAACTTGAAATCTTGCTACGAGCTACTACGTAGTTCCACCTCCCACCACCAATCGATGACGAACGTCACAAAACACTCTCCGCCGGACCCTTATATATTTACTATTGCTCCTGCGTTGATTTCTTCCCCTCCTTCCCCTCCCATCTTCCCCATATTTCTCAACCTCAACATTCCACCCCCAAAATCAACACACTCTTACTACACTTTTAACAGAACATTATCATTCACCATGGACAAAGCCAAAGCAGCAGTCAGTGATTTCATGTAAGTACTATAAGCAACAGCGCCGTGGCTCACACTGCCATCAGCCCTCAGACTCCTCTTCCCTTGATGCGTTTGTGGCCGACCTGGACTCCCAGTGTGTCCGCCGTTCACCACGTGTCTGCTTCGTTGCGAGTGATCTGCTCACATAAACTGACATCGCGCTTTCTGTAGGAACAAGGCTGGTCACCATGACACCACAGTCCACGAGAAGGTCGCCCCCGCCGTCATTAACGAGAACGTCACGAAACACCAGCACGAAGAGGCTACCACTGCCATCGATCGTGAGGTCCATCAAGACCACTACCATACCTCCGTGCAGCCAGTGAAAGATCGCGAGGTTCTTCCCGAGCAACACCAACACAACATCATCCCGGTCGAGCATCGTGAGCATGTGCACGGCGATGCGAACGCAGTCAAAGCTCGTCTCGAGCAAGAGCGTGCCCAGTTCCAGTCTACTCAGCAAGTGAGGGAGCAAGAGAGCCATTCCGTGACTCCCGTCATTGCTGGCGAGCATGTTCATCATCACGTGCACGAAGTTAGTCTTTTGATCCCATTCACACCCGACCCTTCCCTGACATGCCACAGACCATCCAACCTGTCGTCCAAAAAGAGACGATCCAGCCATCCGTTGTCCACACCACCGTTCCCATTCACGAAGTTCACCAAAACGAGGCAAAGCACCATGCCGCATCTGCTCTGCCGGCTGTCAGCATGGCAGACTTCAAGAAGCAAGGTGGAAGCTTGACCGGCCGTGAAGAACGCTATGATGGTTTTGAGGGCGAGCCAAGAGCGGTCGGCTCTGCACTTGGCGGCGGTTCCTCCACCGGCACCACCGGCACCACCGGTACCGGTCTTGGTAGCACAGGCACTGGCTATGATAACAGCACTGGCACTGGACATCATCATGGTACTACTGGCAGCGGTCTGGGTAACACCGGAACTACTGGCAGCGGTCTGGGTAACACTGGTAGCACTGGGAGTGGATATGATAACACAACCGGCACAACGGGCAAGAAGCCCGGACTTATGGACCGAATGAATCCAATGAAGGACACTGACGGGGATGGGAAGAGGGGAGTTATGGATTAAGGGAGATCTCCTTGGTGTATGATGAATAGGCAAACGATGCTTTCACACGAAAATGACGTGGGCGGAAACCGGTGGACTTGCATTGTGGTGTCCTTTTCGGCTCTGGCTTGACTTGCACCTCTGAGTATCCTAGATAGCATATCAATACATCCGGTTTGCAAGTGACTAGTCTGCTCCTCCGATGCTGCTTCTACTTTACTCCGTACCCAAGAGAACTCATTGGTATGGACATGTTGCAAGCCTTCCTGCATCTGTTGTGTTGAAGCGGCTGTACTTTGTATTTGTTGCTGCAACCTGATCAAGACGTCAAGGGACACATCTAGCGTCAAGCACACACAACATGTCTGTGCCTTTGGTGCTTCATCAATGCAAGATCGAAGTCCGCGTGAGTAAGCGCTTCATTAACGTTCATGTTTCTGAATCATGGGATACGTAAATATGCAATTGCATCGTGACATAGCAAAATGCGCAGACCATGCAACATGACATGCAATACCCACGACAAACGTCCTTCACGGTAACAAGCTATCGGGTCCCGAGTATTCCTACTTCTTCCCAAAGAAACTCTTAATGTTCCCCTGCCCCACCTTTCCCCCCTTTTCCCCCTTCTTCCCCTTTGCCCCTGCTGAGGACGAGGTAGACATGGGCACTCTCTGCTTCGGCGGAGCAGGCTCATCCTCCGAGAACGACTCCCACGCCGGTTCCTCTGTCGTCACTAAGAAGCCCTCCTCGTCTTTGATCATTTTCTTCCTCATCACCTTTCTTCTTCCGCGCCTTCGTCCTTTGCTGCTCACCACTGAGGGCTCGGGGGATGCTTCATGCGGTGCAGGAGGTTTGGAAGGGGGTTCTGCACCCTGGGAGGGTCCTTCGGGTACAACATTCATTTCTTCGTCTTCTTCCTCGTCCATCATCTTGCGAAGCTGTTCTGCGCGCTCGGAGTGCGATTTGTGAGACTCAGCGCTCGCTCCGTTGGTGGGTTGGAAGGTATCTTCCTCTTCGTCTGCCGAGGAGACATTCTTCATTGGTTCGTCTTCCTGGACACTCGATTGCTCCTGCGAGTCTGCCGCTGCTGACTCCGGTACTGAGCTTTCCGTGTCTTCCCTTTGGAGTTTTGCTGGCGGCTTTTTCGCAAACGATTTGAAGATGTCTGATTGTTCTTTCTTGAGTTTGGTATGTTTTGTGATAGGCTTCTTCTCGGTGGCCTTTGCTGGCTCAGCTTTGGCGTCTGACTTTGTTTCGGTCTGGGGTCGTTCACTGGGTTTTGACAAGGGTAGGCCGGAGCCTTTTACAACCTTCGAGATCTCTGACTTTGGGTCGGCAAGGGGCTTCCTCTCCGCGGCTTTCGCAGCTGCAATTGAGGGTGCGACACCCGGTGGACGGCGCCCAGTTCTCCGCCTTACTCCACTGTTCTGTAGAACTCCATATTGCTTCCCAGCGACTAGAGGATCCTCGCCAGCGAACTGTGTCGTTATCGTGCGGTTGCAGTCGGACAGAATTTGGAGGTTCATAATAGAGCCTGGCCCTAAGCTGTAGATGTGAATCGAGTATACAGTATCGAATTGGTTCTTGACCTCGTCAAGTTCCTCCTCTCTAACCAATACAATGCTTCTTATAGGGACGGCGTCCTCGTCTTCTTCATCCTGATGTGGCATTGAGCTACTCATGTACGGACTGCTTTGCATATGCACATCCTCGCCATCTACTTGATTGCCATTAGTTCCGGTATTCTTGATGACCTTTGGTATGCCATCGAGAAGATATGTGGCACGGATTGAGCCGGGTTTCTTGGCATTTTGCTGCTGATGGAATTCAAAGAGCATCCTCGCGATAGGTCAGCAGGGAAATATATATGGCGTTGACGAAACCCGCCTACCTCTTTGCCATGTTGCTGTGCACCTTCAATTCCCTGCTCAGCAGGCGGTAGGAAACCTATAACCGCCATTGTCAGCCAACGTCCGGTGTCCTTCGGGGAAGCTGGAGGGTACAATTCTGCCCTCGTTGAGCACAGAGGCCGCCAGGGCTGTTTTGTAGTCGGCCATGGTGACTGAGCATCGAGAGCATTTTACATTTGCAGAGTTTGGCCAGCTGGGACTCTCTGCTGACACTGAAGAGCTCTCTTGTCAAGTGAATGGCAAGGTGAATAATCGAGCGAACGAGGGGAAGCACATTAGCAACGACTCTCGGACGCGTTTAAAACGCGGTGAAGTTCGCGGAGTTGCTAAACTACGTAACTGGCGAATCAGACCACCTGAATTGAGAACTGAAGAGATTCCCTTCCCATCCACTTCGTCTGTTTTACAAGTCGCAAGACGACTCCGCCTTGATGGACAGCTCATTTGACCTCCCCGACCCATCGGACTGGCTAAGCACTCCTGTTTCGCAGCTGAGCTCCGTCGAGAATGCACTGCGCTGCCGCGTATGCAAAGACTTCTTCAATACGCCCATGATCACCTCTTGCTCACACACCTTTTGCTCCCTGTGTATCCGGAGATGCTTGACCACTGATGGCCAATGTCCAGCTTGTCGATCCCCGGATCAAGAGATGCGGTTGAGATTGAATTCTACAGTACAGGAGCTCGTTGACGCATTTCGAGCTGCAAGACCTACGATCCTACAACTAGGGGAGCAGGTCAGGGATCTGCAAGTGGGAGCGAAGCAAAGGAAGAGGAAGAGGCAGAGGCTTCCTGACCATGCAGGCGAGGAATCTGCGTTCTTCCAAAAGGAGCCCGCGAAGCAGAGAGAGACAAGATCCCGAAGCTCAAGGAACGCTGCCACGCCCTCGGACCCCGATTATATTGTTGACAACAGTACGGACGATGGGTCTGAAGTCAGCCCAGTCAAGTACGGTCAGACGTATGTGTATACCGACACTATGGCTGCAGAAGATGGCCTAAGTGCATGTCCAATATGCAACATGAGAATGAAGGAGGAGGAAGTGTTTCCTCATCTAGACATCCACAATGATCCTCCGGCCCTGTAAGTTCCTATGCAAGGCTTATGGCTTGGGACTTACAGTGCCTAGGAAGCCTCAAGCCCCTGGCACCAGAGTCTCGACGTTTCCGCAACCGCTAAAACCCATAGAGAGACTACCACGCATGAATTATTCCTTACTTAAAGACAGCGCGTTGAGGAAGAAATTGGCCGAGCTTGGTATACCTAGCCATGGCCCAAAACCGTTACTGGTTAGGAGACATACTGAATGGGTCAATCTCGTAAACTCCAATTGCGACTCCCAGTCCCCGAGAACGAAGCGGGAACTTTTGCACGACTTGGATGTCTGGGATAAGACACAGGGTCGGCAGATTCTCAATGGCTCTTTGACGAGTAGCTTGTCTGTAATGAGTAAAGATTTCGATGGCACAGCCTGGGTTGCGAACCATAATTCGGACTTTCAAAAGCTCATTGCGGAGGCTAGGAAGAAAGTAAAGCCAAGGCTGGGCGCTGAAGAGGGTCATGAAGAAGGTCCAAACGTCCTTTCAAGAGATGCTCCAGGTTCGGGCATACCATCATCGAGTCAAGAGACATGTGGCGTACAGGCCGACGGAGTTCGTAACGGAGTTGATGAGACGGCTATGAGTGAAAATGTAACACCGATGAACCTAGCTCATGTCGAAATTGACGAGACTGAACGGCTTATAAACGCGTATAGTGAAGTATAGTACGTCCAAGTCGTCGAACGATTCAGGAAGTATCACGACACTATAGAGTGGATATCAGAGGGTCGCTGGTTTAGTCTCGAGCAAAGTGGTTGAAGGGCTCGACAATGTTTTGCTTTTCGGTATGTTTTCTGCGTTAGCTTGCCCAGTTCGGTCGGAGAATCTCCATCGAATACTGCTTCTTATTCCAGACTGACTGTTTGCAGCGACAACCCTCATCTTGAAGACTCATGATGGTCGGGATGCTGATGTTAGCGAGCTTGCAATCTTTGATCGAGGGCACGACGTGTGATTGAGCCGTGGGTTGATGGGCTGCCACGCATTGTTGAAGGGTACCTATGCAATCGAATGAAGGACCTGCACCTCTTTCAGCTTCCTGCTTCGGCATGGGGTATCGCGCCCTTTGATGTTTCATGCGTCTCGGAGACGGGCTGGCCATCACCGAGCGACATTCGACCAACTGTCTCAACGACTTCATTTGTTGGGATGGTCTCCTTCGTCCCGTCTAGGGAGAGCAATTGTGCTGGAGCCACCGCATCACTCTGTGCTTGTGAGTCTTTGATGGAGCTTATCTCGGCAAGTCGTTCCTGAGTCTGGCGAGCGTCTTCATCCTCCTCCTGAGCCTTGACGTCTCGAATCATTTCTTCGAGTTCTTCGTCCAAAGCATCATCATCAATCGCAGCACGCTCTTGCCCACCTGCCTCAATCACATTGCCAATCTCGTCCACTTTCTGCATCTCGTCTTTCAATCCCTGAACCACATCTTCGGCCCTTTCGACACCCCCAACTTCTGCGTACAAACTTCTCAGAACCGTTGTGCTAGCTTCCATTATTCGGACTACTGCTACCTGATCTGTAGCCTGGTCAATTTTATTGTATACCTCCTCGAGCTGCGACAGGGTCTCTATCCTTTGTGACAGTGTGGTTTCGGCAATTTTCTTAGATCTCAAAGCTGCTGTGGCCGACACTGGATTCTTGAGTTGCACAGCGCGCTGGGCGTCTCCTGACAAGGTGGATATTCGTGTTGAGAGCCTGTCTACCTGTATATTCAGGTCCGCGATGAGCCCTTTCAATGAGGCTATTATCTTGTCTTCGTGCGAAAAAGTTGAAGATCTGTCTTGTGGGCCTTTAAACCTGACCCCTTGACAACCGTAGACGATTGCGTCTTTATCCCGAGCCAAATGCTTCAACACAATACTGAGGTCACTTTCAGTCATTTCGTCTTTCAAGCCGATTGCTTTGGTGGCCTCTTTCGCAAATAAAGGCATAGGAAATATTTGATCGCCCCGGCTTCCCCTGTTGGCCATGTCCTTCAAGATCTTGCTCGCCGCGTCTTCAACATTACGTACAATGACAAAACGCCTTATGGGAAGCTTGTCCGGTCTCGACAACGGATCCCCAATTCCGAGCTGTTTGAGTCCCCACGATAAAAGCCACCAAGGTTGCACAGTCCAACGTCGATTGTAGATGCTCTTCGAAGCGGCTTCGAACTCTTCATAGGGTAGCATCTGACGCTGCGAAACAGCTTCATCTATAACCGTTCCCAAGGCGAGTGGCCGCCCCCATTCTTTCGTTTCTAAGGACCTCAGTAGGTCCTCACCCGTCTTTATTGACAAAGTATCATGGACGGCCCCTGGTGCTGGCAACAAGCTTGCTTGCGCTGCTTTGGCGAGGACACTGATCCAAGCTGCTGTATTCGCTGCGAAGCCATCGGGATTGGCATGACGTTGGACGGTGAAATCGGAGTAGAGGGAAGGCAGACGGGCTCTGTACTTCTTGTCAGCTGTTGCTAACGGATCCGCGCTGGTCGCTCCAGATATTTACCTCCGAAACGTTTCTCCTTGGCTAAGTATGAATTGAAAAAGCTCGCTCATGTTGCTGCCGCAAGGCACTGAAGGATGGTTCCCTCGGTAGGATGTTTGTTTGTTGGTGACTTGCGAGTCGTTCGCGCTTTTCGAGATGTAGTTCTTATCGATAAGAATTAGTAATATACCGGAAATGTTACGCGTATATCCAGACTTTCAATACAAGTCATATCAAACCCTCAATGCCCCGGGATTGTGACTTCACATGCATCACTGAACGTCTTGCCCGTTTGGACCGAAGCCTTCACAAGCATTGTTCCCAGGTCACAACCATCTAATTGAGTGCATCCCACAGCGTAAACATTCGTGTCACTTTTGGTAAGACAAAGACCTTCTCATCAGCTGGCTTTGGGACCTCCGTATGGGCGCAGACGCCCGAATTACAAATGGATCGAGCTGAACCGTGGAATCTATGACACAACCTTCGGAGCAGACTCATGCTGGACCAGGCCAGTCGGTGCAGCCAGGTGTCGCTCTATGCTCAGCCGGTGATTCCCCCTTTCCGTCTAGGAGCTCGCCAAATATCAAGCCAGCAGCGTCGCCATTGTCTGTTAGGTTGTCCGACCTAAACCTTTCCCACTCCGAGCCAGGATTATCTGATCCACCCACAGCCTCGACTTCTTCGATCCCTAGGTCTCATTCGACTATCCGAACGCAAAGCCACGATCGCTCGTCTGTCTCCAGTCCTGCAGATCTTCAAAACGACGGGTATCGCCAGATAATATTGAATTCGTTTGCTCCTAGGGTGGCAGTCTTTGCATCCCCAGACACAGAAGAATTTCTGAGGCTGAAAGGATTTGAAGATGGGCTGTATGGATTGCTCAGGCCCTATGGAGAAATTCTACCGGGAAAAGTTATCATAAGAGATAGCATTGGTAGTAGTCGGAGCTGGGACGACTTCAGTATAAGATTTGTTGACTCTAAGGCTCTACTAAACACGACTATCCCTTCTACAAGTAGTATCCCAACAGATTTGATCGACGGTGAGCAAGTGAATGGCTTTCAGCAAGGGTTGCAGAGGCGAAAAGGATACGAGCGAATCTCAGCAGTTGAGACTTTCCTCGGGCATTGCCTGCAGCTTCAAGGTGCATCGCCTGGAGTTGAATACTTCGACGGCGAGAGACCATCTTTGGAAACGACGAATAGAACTTTACCATTGTATCCCGAGTATCTGCGCAAGCTCTTGTCCAGTATACCCATAGGACCTCATGAGACGTTCGCACATCCTGTTACATGTCTAATTGCGGTCAGCTCGCGCAACCCGGCACCCATTGAAGCTTTACGTCAGTTGTACGCTGGCACTGGTCATGGAAAAAACAGGATGCCTGCGTGGATAGGAACAGAGTATCTCCGATATTATGTTCTTGTACATGATGAGGAAAAGGATGACATTGCGAAATCAAGTGCTTTGTTTGATTTAATGAAACGACACTTCGGGCTACATTGCCATCTCCTCAGGCTCAGAAGTTCTCAATGTATCCCGACCGATGATGACAGTGTTCAGGTGCCTCCAAGTGAGTGGCATTCCGCGGAGGAGGAGATACTGGAGATGCGCACGCGAGGTATGTTCCACTCTTCTTTTTTTCTGCACGACATGAAGGCTGACCATGGGAGACTACACCGATGATTTTGGAAGCAGAGAGAGGTTTGTTTTTGAGTCAGACGTCACTGCTATCAGAGCGCTTCTTCGAGAGCTTGTGACTCAATCGATTGTGCCGTTTATGGAAAATCGAGTCACGACCTGGAATGACCAAGTGGCGTCGAGAAGGCGTGGACTCAGTGGGCGCTTCATGTCCTTGTCAAAACGGTGGACGGGTTTTGGCTCTACAAAAGGGACATCTTCCCCTCTTGGTGGGCAAGGTCCTAGCTCTAGCAGCAATTACAATGTCGAAAATGGTTTCTACCCTCCGGAAACGCCTGAAGCGGTCATGCGTCAATTGGGCGACTACGCTTTTATGCTAAGAGATTGGAAGCTCGCTTATAGTACTTATGACGCGGTGCGGACAGATTTTGCCCATGACAAGGCATGGAAGTATCACGCAGGGGCCAATGAAATGGCCGCGGTCACGTCTTTAATAAATCCCCATACCCCGAATTCAAAGCAGAGATCAGATGGCATAGATCAGATGCTTGATACCGCAGCATATTCGTATCTTACAAGGTGCGCCACGCCATCTGGTGCCATTCGATGTCTCACACTGGCACTTGAACTTCTGCAAACTCGCGACCCCATAGCTGCAGATGATGCCACTAGGTGGGGTGCCAAATTGCTCGAGCTCAATGTACTCAGGCCAATTGAGCAGACTTTGACAGCAGAGCGGATTACGGATTGTTATGCCTCTCGGGCAGCTTCAGCGGTACCTCGTGATAACACCCGCAGACGACAAGCAGCTTTGTGGAATATACTGGCTTCGTATTCTTGGATCAGGCTGGATCAGCCAGTACATGCCAGGCGCCGCTTGCACGCCGGGGGTTTGCTGTACGGCCTGACCGAGTCGGAAAAGGAATCTCTCCCGTTTCCGAGTATGCACTCGCTCTGGGCAGAATTGGAAGCTGTGGACAACCCAGATGACACATCAGCAATTATAGATCCGTATTTTGAAGCCCATAACGGAGAACAGTCCAGCATGATGGTAGAAAGCGAGCAGCTAGATGCGTCTACTCACCCGATCAATGCGTACCTAATGGATGGCGATATCGTCCCTCATAGCATGAGTCATGAACGAACCCAGAGTATCAGTAACGAGAAAATGAGTGTAGACAGTGACGGCTTCGAGTGATAACGCCTAACATACCAGAGCTAGGCTGTGTCCTGCCCGATGGCCCTTGAAGTGATCATATTCGGTGTGGTCTCGGAGCATAGGAAGCGGCATTTGATTGGCGTATCGCATTTGAAGACATTGATTGGGTTTCTCAGCGCCTCAAATCTTGTACAGATACCCAAACAGAAGCTCTGCAGAAGTATGAATCTTGTAAAACTATTCATGGTGTCCATCTTGGCCAATATTTCAGTCCATCCAGTCAATTTGCAACAATTTAAAGCCAAAGGAATACCCCATCTCGAAATTATCACATACCCTGCTGATTGTCTTTGCTTTCAAGACACCTCGTGCTTCTCTTTGGCGGCCAAGGGCAATGGTCCGGGAAGCCTGGATTTCCAAACCAAGTCCAACTTAGGTGAGGTTGACAACTTGACTTTCAGATTCAGATGACCGTCATGGCCGTTCTTACAATTCCATGATAGTCTAAGGATGAGTGATGGTATTAACTCGACGCTCAAAGAAATCAAAACCATCTGCTAACATCAGCAGATATCCGCCTGTTACGCGGATAGCCGGGGTCCCAATTCGTCTTTATACATGGTCGAGCGATGGATCCGCCGATTCCTTGGTTCATTCACCATTACCTGGCCGAAGAGCATCAATGTCCCTCCGTGCGGCAGTTATAGCACATGAAAGCTCGTCTGGAGATATTCGAGTTGCGGGACCGTATGTATCATGGAGCTCCATGATTCGGAGTGGAAGCTGACGTGTTCGCTTGTAGATGTATGGGCAGCAGAATGCTGCAAATGGCGTCGGCCATGGGTATGTGCAGAAGGGGTTGAGATATACATTATGAATGTACAGAAAAGACAAATATGCAATAACCCATCTATCCATAGTTAGCTAAATCGTTGTTGTGATCGTTACCCACCAAAGAAATTGGGTCGGCGACCCGGAAAATCCATTCTTGATGCTATGCGAGAGGAGTAAAGGCATGATAAGGCAATCGGACATGATGGCTCACAATATGATGAGAACGGAATCATGTCGAATAGCAAAACTCATGATACGACGAGTCCCTCGATAGCACAGCTGATGAATAACTAGTTAGAGGACTATGGGTCGATTAATACTCTCTTAGCTACGCATAAACAGTGCATTAGCTTAATTATCTAACAAAGCTGAGATGAGTTGTTGATCTGGCGTACCGAAATAATTTTATAAACAGCATAGCAATCCATAACACATTATACGGTCCAACTGGTAAATATATAACTTACAGGAAGGTTATAGAAACTCAATACTATTTAAATATTAATTTCAAAATTGACATTGTTTCAAAATTGTAAATTAAGTTTTTTAATTATTTTTATATTTAAATAGTATACATACAATATTAATATAATAACTAAGCCATTTGCCAAACTTTATAAAGTATTTTGGTATGAATCGGCAGAGGATTATAATAGGGTTGGCAGCCCTATTATAACATTGTAATCTTTGTTAGCAAAATCGTGTGGTGGCTGCCACAACTAGGGAGCGGCTCCAAGCCACTGGGAGCGTAGATATTTAGCGTTTTTAGAACCGTTGCATTTTCTTAACATTTTTCTTTTCATTAGCAAATTGGCAGGCCTGCCCAAGGTATATTTTGTTGAAAATGGATACAGAGTATGAACAGAGCATTCCGCTACTAAACTTAATCGGGATTTGCAGCTTGGTATTCTTAAATAATTTATCTTTTTATATAACAATTAAATAAAACATATATATAAATTACTTAAACTTTTTAATAATATATTTTAATAATAAAAATTATATATGTAAGTAAATAATTATATAATAACTTTTTCAATTATTAAACTATGTTATATATAAAATTTTAAATTTTAAATTTTAAGTTTTAAATTAATATAACAAATAAACCAACAAAAGCTCATTTATATATAATATTAATTATAAACTTTTAATAATTTGTTATTTAAAAAGTTAACAAACTTATTAGTACAAATTATTAATTATATTGTTTAAAAAGTTTCAATTTAATTATTATATTTAGAATTAAATTAAATAATCCTAATCGTTAGAATTAACGTAATAATTAAATAAAAGCTGATTTTAAATTTGGAAAAGTTTTATTGAAATTATAATTATTTTAATTAATTATAATTATAATTAAATATATATTAACCTTAATACTAGTTTCATTACCAGCTCGATTTAATATTTCATTATTTAAATATTATATACCGAAGCCTTTATATAATATATTATTTTGTAATAGAAATTTGATAAAGTTATAAATAAGTTATTTTTTATATATATTTCAGCAAATATTCCTTTTCTTTATCGTTAATTTTATTACTTTATTTTATTTAATTATAATTTATAAGAATGAAATATAATACTTTATATTATATAATAAATAAATTATAAATTTATTATAAAATTAGTCAATATTAACAAAAACAATTTTTTTATATTAATAAATATATAAGAAGTATTAACTTAAACAATATTTTATATTATTAACTTTAATAAAGTTTCTAACCTTATAAAAGTAACAACGATTTTTCTTAAAGAAAACTCATATTAACAAGTATTAGTATATTTTCTGGAACAAGCTTTATTTACGGGTTTATATAATTAATTCGTTAATATTTTTTAATTTTTTCGCTTTAAATTAAATAATATGTAAATTATATTTATTATAAAAAGTTCTGATTAAATATTAAATAAAAGAATATTGTTGAACATATGTAATATATTTCTTAATTGATTGTTATGTACAAGATGGAACTATTTATGGATGCCAAGGCGCCAAGCCGCTAGGCCCGATTAGGTTGCTAAGGGATTAGGCCGGATTAGGCTTAATAACGGAATATATTCATATTACTATTCCTGTTATTTAATATTTTTACTTTATTATAATTACTTTATATTGCAAACAAACAATAATAAAAAGTTAAAAATAATTAAACTGGAATTCCTAAAATGACTCAATTAATAACTTTAACTGTTCTAATATTATTATTTTAATAATAATAAAGTTTTTTTAAATTAAATATAATATTTTTAAAACTTTATATATATATATATATAAAAGCTTTAAATAACTATTAAGAGCTTTATAAACTTTTATAAACTTTTAAATAGAATAATAATTAAATAATTAAATAATTATAAAGTTTAAATAATAATTTTAAAGCCGATATATTAATTTTAAAATATAATGTAAAATATAATAAAAATATTTAAAAGTTTATTTAATATATATATAATTTTAAAATATATTTATAAAATTATTATTATTATTAAAGAAAAGCGAATGTATTTATAAAATATAAAAAATATAATTAGCTTTTATAATATATAAACTAATATAGAGTTTACTTTAAATTAAGAACCTTATAAAATATTTCGAGTTTAACTTTAAAAAAAACTTTAATAAAATTATGAATTATGAATTATTTAATAAAAATATATATTTATTTTATTTTATTTAATATTATTTTCTTTATAAATTTATATTAAATATTAATATATTTTATATATTTATAATTAATAAACTTTATAATGTTAAATATATTTTGCTACCAAGCTTAATCCGGCCTAATACTTTGGCATTTATAAATAATTCTATTTTATATATAACAATTAACTAAATAATATATTATATATATTTAATAGGTTATAAGCCCGGGGTATATATTAATTTATTTAATTTATTTAATTTATTTATAAATTTATATAAAGTTTCAATCAGCTTCGGTTTTCCTTTAAAGCGATATAATAGGAGTTATAAGAATTATATTCGAAATTATAACCGTATGAATTTATAATTATAAGAAATTTATTATTGTTTTTTAATTTATTATTATTAATAGAGTCTTAATTTCTAAAGTATAAATATAATTTAATATATTAATAATTGAGTTGTTTCCTTTACGCAATTTTAAAAAATAATAAGAAGAAATAAAAATTTAAGTCTTATTAAAGGCTTATTGTTATTATTTAAAATATACCGTTATTACCAAAGGTATTTATAATTACTAGCTATAATTAAAAGCTTTATTACTTTTATTAATAATTATATATTATTATTAGAAAATATAAAGACTTTATAAAGTCTAATTTAACTATTTTTTAAGCTTAATAAAATATAAAATATATTTATAATTAATATAATTAATATTTCTTTAAACTCAATATTAAACTTTAATAATAAAATTTTCTCCTTTAAACTTTTAAATAAATAAATATATATAATAATTAATTTACTTTTAAAGGCCTTGCTTTTATAAAAGCTATTATTTAAAATTTTTATTATTCTTTTTTTAAGAAAGAAGTTTTTAATAAAACCTTTAATGTTAATATTTAAAAAATCTAGTTATATTAAGAAAATTAATTTTATATTTTAAAGAAAAATTTAAAAGAATTTTAATTTTAAATAATAATATATTTTTGTTTAATACTTAGAAAATAAATTTTATTATATTTAAAATAAATTTTTATAAAAATAAATCTTATTATCTTTAAAAAAAATAAATTAATTCGATAATCTTTAAGATTCATTTTATAGAAATTAAATATAAAGAATATCTTTAAATTATAAAGCTTTTAATATTAAGTTATTATAATTAATAACTTATTTATAAATATTATATTATATATAAAAAGATCTTTTATAATTTTTTTTATTTATTATATAAATATTTTTGATTTTAATAAAAGTTATAATAATTATAATAAGTATAAAGGTTATAAAAGTTATTAAAAAATATATATATATTTTGAAATAAAAATTTTATAAAAAAAGCTAAAATTATTTATATAAAGATTAAATCTTTAAAAGAATATAACCTTGAAATATATTTTAATATTATTATAAATATATTATTTATATATATAACGATATCAACTTTACTTATTTGTTATTAAATAAGCCTGAATATAAGTATATATAATAAATAAATAATTTCTAAAAGCTTTATTTCTATAAAAATTATTATTTAAATCTTTTATTATTCTTTTTTTAGGAAAGAAGCTTTTAATAAAACCTTTAATATAAATATTTAAAAGGTCTAATTATATTAAGAAAGTATATTTTATATTTCAAAGAAAGACTTAAAGGAATCTTAACCTTAAATAATAATATACTTTCGCTTATAATTTGGAAAAAACATTTTATTATATTATTAAATTTAGTTATTATTTATTATATTTAGAACAAATTTTTATATAATATAATACGAATAAATTTGAATATTCTTAAATTTAATTATATTATCTTTTTTTAATAATATTTTTTAAATCTATTATTATTTTGGGTTTTACGATTCCTAAAACTTTATTTAATTTAATAAATAATTATAATTTCTTTAATTTAATTATAAAGACTTTTCCTTTATTTCCGATCTTAATTCTTAATAATAATAAATTTATTAATAAAACTAAGTCTTATGATCTTTAAAGAAATAAATAAACTTAATAGTCCTTAAGATTTTATTTTATAAAAATAAAATACAAATGATATCCTTAAATTATAAGGCTTTTAATATTAAGTTATTATAATTAATAACTTATTAATAGTTAATAAAGATTATAAAGAGTAAAATAACGGATATAATCTTATATATACCGCTATTCGTTTTTATACTTAAAATAATATTTATATTAATATTAATATTATTGAAATTAAATTTAAAGAGTTTTATTAATTTAAAGGCTTTAGCTATTTCTTTAATACTTTTTAAATAGGTTTATAATATTATATTCGTTATTTATAATAATAATTTAATAAAATATATTAATAATTTCCGCGAAATTTATAATAAACTCCTGACTTTCAAAGTTAGAATAAATCAAAACAAATTGATTTTCCTTTTCTATAAGAATTTAAGCCTTAATTATAAGTTATATATAGAATATTATATATAAGAATATAACCTCTTTAATATTAATAAGGCTTTTAAGTTTATCCTTAATTATATTATTTAATATTTCTAGAATATTATATAAATTAGCCTTAATAATATAATAATAACTTATATATTTATTATAATTTTTCGACTTATTTTAAGGCAAATCTAGTATAAGGAACCTTAAAATAAGGTAAAATTTTATCTTTATTCCAAAGATATTATTAAATATATTAAATATTATATTATATATAGAAAGACTTTTTATAATTCTTTTATTTATTATATAGCTTTTTCTAGCCCTAATAGAAACTATAATAAGGAAAGGGTTGCAAAATCGATATTAACCTTAAAAACTATATATTTATTATAAGGGCAAAATCTATTATCAGTTTCCTTTATTATAATAGCCTCTTTGTCTTTAATATTATATATAAACTATAAATTATATTAATTATATTTAATACTGGAATTATATTAATATAAAGGCTTTAATATAATAAATTAGGCTATTTAGCTCCTTTAATATTTAATTATTTTGTAAATATAATTTAAAATATTAATATTATTTATTTATTTAAGCAAAACTGTTTTTATAAGTTATATATTTATATAAAATTCTAAGCTTCCCTTTATATAAGAGTTATTAAAAAGGGTATATATTTTTATAAAAATATTATAAACGATTTTATAAAATTATTAAAATATTATAATAATCTCTTAATAACTTACAATAACTCTATTTATATAATTATATTTTTATATATATTTACGATATTCTCTAAAATATATTATATTTATTTTAAAAGTAATTATTTTGATTATTTTAAAAGGTTTAAAGTTTATAATAAAAAGAAAATTATAAATAATTTATTAAATATTATTATATTAATAATAAAAGAGAATTTAAATTAAGGATATTTATTACCTTTTATAAAAATTATAATATAATTTATATTTTTATTATTTTTAATAATTTTTAATAAAATAATTAAAGTAAATATTTAAGCTGAACCCTTATAAGAAGAACCTATTTGATATTTATTAAAAGTAAAATAAACTTTGAATAATAATTGAAATTTATATTTATTATAAATTATATTTATAATTATAATTTTATTTCTTTTATAATTATTATTTTCTTTAAAAAAATATATAATAATTTTTTAAACTTTTCCTATTTTTATATATTTAGTTTTATAAGTTAAATATATATTAATAATATTATTAGAAAGTTATTCAAATTTTATAAAAATATTAAATTTATTATTTTATTAATAAAATTATATATATTTTTAATATTTTCTTTTAAGAAAAATATAATATTAAAAAGTTAAATAAAAGTAATAATAATAACAATAAAAAACTTTTAATATTTAAAAAAAAGATTATAAATCTTATTCCCTTATTAATATTTATATAAATATTTATATCTTTTATTATAAAAGAGAAATCTGATAATATATAAAAAGTTAAATATATTATATTTAAATATTAAATTATTTTTATAAAAAAATTTTTATAAAAATTAATTATAATAAAGAGTCTT
>JAABUQ010005377.1_pt1 | contig 20539 bp, 17 predicted proteins | sample 5560001 | NCBI WGS metagenome assembly JAABUQ01 (sample SAMN10711888, study PRJNA513371) | rock metagenome | isolation source: Antarctica rocks | place: Antarctica: Victoria Land, Finger Mt nord | collected 2015-12-18
CGGCACTAGGGCGGGCATTGTCTTTGTTTGCGTACTGCTACAATGCGCGGCAGCTACATAAGCGGCGCTACCCCAAGCTGACGGCGCACCTGATTGATTTTCTCCCTGCACAGAACTAGACACTCCCGCATTTGACAGCCCCTGCCGCCATCGGCTACAATGACGCAGAACTGCTCGCACTGAGGAGACAAGCCATGAACAAAACAACTGTTCTTACCACGCCTTCAGACGACAGCACGGCCCACGAGGCCGAGGTGGATTATTACCTTGCCGAGATGAAGCGTGTTCAGCAGCAGAGGCAGGAGGACCGGCAGGTAATCCAAACTCTTCAGGCGGAAACTCACGCTATTCTGTCCAACAGCAGGCAGACGCTGAGGGTGGCCTAGCCATGCGTCTTACGAGGCGAGGACGGCAGCGGCAGCAACCGTAGGCGGCAGGGACGGCATTTCTTTGAGGAACGGGGACGACGTCAGCGCGCGGGTCTGGTGCTGCAGGGGCCAGGAGAGATACACCCGCTCTTTGGCGCGGGTCACGGCGACATAAGCGAGCCGCCGCTCTTCTTCAATGCTGCCCATGTCAAGCTGGGTCTTGTCGTCATCCAGCCAGCGCAGCGACCGGTGGTGAGGGATCATGCCGAACGCGAAGCCTACCACAAACACGGTCGGCCATTCCAAGCCCTTGGCGCGGTGGATAGTCATCATCTGCACGGCATCCCCAGCTTCGTCTAGGTCTCTAGGCTTGTTCTGCGCGGCCACGAAGGCTAGGAAGTCAGCGGGGGTGGGGAACGCGCCGCAGGCCACGCACAGTTCCTCTAAGTTATCCAGGCGCGAGTTGCCTTCTTCCTCGGTGTGCCCTTCCTCGCGCAGCAGCCAGTCGTCATAGCCCAGCGCACGCGCGGCACGCAGACGCTCCTCGGCGCTGTCGCCCGCCTCCGCTATCTCCTTGACCATTTCCCGGAAGTCGCGCACCGCCAGCCCTTGATTGGTCTTCCACTGGCCTTTGGCGAGCATCTTATACAAAAAGCACTGGGCTTTGGCCGCCTGCGCTTCGGCCTGCGCGATAAACGCCCCGCCTAAAAAGTGGGTCGGCTTGCCCCACCGCAGGGACGGCACATTGAGTATGCGCCGCACTGCGTCGTCGGCGGCGGGGCTGTCCCGGTCTACCGTCAGCTGCAGGAACGCCACCAAATCCCGCACCTCGCGCCGCGCATAGAACCCCATTGCTCCCTGCAAAACATACGGCACGCCATTTGCCACAAACGCTTCTTCCAGCGCGCGGGTGTACGCATTGGTGCGCAGCAGCACCACGCAGTCTTTGAGCGGCTTGCCCGCCTCCTGCACGGCCTTCAGAGTTTGCGCCACCCAGCGCGCTTCGTCCTCGGCGGTCTCGTGCTCGTGGGCCGTGGGCATCTCGCCCTCGCCGAGTGTGGATGCCATCTCCAGACGATACTGCGGGTCAATCCCCGACTGCCCAATCAGCTCATTCGCCGCCCGCACAATGGTCGCCGTAGACCGGTAGTTTGCGGGCAGGCGGATAATGTCGCCGCCGGGGAACGCGCCGCCGAACTGCCCCACCGTCGCCTCGGGCGAGCAGCCGCGAAACGAGTAGATCGCCTGCCCGACATCCCCCACAATGAACAAATTGCTGCGCGGCCCGCACAGCAGGCGCGCGGTTTCCCATTGCACCGCGCTTGTGTCCTGCGTTTCGTCTATGCACAGATATGTGAACAACGATTGGTACCTAGCGCGCACCTCTTTATTGGTTTGCAGCAGTTTGAGCGTTTCCACCAAGAGGTCGTCAAAGTCCAATCGGCGCGACGGCTTTTTGGACAGCACGTCATACTTTGCTTGTTTAGCCTGCTCGTAGCAGCGCCAGAACTTGGCTAATGTGCCGATAGTGAGGTCAGCCCAAAGGGGTTCATGCGCACGGAAGGCGGCGTCGGCATTGTCTGCTGTAAAGCCCCTATTTTTGACCGCCGACACCGCCGACAGCGCAGACTTGGGGTCATATTTGACATTCAAGCCAAATGGCGGCGAGGGCAAATCGCGCGCCATCCAGTCGGCATCGCCCAAAATTGCCTTTGCCACGCGTATCTGCCAGTGTTCGTCGGCAAGCTGAAAAAAGCCGCCGGTTTTGCCATAAAGGTGCGCCCATTCATGCTTGAGAATGCGCAGGCAGTGCGCGTGGAACGTCCCAATCCACATCTTTTCTACTATCGCGCCCCCGCCCTCGCCGAGCAGGGCGGAAAGCCGCAGGCGCATTTCATCGGCGGCCTTTTTGGTAAAAGTCGCCACAAACAGCCGCTGCGGGTCAACGCCGCGCGCGAGCAGCCGGGCGACGCGGCGGGTCAGCACCGTGGTCTTGCCCGACCCTGCGCCCGCCAGCACCAGACACGGGCCGTCGTCATGGCGGAACGCCTGCAATTGTTCGGGGTTCAAGCCCGCTTCCAGGCGCGGCAGCAGAGCTTCGCTGCGCAGCTTGTGCAGGTCTTCGGTGATGGCTTCCAGGGTGGCTTGGGACATAGCAGGGCGAATGCGGCGCGGGCGAAGACACAAAAAAAGCGGCTCGCCGAAAGGGCGACCGCTGCGCGTTTGCAGTGTTTGGTTGCGAACGTGAGTATAGTATTGCATATCCCATTGCGCGATGCAACCGTTGTGCAAAAATAAACACTGTGTTTGCACAACGGTTTTTGCCGCTCACACGCTGCCTGCCCTTAGCGGACACGCGCAGAAACCGCTCTCCAAAGCAGCGCAATCAAATGCTTGCTGTTTCACAACCATCTCATGTCAAGAGAGTGCCATCGCCGTGTCCAGCTTGGTTTGCCTGTGTTGCCTACGCTTTGCCCTGGCATTGCAAGCCATAATCAACGACGGACGGTTTTGTTCCGTCGTTGCAACGCGCGAGAAACGCCATAAACAAGAGAAAGCGATGCCCTCCAAACAATGTTGCTTTGCGAAAAACAAGCGGCTCCAAACCGAGCCTGCCGAAATGCGCCCGGCACGCCGAAATGCAAGGAAATGCCATGCCACACGCTCCCACGCAGGGCGAACATGCCGCCAAACTAGAGTCCGCTCAGCTTCAAGCCATCCACGAGCTGCGCGGCGAGCCGCCCGATGACGGCTGGCAGGCAGCGGGCCTGCTCGCCTCGGCCCACGCTGTCAGCCGTGTCGCCGCGCCCCCCAATGGCGGCGCGTGGCTGCCGACAGGCGATGAAACCCTGTGCTTTTTCGTGGATTTGCTGGAGCTGGGCGGCTGCGTCGGGGTGCTGCTGACGCGCGAGTTCCTGGCAGACACCGACCACAAGACATTGGTGGACACGCTCAAGCAAACGGCGCGGGCGATGCTGGCCGCGCAAAAAGCGCAGGGCTGAAAGGCCGCAAGCGCGTGTCTAAAAGGCCGCAAGCGCAGGGCTAGGACGCGAAAGCCGCCGCCTGCACCGACAGCGTGCCGTCGGCATTGACGCGAGTCGCGTAGGCAGGCAGCGGGCGATGGGGCGGCTCCGCCAGCACTTTGCCCTGCGCATCAAAGCGCCCCCGGTGGCACGGGCGGACGAATTGCTTGGTGTCGTCCGCCGAGTCTAGGGTGCAGCCTCGGTGCGTGCAGGCCGCCGACAGCGCGGAAAACTTGCCGCCTGCTGCATGGGTCACTGCCAGCGGCCCAAGCCCCGACTCTGCGGGCGGCGTGACAATCTGCGTCTGCCCGAGGGGATTGGCGGTTTTGCCGACCACCGTCCAGGGCCAGGTAGCGGGCGCAGGGGGCTGGGTACGGGCCACGGCGGGCGCAAGCGCCGGTGCGCTGCCGGCCATGGTCAATGTCTTGAGAAAGCGTCGGCGTGATGTGTCCATAGCGGCTCCTTGTTTGGCGAGCGCGCGTCATGTTTGCCGTGCCCGGCGCGTGGGTAAATCTCAAGCAGACAACCAAGCGAAAGGGAACAATCCAATGGCAAACGAAGATACGGTCAAAGGCGAAATGAAGCAAGCTGAAGGCAAAGCACAGGGCGTCGCCGGTGATGTCACCGATGACCACAGTACGGAAGCGGCAGGCAAGCTCAAGCAGGCCGAAGGCAAAGTGCAGGAAACGTTCGGCAAAGCCAAGGACGCCGTGAAAGACGCTCTGGACAAGCACGACGTTTAACCCCACACTCAGCAACCAGCAAACAACAGCGGGCGGCAGCAATGCCGCCCGCTGTTTTGCGTCTCGCCCCTATCGCTCTGCACCCTCGCCCCTATCGCTTCGCGCCCTCGCCGTGATGCCCTGCCCGTAAAGGCAAGCCCAGCTCTCCGCAATGCATTTGACGCGCCCCCCTGCAAACACGAGGCAGAGGGGCGTAATTATTTTGCGCCCGCCCTTAAGTCTTGGCCGACACCTGTGGATATTCTTACCAGCAGTATGTTTGACAAGCTAAGAGGGCAGGCCGCGACCCCTGCGCCCCCCGCCCCAAGGTTTATCGTTATGCTGGGATGGGCGGCGGCAGGCTATACGCTGTGCGCTTGCGCCCGCTTTGGCGAGCGGCACGGCGGCAGGCACGGCAATCAGCAGCACGGCCTCAGCCACCTACACCGACCCCAACAACAGCGGCACCACGCTGAACGTGACATCCAACACGTTCTCGTTGGGCAGGCGACCGGACACATAAGAGCATTCTAATGCTCTTCTAACGGGCTGTTAATGTCGTTGGGTTATACTAAAGAACGCCGCAAGGCTCAGCAAACTCGCCGCGAGTTGTTTTCGGAAAGGATACTCAGCATCATGTTACTGCTCACGCCGCGCCCTACCCAAGGCGCATTTCTCGCGGCGGCGACTGTCGCCGCCATTGTGTTCAGCGCCCTGCCCGCCAATGCCGCGCCGCCCAAAGCGCGCGTCAGCGCACAGCAGGCCGAGGCCGCCGCCGTTCGGCGCATCCCCGGCCACGCGCTGTCTGCTAAGTATGAGTTTGAAGATGGGCACTGGCAGTATGCCGTGCTTGTCAAAGACAGCAAAGGCCAGCTCTACGAAGCGGAAGTCAGCGCCGCCACCGGCAAAGTGACGGCCACCGAGAAAACATCGGCGGCGGAAGAAGCCAGTGAAGCCGCCGCCGACAAAAAAGCAGCGATGAAGTCCGGCAAAAAATAAACTCCGGATAAAGCCGACACCCACAAGTAGACGGTCTGCACTGCGGCCTGGCGCGCATGCGCGCCAGGCCGTTGTTCCGGCGGGGCTGCCGCGCGTGAGCCAAAGCCGCTTACACCCCAGCAAAAGCAACTTATCGTTCCTGTAAAAGCAACTTATCGCCCCGGCCCGCGCGTAGGACGCTTTGGAGGATGGCATGCGCATTCTAATTGTGGAAGATGAAGCCAAAGTCGCGGCGTTTATCCGGCAGGCGCTGGAAGAGGAAGGCCATGCGGTTGATGTCGCATGCGACGGCGAGGCGGGGCTGCAATTTGCCCTGGACGGCCTCCACGATTTGCTACTGCTGGACTGGCTGCTGCCGAAGCGCGACGGGCTGGACGTGTGCCGAGCGGTGCGGGCGGCGGGCCATTCCGTCCCTATTCTGATGCTGACGGCCCGCGATGCCGTTTCCGACCGCATTGCCGGGCTGGACACAGGCGCGGACGACTACCTTGCCAAGCCGTTCGCCCTAGGCGAACTGCTGGCCCGAACGCGCGCCTTGCTGCGGCGGAGCATGCCGGGCAAGCCTTCCGTGCTCCAAGTCGGCGACCTCACCCTGGACCCGGCCACGCGGCGCGTGCGGCGGGCGGAGCGGGATATTGACCTTTCCGCCAAAGAATACAGCCTGCTGGAATATTTGATGCGTCAGGCGGGGCGGACTGTATCGCGCACCATGATTACCGACCATGTTTGGGACTTTGACTTTGACAGCGGCACCAACGTAGTGGATGTCTACATTAACTATCTGCGCAACAAAATAGATCGCAGCCACGCGCAAAAACTGATCCAAACCGTGCGCGGGGTGGGGTACCGTCTCACCGACGGCTGAAAGGAACGGCGTGTGTTTCTCTCCGCGCTACGCCCGGCATGGACGCGCTCGCTGCGCTTTCGGCTGACTGTCTGGTATTCCGGCGCGCTGGCTTTGGTGCTCCTGGCGGCGGCGCTGCTGGTGTATTTTGGGGCAAGCCATGCGCTGAGCGCCGAAACAGACGGGTTTTTAACGCTGGAAGCGCGCCGCCTGTCTGGGGCGGTGCGGGGTCAGCCCAATGATCCGCCGGAAGCCTCAGACCTTGCGGAAGCGGTGAATGTAAGCACGGCGTCCCCCGCGCCGCCGCGCGGGCCGGGCTATTCTGCCCCCAAACTTTTGCTGTTTGACGTGACCTACCTGCGTGTTGTTTCACGCGCTTCGGGCCGCACCCTGGCAGCCTCCTCCAACCTGGCCCGTCAGCCCGCGCTCGTATCCTCGCTGGATAGATTGCTGGCGGCAAAACAAATCACGAAGGCAGGCGCGTTTTCGTTCGCCGGGCCAAGCGAAGAACAGGAAATGCGAGTCTTGACGGAGCCGGCGCTGGTGGGTGCCGCTCCTGTTTGGGTGCAGGCCGCCGTGCCCTGGGATCACAATGCGGATGTTTTGGAGCGCCTGGGCCGGCTGCTGATTTTGGGAGTGCCGCTGGTGCTGGCCGCCTGCGGCGCGGGAGGCTGGCTTCTGGTGGGACGGACATTGCAGCCAATTGCCCGGATCGTTTCGGAAGCGGAGCGTTTGGATGCCGATGCCCTGCCGAGGGCTTTGCTGCCGGAAGCGTCGGAAACAGACAGCGAAATCGGGCACCTGGTGGCGACTCTCAACCGCATGACCACGCGCCTGCACGGGGCCTGGGAGGCGCAGCGCCGGTTTGCCGAGGCTCAGCAGCGCTTTGCCGCAGACGCGTCCCACGAGCTGCGCACGCCGCTGACAATCCTGCGCGGAGAAATGGAGCTTGCCCTCAGCCGCCCACGTTCTTTGGAAAAGTACCAGGCGACGATTGGCAGTGCAGTCGAAGAAATAGACCGGATGAGCCGTATTGTCGCCGGGCTGGGCTTTCTGGCCCGCCGAGATGCCGGGCAGATGGGCGCGCCGTCCCTGCCCGAGCCTGTAGACCTTTCTGCTTTGTGCCGCACAGTCATCGCCGATTTCCACAAACAAGCGCGGGACAAAGAGGTTGAATTGACGCTGCACGCTTCCAATTTCAGCCGTGACTCGCCGCCCTTGAGCGATGGCCTTTGGGTGCCGGGAAATCGGGACCAACTGCAGCAGCTGCTGGGCAATTTGATGGAAAACGCCCTCAACTACACGCCGCCGGGGGGCGCTGTCCTAATATCCGTTGAGCGCAGCCAAGAAGGCAGCGGCGATCAGCGCGCGGTGCTTCTGTGCGTTGCTGACACAGGGATCGGGATTGCGGCTCACGATTTGCCGCATGTGTTTGAGCGGTTCTGGCGCGCAGACCGGGCGCGGCCTGCGGGCGGCAGCGGCCTAGGCCTTGCGATCTGCGCCCAAATTGCGCAGGCGCACGGCGGAACCCTGTCCGTAGAAAGCGAGCTGGGCAGGGGCAGCCAATTCTGCCTGCGTCTTCCGGCATGGGCCGGGCCGGCGCAGCCAGAGCGGGACATAATACAGGCAAATCAGGGGACAAAGTAAAAAGTTGATTTCTAATCTTCTTCTAATGCATTTCCCCGGCTGAGCGGGCATAATACAGTGGTGCCGTTATGGGGAACAACGGCGCGGCTTGCAAAGTCGGCAGTGTGCCGGGCATTGCAACGAAAGTGTGCTGGGAATTGCACGGACAGGATTGAGGAAACGTATTCGCAGAAAGAGCGCATTCATCTTAGGATTAGGCTTGCTGGGTCTGGCGGCGCAAAGCGCATCGGCGCAGAGCAGCAGCGGTGTCGTGCTGACTCTGCCCAATGCCGTGCGTCAGGCGCTGGCGACCAGCCCCAACGCGCAGGCGGCGGCGCAGACATTGGTGCAGGCGCAGGCTCGTCTGGGACAGGCGCAGGCGGGACGGAGGCTGCAGATCACGTTCAACAGTACAGCCAGCCTGTCCGATGCGGACGTGTACCAGCCACCGCCCTCGCATGAAACATTCGGCACGTTCCAGAACACGCTCTCCGTGCCCCTGCCGGTGGGGTCCAGAACGCGGCTGGTGGTGGAGCAGTCACAGCGACTGTTTGGAGCGGCATTGCTTCAGTATCAAAGCGCGCGTTTCAGCCTGGCGGCTCAAGTCGCCGCATCGTACTATGATTTGCTGCGCCGGCAGGCGCTGCTGTCAATCGCGCAGGAAACATTGGCTCAGGCACAGCGTCAGTTGTCCGGGGCGCGAAAGCGGCAGCGGGCGGGTGATGTGGCCGCGCTGGACGTGCTGCAAAGCCAGGGGCCGGTGGCAAGCGCGCAGGCGGGGCTTCTGGGCGCGCAGGCGAGCGTGAACACAACCCGCCAAAGCTTAAACGATATTATTGGTCGGCCTTTGGACGCGCCCCTGAGGATTGCCGACGTTGCGCTGCCCGCCCTTGCGTCTCCGCTGACACTGGCGCAGGCGCGCGTGCTGGCCCAGCGAAACAGCCCCGACATCCGGGCCGCCGAAGAAACTGTGCGCGCCCAGCAGGCGGGATTAGAGGTGGCGCGCTTGTTTCGTCAGCCCATCTACCAACTTCAGGTCATTGATATTCGCAGCAAAGACGTGACCAGTTTTCGGCGGCAAGACACGGTTCAAGCCGCTGTCACCCTGCCCCTGTCCGACGGCGGCCTGGGGCGGGCGCAGGTGCAGGAAGCCCAATCCGCGCTGGCCCAAGCGCAGGCGCAGGTTTTGGTGGCCCGCAAAGCGGTGCTGGTGGCCGTAAGCACAGCATATCTGAACGCCCAAAGCTCGCTCGCCCAAGTGGAAAGCGCCCGCATCGCCCAGGACATCGCGCAGGTCAGCTACGCCAAGACCGTGCAGGGCTACGAGAACGGCTTGTTCCCCCTTGTCAATGTGCTGAACGCGCAGGCCTCGCTGACGCAGGCACGCATTGCCTACACGCAGGCTGTCTACGAGGCCGCTGTGACTGCGGGAGCATTGCAGGGGGCCATCAACGGCGGCGCGATTGATGGGGTGGGAGCTTTGGGCGCGGGCGGCTCTCCAGGAACGCCCGGCACAGTCGGCACGAGCGGGGCTTTATCTGCCCCAGGAGGAAATGCCAACCCAAATGCGGGGCCGCCCAGCACTTCGCCTAATCCTTCGGGCACAAGTCCTGCCGGGGCCGGGTCGCCGGGCACCAGCCCATCGGGAACCAGCACCACCACGCCGCAGTCTTCAGGAAGAGGCACGCCATGATGCAAAAAACCCCCCCGCCCCAAGTCTGGGGAGCCGGAAGGGAAAAGATGGCCCCCCTGCCCCAAGTTTGGGGAGCCGGAAGTAGAGCAAAAGGTCGTCTTGTGCTTTCGGCACTCGCCGCGCTCGCCTGCGCAGGCTGCGGCCATCCTAAAGCCGCACCCAAAGACAAAGCGAACGCGCCTGCGCCGGTCGTGCAGACTGTTGCCGTGCTGCGCCGCACCCTGGAGCGTGCCCTGCCGGTTTCAGGCGTATTGAATACGCTGCAAACGCATGAAGCCAAAGTCACGCCACCGGTCGCAGGCGTGCTGGATGCCCTGCCTGTGCGCTACGGGCAGACGGTGCAAAAAGGGCAGATAATCGCGCACCTTGCCACGGGGACATTGGCCGGGCCATTGCAGCAGGCGCAGGCGACTTTGGGCCAAAACCAGGTGCAGGTGGAGCAGGCGCAGGCCAACGCCTTGCAGCAGCAGGCGCAGACCCGCACGTCTATCGCGCAGGCGCAGTCGGCCCTTGCCGGGGCGCAGGCGAGTGTCAAGCGCGAACAGGCGGCGCTGACCGGCAGCCTCGCGTCGCTGGAAAACGCGCAGCAGAACCTTGTGCGCGAGCAGACGCTTTACGCCGACGGGCTGGTGGCGCAAAAGGACGTGGAGTCGGCCCAGCTTGCTGTCCGCACCGCGCAGGCGCAGGCCGATGCTCAGCGCCAGACCGTGGACGCCCAGCGCCAGTCTGCCGAGGGCCAAAAACTGGCCGTGCAGTCCGCCCGCGCCGCTGCCTTGCAGGACGTGGTCAAGCAAAAGGACGTGCAGGTGGCCCGGCGTCAGGTGCAGAATGCGCGCGGGGCACTGGCAACGGCGCGGGCACAATCCGCGCTGTACACCATCCACGCGCCGCTGTCCGGGCAGGTCACTTCGGTGGGCGCAACCGTGGGCGAAAGCGTGGACACGGCGACAAAGCTGGCTGTCATCGCCGACCTGCGCACCCTAGTCTTAGAGATTGGCGTGCCCAGCGACCTGGCACGGCAGGTACGCAAAGGCCAGACAGTCACGTTCTCCAGTCAAGGGCGAGGCGGCAGGACGTATCAGTCAACACTCTACAATGTTGGTGCGCAGGTGAACGCCGCGACCGGCACGGTCACCGCACTGGCCCTCATACCCAACGCCGAAGAGCGTTTGCGCGATGGTGCGACTGTCAAAGCGCGCATTGCGACCGAGCGGCGCGCGGGAGCATTGGTCGTTCCCCAAGCCGCTCTGCTCACCGACCCCGATACCGGCGAAACCAGCGTGGTTGTTGTCGGCAATGACAGCATTGCCCATGTCGTGCCCGTCAAAGCGGGCCTTGCGGCTGATGGACTGGTGCAGATTACCCAGGGCCTGACAGCAGGCCAGCAAGTCGCCGTGTCCGGGCAGTACGGCCTGCCGGATAAAGCCAAAGTCACCGTGCAGCCCGCCACCGCGCAGGGCAGCAATGACGCAGCCACAGGGGGCAGCCATGGGCCTTAGCTTGTTCGTGTGGCGCTTCAAAAAGGCGGCCCTGCTCCTAGTGGTAATCCTGTGCCTGCTGGGCTTCTACTTCTTCCATAACCTGCCTGTCTCCATCTTCCCTGACCTGACCGCCCCGCGCATTATTGTCACCACGGATGCAGGCGACACGCCCATCCCGCTCGTGCTCGCCAACATCACCCGTCCCATAGAAAACGCTGTGTCCGGCGTGCCGGGCGTGTCCGATGTCAAGTCGCTTACCGAGCGCGGCAGCAGCGAAGTGGATGTCAACTTCGCGTGGGGCACAGATATGCTGACCACCTTGCAGCAGGTGCAGGCCGTACTGGCAAAGCTTCAGAACACGCTGCCGCCGGGTGCAAATGTCAGTGCAGAGCGGCTCAATCCATCCGTGTTTCCCATCATGGGCTACAGCTTGTACTCCAAGACAGTCAGCCCGCAAGACCTGCGCTATGCCGCGCTGTACACGCTGCGCCCCCGCCTGCTGCGCGTGCCCGGCGTGCGCCAAATCTCCGTGCTCGGCGGCGACACGCCCAACTTTCTGGTGCAGGCCGACCCCACAGCCCTGCTCGCGCGCGGCATTACCATCCAGGATGTAGAAAACGCGCTGAGCAAGAACAACGAGATTAGCAGCGTCGGCTTCTATAATAAATCGTATCTGCACTACGAAGTGCTGGTGTCGGGCCTGTTCCAAACGCCGGGCGAGATACGCCAGATCACCGTTGCCGTCAAGAACCGCGTGCCCATCACCGTTGGGCAGATTGCCACCGTGACCCGCAGCGTGGAAGCGCGCACCATCGCCACCAGCGGCAACGGCCATGATGCCGTGCTGATCAACGTCATTAAGCAGCCCACGGGCAATACTTTGCAGATTGCGCAGGGCATCAAGCAGGCTCTCCGTGACGTGCGCGCCGACCTGCCGCCCAATATTACCGTCTCCAACTTCTATGACCAGTCGCAGATTGTGCAGGAGTCGCAGGCAAGCGTGCTGGAAGCGATTATCGTCGGCGGCGTGCTGGCATTGATTGTCCTCATGCTGTTTTTGGGCAACCTGCGCACGGCTGCCGTCGTGCTGATTATCCTGCCCCTGACTATTGTGATTACGTTTGGTCTGATGAAGGCACTGGGGCAGACGCTCAACATTATGACATTGGGCGCGCTCGCCATCGCTCTGGGACTGGTGATTGACGACGGCATTGTGGTTGTGGAGAACATGTTCCATGAGCTTGAGGGCGGCAAGTCTCGGCGAGCGTCCATTGCAGCGGGGCTGCACGCCATCACGCCCGCCATGATCGGCTCGTCGCTGACCACAATGGCGGCTTTCCTGCCCCTGACGTTTCTCAATGACCTGACCGGCCAGTTCTTCGGCCCGCTGGCCCTGGTGATGATTGCGACTTTGGCCGTCTCCTTGCTCCTGTCCCTGCTGCTCATTCCCCTGCTAGCCGACTTCCTGCTGCCCCTCAAAACCGAGGCCCCGCACGGGCTGATGGGCCGCATCCTCGGCTTCTTCCCCCGGCAGTTTGACCGCATCGCGCATGGGTACGGACGGCTTTTGGGCTGGTGCCTGCGCCACCGCGCCGTTGTCTTGGTTCTGCTTGTCCCTGTGGGCGTGGGTGCGTACCTGCTGCTGACCCACTTGCAGACCGGCTTCTTTCCTGAGTTTGACGAGGGCGGCTTTACCCTAGACTACCGGCTTCCCGCAGGCACGTCGCTGGCCCAGACCGATCAAGCCTGTAAACAAATAGAGGCCATCCTCGCTAAGACCCCGGAAGTCTCTGCCTGGTCGCGGCGGACAGGCGCGCAGCTTGGCTTCGCGATTACCACCCAGAACGCGGGCGATATGTCCGTGCAGCTGAAACAGCAGCGCACGCGCGACATCAATGCGGTCATGGACGATGTGCGCGCGCAGGTGGAAGCGCAGGTTCCCAGCGCGCAGGTGGACTTTATCCAGGTGCTGCAAGACAGCATCGGGGACCTTGCAGGCGATGCTCCCAACCCTGTTGAGGTGAAAATCTACGGCCCCGACACGGATCGGCTGGAAACGCTGGCCCGGCAGGTGGACGATGTGGTCGGAGGCGCCAAAGGGGTAGTTGACCATCGCAACGGCATTTTCCACAGCAGCCCCGAAACTGTGCTGCATGTCAACACGGAGCAGGCCCAGCGCTATGGCCTGACGACCGATGACATCACGCAGGCAGCGCAGGCGGCCCTGCTCGGCGTGGAGCCGACCCATGTGCAGGTCGGCGAGCAGGCTGTTCCCGTGCGCGTGGCCCTGTCCCATGCGGGCGAGGCTTTGGATCAAAACCTGCTGCCCAATATCCTGATTGCCTCGCCCGTCACCGGCGGCAATGTCCCCTTGAGCGAAGTCGCCGACCTTCGGGTGCAGCCCGGCGTTTTGCAGGTGACCCGCGAAAACCAGCGTTTCTATATCGCCGTGACTGCCAGCCTGTCCGGGCGCGACCTAGGGAGCGCGACCCGCGACATTCAGCAGCGCGTGTCCCATCAGGTCAAGCTGCCGCCGGGCTATACCCTGGAATACGGCGGCCTGTATGCCAGCCAGCAGAAGTCGTTCTCGGAGCTTGGGGCGGTGCTGGTGGTGGCTGTGCTGTTTGTGTTCACGCTCCTGGTCATTCAGTTTCGTTCGCTGCGTCAGGCGCTGGCGCTCTTGCTGGCGGCCCTGCTGTCGCTGTTTGGCGTGCTGCTGGCCTTGTTTGTCACCAAGACGCAGCTTAACATTTCCAGCTTTACCGGCGCGATTATGATCGTGGGAATTATCACCGAGAACGGCATTGTGCTGTTTGACTTCTTCAACCACCTGCGCCGCGAAAGCCCGGATCGTCCTATTCTAGAATTGATGGCCGATGCGGGGCGGCAGCGTCTGCGGCCTATTTTGATGACCACCATTGGCGCGATTTTGGCCCTGCTGCCATTGGCACTCGGATTAGGCGCGGGCGCGGCTTTGCAGAAGCCGCTGGCGATTGCGGTCATTGGCGGCCTGTCCGTGTCGGTGTTCTTTACGCTGCTGGTCGCCCCGGTCTTGTTTGTCACCCTGGAAAGCCGCCGCCCGTCCCGCCCTGCCGCTGCCTTGGAGCAGGAGTATCAGGATGTAGGACGCGAGCTTGCCGCCCACCCGTAAACCCTGCCCGCTTCGCCCGTAAACGGCCCCCGTTGCGGTACAATAGCCCCGTTGTTCTCGCTGCGGCTTCCTTAGAAACCGACAGGAAGGCCCCCGTTCCAATTCTGGGGAGCAATAGAGGCCCCACGCCCCAAGTTGGGGAGCAATACAGATAAATGCCAGCGGCACTTGTCTTTTCCTGCTTTCTCTGGCTCCCCAGCCCTCCGGGCACGCCAGTGCGTGATTGGGGCGGGGGGGCCTCTTCTCTCCCCATCTCACACACTCCTATGACCCACTTCCACGCTTTGTCTCGCCCCTTTTTGCGCCCGGCGCTGCTGCTTTTCCTCGCCTTGTGCCTCGCGTGCAGCGGGCACGGCGCCGCCGCTTCTCCCGCCCCGCCGCCGGTCACTGTCCTGCTTCCCTCAAAACTCCCCAGCGGGTTTGCGGTCAACGACCAAATTCATGTCACGTTTTACCCTGCGCAGAATGCCGCTTCGCCGCGCGCGCCCGCCCTTGTCCTGCTGCACCCGATTGGGGAAACCGAGGGCGGCCTGCTAGCGCGCTTTATGGACAAGCTCGCCGCGCAGATGGCCGCGCAGGGGATGGGCTGCGCCCTGATGAGCCTGCCATACCACCTAGGACGCACCGTGGGCCGCACCGACAGCGCGAGCCACTTTATCGGCCCGCGCGTGGCCGATGTTGTCCAAGCCTTCGGCCAGAGCGCGTCCGACGTGAGCACCGTCGCGGACTGGCTCCAAACACGCCCTGACACCGACCCGCAGCGCCTGGGCGTGATGGGTATCAGCCTGGGCGCGGTGATTGCGCACCTCGCGATGGGGCAGGACCCCCGCCTAAACGCAGGTGTGGCCGTGGAAGGCGGCGGCGATCTGCCGTCTTTGTACGAGGGCAGCGCGGAAGTGGCTTTGTATGGGCATGTCCTGCCCGAACTCTTGACGCCGGAGGCGCGCGCCCGTTTGTCCCTGGTAGACCCGGCCCATTATGCGCAGCTTAATCAGCCGCGCCATGTGCTGATGATTGAAGCCGCGCGCGACCTGTATGTGCCGCCCCGCAATGCGGAATACCTGTGGAACGCTCTAGGCCACCCGCACATTGTTTGGACAGACACCAACCATTTCTCGTTTCTGCTGGCAGGCCGCTCGCTGTCCCGCACATCAGCGGCGTATCTTCAGCGCGTTTGGGCCGGACGCGCCGACGACCCGGCCCCGCTGCCCCACTACTTTGTGCCTCCTATCAAAGCAGGCTGGCTGCTGGAACTCAACGGCAACTCCGCGCCCATGATTGCCCTGCAAGCCTACTCGCTCGCCTCTTACCACAACCATCTGTCCGCGCTGCACCTGGACATCGGCGAAAGCGGGCGCGGCCCGTATGTCGGCCTTGCCACGTCGCTGACCCCCTACATTGACGCCGGCATGGAGCACCGCTTCTTCGGGACATCGGTGCAGCCTTACGTGTCCCTGCACCTTGTCTTTTAGCCGCCTCCCTTTGACAGCGAACCAAAGCCTGCGCAAGGGCATTGCGCGGGCTTTTCCAGCGCGTCCTAGCGACGGAACAAACCCTTCCATCGTTGGTACAGGCTGAACACGGGCAGGGAACGGCAGAGAGATACGGAAATAAGCCCTCACCCGGCACTACGTGCCACCCTCTCCTGCAAGCGGGCGAGGGGGCTAGGGGGTGAGGGCCGTTCCTTAACGCGGGGGCTAGGGGATGAGGGCCGGTTTGCCTTGCGATGAGGGTCGTTCGTCAGCGCGCGGATTGCGCGTTCATCAGCTCCAGGCACATGCCAAGGGTGTGGTAGTCTAGCTTCCAGGCATCGCCTTTAATCTGGGAATGGGAGCCATCTGCGCGGGCAGGCTCGGCGAACACGCCGCCGTAGTCTCCATCTAAAAAGTGCGTGCGATAAAATTGCCCCGCGTTGCGCAGGGGAGTTTCGCACTGCGCCTGCTTGTGGCGAGCGGCGTAGCGGCACAGGGCGCGCACGGCCTCGCACTGCGGCCACAGGCCAGGCGAGGCGTCCACAACCCGCCCATCTGGGGCACAGGAGTCGCGGACACTGCCACTGGCATCCAGGCCCCAGGCCATGCCGATTTCTAAAAAGCGCAGGCCCAGTGCCAGAGCCTCAGGGTCGGAAGTGAGGGCATGCCACTCGGACAGCAGCCAGGCCCATTCAAAGACGTGCCCGATTTTGACAAGGCCGCCCTTGTCCAGTGTTTGCGGCTGCCAGGTGGCCGTGTAGTCTTCAATGAGTGCGCCTGTGTCAAAGCCCGCAAGCTCGTGGGCAAATGCCAAAACACTGCGGGCTGCGCCCAGCGCCCGGCCATCGGGGGCGGCGGCGTGCAGAACCATCAGGGCTTCAAACGAGTGCATCAAGGGGTTTTGGGAACGAGGGCTGACGGCGAATGCCTCCGGCCCGGTCAAGCGCCATAAGAGGCCGCCCTGGCTGTCGGTCAATGCGGACTGCACGTACTGCCATGTCTGCCAGGCATCGCTGACCCACGATGGCTCGCCCAGAACACGGCCCGCCGTCGCCAGGGCCAGCACGCAGAACGCATGGCCGTAGGCATCCGGCGTGTCGTCCTGCGCGGCTCCATTCGGGGTGACCGACCAGCGCCATCGGCCCGGCGAAACGGCAAAAAAGCGCTGCAAGGCTGCCACGCCCGCCCGCGCCGCGTCGGCATAAGCCCCAAGTTTTTCTCTCTCATAGCCCCGGCTGAAGTTGTAAATCAAGCGGCACTGCGAGACCAGCGTCAAAGGGGCCGGGGCCATGCGCTGCCACTGCCGGTCAAGAAACGGGTAAAACAAGCCGGACGGCTGCGCGGAGGCCGCCAGCCACAAATCCAAATTGGAGCGCAGCAGCTCGCCCGCCCAGACCGTGTCTTCTGCGCGCGGCGTGCTTGGCGCGACGGGGTGTGTCATGAGGATTGGCCCAGCGCCTTGGAGGCCACGGCTTGTTCGGCATGGGTGCGCAGGCCCGCCTGCTCCTCTTTAATCTCTTTAGACAGGAAGTAGTTAAGCGTGGTGCGAATAACCGCCACCGCCCCCAGCTTGCCGATTTCAGTCCACGAAGGGGCGACGGCGGTAGAAAGAATATCTGCGCCTAATTGGAACTCCAAAGCGAGTGCAAGGTAGCGGGCCAGGGTCAGGCGAATGGCATTGAAGTCTGCCGTTTGGCGCGACAGCAAGGCGCGCGCAAACAGCGCGGCGGCTAAAATCACGCCCATGCCGACAATCACCGCCCCCAAAAACTCCACGCCCAGCCGCAGCCACTGCACGGCGATGCGTACCCAATCTTCCGCCACGGCATGCATTGGTATCATGGCTGTGTTGTTCCCGCTCTGCCCGCGCGCCTAATCAGTCGCAGGAGGGCCTGCTGCAAAAGAACCAGGCCGACAATCAGCGCAAGGCAGACGGCAAATAAAACCACGGCTCGCCCTGTCCCTGCGCTCAGCGCGAACGATAGAGCCGTGGAAACCGCAGGCGGGTGCATCAGGCGCAGTCCAATCATGGCAAAGATGACCAAAATCATCGCCGCCCCCGCCACCTAGGGGCTGCCGTGCCCCAGCGCGTGCGCCGCAAAGCCTACCAAAGCCGCCAGCGCCTGCGCCAGCACCACGGTGCGAACGCGGTTTGTTTCATGCTCCGGGTCTAGATAAATCAAAAACGCGCTGGAAGCGAGCGACGCGAACAAAAGCTTCTGGTGGCTCCAGGTTTCCACCAGGGCAAACACAGCCAGCACAGTCACCGTGGGCATCACTGCCAGAGCGAGATCGGTGCGCAAGGAATGCGGGGAACGAGCAGCAGGCGAGGAAGGGCGCATAAGAGTTTTAGGGGGCTGAGGGCTGCCAGGGCGAGATGCCCCAGGGTTCCAGCATTTGGCAGAGAAGAAACAGCGGCAGGCCAACGACATTAAAGTAATCGCCTTCTATGCGGGGAATAAAAGCCAAAGCCTTGCCCTGAATGCCATACGCGCCCGCTTTGTCCCGTGGCTCGCCGGTTGCGACATACGCATCAATCACGGCAGGGGAAAGCGGGGCGAAGGTGACCTCGGTTTGGGCAAAGTTTGTGGCGGCGCGGACAACAGCGCCTGTTTGCGTCTCCACCAGGCACAGGCCTGTGTAGACCGCGTGGGTTTGGCCGCTGAGACGGCGCAGCATCTGCCGGGCATCGTTGTCGTCGCGCGGCTTGTTCAAAGTGTCGCCGCCCAAGATGACAGTGGTGTCCGCGCCAATCACAACGGCATGGCCTGGAATGCGCGCGGCTGCCGCCCGTGCTTTGCCCTCGGCCAAATGCATCACCCACTCGCCGGGCGGCAGAGTGCCCACGGGAACGCTGCCCTCGTCAAAGTCGCTAGGCGCGACGTCAAACGGCAGGCCCAGCGCGCTTAGCAGCTCCCGGCGGCGCGGGGAAGTAGACGCAAGCACAAGCGAGAGCATCTATTTGCGCCCCACTTTCGGCTCTGTGCCCAGGCGCAAACGCGCGAAGTTCGCTCGATGTTTTAGGATGACAAAGGCGCTGACCGCAATGGCGAACAGGCCATACGGCCACTGGCGCTCGTTCAGCCACCACGTAAAGAACGCGCCTACCGGCACGCCCACGACGCTTGACAGGGAGATGTAGCGTGTCAGCACGAGGCACAGCCCCCACACGGCAAAGCCGATCAGCGCCGCCGCCCAGGACAAGCCAAAGGCGACGCCCAATGTGGTCGCCACCCCTTTGCCGCCCTTGAACCGCAGAAACGGGCTGAAGTTATGCCCCAGCACCGCGCAGACGCCTGCCGCCACCGGCAGCCAGCCGGGCGCATGGGAGGCATGGCGCGCGGCGAGCAGGGTGGGGCCGAGTCCCTTGCACACGTCCAGCGCAAACACGACAACCCCCCACACCCGGCCTAATGTGCGCCACGCATTAGATGCGCCAATGTTGCCGCTGCCGAAGTCGCGAATATCAATGCCGCGCACCAGTTTCCCCACGTACAGGCCAATAGGCAGCGAACCGACAAGATACGCAGTCAGCAAAATCAATCCACTAGTCATGGGCGTACTATACCCTGCTCGGCGAGTGTGTGCTACAGCGGGCTGTTATTTGGACAGGTATTTGGGCAGGGTAGAATAAAGCACATGCTTGTCTACGGCGACCCATCATTTGAGGAAGAACTGAGCGCAAGTGTCGCCCGCCTGCACGCAAACGTGGCACAGGCCGTCCGCGCGCCGGATGCACTCACGCTGGACGCATTGCGCGCGCTGCTGATTGAAGCAGGGCAATGGGAGCAGGCGGTCTGGGACAGCCTGGACTGCTTCCCTGCCGACGAAGCGGCGCGCTTCGGCCCGGCCTGCCAAACTGTGACAGACCTCCTAGCCCGAGCGTTCTTTCGCTGCTGGGCTGCCGAGGGAATGGGCGGGCACGCGCCCTCCGATATTTCCATTCTCCTGCTCGGCGCGCTGAAGACATTAGACGAACTCTCGCCCCTGCCCCCGGCACGCTTGATGGTGAAACTGCCCGAAGGCTATGCGTTCTACGCGCTCTACCCGGAGCAGTATGCTCTGGCGGCCCAGCGCTGGGCGGCGGAGCATGCAAGCGAACAGGCGCGCCGAGTGCTTGTTGTCGGCGTGCGCAGCATCGGCACCAGCCTGTCGGCCCTGGTGAAGGCTGTGCTTGACGCGGAGGGCTGGCAGGCGCAGCGCGTGGCTGTGCGGCCTGGCGGGCATCCGTACCAGCGCCGCACGGCTTTCCCTCCGCTCTTGAAACTGGAGGCCGACTGGGCCTTGGCGGTGGATGAAGGGCCGGGGCAGTCCGGGTCATCGCTCGCGTCGGTGGCGCAGGCTCTGGTGGAAGGGGGCCTCGCGCCGTCGCGCGTCTGCTTTTTCCCCGGCCATGACAGGCAGCCGGGCGGGGCGGCATCCTCTTCGGTGCGCGCGTGGTGGGCGCGCGCGCCGCGCTGCACCGTGTCTTCTGACGCCTTGCGCTGGCGCGGGCTTTCCCTGATGGACACTCTGGCGGCGCAAACGCAGGCGCTTGTCGGCTCCCACGCACCTGCCCTGCGCGTGGCCGACATGGGCGGCGGCTTGTGGCGGCAGTTTGTGTATGCCGACCCGTCGCAGTGGCCTGCCTCCCCTGTGCCCTTTGAGCGTCCCAAGTACCGCGTCGTTCTGGGCGACGGAACAATGGTGCTGTGGACATACGCGGGGCTTGCCATCGGCCCGGATGGCCCCCAAACAAGCGCCGCCTTTCGGCGATTGCAAAGGCGAGCCGAGGCAGGATGGACACTCGCGCCCCTCGCGACCGCCCTGGGCTTTGTGGCGACGCCGTGGGCAGACGGCCAGCCGTTGTCACTGCATGAGGCGCAAGACCCCAAAGTGCTGGCACACCTAGGGCGCTACATCGCCTCCGTAGCCGGGCCGCCGCTGAGCGAAGAAGTACGCGCGCAGGCCGCAGCGCGTCTTGCCGAAATGCTTTACTGGAACACCTGGGAGGCTTGGGGCGACGAGATCGCGGCACGCACCCGATTGTGGAGCGCGCAGGCCGAAGTGTGGGAAGAACAGCACCTCATCCCAACCTACGGGGATGGGCGGCTAGCCCCGCACGAGTGGGTGCGCACTCCGCCCGGCGCACTGGTCAAGACCGACTGCGGCGGGCACGAC
>JAABUQ010005378.1_pt1 | contig 20536 bp, 21 predicted proteins | sample 5560001 | NCBI WGS metagenome assembly JAABUQ01 (sample SAMN10711888, study PRJNA513371) | rock metagenome | isolation source: Antarctica rocks | place: Antarctica: Victoria Land, Finger Mt nord | collected 2015-12-18
AGGCATTCCGCACGGCAGTCGAGTTTCGTTTGGTGCGTTGGCTTAATGAGCATGTCGATGTATTTGCCTCTCACAGAGCTAAGTCCGGCTATATTTGGGCTTAGAAAGTTTTAAAGTCCCATTAGGATTTCATCTCGCCCCAACTGCTGCCTAGAAGGGTCAGCTTTTCTGTAAACTGCAACTAGCGCCAAGTGGAATAGATAAGGATGCTGAGCATTTGGATCTACGAACACTCCCCCTCTGAGGGCAGCTTGAGCAAATCGCGCGCAGACATAGGCGCGGAATCGCTCAAAGACTTGCTCTCCGGGGTGCAGAAAAATTGCTTCATCTTTGTTTTTGGGTTTATAAACAGTGAGGCAATTGCGGCTCTCTTCTGGATAAGTTTCTAAAACAGGCAACAGCCAGTCAAGGGCTCCTGGCTCTAGGGTACGGAATGAAAAGATGCTATCCAAGTCGCCTTCAATGCCAATCCCGACTAGGGGAGCGGCTTTCGCCATGAATCGGCGGACATAACCAGGTAGCAGGCGACGGAGTTCTTCATGCTTTACTAGGGTTTGAAGTCGCGGGAGTTGCGATCGCACATCCCCACCCTCACCAAATAATTGCTTTTCTTGCTCCTGAAGAGCCTTGACTTGTTCAAAAGTCAGCCGTCCCTCAATTTGGCTTTGAATTTCTGCGATCCCCTCATTCTGCTCCATGTACTGCTTAATGGAGACGCCCTCAAACACCCTGCCTACCACATCAAACACTTTGTCGGAACCCATTTCTCGGCGAATCCGCTCCATCTTGTCGAGCAGAGTCTTAAGTACCCGACCTTCCCGTGTCTTCCCAGCAACTAGATTGAGGATAATAACCGGGTCGTGCTTTTGCCCGTAGCGATGGATGCGTCCCATCCGCTGTTCTAACCGTGCTGGATTCCAGGGAATGTCGTAGTTAATCATCAACCAGCAAAACTGCAAGTTAATTCCCTCGCCAGCAGCATCCGTGGCTAGTAAGTAAGTCGCACCCTGCGACTCCACTGGTTTGCGGAAAAACTCCACCTGTTCTTCCCGTTCCTGATAGGGCATCCCTCCGTGAATCTGGGCAACAGTACCTGTGAAGCCCATTCCTTCTAACCGCCCTCTCAAAAAGTCCAGCGTATCCCGATGTTCGGTGAAGATGATGATTTTCTCGTTAGAGTATTTCGGATCGCGCAGAATTTCTCGCAACTTCTCAAACTTTGATTCCTCACCTTCCTCATAAACCTTAGTAGCCAGGTTTAGCAGGTATTGAACTTGGAGCCGTTCCGCTTTCAATTCATCTAGAGAGACAGCTGCTACCCCAGACATAGCTTGGTTTTCGGCAACTTCGTTCTCCTCTTGACCATCAACACTGCTTTCTTCATCTGCTGTCGTTTCATTAAGGATGTCCACGACATCCTTATCTAAACTTTGCTGACTGCTGCGTAAGTCTTCAACAGAAATGCGACCTGATCGGATGTCCGACATTAATCCATCTAGTTTGGCAAGACGGCGTTCAAATGACTGCTTCAGCGCATAAGTGGAGCTGGCTAAACGTCGCTGAAAGATACTCATAGCCAGTCGCGCTGCCGAGCGATTTAAAATGCGGGCGTGATTGTAGTAGGTTTGGATGTAGTTAGTGGTTTCGTCGTAAAGTGTCTGTTCGCTCGCTGCCGAGCGATTTAAAATGCGGGCGTGATTGTAGTAGGTTTGGATGTAGTTAGTGGTTTCGTCGTAAAGTGTCTGTTCGCTAATCCCACCTTGAGTGAGGTTGTAGCTAAGAGTGTCTGATAGCCGCATAGGGTAGATCGGGCTACCATCAAAGCGCACCATCTCTTCTTTAGTACGGCGGATGAAATGACGGCGACGGGCAGCAAGAGGGTAAGCGTTGAAGGCATCGGGGGTTGAGAGAACTTCTGGCTCCAACAGTCGCCACAGACAGTAGTAGGGGAACTCTTTACCCATATGGGGAGTGGCACTCAGCAATAGCAGGTGCTGACAACTCCAACCCAACTGCCAGCGGGGGTCTTCAGCCTCAATCCTTACCAGTGCTTCGGCAAGTCGATACCGATTGGTTTTGCGAATATAAAAGTCGGGTTCTCGGTCAGCTGATAGCTTATGGGCTTCGTCAAAAATTACCAGGTCGTAGGGAACAACATCTGGCTCTTGCAGACGCGAGAACATCCGCTCACCTGCCAGGGTATCTACACTGATGATGAGGAGGTCACTATCAGCTCCGACGAAGGGGTTGCCAGACTTAGCCTCACTCCCAGTGGCGATGCGAAAGGGCAGGCTAAATAGCTTCTTCATCTCTCGCTCCCAGTTGCCGACTAACCCAGCTGGAGGAGCGATGAGAACTCTGTGAATCAATCGACGGCTCAACATCTCCCTGATGTAAAGTCCGGTCATAATCGTCTTGCCCGCACCAGCATCATCAGCCAACAAGAAGCGGAGACGGGTTTGTTTGAGCAAATGTTCGTAAACGGCAATCCGTTGGTGGGGAAGTGGCTCAATCAGAGAAGTCTCAGTGGCAAAGGTGGGGTTGAACAGATGACCATAGGTCAATCGTTCTCCTTCCGCGACAGCCCAAACAATCTCTGGAGCAGTGGCAAAGTCGATGGCAGAAACCAATTCTAGCTGCGTATCGGGACTTGCTTCAGTCTGGTCGCTCACGAGCGATTCTCCATCAGAGTCTAGCGCTTCCATGCCCAGTTTCTCAGTTCTAATAATTTGCTGCCACGCCAAAGCCGCAGGACGAGATTGCCCGTTTTCCCATCGATTAACGCTAGCAAAAGAGACACCCATAAGTTCGGCAAAGCTTGTCTGAGTTAGACCGAGCTTGGCACGAAGCCGCCTAATCCGGTCAGAAAAGTCCGGCGGTAGCTCGTGGTGAGTACTTCTTATTGCTCCCATATCTCATCTATTAACCATGATCTGCATCCTATCTCACGCTTTGTCACGTGCAATCTAAAATAGAGTATAGCACTTGTTATATAGATAATTATTAGAGTACAAGGGGCGCTAATTATTTGAAGTCCATGCCTTGATTCTTGTGGCTGACCCGGCGTTTGCTATGAATAGAAGCTAGATCTAAATATTCGGTCGGATTTGTTAGTCAGCAAAGCATGTGATGTTATCAAAAATTTGGGTTGAAAACCCCGTCCTGCTAGGACGGCTTTGTGCTACAATAGTCAGCATAACATCAAAGTTGTCGAATGCTTGTATTTGAGTTCAAAGCCTACAGTAAAGCTAGTCAGCTTGCAGCTATTGAAGAAGCAATTCGTACTTGCCAGTTTATTCGGAACAAGGCAATTCGTTTTTGGATGGACAACCCAAAAGCTACCAAGTATGACTTGAATAAGCAATGTGCAGTACTGGCGAAAGAATTTCCGTTTGCGGATGAACTTAATTCCCAAGCCAGACAATCTGCGGCTGAAAGAGCTTGGGCAGCAATTACCCGCTTTTCCGACAATTGCAAAAACAAAGTGCCTGGAAAGAAAGGTTTTCCTCAATTCCAGAAAGATTGTCGTTCAGTTGAGTACAAGGCAACTGGGTGGAAGCTTGCGGAGAATCGTAAGTCAATTACTTTCACCGACAAAAAGGGAATTGGAAAACTCAAGCTCAAGGGTACACGCGACCTTAACTTCTATCAGCCTGACCAAATCAAACGAGTCAGGTTAGTAAAAAGAGCCGATGGTTACTATGTTCAGTTTGGCATAGCTGCTGAGCGACGAGAAACAATACCACCAACACACAGGACAATAGGTCTTGATGTTGGTTTGGAGAGTTTCTATACAGATTCTTTGGGAAACAAAGTAGAAAATCCTCGGTGCTATCGCACTGGAGAACAAAAACTGAAACGGTCACAAAGGCTTGTTTCTCGAAAAGTTAAAGGTTCACGCAATAGAAATAATTCCCGCATCCGGTTGAGCAAAGTTCACCTCAAAATAAGTAGACAGCGCAAAGACCATGCCGTGAAGTTGGCAAGGTGCGTAATCACATCAAACGATGTAGTAGTTTATGAAGATTTGAGGATTAAGAACATGGTCAGAAACCACTGTCTAGCCAAGTCGATTAACGATGCAGGATGGTTTCAGTTTCGAGTTTGGTTAGAACATTTTGGTCAAGTGTTTGGTCGGATTACTATTGCGGTGAATCCTGCATATACTTCTCAAGAGTGTTCCAACTGTAGAGTAATTGTAAAGAAATCCTTGTCAACTCGTACACACATTTGCGAATGTGGTTGTATTTTGGACAGAGATTTTAATGCAGCACTCAATATCCTGAACTCAGGATTGGGTACCACAGGGCATGTGGGAACCTCTGTGCTTGACACAGGTAACGCTTCGGGAGAATTGACCTCTACAGTGGTTGGTGCAAGCCTACTTCAGCAAGTCGATTCGTTGAGAGAAGAATCCTTGTGCCTTTAGGCCGAGGAGTGTCAAGGTGCAAACTATCCAGGCTAGAAATGCAAATCTGCGTGACCTGATTGATAATTTTGGCATCCAGCTCGTCCGGGACAATCAATTCTTCCGCGAATGGCAGGATAACCTTCCGGCAGTCACTGACTTAGAGAAGCAACTCCTAGATCGGGTTGTTGATGGATTTATCAATCTGCTGAACTATCCTCCTGTACTAGAAGATGTAGTCAAGATGTCAGTGCTAGACCCACTGCTCTTCATTGGCGGTTTTTACCTTCCTCCCTTCTACGTCAAGTCAGAGCAGTCTGTAAAAATCACCACTGAGGACGAAGGAACCATAATCACAGGTAGCCTTGATGTCCTCGTTCTCAAAGAGCAATTGTGGGTTCTAGTGGTTGAGTCTAAAAAAGTCTCCTTTTCTGTAGAAGAAGGACTCGCCCAAATCTTGTCTTACATGCTGGGCAGTCCCGCTTCAGAGCAACCCTGTTTTGGCATAATCACTAACGGCAGCAGTTTCATCTTTGTTAAACTCGTCAAAGGCAATCCACCTCAGTATGCGACTTCCAAGCTATTTGGCATTCGCAATACAGGAGACTTGTACACTGTCTTCAGCGTTTTTAAGCACATTGGTCAATTAGCGGGATGAAAGCTTTTCGAGGGTGTGGATTGTTTAAAACAAAAATTAATGATGCCGTTTGATTACTCTTTGGATTTTAAGACTATCGATTTTCGTTCCTCTCCTGAACTGTATCGAGTCGGCAAGGGTGAGCAGGGAGTGCTTTTGGTAGAACCATACAAATCCGAAATCCTTCCCTACTGGCGATTTAAAACTCCGGATATTGCTAGGCAGTCTAGCAAAAAAATCTACGAGTTGTTTCTTGATTATCTTCAGCAGGATGATTTTATTGGCGCTGATATGGCTCGAAAGTTTTTACAAATGGGTTATACTCGCTCTCGCAGATACGCTAATCATAAAAGCGGCAGAAAATACAGGCAAAACCCTCAGAAAGAAAGCTCTGAAGAAGCACAGATTAAAGCAAGAAAAGATATTCTACCAAATGAGATAGATCCTGTCAAAACTGAGTCTGCGGCAATTTTTAAAGAAAAATGGATAGAAGCAAAGGCGAATAAAAAATATTTACAACTTTTAAAGAAGCATAAAGAAATGTACGAGCAAGAAGCTGTTTGAATTTCTTTAAGGCCAAAAATAGCAGTGCGATGTAGAGAGCAGACTAGCCTTGGTAACCCGTTGGGTTTGTGATGTGTCAACAAGCTTACAAAAATTGCTATTGAGTTAAAGCCAACTTTTTCATACTATAAAACAGACATTTTCTAGCTATTTAACCAAAATTATTATGGTTTGATATATGTTGACCTAAGTTAACCTGGATCAGTTCTTCTAACGCAATAATTTCGTGAAATGGAGTAACTACATGAAACTACGTAACTTGGCTGCTGCTTCACTACTAGGTTTTACTTGTGTTTTATTAACTAGCAGGACTGCACATTCAGAAATATCCCTATCAAACCTATGCAGTACGCTTAGCGCTACGCTTAAACAATATGGCATAGGTTGCAGTTTACCTAATCCTTCCACTAGCAGTGGATTCAACCTTGGCATTACTGGCAATTTTAGCAGTACCAATACGCATAGCACTAACCCAGATAGCATCGCTTTAGAAGGCGACAGCACAAATAGCCTCGGCGTGTATGGCTACAGCGCAAATTACGTGGGCGTGTATGGCTTTAGCCCTAAGTACGTCGCTGTATGGGGCTATAGTCCTACTGGCTATTCAGCGTATTTTGGCGGTGGGTTCCAGGGTTCAGGTAGTTGTTACTACGCGGGTGGACCCGGCTGGAATTGTCCTAGTGACCGCAATCTTAAGGAGAACTTTACTGTTGTCGATGTTGAACAGATCCTCCAACGTGTTAGCCAGTTACCGATTACTCGTTGGAACATGAAAGGGGATAAAAAAATTGTCCAGCATATCGGGCCCACATCCCAAGACTTTCATTCCGCGTTTGCAATCGGGGATGATGACAAGCACATTAACACGGCGGACATCCAGGGAGTAGCTTTGGCAGCTATCAAGGGACTATATCAGGTAGTTCAGCAAAAAGACATCAGGCTCCAGAAGCAGGAGGCTAAGCTCCAGGAGCAGGAAGTTAAAATTGCACAGTTGCAGAAGCAGGGGGCTGAGATTGCTCAATTGCAGAAGCAGATGGATGTGCTAAAAGCACAGCTTACCACTAAGGCTACTGTTGCAAAAACTTTTTGAGGCAACTGCTCAATCTACGGTTAAGCTGCACTCAACCGACTCCAACCTCAATGGTCATGCCTGCCCGACGTAGCCGTTCGGCAAGAACGTCTCCGAGCCCGGTAGCTGGGGTTAAGATGCCACCCCTAGCCCTTGCACCGGGCAGGGCGTCCGTGTTTAATGCCAAGCTCAATGCTGACTCACACAGAATTTTGACTGTGGCGCGGTTTCCTGGATCTCCCTGAGCGCAAATGAGTCCATGTACTCTGCGTCTATCAGTTGTAAACCCTAGGAGTTCACAGCGGAACCAACCCTCGTTCATTGTGGTTTCGGATGGGCCGCTGCCAGGTTGGGGTAAGAGAGGCTGCAGCAGGTGACGGATGGGGGCTTGCTGCATCGCATTTGTAAACAGGGCCATGCCAGCTGTCATACCTGCAGCCTGAAGCCATGCCAGTGGAGGATCGAACTTCAGGTATTCCTGGTAAGTCAAGCCTGGGCCGTAAGGTTCCTGCCACTGGTCGTACAGTGCACAACTACGGCGCACGACGCGGGTATTAATTGAACTCATGAAGAACGGCCCAACCCATGTACCAATGTCGGCATCGTATTGGGGGTAATCAAAATCTCGACTACGTATCTCTTCTCTAGAGTGTTCACCTAAAGGGTTGAGCAGGAAGGGGTTGCTGACCTGAGATGCTTGACCCGACTCATATAAGTTGAAACCGGAAGCGAGGGTGCCGCTATTAAAGCCACCATCCATTTGAAAATACGCTTTCACTTCTGTACAGGGTAGACCTAATCGCTGCATATGGCGAACCACCAAATAGGTGCCTAGGTCCGATGGCACAGAATCAAAGCCGCAGCAGGGAATAATGCGAGTTCCGTCAGATGCGGCCTGCTCGTGATAGCGCACAATCAAATCTTTAATCCAGGGTGTCTCGCCGGTAATATCAACGTAGTGGGTACGCTTGCGGACGCAAGCATCGACGATCGCATTACCATAGAGCGCAAACGGTCCCGCTGTGTTCAATAACACTCGCGTCCTTAAAGCGATCGCATCTAGGGCAACTTGGTCGCGACTGTCAGCTACCAGCACGTCTACTGCTTCGGCAGCATTAACTTGTGCCTTCACGGCCTCCAGTTTCTGTCGATTACGTCCTGCGATCGCCCAACGCACTTGCTCAGCGCGGGTGTGCTGGGCAAAGTACTGTACCGTCTGTTTCCCAACAAAGCCACTGGCCCCGTAGAGCACAACATCGTATTGACGATCACTCATTAGATGGACCGTTCCTTCAGGTTCCAGTCCTTACTATACAAGGATTCGGGCTTCAAAGGTAGCATCAGTGCCGAATGTTACAATGGGTAGCGATTGCTTGCAATTTCTCCTCCAGGCCACCTAAGCTACGATTGTCAAATCATTTACAAGAACCTGAGGTGAGCGCAACACCCCCATTTCTTATCCAACGCAATCGACAAATTCGCAATCTAATTCTGGATTATGCCATGGGAGCAGCACTCATCGGGCTAAATCCGTTTCGTGGTACTCTAACGTTGACATTGCTGGTCGTTGGTGTCTTGATCCTGAAAATGATCTGGGATATAGGCTCTAAGTGGGGCTATACCAAAGGTCAAGATCCCTTGGCGATCGCAGGAAATATCTTTGGTTTTCTGGGGGCTTTTGCGCTCGCCTTGATGGCTTGGGTGACAATTTTCTGTTTTGGGTTGTTTATGCCCCTGTTGTCTGGGTTTGCCATTTCAGCGGCTTTTTTTACCCTTACTTGGACACTGGGACAGGTAACCAACCAGTTCTATGCGAGTGGTCGTGAAGGAAGGCAATGATGAAACTGGGGCGTCGGCAAATTCTGCTTGCGGGATTGACATTTGGGGTAGTGGCAACTGGAACTCGCAATTATCAGCGGCTGAGAGCGCAAAGCAAGTTAGAAGAATTGGCTCGGGAGAAATCTCGGACAAACCTTCAACGTAATTTGAGGGAAACATTTGCAGCCGATGCTAAGAAAATTAATCAAGTAATAGAGATTCAGGCATCGTTAAAGCTAACGCCACCCAAAGTTCCCTATGAACGCAACATATCTAAGCTTCTAATCCAGTGTAGCAAGTTGGGGACTCAGCAATACCTATCAGGCAAGGTAGATCCCTCGTTTAATGGGTTGATTAAATCCCTACCTGCATACACTCCTCAGCTAGATGGCTATACTCAGATTGCCTCATTCAAGGGTTTAGAAGATGCGCGGAGTTCAGAAACCGTTGAGGTCGATGTGCCAACAAAAAACAATTCGCAACCTCCCACTCAGGACCCGGTTGAAAATAATTTAGACACTGCCCAAAGTGAGATCGGGCAGACTGTTACACAAGCAGTGAAAATCAAGCAGCTCATTCCCGTCTATTTTGGCTTTGTTCTGACCTCAAAGACTGCCAACTTCATCATTTTTCGCGGCACTCAAAGAACAACTGAGTGGATTGGAGATATCCTGCTTTTCCAAAAAGGCTATGAGGGTTTTGCTAATAGTAAAATCCACTCTGGTTTTGCCAATATTTATAAGAATCTGGCTCAGCAAACTCGTGAAATTGCCAGTCATTTGAATCCATCTCTGCCTTGCTATATATCAGGGCATAGCTTGGGGTCTGCCCTTGCTACCATTGCAGCAGTTGATATTGCATTGAAGGTTCCCAAACTTAAAGAGCAAATCCGACTTTACACTTATGGCGGACCACGGGTTGGCAATCCGAACTTTGCTCAAATGCACAGTCAGATAGTTCCCAACAGCTATCGCATCTTCAACTTGGCAGATTCGATTCCCCTCTCACCCCCGACTATCTTTCGGAACGATGTCTACGTACACGTCGGGCAATCGTGGTCTTTCTTGACACAATATGGCGATGTTCTGCCCAACCATGCCGTTGATACCTATCGTGCTGCCGTTAACAGTGAAGTTGAAACTAATAACGCTCGCACCTACCCGAGTTCTGGCTTGGAGCACAAAATCCGTTAGCTCCAGGTTTATTTGAAGACAGGACGCATGAAGAAACGCTCATAGCTCAAGAAGCACTGCGTTTCTTCGTAGTACTTCATTGCTGCCTTGCATTCCGGGTCTTGCGCTGCTTTGATTCGATACTCTTCATAAGTAGCGAGACTCGGAAATGAGAAAAGAGCAAATGCAATGTTGTTGGGTCCTTCGTGGGGAAGAAAGTAACCGTGGTGGGTTCCTCCGAACTTTTCGACAAGTGGAATCCACAGTTTGCCGTAATGTTCAAACTCTTTTAGCTTGAGAGGATCGATAACATATCGAAGATAACAAGTAATCATGAATTTCCTGACAGGACAGAACCTAACTTGACACCTAATTCCACTGGGATGCTAATTGAGCAATTACACCCTAGCTTGAGGAATGCTATCTTGCATCACTTGAACAGTTTATCCTTGAAAAGTCAGACTAACACACAACCGATGCTGAACATTCCTCAATTATTGGCAAAGGAGCTTTCGCTCAGACCCTCTCAAATTCAAAACGCACTTGAGCTTTTTGCTGAGGGAGCGACGATTCCGTTCATTGCCCGTTACCGCAAAGAGCGCACTGGCGAGATGAATGAAGTCCAGCTACGCGATCTGTCTGACCGCTTTACCTACTTGACTGAACTAGAAGAGCGGAAGTCGGTGATTGTGAATGCGATCGCCGAGCAAGGCAAACTTACCGATGAGCTGAAAGTCAAGCTCGAAGCCTGCTTGCAGAAAACTGAAATTGAGGATCTCTACCTACCCTACAGACCAAAGAGAAGAACACGGGCAACCATTGCCAGAGAGAAGGGCTTGGAGCCGCTGGCGGAGTTCATTAAGTCGCTTAACAGTCCCAGAGCAACTCCTGCGTCGCTAAATGATGAAGCCGCGAAGTATGTCTCTGAGCAGAAGGCAGTGAAGACATTAGAGGAAGCCCTCAAAGGTGCCTCTGACATCCTAGCCGAAGAAGTATCCGAAAAGGCCCAGTTGCGGGCTTACCTGCGAGACTACCTGCTAGAGGCAGGGGTATTCGTCTCACGGATTAAAGAGGATTATCCCGAAGGCACCACTAAATTCGAGATGTACCGGAACTTTCAGATCAAAGTCAAGAATATTGCGCCGCATAACCTGCTAGCACTGTGTCGGGGCGAGACTGAGGGAGTATTGAACTTTGATCTCTCCTTCGATGAGTCAGTCGTGATGTCCTATCTAGAGTCAAAGGAAATTCATACGAAAGTACAGCCACTGCGAGACTTTTATCAAGGGATGCTCAAGGATGCATTCAACCGTCTGATGAAAACATCCCTAATTAGCGAAGTAGTCTCTGAGCGGAAAACTTATGCCGATATCGAGTCGATCAAGACGTTTGAAGCCAATCTCCGTGAGTTGCTACTGTCTCCTCCTGCTGGAATGAAACCGACGCTAGCAATCGATCCGGGATTTCGTACTGGCTGTAAGGTTTCTGCTCTTGATGAGACGGGGAAATTTGTGGAATACCAAACTGTGTTCCCACACCAAGCAGCCGAGCAGCGAAGTCAGGCTGCCCGAACTATTAAGCATCTGATTGAGAAGCACAACATCGAGCTAATCGCGATCGGCAATGGCACAGCCGGGCGCGAGACGGACACGTTCATTTCTGAAGTTCTGCAGACGATAGAGCGTCAACCGGTTAAGGTCATGGTAAATGAGTCAGGGGCATCAATCTATTCAGCCAGCGAGGTTGCACGCCAAGAGTTTCCCGATCTTGACGTTACGGTCAAGGGAGCAATCAGTATCGGTCGCCGCTTGCAAGATCCACTGGCTGAACTGGTCAAGATCGATCCTAAGTCGATTGGGGTAGGGCAGTACCAGCACGACGTTGATCAGAAGCTACTCAAGAAGGAGTTGGATGAGACGGTAGAAAGCTGTGTCAACTATGTTGGTGTAGATCTGAACACCGCCTCAAAGGAACTTTTGACCTTCGTCTCCGGTATTACACCAACCATCGCCAAAAACATCATCACCTATCGCAACCAGCATGGAGCGTTTAAAAATCGCCGAGAACTTCTTAAGGTAGCAAAGCTGGGTCCAAAAGCCTTCGAGCAGTCAGCTGGATTCCTGCGGATTCGCGACGGCGTTAACCCACTGGACAACACAGCCGTTCATCCTGAGAGTTACTTTGTCGTGGAGGCGATCGCTGCTGATTTGGATTTGCCGTTAAAGCAGATTACACAAGCTGCACAAAAGATCAAGTCAATGAACCTGAAGAAATACGTGACCGATACTGTCGGCGAACCGACGCTATGTGATATCATCAACGAACTTGAAAAGCCCGGAAGAGATCCACGCGCTGAGTTCAAGTATGCCACTTTCAAAGAAGGGGTTAAGGAAATTACAGACCTTAAGGTTGGCATGGAACTGGAAGGAATTGTAACGAATGTGGCCAACTTCGGCGCGTTTGTCGATCTCGGTGTTCATCAGGACGGCCTAGTGCATATCTCGCAACTGGCGGCTCGGTTCGTTGATGATCCAAAGAAGGTTGTCAAAGTGGGACAGGTGGTTTCGGTGCGGGTGCTGGAAATCAACGAGAAATTGAAGCGGATCAGCTTGTCGATGCGATTATAGATAGGAGGAGCCAGTTGCGTGTGGGGTCCCCCCGCCTTTGCAAACTGGGGTTCAGGAGGAGCAGGTAACCACTCTCAGGGCGGAAGAAATTGCGGCCTGATAGAATTATGTTGTCAGTATAAAACTCATATCTTGGCTTAGATGCATGGTCTAAACGACAGACTACTTAAGTGCAATTGAGCTAGACATTAGAATGCATAGGTGCAAATTACAATTCAAACAGAAGTGCTGAATCATGGTAGAACGTCCGATTAAAAAGTCTGAACGCCAGACTGTTGCTGAACCCAGTGATGTTACAGAAGAGGTTCGGGAAGCTGAACCCAGCTTGATTGAAGGTAGTCAAGACTCTGTTATTGAGTCCCCCAAGGAACGGGATACACCCCGACCATTCCGGGGAAAAGACAAAACAAAGGGAAAAGGCAAAGGCAATAAACCAGAAGATGATCGTTCAAGGCCAGCAAATCCTGCCTTGATGCGTGGTCCTAGGCCGACGAAGCCTAAGCTTCCTGTGACCAAACCTCAGGAGGTAACTGAGGATTCAGTTACTGAAGCAGATCAAGAGACGACTGCTGAGGGCTAGAATTTCTTGGTCAAGCATAGGTAACCCTTCTATCAGCAACAGAAAATGGCAGTTTATCAAGTGCGGCTAATAAATCCTGAGATGGCTCTTGATAGCACCATCACGGTACCAGACGATCAGTACATTCTTGATATGGCTGAAGAAGCTGGTATCCGGTTACCATCTGGATGCCGTCAAGGCGATTGTTCTGCCTGTGTAGCCAAGCTGGTAAGTGGAGAGGTAGATCAAAGTGAGCAAAAGTTTCTGCGTTCAAAAGAACTAGAGGCTGGGTACGCTGTTACCTGTGTGGCTTATCCTTTGTCTGATTGTACGCTGCAAACTCATCAAGAAAAAGTCCTGTATCAATCGTCTCTTTATAAAAACTGAGCAAGAAGGCCGACCGGCTTAGCTATCGCCCGACCGCGAGGTTACGGCGACCATAGCCGTTAGACTTGGTCGCCCCTAGTAGGCCATCCTTAAAACGTTTTGAGATAATTCGCGTCCACAGGCTGTTAGGATGTTGGGCTAGGGCCGCGCGTGACGTCAAGCCCGGACACGGCAGGAAGCTTGATTGTCCTGCCGCTACCCGCTGCTTCGTAGATGGTGGTCATAAGTTTTTGGTCCTGCAACCCTTCTTCACCCGGCGTGTGCGGCTGTTTGTTCTCCATCACGCACTCCGCCATGTGGTCCATCTCCAAAGCAAACTGGTTCTTTTGTTCCATGCGCCGTTCTTCCACAGTTTCAGCCATGCCGTTGGCTCTGGATTTGTGCGCCACATGCAAACGCAAGCCTGTGTAAGAAAAAGCTGGGTCCATTTCTGCCCAGGCAGCGTCGCCGAACACGCGGTAGCGTCGGGCTTCATGGTAGCCGTAGCTAGCCGAGCAGGTAGCTAGGATTCCACTGGGGAAGCGCATTAGGAAATTGATGTTTTCTTCCACCTCTTTGAAGCGGGGGTCGCCCGGTGTGCTGTACATGGTGGCGCTGATCTCGATTGGTTCCTCGCCCGTAAGGAAGCGGGACGTGTTTAGACAGTAGATGCCAACATCCGGCAGGCAACCGCTGCCAGAAGAAAGCTTTTTTCAACCGCCACTGGTTGAGGTCGCCGCCCTGGTTCTGCCCGTTGTCAGCTGCGATCATCCTCACCGTGCCCAACTCTTTACTACGCACCATCTGCATCACGGCGCGGTTGTAGGGCTCGTACTGGATGCGGTAGGCGATCATCAACTTTTTGTTGGCCTGCTTACACGCGTCGATCATTTGCTGGCACTCTTTTACCGAGGTAGCCATCGGCTTCTCGCATAGAATGTGCTTGCCCGCCTGTGCACCACGTACCACATATTCAGCGTGCATCGAGTTGGGTAGGACAATGTAAACAATATCTATCTCGGGGTTGTTGCGAATAGTGTCGTAGTTCTAGTAACTATAAATGTTCTTCGGATTGATGCCGTACTGTTGCGCCACAGTAGCGGCTTTATCTAGGTTGCCGCTGACAAGTGCAGCTGGCTTGCACCGCTTGGTCTCGGCGAAGGCGGGCAGGAGTTCCTCCAGCGTTAGCCTGCCTAGTCCGACAAGGGCAAAACCCAATCGCTTGTCTGACGGCAATGCCGTTTGTGGTCCCGCCGACGTTTTCTCCGTGGGTGCTAACCAGGGCGGCAACTTGATTTTTGGCGGTAGCGACGTTGACTGCTGGGCAGACGCTGGTTGGGTCATGTCACCCATAGCACTTGCCGCTATCAATCCCAAACCTGCAGTCGTCAGAAATTTGCGGCGTGTTAACTCTTTTGATGACGATTCAAACATTATGTCCTTATAACGTTTTGCTTTATCCATTGAATATTGCAAACTGAGAAAAAGAGTTTTGGCGCAAAGATGAAATATATTTCTACTTTTTTATGCACCCTATTTCTTATCGGCGTTGGACTGCGGGTAACAACTTACCCAATGGCCTATGCGCTTAAAAGAGCCGATGGCAGCATTAGCTTTGTCCAGCCACCGCTGCTGGTTGGAGCCAAGACGCCTTACACTGACACGAATGTCTGGGATACGACATACTATTTCACCCTGGATTTGCCACTGAATGCTGGCGAACCACTCCAAAAGGTTACTTTCTCCCAGACTCAAGGTAGCCAGCTAATTCGCTTTGATCTAAAGCATAGCAGTGCCTTTGAGGGCACACAAGATCACGAGGGACAAAAGTTGGCACTTAAGCCCCCCGTCAAGGGCGATCGCCAAACCCAGACCGTTACAGTGACGTTCGACCCGCCAGTGTCACCGGGAAAAACGGTGACGATTGCTCTGCGGACTGACCGTAATCCCCTGTATGATGGCATCTATTTATTTGGAGTCACAGCGTTTCCGCCTGGGGAGCAGGCTGCCGGTCAGTTTCTCGGCTATGGACGCCTGCAATTTTACACAGATGGGAACTCTAACTAAGCGGCGTTTTCCTGCGGAAAACTGCTGTCCGCTCCCTAACTTGCAGCTAGGTAGTCGGGTTGAGACCGCGCGTGAGTTGAAGAAGTTAGCGCCGAGCCAGGAACACCAGACCGGCACGAACAGGAGCGCGACTAAGCTATTCTTTAGCAAATTTGGCGGAATCCCCACCCTGTCCCGGAGAGCGGGGCTGGGATGGATAGCCAGTTAAAGAAGGGAACTCGATGTTTCCTTCTTTAACAACTTCTTTTGGACAGAACGAACAAACTCCCTGAATACGTCAGTTTGAGTACGAGAGGTCAACTTGCAATATGTCAAGAAATCTGCTTTTTCTTGTGAAGTTATTCTAAAGGTTACGGTTTCGTCTTTATTTGTCATCGTTTTGTACTAAGTTATGATGTACAATAATAAGATGAACATAGCACACCAGTACAAACTTCTGCCAACTCAAGCACAAAAGATTCAGATGTCTCGCTGGCTCGATATGCTACGGCATCAGTACAATTTTTTGTTGTCAGATAGATTTAACTGGTGGGAGCAAAATCGGTGCAATATTAATGCCTGTCCCTTGATATGCCATCTGCCCAAGTTGCGGGACAATCCCGAATACTACGGGCAGAAGCGCAGTCTTGTACCCCTGAAAGTCAGCAGACCTTGGTACAAGGAGATTCATTCCCAAGTGCTTCAAGATTTGGTAATGCGCGTCAAATTAGCTTTTGACCGTTTCATCAAAGGAGACTGCAACGGCAAGCGTAGTGGTAGACCTAGATTTCGCGGCAAAAACCGTTATCGCTCGTTCACATACAATCAAGTGGAGGCTAAAGATCTTCAGGGTAACCACATCAACTTCCCCAAGATTGGACTGGTTAAACTGGTTCTGCACCGCTCCATTCCCGAGGGATTCAAGATCAAGACTGCCATTATCAGTAAAAAGCCCGATGGCTGGTATGTAACCCTGAGCCTCGAAGATACTTCTGTACCGGAGTTGGCTGTTGATATGAAACCAACAGTTGATAACAGTATCGGGATTGATGTTGGGCTTGAAAAGTTCTTGGCTGATTCTGAGGGAGAGTTTGAAGAGATTCCTCAGTACTTCAGAAAGTCTGAAGAAAAGCTTGCCAGATTGCAACAGAAGTCATCCGCCAGAAAGAAGGGTAGCCGTGCCAAAAAGTTGTTAAACCGCAAGGTTGCCAGACTGCATCAAAAAGTAGCAAGGCAACGCAAGCAGTTTCATTTTGAGACTGCGTCTAAAGTTCTTAACAAGGCCGATGTGGTTTTTGTGGAGGATTTAACCGTCAAGAATATGTCTAGACGGTGTAAACCAAAACAAGATGCAGACGGAAAGTTTCTTCCGAATGGTCAAAGTCAAAAGGCTGGTCTGAACAAGAGTATAGAGGACGCTGGTTGGAGTCAATTCATTGACATACTGACATTCAAGGCTGAAAGAGCTGGTTTGAAAGTTGTCAAAGTTAACCCCAAAGGAACCAGTCAGCATTGCTCAATCTGCTTGAATGCAGTACCTAAAACGCTTGAAGACCGCTGGCATAGTTGCCCCAAGTGCGGTCTAGAAGTGGACAGGGATACTAACTCAGCAGTGTTGATTAAGAAAGTGGGGCTGGGCGTCGTCCTCACTATAAAACGCTCAACCCGAAAGGGAAGAGAAGCCCGCGCTATGCCGCTTGTCGGCTAGCGTCGGGAGTATGTCACACAAAATGGTACATGGCGGAGAACAGAGTTCTATGTCTAAGACTAATTATCGCTCGATGTCAATGGCCGAACTGGTGGAACGCTTGGAAAACGGCGAGATGCAGACTAGCCCTAACCTCGGTGCAGAGTTGATGAAACGCATGGAAGAGGAGGATACCCATTACAGCAACACACCGGAAGACATAGAAAGATGGAAAGCCGACCTCAAAGAGTCGGCAAGGAGGCTACTCTCCACTTGACATCTTCCTAACCAATACACATTAACAGACCCACACTTTACTTGAACACGACCTACTAAGAATAGACTCGGCCCGATGCACTTCGTCAACCGTGCCGTCCAGTACCAATAGATACTCACCTTGCAAGTAGGGAGCCCTATTAACTTTGGCTCGGCTAGGGAGAATCTTTAAACCAGCTAAAACCGAAATTAAGCCACCACCTGTTGCGCCAATACCAGCGCCAGCAAGGGTTGTGGCTAGAGCTGTTCCAGTAGTCTTGACTGCTAGTATAAAAACAACTCCGGGCACTGGTAACATACCAAGGCCCACCAAGCAACCAACTACAGCGCCTAGCATACCACCTGTGATTTCACCTACCGAAGCCTTTGCTTGAGCTTCATCCTTAGCACGGTAAATTGTACCAACCCCATCAATCTGATGCTCGTGGTCTGCGTATTTGGCAACGATAGAAATCTGAGCCGCTAGAAACCCAGCATGGTTCAGTTCACTAACCGCGTGTTCCGCATCAGTGCGGTTGGAAAATCTACCAACAGCGTGTCTTTTTTGACCCAAGACCATCTTTCCCTTCCATCCTGCCTTGATACGTTTAGTCCACTTTTCGTTTTACGATGTTGTCATCAATCCTATGATAATAGAACTCGCACTAGTGCCGGAGCGCTTTGCAGCCGCTAGAAAATCTCGACGTCATCCTTAGTTTAACTGGTTGACGACCTAAAACAAGCGACGTTAGAGGCTATGCGTGGCCTCAGGTGACTGAATTTTTAAAGCCCTTTCAGCTATTTCTATTAGTTTATTGGGTGAATGGGTTTCATTAACAGTCATACGGGAGATTTTGTAAGGATTTTCGAACCTGCTTAATTTTAGGAGTTTGCTATTGTATAAATAGCCTGACAAATAGTATTTAGACGCATAGCTTTCAACTTTTCGGTTTGAAGCACCATAGGGATAGGCTATATGAGAAGCTACTTTGCTATCTAGGTCTAAGCCTTCAACACACTTTCTGAGTTCAACTTGGGCTTGACCGAGTTCCGTAATTAATTTTTGAGTTTCTATTTGAGTTAAATTTTTGTGAGTTAATCCGTGAGACTGAAGATCATAAAAGCCTTTTTTAAATCCATCTCTCAAATCATTGCAGGTCATGTGGATTGAAGCGTTACTTTCATAATTTGCTAAGGTGCCTGGGTTGATAAATAAAACTACCTTGACTTTCTGACCGTATTTTTTCTCTACGCGCTCCAGACTATATAGCAAATCGGTATAATTTGTTTTATAGCCGTCATCGAAAGACAGCATGATAGGCTTTTGGCCTATATGTTCAACTGGTATTGGCTTGGATTTAGTAATAAAGTAATCATATATATCTGCCGTTGAAAGAAACCAAAAATTATGAAAAATTAAGTGATTTAAAACTGTCTCGAAATCTTGTCTTTGATAATTCATTCCTTTAAACGCCGACTTTAGAAAAGGACGTTCGTTTGGGTTCTGGATATTGTTTATGCTATGAAAACCTAAAATAGGAATTTTAGGTGCAGTAAAATCTAAAATCAAAAAAGTTATAGCTAAACCTACTAAAAATACAAACGCAAGGCGGAAATATAGATTTTTATAGATAAACTTGATTGACTTCATTTTATGTGGTGTCCTGGTACACTATTTTCCATGCTTTAACGGTCTTCGCACCGATGTCGCTAACTATCTTAGCTCCACTACCCTCAAGCGTGATTCGGATAATTGCTTTACCGGGTGGCGCATCTCGTAATGCTATGGCTAGCTTTTTGTCCACTGGGAAATCGCCATCTTTGCCCTTGAGCTGGAAAATCTGAGTTCCAAGCTTGATTTCAAGCGTTTTTGCTGCTGCTGTTATAGTCTGAGTGCCGCCTAGACATCCACTGTAGTAAAATCTGTAGTAAAGCTCATTGCAGTCTTGTCTGGTTTCATAAATAGCCGTCCTAATATAGTTACGGCTCCAATTGGTGATCACTCCTGATTCATCAGCTGAGCCGAGGAAACTGCTTGAGTAGTTGCGATCAAAGACTGCTAAATATTTACCATCAAAGGGGTCCTTGACAATGACTGGCACTGACCAAGGTATTTTTTGCTCCCTTCTCCAGTCATCAATGTTAACAACCGGGAACTTAGGATTCAGCTTCTCAATTTTGTTTTTTGTGACAGTTCTTACAGTGGATCCGCAGCTAGTGGAATTTTGTTGTAAGGATTCGCACAGGACACCTGATGCAGCAACACTAGCTCTAATAGGGGTTGTTAATGCCAATGCAAGCAAAACGCCAATCGGCAAACAAAGTCGCCAAGATCCGAAAGGGGCTTCATGCTTTGACACTATTATGATCCTATGCTCAGACGTTTAACAGAATCCCCATCGCTAAAAATGAGAAGTGCTATAAAGACAATCTCTTGTCTTTATAGCACAGATTTTTCTCGTTCCCAGACTCCAGTCTGGGAATGCATGGTTTGAGGCTCTGCCTCTGGTTCGATGCTAGGACTGGAGGTTGGAGCCTCATAGCACTCGTTCCCAAGCTCAGCCTGGAAACGAGTGCTAGGATATGTTCGGTTTAATACAGTGGTATGCACGGGAGAGCACTCTCTCCCAATCTATTTTGTCACCGATCAACTGATCCCATTACCACGTCAATGCTTGCCAGAATAGCAAAGATATCTGCAACTTTCCGCCCACGAATCAACTGCGGTAAAACTTGCAGGTTGTTGAAATCAGCAGGGCGAATCTTCCAACGCCATGGGAAAACACTGTCATTGCTAATAATGTAAATCCCCAGTTCTCCTCTGCCGGATTCTACGCGAACATAGTGTTCACCTGCCGGAATTTTGAATGCGGGTGCAATTTTCTTGGCGATAAATTGGTAATCAAATCCACTCCACTCTGATTTGGAACCGGATGCCATGCGTTTGGCTTCTAGATTTTCATAAGAACCACCCGGTAACCCTTTGAGAGCCTGTTGGATAATCTTAATCGATTCCCGCATTTCATCTAAACGCACTCGATAGCGAGCCAAACAATCGCCGGTGGAATCCCACTGCACCTTCCAATCGAATTCGTCATAACACTCGTAATGGTCAACCTTCCGCAAATCCCATTTAACGCCAGAAGCACGCAGCATTGGACCAGAAATGCCCCAGTTAATCGCGTCTTCACGGCTGAGAACTCCGGGAGCATCCCGCTTTGGAAGAAAGCTAGAAAATTAGATGATTTGGGGTCAGAATTTGCCACAATCAAAGCATCCTATAGAGCGGGTTGTGTCATGACACCTGAAGAGAGTGAACGCCTACAAG
>JAABUQ010005379.1_pt1 | contig 20536 bp, 20 predicted proteins | sample 5560001 | NCBI WGS metagenome assembly JAABUQ01 (sample SAMN10711888, study PRJNA513371) | rock metagenome | isolation source: Antarctica rocks | place: Antarctica: Victoria Land, Finger Mt nord | collected 2015-12-18
CGTCACGTTGGACGCCCCGGGGGATGTGCGCGAGCTGGCTCGCTTCTACAGCCGCCTGCTCGACTGGGAACTCTTCGAGGACGGCACCGGAGACAGCGCCTCGGTCTCGCCCTCGGAAGAGGCGGGTACAACCTTGGCTTCCAGACCGAGGCCCGCTACGTCCGCCCGGTATGGCCCGCCGAACCCGGCCAGCCGCAGATGTCGATGCACCTCGAGATCCAGGTCGACGACTTGGACGAGGCGGTTGCCCACGCGGTCAGCCTCGGGGCCGAAGTGGCGGCCCACCAGCCACAGCCCACCGTGCGAGTGCTGCTCGACCCCGCCGGGCACCCGTTCTGTCTCTACCTCGACGGATAGAGGACGTTCCACATCCGGGTGGCTCGCCGGTATGGGCGGCCCGGTCGGTCAGGGAACCACCGGCGCGCTAAGTCTGATGCATAGCTCCACTTATCCACGAAAGATCGGCTGCTCCCCGACCGGTCGCGGGCCCGCCTGATCCGACCTGTCGCGCCTGGCTTGTGTGTCCGTGCGGGGTTCCGGGCTCGCTCAGGCGGTTTGGTCGGTGGGGTGGGTCGCCGTCCACTCGAGGACCGTGTGCAGGAACGCCTGGGGGGCGTTGTCGTGGATCATGTGGCCGGCGTTGATGGTGGTGAGTTGGCAGGTGGGGATCTGTTCGGCGACCTCGGTGAGCAGCTCCTGTGGGAGCGGGCTGTCCGGACCGCCTCCCATGATCAGGGTCGGGGCGTCGATCGCCCGCAGCGCCGGCCAGTACCGGCGTGACGGGTCGTTGAGCTCTGCGCGGATCGGGGCGACCAGGTCCCAGTCGAATGGCAGCGGGTCGGCCGGCCGCGCCGGGACGGGGCTGTTCCGGGGGTAGGGCGGGCAGGCGTCCTCGATCACCAGTCGGACCAGGTGGGCAGGTTGGGACTCGGCGACCAGGTAGGCCACCACGCCACCGAGGGAGTGCCCGACCAGGGTGACGGGGGCGCCGAGGTCGCGGAGGACGCCCAGCACGTCGTCGCGCATCGCTGTCAGCGTGTAGGTACCCGGCCAGTCGCTGCCCCCGTGCCCGCGCAGGTCCACGGCCACGACCCGGAAGGTCTCGGCCAGGGCGGGAGCTATCAGCTCCCAGCTCGCCGACGTCTCACCGGTGGCGTGCAACAGCACCATCAACGGGCTCGCCGCGTCCCCCCACGCGCGGTACGCCACGGTCAGTCCATTCGTCGCAACAAAGACCCGTTCCACCCGCAGCACCCTAACGGCGCCCCCGACGGCGCACGCCTCTCGCGGAACACGCCCAGCTCCCGCAGAGTATTCAGTCGGTCACGATGCCAGCATCGCCGGACAAGCCGTCGTTGGACACGTTGCCGCCGCTCGTCCCAACCGGGCCCGAGCACTCGCCGGCAATACTGCTGTCAACGGTGGCGGTCAGAGCGCGCGAACCCTCGGTCGCTCGCCGCGGCATCAGTGCCCCCACCGAGTTACGGCGTCGGCGTCCGGGCCGTCGAGACGCGCCTGCTCGGCACCGTGCGTGGGTCGGGTCCTCGCTGTCGCCGTGGCGGTCGGCGACACGGCCGGACGCCGGGTTGGTTTTCGCCTTCCGTCGGTGCGGCGCGTCCCGGACCGCGGACGGCGGGGTGACCGGGGACGATCCCGGGGTGACCGATCCCACCGCGGACCCCGCCCAGACCGACCGGGCCGCCGAACCGCGTGACCAGCACCTGTTCGGTCAGGAGCCGTTCGGCGGCTGGCATTGGGCGGAGTGGTCGTGTGAGTTCGCCGGGACCGCGCTGCTGCTGATCGGCGGCCTGTCCGCGGTCTGCCTCGACTTCGGCTCGCACAGCCCGACCGCGCGCCTGGTCCCCGACCACTCCGTGCGCCTGCTGATCACCGGGTTGCTGTTCGCCGGCACCGGCAGCCTGGTCGCGGTCAGCCCGCTCGGCCGGCGCAGCGGCGCCCACCTCAACCCGGTCGTGACCCTGGCGTTCTGGGTGCAACACCGAGTCCACGTCCACGACGTGATCGGCTACATCGCCGCTCAGTGTCTCGGTGCCCTCGCCGGCGCCGCCGTCGTCCGCGGGTTGTGGGGATCGACGGCGGTGGCGGTGCGCACCGGCGCGACGGTGCCGAGCCACGGGTTCGGGCCGGGTGACGCCGTCCTGCTCGAGGGGGCGATGACCACCGCCCTGCTGCTGATGCTCCTGTTCTTCACCAGCAGCCATGCCCTGGCGCGGTGGACGCCCCTGGGGAACTGGCTCCTCGTGGCGACGCTGGTCTGGGTGGGTGCGGACTACACCGGCACGAGCCTGAACCCCGCCCGCAGCCTCGGGCCGGCCATCGTCTCTTCCCTGCTGGGAATCTGGTGGGTCTACGTCGTGGGCCCGCTGCTCGGGGGCGCTCTGGCCACCGGGGTCTTCGGGCTCTTCCGGGATCGGGTCACCTTGACCGCGAAGCTCTTCCACGACCCCCGCTACCGGAGCACTCTCGGGTCATTGCTCCCGGTCCGCCAGCGGGGAGCACAGGCCTGAGGACCTCCGCCGGCGGATCGGGGCGACGAGCCCGCGAGGCTCGGAGACCACGCCGTCGTGCGGACCACCGGCCCGTACGCGGTGGTCCGCCACCCCAGCTACACCGGCCTGCTCCTCACCGCCGCCCGCACCGTCGACTCGGGCAACCGTGCCGCGGTGAGCCCCATGGTGGGGCTGTGGGCGCTCCCCACCGTGCAGAGCCGCTGGGAGGAACAACACCTGCGCCGGCGGTTCCCCGACTACCCCGCCTACGCCGGCCACACCCCGCGGCTGCTCCCCCACCCCACCGCTGGCCCCGCTAGCGCGGCCCGCCGCCGCGGTGCCCGGTGACCCGACGATGCCCACCGCCCCCCGAGGGGCCGGGCGGGGGGCGCGGTCAGTGCCCCGGGCGGCAGCGGTGCAGCGCGGCCCGAACTCACTCATCAGCCGGTGTACCGGTCAGCCCATTCGGGGTCCGGTAGAAGCGGCAGAGCACCCGTAGTCGCGGCGGCCGGTCGCGTCGGCTCGACGTCGACCCCGTCCACCCGTACGGTCGGCGACCCCAGGAACCGTTTCCCGGCAGGCGCCGGCCTGGGTGTCGACGCGCTCAGGCGGTCCAGCTGGCGAGGACCGGCAGCCTACTTAAGGTGGATAACGGAATTTATCCACGACCAGTGGGGCGGCCCCGACCCATTCTTGCGCGAGGCTGATAAAGTGGATCGAAACCATCCACGAGCGGTCCGCCAGACGTACGGCTCGCCGCGGGTCCATGCCCAGCGGGGCTTGAACGGGGACGGGCCGAGCGGCTGATGCGCCGACCGGGCCCGTAGGGCGTCGTCATTCCCCTGCCGAGGCGAGTTCCCAGCTAAGAAGTCGGGGCGGTGCGACTCAAGCGAATTGTGTCGTAGCCTTCCCGAGTGTTGATTACAATCTCATATTGATAACCTGCAGCATCTTTGAGGTGGACCTCCCAGGTCTCAGCCTGAATGTCTTGAGACTCAGAGGTAACGGCTAGCTCAGTGTAACTAGTCGTCGTGTAGCTGACTGAGATTCGCCTACGTGCTCGGTCAACGGCCGAGTCCCGATCCATCGAGGTGTTCGCAGCAGCGCCGCCTCTCCGAGCTCGGATGTCGCGTATAAGACTGCGAACCGACTCCTGAACTAGCAAGCTAAAAGCGCCGATCGCAACCTGCAAGAGGATTGTCTCTTCGGCCCCAGCCGCGCCCCAACCGTGATAGCGCTGCTCGATCTGAAGTACATTCGGGTAACGCTGCGCCCCGTTTTCGTCACGGCATAGATCAAGCAGCTTGTTTGTGAGCCAGTCACGCTTCCACCCCTGAGCCTCGGTGCCGACGTCGAAGGCCATTACCTCGCGCGGCGCTTGGCTTGGGTGGTCAACGAAAGCAATTTGGACGGTTACGGAGTCGAAGCGATTGAGGAATCGCTCGGACCACTCCAAGGTGCCGAAGTCTGGCAATTGGTTGCTCATGAAACCTCCTCACGGTTAGGGGCCTTAGCCCGCGCCGATTTACCTGCCGACATAAGTCTGGCCTTGAGATCGCCGTTAGCGCGGTCCGCCAGAGCCTGTCGGTCACCCAGCAGCCGGTGTAGGCCGGGGCTTGGTAGCAGGTGCCCACGACGTAGCCAGTGTTCACCTTGGACCGGGGTACACCGGTCGACGCCCGACGGGAGTTCGCCCAGCGGGCCGGGTCCGTTGTGGAGCTGGAGACCGGCCACCACCCGTTCCTCTCCCAGCCGCAGGCGGTGGCCCACCTGGTGGCTGCCCAGGCGTGAGCGACCACGCGAGTGCCGATTCGCGCAGGGACGCGACCGGTGACACATCTGACGGTGCCCTCGATGATCAGCTGCTCGCTGCCGCCTACAACGCCCCGGAACTCGACCGGCTACCCGCCCTGCTGACCGACGACGTCGACTGGCCAGTCGAGCGACTCCGCTCGCGCCCATCGGATCGCTTGCTCACAAGTGCCACCGACCCGATCTTCCATTGGGTGCCCGGTGACTGGTGCGGAATACCCAGTCGGCCGCCCGGGCGGCCCGACCGGCCGGTGGTGGATAACCCACATTATCCACCAACGTTCGGGACAACGCGAGCTGCACCACGCGGTCCACGTGCAGCTGGGTGCTGTCGAGCAGGGTGACGTCCGGCAGGTCCTCCGGCTTCACGAGCAGACAGATCTCGGTACAGCCAAGGAGCACCGCCTGAGCGCCACGGTCGATGAGCTCGCGGATGATCCGCAGGTACTCCTCGCGCGACTCCGCCCGGAACTCGTTCTGGGTCAGCTCTTCGAAGATGACGTCGTCGACGAGCGTGCGATCGGCAGCAGTAGGCGTCAGCATCTCGATGCCACGCCGTTCCAGGCGCTCGCGGTAGAAGTCCGCCTCCATCACCGGACGGGTTCCCAGCACACCGAGTATCCGCACGCGCTGCCGCAGCGCGGCGTCCGCTACCACGTCCGCGATGTGTACGAACGGGACGTCCAGCGCGGACTCGAGTGCCGGCGCGACGCGGTGCATCGTGTTGCTCCCGCACACGACGAAGTCCGCGCCAGCCGCTTGTAGACGCATCGCCCGGTCCGTCAGGTAGTCCGCTGCGTCATCCCAGCGCTCCTGTCTCACGAAACGCTCGATGTCCCCGAAGTTCACGCTGTACAGCAACAGTTCCGGCCGTTCGTGGCCGCCGAGCCCCCTGTTGACGCCGTCGTTGATCTTCCTGTAATAGTCGCCGGTGGCGACACTACTCATCCCATGCAACAAGCCGATGGTCTTCATGCATCTGTCCTTCCGTACTACAGTCGGTATGACGGCACACATGTTCGACACGACGAGACCCAAGGCAGTCTTGACGGAAGTGGAGCTGGACGCGCGCTAGGTTGACCGGGCTAACCGCTCGTTCAGCTTCTCCGCCGCCGGAGCACCCTCGACCGCTTTTGATCCAGGTACCCGGTTAGTTAAAAGACTGTCGGTTCATTATAGATCATTCGGCGGGCCGTTTTCACCGAGGGCACGCCGACCATTCCAGCTTTAGCTATAGCGGCGAGGTCGTCGGCGTGTTTCCCCAAGTTAAGCCGGCCACCGGAGGGAGGTCGGCGTGGACCCGCGGGGCGTAAGTGCGAGCGGGGCGGCCGTGTGGCTTGAACGGGGGCGAGTAGTTCTTGGTCACGCCTGCCTCATTCGTTCGTACACGGCGGGTCACCGGCTCGGCCGCCGAGCAGCCTCCCGGCTGTGACCAGTGCGGCGTCGTGGCGTTGTTGTGCCGACCACCCGTCGGGGTCCAGACCACAGGAGCAGGTCGAAGCTGCCGCTCGGAGTTCGAGCCGAGACCCGGGTCGTTGATCCAGTTCTGCTGAAGGAACTCGAGCTGTTCCTCCAGCGACGTGGCCTAGAGACGAGCAGCAACGGGGCTCGACGGGATGGGGCACACCTCAAGTACTCTGAGGCATGACTGAAGCGATGCCCCAAATTACCGATGGTGAGCTCATGATGAGCAACACCCTGGTTGTGCGTCCTGATAAGCGGGAAGCATACCTGGCCGAGCTCCGCAAGGTGCTACCACTCGCCAGGCAGCTTGCCGGCTGCATGTTTCTCGAGGTCGGCGAGAGGGTGGAGAGCCCGGCGACTTTCGTCCTGACCGAGCGCTGGCGCAACGGCAAGGAATATGTGGAAGAGTACTTGAGCCTGCAGTTTTACCAGGAGTACCTCCGCAACACCGAGCAGATGTACGCGGCGCCGCGCGACGTCGTCGTCTTGACAGCCGTCTCCTAGCGCTGCACCCGCGGGGACACGATGGCCGGTTGAGATTGTGATCGACGAGCGTGCGTTCGACGCCCTCACCACTTCGCCGGGCCGATGAGCAGCTGGACCGGGAGACCAGCGCAGCCGAGGCCCAGGAAAACGTCCTGCTCGTTTCCGCGCGCGGCCCCCCGTTCTTCGTGACAGGCGTCGCCCTCGACGGAGTGTCCCACAGCTCAAAAGGCCACTCCTGACGGATCACCCATATTCCCCACCAACTCTGCCCGGCACCCTCGGTCCTGTTGGTCGCCACCCAGGATCAGCCGTCAGGTCGGGTGCCGCGGTCCGGGGGAACTCGCCTGGGTCGGGTGCCACTCGGAGCGTGCTGCGAGGACAGTTGCGCCGTCAGGTGAAGTCGGCGACGTGGCCCCGGGCCCAGTCCGCGAACGGGCGTGGCGGGTGACCCGTGATCGCCTGGACCTCGTCGGTGAGTTCGGACGTCCGTCCCACCGCGCCGGCGAGCAGCCGCAGCAGGGTGTCGACGATGGGGAGCGGCAGTGCCTGCGCCATCTGGTCCCGCGCGGCGTCGGGCGTCAGCTCGACCAGTTCGACCGGTTCGCCCAGTGCGCTGCTGATCGTTTCGACCTGCTGGCGCTGGGTGAGGTTCGCTGGGCCGGTGAGCACCGGCGCGCGTCCGATCAGGCCGTCCCCGGTCAACGCCGCCACGGCGACGTCGGCGATGTCCAGTTCGTGGGTCGGGTCAAGGACGGCTTCGGGGTAGGCGAGCGATACCGACCGGTTCGTGCGCACGGACCGTGCCCACCGCAGCGCGTTCGACGCGAAGTAGCCGGGCCGCAGGAACGTGTGGGGCAGCCCGGAATTCGTGATCGCGTCTTCCAGGTGTTGGTGGTGCTGGGCGATGGGATTCGACGCCGGGTTCTCGCCGACGACGCTGGAGGAGGACAGCAGCACCACGTGTGGTGCGCCGGCGGCGCGGGCGGCATCGAGGAACGGCCCGAGCTCGTCGGTCGCCGCGTAGAGGAACACCCGCTGCACCCCGTCCAGTGCTGGCCCGAGGGTGGCCGGGTCGCCTAGGTCAAAGGCGACGGCGGTCCCGTCCGGCAGGCCCGCGGTGTCCGGCCGGCGGGTACCGCCGCGGACGTCGCCCCCTTGCTCGCTCAGCCGGCGGAAGACCGCTCCGCCGACACTTCCGGTGGCACCACTGACGAGGACGGTCACGCCCCCGATACTCGCACCGGCGAACGCTGGTGGTTGTGTCGGCCGTCCACCGAAGGTGAGTGACGAGGTGCTCCGCTGGCGCTGGTGGCACCCGGCGATCGCGGTGAAAGTCACGTGAGCGGGCGAGTATCGGTCACGACGACGTAGCCGAACCTGACGGTGAGGTCCTCCACCGTCGACGGCCGTGACGCGCTTTGCGTCCGTGCCGCCGCCCCGCCTCACCCGGCGGCTCCCCCCCGAACGTCCCGACCACCGGGGTTGACGGAGTCCGCGCGTCCGACCCGTGCGCTTATACCATCCGGGCGTGTCCACCGACCGGCAACCTCCGCTCACCGCGAGCGGGCGGCTCCGCCCGGGGGTCGTCACGGTCGCGCGCGCGGCCGGTGTCTCCCCCGCCACCGTCTCGAACACCTACAACCGGCCCGATGTCGTCTCGGCCGCGCTCATGACATTAGGTACCTAGGGGAAATTGCTGCGTTGAAGGGAAGCGACGATGACGAAGGCTGCTGTGGTCAAGGTCGCGTCGCGTTCGGCCGCGGAGATCACGCCGGTGACGGCGTGCCCGATCGGCCCGGTGGTGGAGGTGCTGTTCAGCCGGTGGACCACCCCGATCCTGTGGACCCTCAACGAGTTCGGCCGCCAACGCTTCGGGGAGCTCGCCCGGCGCATCCCCGCGATCACCCCGAAGGTGCTGACCCAACGGCTGCGCCAGCTCGAGCGTGACGGCCTCGTCGTGCGTACTCACCACGCCGAGGTCCCACCGCGGGTCGAGTACGAGATCAGCGCCCTCGGGTGCAGCCTGGCCGACCTGTTCGCCCACCTCACCGAATGGGGGACCACCAACCTGGCCGAGGTGGAGCAGGCCCGGCAGCGCTACGACAGCGCTCCGCAGCAGGGTTCGCGGTGACGGTCGCGGGACTGCAGCTGAAGCCGCCCGGCAGGGTGGCGACGTCGTCGTACGTGCTGACGTTGGTGTAGGCGGGGGTCGCCGCGACGGCGTCCAAGTGGCGGGCCGAGATCAGGCCAGTGTGCGGACTCCGCGCTCGGTGAGCAGCCGGGCAATCATCAGTTGTTTGACTCGTGAGTGTCCCAGGCGGGCGCTGGTGACGGGGGCTTGGGACCCCGTCGGGTCAGTCCCAGCCCGGTTGACGACGTCTCTGTTCAGTACACCTAGTCCGTGCCGGGCTGCCGTACCGGGCCCGCAGAGGTCGCGACCGCACCCGCACCCGCGCCGCTGCCTGTTCCGCGTCGTCGAAGCCGGTGGCCCGGCTCGATACCTCGGGGGCCGGGAAGCTGCGGACCAGCCCGACGGCGCCCGCTGGTCGGGCTTTCCTGCGGCGACCGGGTGGTGGCTCAGCGCCGCCGCTGGGCCGCGTCGAGCGCGCGGGTGCCGTGCACCCACATGGTGTCCGCCGGGTCGAGGGTGACGCCGGGCGCCACGATCGCGTCGACGCGGTCGAGCACCTGGTCGCTCAGGTCGATGCTGGCTGCTGCCAGGTAGCCGTCGAGCTGGGGCATCGTGCGTGGGCCGATGACGACGCTGCTGACCGCGGGGTGACGAGCGGCCCAGGCCGTCGCGAGCTGCACGAGGGTGAGCCCGTGTTCGTCGGCGAGCGCACCGAGCGCGTCCGCGGCGGCGAACTTGGTCGCGTTGGCCGGCGCGGACGCGTCCATCTGGGGGCGGTGCGACCGGGGTCCCGACAGGGCGACCTGCTGGCCGCTGCGGTACCGCCCGGAGAGCCACCCGCCGGCGAGTGCGCCGAAGGCGAGCACGCCGACGCCGAGGCGCTGACACACGGGGAGCAGGTCGTACTCAACCGCGCGGTTGAGGATCGAGTAGGGCGCCTCCTCGGTACGGAAGACGCCGTGCCCGCGGCGCTCAGCGAGGCCTCGGGCCTCCGCGATCTGCGAGGGAGGCATCTTCGAGGTGCCGAACGCGCGGACCTTGCCGGCGGCGACGAGGTCGGTGAGTGCGCCGAGCGTCTCATCGAGGTCGGTCTGCGAATCGGGAGCCCCCAGCTCGTAGACGTCGATGTGGTCGGTCTTCAGGCGTCTGAGCGACCCCTCGACGGCCTGGGTGAACCAGCGGCGCGAGCCTCCCCCGTGGTTGGGGTTGCCATCGAGCTTCACTCCGGTCTTCACCGACAGCACGACCTCGTCGCGCCGGCCACCGGTCAGCGCTTCACCGATGATCTCTTCGGATTGGCCGGTGGAGTAGCCGTCCGCGGTGTTGATGCTGGTGATGCCCGCCCCGAGCGCTCGATGCACGATGCGGACGCACTCCTCGCGGTCCTGGTTGCCCATCGCGCCGAACATCATGGCGCCGAGGGTGAGGTGACTGACGCTGATCCCGGTTCGGCCCAGGGCTCGGTACTCCATCGCGGACGTCCTTCCTTCGCCGTCGCCGGCGGTTGCGATCGCTCCCGCCTCTTAGCGGAGAGCCTGTCCACTTCGACCGTACAGCGAACCGGATAGGCTGTCCACTGTGACCTCGTCCGGTGTGGAGCCGCAGCGCAGGCGGTCCGACGCCGAGCGCAACCGCGACCGGATCCTCGTTGCGGGCCGTGCGGTGCTGGCGGACCGTGCCGCCGAGGTGTCGATGGCCGAGGTCGCCAGACGGGCCGGCGTCGGGATGGCGACCCTCTACCGGAACTTCCCGGGCCGGCATGAGCTGCTCGAGACGTTGTTCGCGGGAGAGGTCGATGACCTGTGCGGCGCCGCGGGGCAGGTGTCCGGCTCGCCGGGGGAGGCGCTCGCCTCCTGGCTGCGACGCTTCGCGCTGTTCCACCACAGCAAGCACCCCATCGCGGCCGAGCTCCTCCGGCACACCGACGCCACCGACCCCGTCTTCGGCAGCAGCCGCGACCGCGTCCTGGCCGCTGGGCGACCGCTGCTCGTCGCAGCCCAGCAGGCACACCAGGTCCGCGGCGATCTCGGGCTCGACCAGGTCCTCGACCTCGTCCTCGCCGCCGCGACGATCCCGGGCGAACCCGCCTACGTCGAACCGATCCTCCAGGCCGCACTCGATGGTCTGCGTGGGTGACAGGCCCGTGGACTGGACAAGCCGGGGGCGGCCTGAGGCCCCGGGGCTCACGTCCAGACGGCCGACGCGGGCCGTCGCCTCGAGTGACAAGCGGGCCCCTCCAGCTCTCGCAGCCGACCTCAGAGCACCAGACCACAGACGATCGTCACAAGACACTCCCCACCGCCCTCAACGTCAGCAGGAGCACCTGTCGCACGACTCGCGTCCACGAACCACGTCACGCGAGGGTGTTCGTGATCCGCCCGGGTGTGACGTGCAGCGGTGGTTGGCGTGGTTGTGGCAGCGCTGTCTGGCCGGCACCGAGTCACGATGTTGTCCGAGATCTGACCGTGTGACTGGGCGTCAGATGCTTGTGAACACGTTCAGCGACGCGTCGACAGCCGCTTCGACGTGCAGGCGGGTGGTGGGGAAGACGGGGACCGGGCTGTCGGAGTCGGAGATCAGCAGCTCGATCTCGGTGCAGCCGAGGATGACACCTTCGGCGCCGGCCTCGACGAGGCGAACGATGGCGTCCCGGTAGGCCTGCCGAGACTCCTCTCGGACCACTCCCAGGCAGAGCTCGTCGTAGATGACGCGGTGCACCTCGGCGCGGTCCTCCGGTGGCGGGACGAGCACCCGCAGGCCGTGGCTGGTGAGCCGGTCGCGGTAGAAGTTCTGCTCCATGGTGAACGCAGTGCCCAGCAGCCCGACCGTCCCCAGTCCGGCCCGGGTCACCGCCTGCGCGGTGGCATCGCCCAGGTGCAGCAGTGGGATCGTGACGGCGGCCTGGACCTGGTCGGCGACCTTGTGCATCGTGTTGGTGCAGATCAGCAGCATCTCGGCGCCGGCGGCCTCGAGTCCCTTGGCCGCCTCGGCGAGCAGCTGCGCCGCCTCGTCCCACCGACCGGCGACCTGCAGTGCCTCCACGTCGGCGAAGTCCATCGACGCCAACACGACACGGGCCGAGTGCAGACCACCGAGCCGCTCGCGCACCAGCTCGTTGGCCAGCCGGTAGTACTGAGAGGTGGACTCCCAGCTCATCCCACCGAGCATCCCGATCACCCGCGGCGCAATCGTCGTCACATCAACCAGCCTGGCAGAGCACGCCGTGGACGCGGTCCACCTGCCGCACGTCTATCGGAAGCCTTCAAGCAGAGCGGGTGCGCCGAGGGGGTCGTCCCAGCGGCCTTCCGACGCGCTGCTGGACCACACGAAGACCACGAGCAGCGGCACGCTCAGCGCCAGAGCTCCGAGCATGACGACGTCGACCCACCCGCGGTAGCGGCATGAGAGAAGCCGACCACCAGGCAGAACAGCCCGACCGAAGCGAACAGCGTCCCGCGCAGGTCGAGCTTCGGGCACAACGGGCCGCGCGAGCGTGCCACCGAGGGTCCACGCCTTACCGGTGTTGGCCCCTTCCTCGAAGTCCCTTGGCGGCCCTACGCGCCTGGGCCGGGGAACACATGGCTGGAGTTACCGACGCGGACGCCGCTCGCAACGCCGCGCCGTGATGGTGTGCTCAGCGCGCGTCAGCTATGACGTCGGCGGCTCCGGTCGAGCCAGACATCCACAGCCGCTGGAGCTCCGACCTTGCACAGAGCCGCCGGCGGACGTGTCGGTGGGTCAGCGGACGCGGCGGCCCGCAGCCCTACGAAGGCGCGGACCGAAAACGGGCTTGGTACACCCGGACGATGGAACGTGGCACCGGCGTCAGATGCTCGCGGTCGTCCCGGTCAGCGCCGAGTCTGCTTGGGGCCCGTGGACGAGCCGGTGCCACTCAGCCTCAACGTCGCGGGCTCCGCTCACACCGCGGGTGCTCAGCCAGCCCGCGGCCCAAGGTACGAGTCGGTCCCGTGCCGCGGTCTCCAGACGGAGGACCTCCTCCTCACCACGGCTGCCGGCCAGCTCGACCTCGCGGCCACCGGTGTTGAACAGCTCCGGCTCGGGCGTCAGCGGCACGGCGAGGTCGGGCGCGGCGGCGTCATGGTGGGTGCCGCCGACAAAGACGTTCCGCATCAGATCACCACCGAAGCGGGTGTGGACCGCGCGTGCGGTCGCCGGGTCGCCGGCGACGTCGAGCAGGACGGTGGGCTCCACCGGCAGGGTGGCGACTTCGTCGTACGTGCTGACGCTGGTGTAGGCGCGGGTTGATGCGGCGGCGGCCAAGTGGCGGGCCGAGGTCAGGCCAGTCGTGCGGACTCCGCGCTCGGTGAGCAGCCGGGCGATCATCAGGGCGGTCTTCGAGGTCGCGCTGGTCAGGACGACCGCCTCGACACCGCTCTGGTGCAACTCGTCGTCCAGCAGCGCCGCCGGGGGGTACGCGGGGCGGAGCACGAGATTGACGTCGAGGAGGTCCTCGCGCCACGTCTGGTCTGCGCTCACCCGCCGCATGTCACGGTAGATCGGCAACATCCCGTTCCGCTCGGGTGAGGTGTCGCGCAGCCCCGTGGCGGTGCGCGCCGCGTGCAGGAGCATGTGGTCGGCCATCGGCACGAAGCCCACGAAACGGTCACCGACGTCGGCCAACGCCGGGTCGCCGGCCAGCACCCGGGCGACCCCCCACGCCGGCACCCGACCCCAGCCGTTCTCGGCGGGGAAGGGGCGCCAGTAACCGAGCCCAAACTCGTTACCGAGCTGGGCATAGGAGATGTTGTTGCCGCTGAGGCCGAACCGCTCGACCGCCAGGAGCAGACTGGCCTTCCCCGGGTCGTGTAGCTGGTCAGTGACGACTCGGGTCTGGCGTAGCGGGGCCGCCAGGGCGACCTCGAGGACGGTGCTCTCCCAGACGGGCATGGGACTCCTTCCGCTCGATGTTGCGGTGCGTCTCTCGAACGTATCCACAGCCGGACCGCCGCCCGGGGGGTTCAGTGATCACCGTTGTGATAGCCAGACGGCATGGACGTGCATCTGCGCGGGCTGCGGTGTTTCCTGGCCGTCGCCGAGCACCTGAGCTTCACTCGAGCCGCCGAGGCGCTGTTCGTCAGCCAGCCCACGCTGTCGAAGCAGGTCCGCAGCCTTGAGGACAACCTGCGCGTCGAGCTGTTCGTGAGGGACCGTCGCACCGTGCGGTTGACCGCTGCTGGAGAGGTGCTGCTCATCGGCGCCGCCGCCGTGCTCCAAGCGTGGGAGGCCGCCCAGGCCGACATGACCGGGGTCGTAGCGACCGCGAGAACGACGCTGGTTGTCGGCTTGCATGTCGGTGTCGAGCGGGGCCTTCTGCGCCCGGTCCGGGCGCGGCTGTCGCAGGCGTCCCCGCCACTGCACCTCAGGGTGCGGCAGGCGTCATGGTCGGACCCCACAGGCGGTCTCGCCGCTGCAGCCGACAGCGGAAACGACGCAGCGTTCGTCTGGCTCCCACTTCCCCAGCCCGAACGGTTCCACTGGGTCCCGGTGGCTCACGAACCGCGCCGGCTCCTCGTCAGCAGCACCCACCGCTTGGCCGGGCAGAAGTCCGTGGAGTTCAAAGACCTGTTGGAAGAGCCGTTCCTCGCGCTACCCCGAGATGCCGGGCCGTTGCGCGCGCACTTCCTGGGCGTCCGTGAGCGTGGGGGGCACGAGGTACGGGTCGGCGCTGAGATCGCTTCGACCGAGGAGGCGGTCGAGGCGTTGAACGCAGACCTCGGCATCTGCCTGGTCGCCGCCGGCAACGTTCAGACCCTCCTACGGGAGGGCATCGCCGCGGTCGATGTCACCGGCCTGTCCGACCTCGACCTGGTGCTCGCCTGGCGCCGCAACGACACCCGCCGCAACGTCCGGCGGCTTGTTCAGACCGTTGCGGCTGCCGTCGCCGAGGTTCAGCCGAGCAGCAGCCTCGATCACTCCTTGGTTGCGGCAGCGACACCGATGCGGCCTCGGGACTGGGACGGCTGGAGCTGAACACCGCCGACACCACCACCGGGTACTTCGGCGGGCTCGACCTGTCCGGCGCCGCCGGCCTGTGGGACCCAGGCCTGGGCGGAGCCCTGGCCACCGGCAACGTCGTGCTCGGCGGAGCCCGCGACCTCGACCCCTTCGAGCAGGAGCTCGTCGACGCAGGCACCGTCCAGCTGGTCCCCGTCGGTGACCAGATCGCCGCGCGACTCCGGGAAGCGGTCGGAGACCGACCCATGGACTTCCATCTCGACAGCAACGTCTTCGAGCCCGGCGTCGTCCCGACCGACCACACCGGTCCCGGGGGCCTGTCCCTGGCGGACCTACACGACGTCGCCGAGGTCTCGCGGCCCACGACGTCGTCGGCGTCGAGCTCGGGGAGTTTGACGGGGTGTGGGAGCCCGGCAGCGAACTGGCCTCGGCCACCGCCCTGCTGGACGCAGTCGGCCCCTGCTGAGCGGAGTGCAGTCAATAAGCGCCTGAGTGGTGATGGTTGAGGACCGTCCGACAAGTTCGGCCGAGTCAACTGGTTTATCGGCCGAGCCGCATTCGCCCGTGGCCAGGGAGTGAGGACTATAGCTTAGATGAAGATATTATTGATTAAACGGGCGGGCACGGGGATCGGTTTCGAGGTAGCCATGCGGTTGGCGGAAAGAGCCTCCAAACCGGGCGGCCGATGCGGCACCCCGGGGCGGCGCGGCTGCCGCAGGGCCGCGACACTCTGCACATCAGTGAGCGCCCCGCCGAAGCGGTGGACCGGGCCGTGCCCGGGCATTGGGAGGGCGACCTGGTCATGGGCCGGCGTCCGTCTGCGGTTGGCACGCTGGTCGAGCGGCACTCGCGGTTTGTGCAGCTGTTCGCCGTGCCCGATGGGTGGCGCGCGGACCAGGTCCGCCCAGCGCTGACCGCCTCGATCGCCCGTCTACCGGGCGAGGCGCCATGGTGAGGCCGTGAAGGGCGGTGTGCCCGCGCGCCGGGCGTTGGACGCCTGCGCCTGCCAGTACGCCCGGCGGGGGCGGCGTGGAGGTGCTGCTGCTCGGTGGTCGCTCGGGGGTGGGCAAGTCCTCGGTGGGCTTCGAGGTCAGCGACCTGCCGCAGGCCGCGGGCGTGGCGCACGGGCTCGTCGATGACGACAACCTCGCCCGCAGCCGCTGCGCCACCGGGTACCAGGCCCACGCCCCGAAGCCCGCTCTGGGGACGAGGACGAACGTGCGCGTGGTCTCGGGCATGGTTCTGCCCTCTCGTCGTGCGGCGCCGGCCCGGTGCGCTGGTGTCCGGAAGGTCACCTCAGGAACTGGTGCTGAAGAGGGAGATCGTCGGGGTCCGGCCGGCACCGGCGGGGTGCCGCGCCGGGTCGTCCGGCTCTCGACGCCGCCCACCTGCCGCGTGTTCCCGGAGCGCGACGGTCCCGAGCACCGTTGCGGTGAATCCGATGACAGTTGCTGACTTGATCCGGTCCTAACATGTCAGCGGCTGCCTTCACCGGGCCATCGGACGGCCGGGGACCTCTCGGCCGTCCTGCTCAGACCTCGGCGGAGCACCTGCCGCGGCCGCTGCCGATCCCCCTCACGCGAAGGAGTCACGATGACTGACAACGACCGTCCTCTGGAGGGCAAGACCGCGCTGGTCACCGGTGGAAGCCGCGGGATCGGAGCCGGCATCGTGCTGGGCCTGGCCGAGCAGGGCGCCGCCGTGGCGCTGACCCACTCCAGCTCCCCCGACAAGGCGGCGGGGGTGGTCGAGCAGGTGCGCGCCAGCGGCGGGCGCGCGATCGCCCTGGTCTCCGACGCCGCGGACGCCGCGGCCAACGCCTCGGCCGTCCAGCGCACCGTCGCTGAGCTCGGACGCCTCGACATCGTGGTCCTCAACGCCGGGACCTTCGGCGGCGGACCGCTGCCGGAGCTGACCGTCGAGGAGTACGACCGAGTGATGGCCGTCAACGTCCGCGGACCGCTGTCCACCGTGCTGGCCGCCTCGCAGCACCTGCCCGAGGGCGGGCGGATCATCGCCATCGGCTCGATCAACGCCGAGCAGGCGCTCTTCCCCGGGATCAGCCTGTACGCGGCCAGCAAGGCGGCCCTGACCGGGCTGGTGCGCGGGCTGGCCCGTGACTTCGCCGATCGCGGCATCACCGTCAACATCGTCCAGCCCGGCCCCATCGAGACCTCGTTGAACCCCGCCGACGGGCCCTTCGCCGCGATGCTGACCCCCCGCGTGGCCCTGCAGCGCCTGGGCTCCCCCGCGGAGCTGGCCGCGATGGTGGCGTTCCTCGCCTCACCGCAGGCCTCCTTCGTCACCGGCGCCTCGATCACCGTCGATGGCGGCCTGACCATCTGAGACCACCCACGACGCCGTGGCCCCGCCGACCACCCTGCGGCATGGTCCCGCCTTATGGTCCCGCCTTCGCCGACCGCGAGGGCGGGACCGGCTGGAGGGACGTGGCACAGGTGCGCGGTGTCGGGGCTGTTCGCCGCGGTCTGGCCATGGGCGCCCCACCGCTGAACAAACATCGTCGCCGATTCCTACGGACCTGCGCCGGCCCTGGAGCGAGCCCAGCTGCCAGCGCGGATGAGCTCGGCACGGGTACGGCAGGGATTCCGGTCACCTGCGTGTGCGCACCGGCTTGCCGGCCAGCGCGCCGAGACCGCGCCGGCCTGGCCCCCGATGCCCCTCAGGGACCCCGAGCCGGCAGCACCGCGCACCCGTGCACGACGTCGGCGAGGAGACCACCACAGCCGGCGAAGCAGCGGCGGGCAGGACCGTGCAGGGTCGGACGGCGAGCTCAGTGCTGGTGGTAGCGGCCGGCGTCGAGGTCCTCGAGCAGCGTGGGATGCGTCGGGGTCCACCCCAGCACCTCGCGCGTGATTGCGCTGGAGGCGGGCGCGTCCATGCCGAAGAACGCGCCGATCCAGCCGAAGTGCTGCTCGGCGTCGTCGGGGGCGACCGAGACCGTCGGCAGGTCGAGATCGCGCCCGATGGCCCCGGCGATCTCGCGCGCAGTGATGCCCTGCTCTGCTGCGTTGTGCACCGTGGAGCCAGCCGGCGTCTTCTCCAGCGCCAGGGCGACCATGGAGGCGACGTCCAGGCGGTGCACCGCCGGCCAGCGGTTGCCGCCGTCGCCGACGTACCCGGACGCCCCCTTGGCGCGGGCGGTCTCGACGAGGGTGGTGACGAAGCCCGCGTCACCCTGGCCGTGCACGGTGGGGGCGAACCGCAGGGCCACGGTGCGCACGCCGCGCTCGGCGATGCGCAGCGCGAGCTCCTCGGCGCCGCCTCGGGGCGCGTTGGCCCCGACTGCCGGGCTGGTGTCGGCCTCGGTGAGCACGCGGCCCGGGGCTAGGCCGAGGAGCCCGGAGGCAAACAGCAGCGGTCGGTGCGAGCCGGCGAGCACCTGCCCGAAGGTCTCTAGGGCCGCGCGCTCGGTGCGCCCGGCGCCGGCGAAGTCGGAGAAGTCGTGCTTGAAGGCGAGGTGGATTACCCCGTCGGCGTCCTGCGCGCCGGCGCGCAGGCTCTCCAGGTCATCCAGGCTGCCGCGACGCACCTCCACCCCGGCCGAGCGCAACTTCTCCGCGGACTCCTCGGAGCGGGCGATGCCGACCGGCTGGTGGCCTGCGGCGATCAGCTCGGGCACCACCGCCGAGCCGATCCACCCCGATGCCCCTGTGACGAAGACGCGCATGGTCCCTCCTTCTGGCGCGGCCGCCTGGCCACGCCGTCGATGCGGACCGCACAGGATGTCAGCCGCTGCCATAACGCTAACACCTCATGACAGTCGCTGTCATCTATACGCTGAGGACATGGCACGGTGGGCTCCGGACGCGCAGGGCCGTCTTGTGCGCGCCGCGATGGAGCTCTACGGCGAGCGCGGGTTCGAGCAGACCACCGTCGTCGACATCGCAGAGCGAGCAGGTGTCACCGAGCGCACGTTCTTCCGCTACTTCGCCGACAAGCGCGAGGTGCTCTTCGACAGCTCGAACGCGCTGCAGGAGCTGATCGTCGCAGCCGTGCGCGCGGCGCCGGGATCGACCACCGCCCTAGACGCCATTAGGGCCGGCATGACCGCCGGCTCCTCCCTGCTGGAGGAGCGGCGCGAGTTCAACCGCCTGCGCTCGGCGGTCATCGCCGCCGACATGGGCTTGCAGGAGCGCGAGCTGTTCAAGATGGCGGCCTTGGCCGCCGCCGCCGCCGCCCTGCGCGATCGCGGCGTCCCGCAGCCGCAGGCCAGCCTTTCCGCGGAGACGGGAGTCGCGGCCTTCAGGATCGCGTTCGAGCAGTGGATCGGCGACGCGCAGGCACGGCCCCTCGCCGGCGCCATCGACACCACGTTCGACGCGCTCACGCTCATGGCCGACGCTACCCACCATCCCGCAGCACCGCTGGAGGTTTGAGACCGTCGCCCTACCCGGCAGCCGCGCCGTGCGGGCCTGCTGTTCATCCGCGCCACCGAGGCGGTGGCCAAGCGGTGGAGCCCCGGCTTGCTGCTCGCCTTGGCCCGCGGGGCCACCCGCTTATCCGAGGTGGCCGCGGCCGCCCCCGGCATCTCGGACCGGATGCTGGCCCTGCGCCTGAACGAGCTGGCAGCGCGCAGTTGGTCGAGCGCGAGGTCATGCCCCCCACCCCGGTTCTGGTGCGGCTACCACCTCACCACGCGCGGCCAGGAGCTTTTGGCGCCCTGCGACCGCTGGTCCACTACGGGGTGTGCTGGTCCGAGGACGACGCGGCGCCCACCGGCTGATCCGCGTCGGCGAGGGCCCCTAGATTCCTGGCAGGTCCGGCTCCTGCTCGACGGGTACGGCCTGGCGTCCCGCGACCGGGTCAGGTTCGTCGACAGGATCATCGAGTTCGTCGCCGCGCGGCCCGCGCCGAGGCCGTCGAGAACCGGGTGACCGCGCGTGTTGGGTGCCATGTGATCACCTCCTCCCGGACGGTCGTCGTCCGGGAGGAGGGCAACACTGTCGGTGCGACCTCAGCTGTGCCGCGGCCGGCTGGCCGTGCGGGGCCCGCCTCACCGTGAGCCCCGCACCGCCGGGGGTGTCGAACTCATGTCGACACCCCTGGCGCGCCGCTTCGATCGTTGCATACACTGCGGTTGTTTCGATTGGAGGTCGGACAATGACAGTGCTGGAGACCACCCAGCCGGCCTCGGGTGACGCCGCCCTGGCCCATGAGGCGCTGGTCCAAGTCCGAAGGTTCCTGATAGACCACCCAGCCGACACGCAACCGGTCACCGTCCAGGTCAAAGGGGAGCCACACGCCCTGACGGTGCCCCGGCCGGCCGTCGACCTGCTCGTCCGCGTCCTCGCGAACATGGCCGCCGGCCGCGGTGTCACGGTGGTGCCCTCCCACGCGGAGCTGACGACCCAGCAGGCGGCTGAGATCCTCAACGTGTCCCGGCCGTTCGTGATCAAGCTTCTCGACCAGGAGCAGATCGCCTACCGCACGGTCGGAACCCACCGGCGGATCCGTGCGGACTCCCTTCTGGCCTACAAGCGCCAGGACGATGCGGCGCGGCGTCGCGGCGCCGGCGAGCTGGCAGCGATGACCCAGGAGCTGGGCCTGACCTGATGGGCTTCGTCGTGGTCTACGACGCGAACGTGCTCTACCCCTCGACGCTGCGCGACCTGCTGGTGCATATGGCGCTCACGCCCCTGGTCCAGGCCAAGTGGACCGAGCAGATCCTGGACGAGACCTTCCGGTCACTGGCCCGCAACCGGCCTGACCTGGACCCCGTCCGACTCAAGCGGACCCGAGAGCTCATGACGACCTCGGTCAGGGACTGCCTGGTGGCGGGGTATGAGCCGCTTATCGAGGCCATCGAGCTCCCCGACCCCGACGACCGACACGTCGTGGCGGCCGCCGTCCGGGCGCGTGCCCAGGTCATCGTCACGTTCAACCTCGACGACTTCCCGGCCGCCGCGCTCGCGCGGTGGGACGTCGAGGCGAAGCACCCCGACGACTTCCTCGTCGACCAGTTCCACTTGGATGCATTGGAGGTCCACAAGGCGTACAGGCCGTCGCGGACTCCCGGCACAACCCGCCGGGAACAGCGGACGACGTGCTCGACGGACTCGAACGCCAGGGCCTACCCCAAACGGCAGCGTTACTCCGCCGCTGATGCCAGCCACCGACCGGCGGACAGCACGACACC
>JAABUQ010005380.1_pt1 | contig 20532 bp, 17 predicted proteins | sample 5560001 | NCBI WGS metagenome assembly JAABUQ01 (sample SAMN10711888, study PRJNA513371) | rock metagenome | isolation source: Antarctica rocks | place: Antarctica: Victoria Land, Finger Mt nord | collected 2015-12-18
CATGGCGTGCTCGATGCGCTTCGGTCCACATCCCTGCTCCTATCTGCCCGTCCCGGCGGACACTCGTGATCTCCAACAGGCAGAGATGGGATCGAGGCGCAAACGAGTCACTCAAACAGGTTCTAAGTCAAGCGGCGATTGCTGGACGGGGACGCGCACCGCCCGACTCGCGCCCGGCGGGCCGCCGCGCTATGTGCGGCTGCATCGAACCCTTCTCACGGATGGCATGGATGGCGGCAGGCGGAGCCTTTGGTCTGGATGCGCGCGCGTCGGCCGGCGGCTGATGGCGTCTCTCGCTTTGCCGGGCCGGGTGCTGGCCGGGCACCCGCGCAGCTTTATCGCCCTGGGCGTCGGCCTGGTTGCTTGGGCGCTGCTCGGCGTCGCCGCCCCGGGCTGGCCCGCCATAAGCCGGGCCATCACCGGCTGGGATGCCGGCGCCCTGGCGTTCATCGTGCTCGCCCTGCATCTCTTCGTCGTCCGCCCGCCCGCGCAGATGGCGGCCGAGGCGGAGGCGCAGGAGGAAGGGGAGTGGACCCTGTTCTGGGTCATGCTGCTAGGCACCGTGTTCAGCTTCGCGGCGCTCTCGGGCGAGTTCTCCGACCTGAAGAACACGCCCGGCGTCGAGCGCGGCCTGCACATCGCGCTGGTGGCCGCGACCTTGATGCTGTCCTGGCTGCTGACGCATTTCGTGTTCGCGTTCCGCTACGCGCACGAGTGGTATGATCTGGATGTTCAAGGCCAGGCCAAGGGCGGGCTGGCGTTTCCCTCGGACGACCAGCCCGACTACATCGACTTCCTTTACTTCTCCGTCGTGATCGGCATGACGTTCCAGGTGTCCGACGTGCAGATCACCGCCCGGCGTTTGCGGCGCCTCGCCTTGCTGCACGGGCTGCTCAGCTTCCTGTTCAACACCGTGATCGTGGCGCTCACCGTGAACATCGCGGCCGGAGTGCTGTAGTCCTTTATCGGGCGGGGCCGTCCGTGCCCGCCGCCTGCAGGATGGCGGGGATGGCTGCCTTCACCTGGAAGTAGCCCCGCGTCGCCCGGGGCCAGGCCGCGTCGTCCCAGCGCCGGCGCACCCGCAGCGTCCCCGGCGGCAGCGCGTCGGCGGACGGGCCGACCGGCGCCCAGGCCGTCGCCACGGGCAGGCCCGCGTCCCAGCCCGGCTCCGCCAGTCCCGCCGGGCAACCGAAATGCGCCGCCGCCCGGGCCATCGCGTCGGCCATCGCGTCCCGGTCGGCCTCCATGACCCGGGGGACCGCACCCTCGGCGTGAGCCAGCAATCCGCCCACCTTGGCCACCCGCGCCCGGCCGAGCGGCAGGCTCTCGGGGTGCAGGTCGTCCAGGTGCAGCAGCAGCGCCACGTCGCCCTCGGGCGGAGCGTCGCCCGGCGGCAGCGGGCGGGCGGATGGAGGGTCCGGCTCCTCCAGCGCGGCCGGGTTCTCGTTCAGGCCCGCCGGGTCGTAGCGGCCGTCCGTGTAGCGCCGGATGTTCTCCGCCCGCGCGGCATAGGGCTTGCCGCGCGTGTGCAGCCCGGCGACCCAGCGCCAGGACAGCGTGTTGCTCGCCGGGTCGCCGTCCAGCAGGTTGCGCATGAAGTGGTCCGCGCCGAGCGCCCAGGGCAGCCGCAGCGTGAAGATCCAGATGGAGGCGAACCACATCCGGGCATGGTTGTGCAGCCAGTTCGTCTCCGTCAGCTCTCGCGCCCAATCGTCGAAGCCGTCGATGCCGGTGCGCCCGTCCACCGCCCGCTCGAAAGCGAGGCGCAGCCCGGCGTTGGCGGCCAGCTTGGCGCGGCTTTCTGCGGCCAGGCGTTGGTAGTCGGTCCACAGCGCCGGCCGGGTTTCCAGGTGGCCTTTAAAGTAGCTGCGCCAGAACACCTCCTGCACGAACCGCTCGGCGCCCGGCCCGTGCGCGGCGAGCGCCGCGCCCACCGCCTCCCCCTCCAGGACCAGGCGGCGGCGCAAGTAGGGCGACAGGGCGGCGGTCGCGGCCTCCCGTTCCGGCCCGTGGTCGGTGTTGCGCCCGGCGGCATAGGCGCCGCCCATGCGGGGGGCGAAGGCGGCGAGGCGGGCCAGCCCGGCGGCGCGGGTCATCGGAAAGCTGCGATCCATGCCGACCCATGTGGGGCGCCGCCGCCCTGCCGCTACGCTTACGCTTCCCGATACGCGGTGCCATCCTCCGCGCGCTGCGGCGCATCGACGAAGCGGCCGTGGTCCGGCACCGCCAGCCGGTTGAAGTCCCGCGCCAGCAACTGCAGCGCTTCCCGCATCGCCTCGCCCCGCATCGCCCGGCCGTGGCCCGTGACCGCCAGCTCCGGCGCCAGCGCCGCGAGCCGCCGCACCGACTCGCGGGCGGCCTGCCAGTCATGGGTGAAGTACTTGGGCGGCCCGTGCAGCTCCGGCTCCTGCGTGACTGCGGCGTAGGCGGACTCCTGCGCCGTCGTCACGAAGGCGTCGGCGGCGATCAGCGCGCGGTCCGCCTCCCGCCACAGGGACACCTGCCCGACCGAGTGGCCCGGCGTGTGCAGCCAGCGCCAGCCGGGCATGGGCGGCACGCTTCCGTCCTCCGGCAAGGGGCGCAGCCGGTCCCGCACGTCGACGGGTCCGCGGGGGAACAAGGGCGACAGCAGCGCCGTGAGGCCGCCGCCCACCGTGGGGTCGGGCGGCGGGTAGGACGCGCTGCCGTCCAGATAGGGCATCTCCAACGGATGGGCATAGACCGGCACGTCCCAGCCGCGGGCCAGTTCCTCCAGCGCGCCCACGTGGTCGAAGTGCCCGTGCGTGAGCACGATGGCGGCCGGCGGCACGTCCGCGCCGAAGCGTTCGGCCGCGACCCGGCGGATGCGGCCGGCCATGCCGACCACGCCGGCGTCGATCAGCACCCAGTCCCGCGCGCCGGGCATGCCCCAGAACACCGCGTTGACGATGGCGAGGCGCAGGTAGGCGAGGTCGGGCGCGACCTCCATCGTGCCGTCGTCCTGCGCGTCGCCGGTCACGTCGGACTGGCTCATCGGAATCTGCTGGGCCATGGCCTTCCCCTTTCGTCGTCAGATGCGGTCAACGCAGGACGGGCCAGGATCGTGCCGCGGCGAATGCAAAAGGCCGTGACGCCTGAGCCTACAGCCGCCGGAGCAGCACCGCCGCCAATACTGCGGCCCCAGCCGCCAGCACGAACGGCGCCCCGGCGAAGTGCACCGGCAGGACCGGCGAGGTGAAGGCGTAGAACAGCCAGGCCGTCAGCAGCGGCGCCACCACGGCGGTCAGCCCCTCCACCGCGGTCAGCACGCCCTGCATCTCCCCTTGCGTGTCCACGTCGCCGCGGGCCGAGACCATCGCCCGCACGGACGGCACCGCCAACCCGCCCAAGGCCAGCAGCACCACCGCCGGCACCACCGTCCAGCCCGCCAGCGCCAAGGCGAGCACCGCGTAGCCGAGAGCGCCTGCGGCGTAGCCCAGCAGCGCCGTGCGCCGCTCGCCGAGCCGGGCGGTCACGGAGGACAGCAGCACGCCCTCGACCACCGCCTGCGACAGGCCGATGCCGGCCAGCACCCAGCCGTTCGCCCCGGCGCCCCATCCGAAGCTGTAGCGGGTGAACAGCACGAGGCTGCTTTGCACCGCGCCCAGCCCGATCCAACTGCACGACCAGGCAAAGGCCATGCTGCGCAGCTTCGGGTCGCGCCAGACGCTTCGCAGCAGGCTGAACGGGTTGGCGCGCGCCCAGGTGATCGGCCGCCGGTCTTCCGGGCGCAGGCTTTCCGGCAGCACGAAGATCCCGTAAAGCGCGTTGGCGAAGGCGAGCGCCGCCGCGGCGTAGAACGGCAGGCGCAGCCCGTACTCGCCGAGGAAGCCGCCGATGGCCGGGCCGATCACGAACCCGGCGCCGAACGTCGCGCCCACCAGCCCGAACCGGCTGGAACGGTCGTCCTTCCCGCTGACATCGGCCATGAAGGCGGTCGCCGCGGCGACGTTGGCGGAGGTCGCGCCGGCGATCAGCCGCCCCACGAACAGCCACCACAGGCTCGGCGCCCAGGCCAGCAGCAGGTAGTCGACGCCGATACCCACCACGGAGGCAAGGATGACCGGGCGGCGGCCGAACCGGTCGCTGAGCGCACCCAGCAAGGGTGCCGCGAAGAATTGCATCCCCGCATAGGCGGCGATCAGCGCGCCGACCCAAGGCGCCGCCTTCTCGGGCGGCAGGTGGGCCAGCTCCTGCACCAGCCCCGGCACGATGGGGGCGATGATCCCGACGCCCAGCGCGTCCAGTCCCAAAGTCACGAGAACGAAGGCGATCGACACGCCATGCGACCTGTCGGCGAGCAACTCCTTTAACAATTTGGCTCCGATGGTTCGTGCATTCCGCGGCAGGCGCGGCAACGCCGTCCCTTCCGGCAACGTTGCAACGGCTCGGAGGATTACCAGTGCCCGTTTCCCCGCTGCCGCGCTTCGTGACCTTGTACTCAGCCCTGTTCGCCGCGTACGGCGTGGCCTCCCCCTTCCTCCCGGCCCTGCTGGAACAGCGCGGGCTGGACCCCTCCGCCATCGGCCTGGTGCTGGGACTGGGGTCTGCCATCCGTCTCCTCACCGGCCCGCTTGGGGGACGGCTGGCGGACCGGCCGGGCGCGGCGCGCGCGGTGCTGGCCGCGGGCCTCGCCGCCGCCGCCGTCGTCGCGATGGGCTACGCCCCGGCGCATGGCCTGCTGCCGCTGGCGCTGGTCAGCGTCGCCCATGCCGCGGTGCTGGCGCCGTTGGCGCCGGTGGCGGACGCGCTGGCGCTCGGCGCCGCCGACCGGCCCGGCGGCTTCCCGTATGGCTGGGTGCGCGGGGCGGGGTCGGCGGCGTTCATCTTGGGCAGCGTGGCGGCGGGGCAGGCGGTGGGCTGGGCCGGGCTGGGGGTGATCGTCTGGCTCAACGCCGCGCTGCTCGCTGCCGCCGCCTTGGCCGCGCTGCGGGTGCCCAACAACCCGGCGGGGCGCGAGCCGGCCCGCTCCGGCCCAGCGCAGCTCGGCGGCTCCATGCGCGACCTGCTGCGGCTGCCGATGTTCGCCCGCCTCATGCTCGTCGCCGCCTTGGTCGTCGGCAGCCACGCGCTGCATGACGGGTTCGAGGTGATCCGCTGGCGCTCCGCGGGCATCGGGCCGGGCGCCGCGGGCATCCTGTGGGGCGAGTCGGTCGCCGCCGAGGTGCTGGTGTTCTTCGTGCTCGGCGGCCCCCTGCTCGACCGGCTGGGGCCGGGCGGTGCGGCGATGCTGTGCGCGGGGTCCGGCGTAGTGCGCTGGGCGACGGTGGCGCAGACCGCGGCGTGGCCTGCGATGGCGCTGGTCGAGCCGCTGCACGGCTTCACCTTCGCGCTGATGCACCTCACCTGCGTGCGGATGATCGCCCGCGTGGTGCCGGTGCAGTTCTCCGCCACGGCGCAGGCCTTCTACGGCACCGTCGCGGTGGGTGCCGCGTCCACGGCGCTGACGCTGGCCAGCGGCCCGCTGTATGGCTGGCTCGGCGCGTCCGCGTTCTGGGTCATGGCGGCGCTGTGCGCGGCGGCGCTGCCGGTGGCGTACGGGCTGCGGACGCCCATCCCGGAGACGGTCCCGGCCGCCGCCGGCAATCCCTGACCGGCAGCCTTTCCTGACGTGCCGCCGCAAGGCCTTTGTGCCATAAGGAAAATCTTAACTTCGTTGCGTTATCCTACAGAGAGTCAAGGCTCCGGAATGACCATCTCGACGGGGTGCTCGGCTTCGAAAAAGGAACGCAACCCGTGAGGCAGGCCGTTTTCTCCATCCGCAGCGTGCTGGTCACCCTGGGTGCCCTCAGCATCCTGATCGCCGCCGGGCTGGCCGGCTTCGGGCTGCTTGGCATCCAGCGCCAGTTGGAGGCCCGCAAGCACGTGGTCGTGCTGGAGCAGGCCCTGTGGAACCACACGAACGCCGACACCTTCATGGATGATGTCCGTACCGATGTGCTGCGGGCATTGCAGAACGCTGTTGGAACCAACAAGGAGGGCCGCGACGCCATCCGCTCCGAGCTGGAGCACCACATGGATGTCCTGCGTACCGCCATCGCTGAAAACCTGACGCTTCCGCTCTCCCAGGAGCTGCACGACAGCTACACCGCGATCACCGGCCTCATCGCGGCGTTCGTCCCGGCCGGGCAGAACGCGGTGGAGCTGGCGCTGACCGACCCGGTTGCCGGGTCCGCCAACTTCGAGCGTTTCCGGCAGTCGTTCTCTGCCTTGGAAGAGTTGATGGACAGCGTGCGGAACGTGGTGCACGACGAGGTGCAGCGCGTCCGGGACAGTGCGGTGCAGACGGCGAAACAGGCGAAGCGGATGATCGCGACATCCTCTCTCGCCGGCATCATGCTGCTGGTGCTGATCACGGCGGTCGCGGTGAGAGTCGCCCAGGGCATCACGGCCGACCTGGCGAGTTCACGCGAGGAGGCGCATCGCCTCGCCTTGCATGACACGCTGACCGGGCTGCCCAACCGCGCCTTCTTTGCTGAACGCATGGACCATGCCCTCGCCCAGGTCCGGCGCCATCAGACCATGCTGGCGGTGCTGTGCCTCGACCTCGACCGCTTCAAGCAGGTCAACGACACCTTGGGCCACCCGGTCGGCGATGCGCTGCTGCGCGCCGTCGCCAGGCGGCTGGCGGGCTGCCTGCGCGACTGCGACACCGTGGCCCGGCTCGGGGGCGACGAGTTCGCCGTCATCCAGGCCCCGCTCGGCCGGGTCGAGGACGCCGCGACGCTGGTCCAACGGATCGTCAAGACGCTTTCGGAGCCGTACGACCTGAACGGCCACAACGTCGTGATCGGCGCCAGCGTCGGCATCGCGTTGGCCCCGGCCGACACGGCCGACAGCGACCTTATCCTCAACATGGCCGACATGGCGCTGTATCGCGCCAAGGCGGACGGACGCGGCGTGTTCCGCATGTTCGAGCCGGGGATGGACACGAAAATGCAAGCCCGGCGCGTGCTTGAGTCCGATCTGCGGCGGGCCGTGCAGGCGCAGGAGTTCGAGCTGGACTACCAGCCCTTGGTCGACCTCCTGTCGGGCCGGGTGAGCGCGCTGGAGGCCCTGGTGCGCTGGCGCCATCCAGAGCGCGGGTTGATCCGTCCGGACGATTTCATTCCCTTCGCGGAGGAAACCGGCTTGATCGGGCCGATCGGGGCGTGGGTGCTGCACCAGGCCTGCGCGGACGCGGCCGGGTGGCCGGCGGACGTGCGGATCGCCGTCAACGTGTCGGCGGCGCAGTTCAAAGGTCCCGGCCTGGTCGAGACGGTGTTCGACGCGCTCGCGGCGTCCGGGCTGCCGCCGGAGCGGCTGGAACTGGAAATCACCGAAACGGCACTCCTGGCCGACGCCGACGCGACGCTGGCCACCTTGCATGAGCTGAGGGCAAAGGGCGTGCGGATCGCGATGGACGACTTCGGGACGGGCTACTCGTCGCTCGGCTACCTGCGCAGCTTCCCGTTCGACAAGATCAAGATCGACCGGTGCTTCATCAAGGACATCGAAACCAGCGTGGACTGCAAGGCCATCGTGCGCGCGGTGGCTGGGCTGGGCAGCAACCTGGGCATCACCACCACGGCAGAAGGCGTGGAAACGGCCGCGCAACTGGATCAGCTTCGCGCGGAAGGGTGTGACCAGGTCCAGGGCTACCTGTTCAGCCGGCCGGTGCCGGCGCGGGATGTGGGGGCGCTTCTGGGCCAGACGATGGATGCGGTCCAAGCAGGCTGTGCCCTCAGCACGGCGGAGCACGGCCAGCCGGAACTCGTGTAGGCCGCCCTGGACGGAGGCGGCTCCCCCGAAGCGCACCCAGTTCGCGCTCAGCCCAAGATGCCCGGCAAATCCAGCCCCTGCGCCCGCGCGCAGTCCAGCGCCGCCGGGTAGCCCGCGTCGGCGTGCCGCATCACGCCGCTGGCCGGGTCGTTCCACAGCACGCGGGCGATGCGGCGGGCGGCGGCCTCCGTCCCGTCGGCCACGACCGCCATGCCGGCGTGCTGCGAGAACCCCATGCCGACCCCGCCGCCGTGGTGCAGCGACACCCAGGTCGCGCCGGACGCCGTGTTCAGCAGCGCGTTCAGCAGCGGCCAATCGGACACCGCGTCCGAGCCGTCCCGCATCGCCTCCGTTTCCCGGTTGGGGGATGCGACGGAGCCGCTGTCGAGGTGGTCGCGCCCGATCACGATTGGCGCCTGCAATTCGCCGCTCGCCACCATGGCGTTGAACGCCAGCCCCAGCCGGTGCCGGTCGCCCAGCCCCACCCAGCAGATGCGGGCCGGCAGGCCTTGGAACCGGATGCGGCTCCGCGCCATGTCGAGCCAGTTGTGCAGGGCCGCGTTGCCCGGCAGCAGTTCGCGCACCTTGGCGTCGGTCCGGAAAATGTCCTCCGGGTCGCCGGACAGCGCGGCCCAGCGGAACGGCCCGACGCCGCGGCAGAACAGCGGACGGATATACGCCGGCACGAAGCCCGGCACGTCGAAGGCGTCGGCCACGCCCGCCTCCTTCGCCATCTGCCGGATGTTGTTGCCGTAATCGAGCGTCGGCACGCCCATGCGGTGGAAGGCCAGCATCGCCCGGACGTGCTCGGCCATGGAGGCGCGGGCGGCGTCGGCGACGCCCGTCGGGTCGCGCTCGCGCCGGGCTTCCCATTCCGGCAGGGTCCAGCCGCGCGGCAGGTAGCCGTTCAGGGGATCATGCGCGGAGGTCTGGTCGGTTACCACGTCCGGCCGGACGCCGCGTCGCACCAGCTCCGGGAACACCTCCGCCGCATTGCCCAGCAGGCCCACCGAAACTGGGCGGCCCGCCTGCTTCGCCGCATCCATCCGCGCCAGCGCCTCGTCCAGGCCGCGCGCTTCCGCGTCCAGGTAGCCGGTCCGCAGCCGCATCTCGATCCGGCTTGGCTGGCACTCGACGGCCAGGCAGGACGCGCCGGCCATGGTCGCCGCCAGCGGCTGCGCGCCGCCCATGCCGCCCAGCCCGGCGGTCAGGATCCAGCGCCCGGCGAGCGTGCCGCCGTAATGCTGCCGGCCCACTTCGACAAACGTCTCGTAGGTGCCCTGGATGATCCCTTGGCTGCCGATGTAGATCCAGGAACCCGCCGTCATCTGCCCGTACATCATCAGGCCCAGGCGGTCCAACTCGTTGAAATGCTCCCAGGTCGCCCAGCGCGGCACGAGGTTCGAGTTGGCGAGCAGCACGCGCGGAGCGTCGGCATGGGTGCGGAACACGCCCACGGGCTTGCCGGACTGCACCAGCAGCGTCTCTTCGTCGGAGAGGCGGCGCAGGGTCGCGGCGATCTGGTCGAAGCACTCCCAGTTCCGCGCCGCCCGGCCAATGCCGCCATAGACCACCAGCTCGCCGGGCCGCTCCGCCACGTCGGGGTCGAGGTTGTTCATCAGCATGCGCAGCGGCGCTTCAGTCAGCCAGGACCGGGCGGACAAAGCGGTGCCGCGGGCGGCACGGACCGTACGGGCGTTGTCGAGACGGGTCATGGCGGCTCCAATCCAGGCAGCATGTCGCCCACCGCCGCGGCGATGGCGCCGGCGGACACCAGCCGGGCCGCAGCCTCGATGTCCGGCGCGAAGTAGCGGTCCTCCACCAGGCCCGGCACCTCCCGCCGCAGCACGGCGCGCACCGCTTCCAGCGCCGGGCTGGAGCGGAGCGGCGCGTGGAAGTCGCAGCCTTGCGCCGCGGCCAGCAGCTCGATCCCCAGCACCGACGCCGCGTTCGCCGCCATCGGCAGCAGCCGCCGCGCCGCATGCGCCGCCATGGACACATGGTCCTCCTGGTTGGCCGATGTGGGGATGCTGTCCACGCTCGCCGGCGTCGCGCGCTGCTTGTTCTCCGACACTAGGGCGGCGGCGGTGACGTGGGCGATCATGAAGCCGGAGTTGAGGCCAGGCTGCGGCGTGAGGAAGGCGGGCAGGCCGGACAGCGCCGGGTCGATCAGCATGGCGAGGCGGCGCTCGGCGATGGAGCCGATCTCGCACAAGGCGAGGGCGACGATGTCGGCGGCGAAGGCCACGGGTTCCGCGTGGAAGTTGCCGCCGGACAGCGCCTCCTGCGTGTCCGGGAAGATCAGCGGGTTGTCGGTGACGCCGTTGGCCTCCGTGCCGAGCGTCACGGCGGCAAAGCGCAGCAGGTCGAGCGCCGCCCCCATCACCTGCGGCTGGCAGCGGATGCAGTACGGGTCCTGCACCCGGTCGTCGCCCGTGAGGTGCGATTGCCGGATTTCGCTCTCGGCGATCAGCGCGCGCAAGGCCGCCGCCGCGTCGATCTGCCCGCGGTGCCGGCGCAGCGCGTGGATGCGCGGGTCGAACGGCGTGTCGGAGCCGCGGGCCGCGTCCGTCGCCAGCGCCCCGGTGACGAGGCCGGTGCGCCACAGCCCCTCCGCCTCGAACAGCCCGGCGAGCGCGTAGGCGGTGGAGAACTGCGTGCCGTTCAGCAGCGCCAGCCCTTCCTTCGGCCCCAGCGCCGCCGGCCGCAGCCCGGCGGTGTTCAAAGCCGCGGCAGCCGGCACCCGCGCCCCGTCCACGAACACCTCGCCCACCCCGATCATCGCCGCCGCCACGTGGGCCAGCGGCGCCAGGTCGCCCGACGCGCCGACCGACCCCTGGTCCGGCACCACCGGCACCAGCCCCCGGGCGAGCATCGCCTCCAGCAGCGCCACCGTTTCCGGCTGCACGCCGGACGCGCCCTGCGCCAGGCTGGCGAGCTTCAGGGCGAGCATCAGCCGGGCCACCGGGACCGGCATCGGCGCGCCCACGCCCGCGGCGTGCGACAGCACGATGTTGCGCTGCAGCGCCGCGAGGTCGTCGGGACCGATCCGGACATGCGCCAGCTTGCCGAACCCGGTGTTGATGCCGTAGGCCGGCGTGCCGCGCGCCAGGATCGCCTGCACCGCGGCGGCGCTCCCGGCGATCCCTGCCTGCGCCGCGCCGTCCAGCGCCACCGCCGCGCCGCGGTAGATTGCGCGCCAGGCAGCAAGCGGCGTGTCGCCGGGCATCAGCGTGATCATTGGCCGCGCCAGACCCGGCGGTGCAGCGGGTTGAAGCCGATGCGGTACACCAGTTCCGCCGGCGCATCGACGGACCAGATGGCCAGGTCGCATCGCTTGCCGGCTTCCAGCGTGCCGATCTGATCCCCCAGGCCGAGCGCCCGCACCGCCTCCCGCGTGGCGCCGGCGATGCACTCCTCCACCGTCATGCGGAACAGCGTGGCGCCCATGTTCATGGCGAGCAGCAAGGAGGCGAGCGGCGAGGTGCCGGGGTTGCTGTCGGTGGCCAGCGCCATCGGCACGCGGTGGCGGCGGAACAGCGCCACCGGGGGCGCCTGCGTTTCGCGGATGAAGTAGAACGCGCCCGGCAGCAGCACGGCGGCCGTGCCGGCCCGCGCCATGGCGGCGATGCCGTCCTCGTCCGCGTATTCCAGGTGGTCGGCGGAGAGGGCGCCGTGCTCGGCCGCAAGGCGCGCGCCGCCGCCGTTGGAAAGCTGGTCCGCGTGCAGCTTGAGCGGCAGGCCGTGATGCCGGGCGGCTGCGAACACGCGGGCCACCTGCTCCGGCGAGAAGGCGATGCTTTCGCAGAACGCATCCACGGCGTCGGCCAGGTGCTCCGCCGCGACCGCCGGCAGCATCTCGTCGCAGACCCGGGCGATGTAGGCGTCCTTATCGCCGCTGCCGGGCGGCAGGGCGTGCGCGCCCAGGAAGGTTGTCGCGATGCCAACCGGGCGCTGTGCGGCAATCTGGCGGGCGGCGCGCAACTGCTTGGCCTCGTTCAGCGTGTCCAGGCCGTAGCCGGACTTCACCTCGACGGTGGTCACGCCCTCCGCGATCAGGGCGTCGAGGCGCGGCAGGGTTTCGGCGGCCAGACGGTCCAGGCTGGCCCCGCGCGTCGCCGCGACCGAGCTTGCGATGCCGCCGCCGGCGCGGGCGATCTCCGCGTAGCTGGCGCCGGCAAGCCGCTGCTCGAACTCCGCCGCCCGATTGCCGGCATAGACGAGGTGGGTATGGCAATCGACCAGCCCCGGCGTGATCCAGCGCCCGCCGCAATCGACCGTCTCGGCCGCGCCGGGGGAGGGCAGGTCACGCTCCGGCCCCGCATAGGCGATCCGCCCGGCACGGCTCGCGACCGCGCCGCGCTCCACCACGCCCAGCCCGGCCGCACCCGGCGCCAGGGTCGCCAGCCGCGCGTTGCGCCAAACCGTGTCGAACAGCGGGCCATGCTCCCTAAGCATCGTTCTGCGGAGCGTGCTTACGCGCAGCAGGCGAGATGATGCGTCTTCAACGACTCCCAAGCAGGCATTCGTGGCGCAAGCTACGAATGCCTGCTTAGGACTGCCCCTATCCCTATCAGCCGCCGCCGGGCAAAATCCAGGGATTCGTAGAAGGGGGGTGCGCCATGGCGTCCGTGTTCCTGGCCGAGGCGCTGCTGCCGGACGGCTGGGCGCCGAACGTGCGCCTCGTCATCGAGAGCGGCCTGATCGCCGGCGTGCAGCCGGGCGCCGCCGCCGGACCGGGCGACGAGCGGCACGCGGTCGGCATCCCCGGCCTGCCCAACCTGCACAGCCACGCCTTCCAGCGCGGCATGGCCGGGCTGTCCGAGGTGCGCGGCCCGGCGTCCGACAGCTTCTGGACCTGGCGCGAGGTGATGTACCGCTTTCTCGCCGCCATGACCCCGGAGGACGTGGAGGCCGTCACCGCCCAAGCCTACGTCGAGATGCTGGAAGGCGGCTTCACCCGGGTGGGCGAGTTCCATTACCTGCACCACGCCCCCGATGGCCGCCCCTACGCCGAGCCGTCCGAGATGGCGGGGCGCGTATGCGCCGCGGCAAAAGCGAGCGGGATCGGGCTGACGCTGCTGCCGGTGTTCTACGCGCATGGCGGCTTCGGCGGCCTGCCGCCCGCGCCGGGGCAGCGCCGCTTCGTCAACGGCCTGGACAGCTTCGCCCGCCTGCTGGACGCGAGCCGCGGCGTGGTCTCCGGGCTGCCGGGCGGAGGCCTCGGGGTCGCGCCGCACAGCCTGCGCGCCGTGACGCCGGAGGAACTTGCGGCTGTCATCAGCCTCGCGCCGGCGTCCCCGGTGCACATTCACGTCGCGGAGCAAATGCGGGAAGTCGAGGACTGCCTGGCCTGGAGCGGCGCCCGCCCGGTGGAGTGGCTGCTGGACCATGCGCCGGTGGACGGGCGCTGGTGCGCGATCCACGCGACGCACATGACGACACATGCGATCTTGGGCGAGACGGCCCGCCTCGCCGCGGCCGGCGCCGTGGCCGGCCTGTGCCCAATGACGGAAGCGAACCTCGGCGACGGCATCTTCCCCGGCGTGGACTGGCTCGCGGCACGCGGCCGCTACGGCGTCGGCACCGACTCGAACGTTTCGGCCGACGCGGCGGGGGAGCTGCGGCAACTGGAATACGCGCAGCGCCTCGGGCAGCGCGGGCGCAACCTGATGGCGGGGGAGGCCGGCGCATCCACCGGGCGGGCGCTGTTCGACGTGGCGTTGGCAGGCGGCGCCCAGGCTTTGGACGCCGGGCCGCCGGGGCTGCGGGCCGGGGCCGCCGCGGATCTCGTGACGCTGCGGGCCGGCCATCCCAACCTCGTGCACCGGCATGGCGACCGGCTGCTCGACGGGTGGATCTTCGGGGCCGGGCGGGGCGCGGTGGATGGCGTCTGGGTGCGCGGGCGCCGGCTTGTCGCCGATGGGCGGCACGTCGCGCGGGATGCCGTGGCGGCGCGCTTTGCCACGGCCTTGCGGCGGCTCATCGCGGCTTGAGCACCTTGATGTTCCAGACCGGCCAGGGCTTGCGGTGCAGCGCCACCTCATGCAGCACGTCATGGTCCGGCGCGACCTCCCGCCAGATCGCGATCTTCTGCAGCCCGTCGCGCAGGTTGCACTGCGCCATGGAGATGAGCAGCACGCCGCCGGGCAGCAGGTTGCCATGCAGGCGGCGCAGGAACGCGCCCGGCCCCACGAAGTAGTTCAGCGCCTCGTTGATGACGATGATGTCGAACCGCTCGTCCAGCGCCATGGCGGCCGCGTCGCCGGCGGTGAACCGCGTTTGCGCGTCGCCAAGCTCCGCCTCCGCCTGGGCGATGGCGGTTTGCGAGATGTCCACGCCCAGATACCGCTCGTAGCCGCCCCGGCGCATCGCGCGGCACAGCGTCCCGGTGCCGCAGCCGATCTCCAGGACAGCGCCGCCGGGCTTGAGCCGTTCCCGCCATTCCGCGACGATGGCGTGCCGGGCGGCCTCCGTCATGCCGGTCAGGAAGTCCCAGTAGCCGGACCCGTACTGGTCCTCCCACACGGCCGCATCGACCCGGTCGTGCGGGCGCTTCTTCAGCAGGCGGTCGAGGGCGTGCCCGACCGGCGGGTACTCTCGCGCGCCGTGCAGCAGGACCGCCTTCAGCTTCTCGATGTCCACCACGCGGCTATTTCCCCCAATGCGCGTCGAAGAAGGCGGCGATCTCCTCGAACGCCTCCTTGGTTTCCGGCGTGCGGTCGTCGCGGATGTAGTGCGCGTGCGACTGGCCCTCGAACACCTGCAGCGCCGCCTCGACGCCGGCGGTGCGCAGCTTGCGATGCACCCGCACGGTGTTGCTCAGCAGCAGGTCGCGCGTGCCCGTGGTCAGGATGGTGGGCGGGAAGCCGTGCATGTCGCCATAGACGGGGGACAGCATAGGGTCGCCGAGGTCGTGGCCTTGCGCGTAGAACCGGGCGGCGGCGTCGCAGAACCCGTCGGGCGAGACCAGCACGTTGTCCACCAGCGCGTTGGTCTGGAAGGTGTCGCCCACCCCCGTCACGTCCGACATCGGCGTGCCCGGCGCGATGGCCGCCGGCAGCGGCAGCCCTTCATGCTTGGCCCGGAGCACCATCTCCAGCGTCAGCGCGCCCCCGGCGGACGCGCCGAAGATCGCCATGTTCTTCGGGTCCGCCTGCTTCAGCGCCGCCTTCCACACCGTCATCGCGTCGTCGAGCGCCGCCGGGAAGTAGGCGTCGGGCGGCATGCGGTAGTCCACCGCGACCACCTTGAACCGCCCGAACCCGGCCATGAGCACCGCCTCCGGCAACGCGGCCTCCCCGGGGTTGAGCACGTAGCAGCCGCCGTGCACGTGGATCAGCAGGCGGCTGAGGTGCTCCGGCGGCATCGCCTCCGGGGTCAGGACGAACACCTTGACGCCGTCCATGGTCGTGGACTCCATCTTGACGTGCAGGCGCTCCAGCATCCCCGGCACGTTCTGCGCCACGGTGGCGGCGCCGGCCTGGGTGAGCGCCCGCCAGCCTTCCGGCGTGGAAGGCGGGCGGTCCCAGTCCTTCCGGAGCGGCATGGCGATCAGCGCCTGCGCCTCCGGGCTGACGTCGCCCGGCACCGGCAGGCTGCGGGCCGGCACGTCGCGGGGCGGCAGCGCCGTTTGCGCCATGGCGCCCGGTGTCGTGGCCCCGGCTGCTGCGATCATGAGCAGCGCCGCGGCGGCGTTTCGGATGGAGGGTGTCGGCATGGGCGCTCCCTTCGGCGATTCAGCGCGCCGGGTCAACTGGCGGCAGGTCCACCCGCACGGTGTCCAGCAGGCCCGGCACGGCGGGGAAGCGGGCCAGCACCAGCGGGTCGTGCCCGGGGATCACGTGGTCCGGCCCGTCCGCCAACTCTTCGCAGATGCGCCAGCCCTCCGCCATGGCGAGCACGTCGGCCACCAAGGGGAACGGGTTGCGGGTGCGGATGTTGGCCCAGTAATGCGCGGCGTCCGACGCCAGCACGACCCATCCGCGCGCCGTCCGCACCCGCACGACCTGCAAGCCGCCGGAGTGCCCGCCCACCAAGTGCAGCGTGACGCCCGGCGCCAGCGCGGCCGTGCCGTCATGGAAGCGCACGCGGTCGGCGAAGACGTGGCGCACCGCGTTCAGCACGTCGTCGAGATCGACCGGCAGGCGCAGCGCCCGGTGGCCCATGGGCCGCCCGGTCGAGTAGGCCATCTCCTTGTCCTGCAAATGGAACGTGGCGGCGGGGAAGGCGTCGAGGCAGCCGGCGTGGTCGTAGTGCAGATGCGTCAGCACCACGTCGGCGACCGTGGCGGCGTCGATGCCCGCGGCGGCCAGGGCGGCGGCCGGGCTGCGCATCAGGGTGCGCCCGCGCCGGGCCGCGGCGGCGGGGCCGAAGCCCGTGTCCACCACGATGCAGCGCCCGCCGCCCCGGATCGCCCACACGAAGTAGTCGATCGGCATGGGCGAGGCGTGGTCGTCCGGCAGCAAGAGGTTGGCGGACGCCGGGCGCTCGGCCTGCGTGGCGTAGCGCAGCGCCAGGATTTCATAGGTGGGTATCTCATAGGTGGGTGTTTCGCTCATGCCGCCCCGCGCCCCTCTGCACAGTGTCCCATGGTGCCGGACAATGCCCTAACCTCCGCCGGGCCAGGGCCGGCAGCCAGCTTACTCCGGTCGGAACCCCAGATGCGCCCGCATCCGGAGCTTGAGCGCGGCACCATCCCGCATCGGCAGGGCGCGCGGCACCTCCTCCGGCGCGATCCGCAGGACGGCGAAGCGCGGGCCGCCCTCGATCGACGAGAAACCGGGCCGGAGCGCCGCGATGCCGTCCAGATCCGACGCTTCCGACACGGCGGCGAAGCCCGCCGCCTTTGCCACGCCGCAGAGGTCGACGCCCAGCGCGGTGTGGCTTTCCTGCATCCCGGTCTCGCCGTAGCGCCCGTTGTCCAGCACGGCAATGCCGAGGTTCGCCGGGCGGCGCGCGCCGACCGTGGCCAAGCCGCCCAGGCCCATCAGCATCTCGCCATCCCCGGTGACGACCAGGACCGGGCGCGTCGGCTGCGCCAAGGCGAGGCCCAGCCCGACCAGCACGGCACCGCCCATCGCGCCCCAAAGGTAGAAATTGCCGTCGTGGTCGCCGGCCGCGAACACGTCGTAGCCGGGCGACCCCAGGCCGCACACCACCAGCGCCGCGCCGCGCCCATCCAGCAGCGCCCGCACCGCGGCCCGGCGGTCCAACCCAATCACTTCGCCACCCATAGCTTGCGCCCCAGCATGCGCTGCGACAGCAGCACCGCGACGGCCTGATCGCCGTCGAACGCCGCCGCCGCCACCGCTTCCACCGTGGCCGCCGCGTCCGCCGCCGCGTCCGCCCGCAGCACCGTCACCCCCATGGCCGCCAGCACCGCCGGCACGGCAGTGCCCATGGCGGCCTGCCACGGGTTGAACTCCGCCCATTCCCCGCGCATCGTCACCACCGCCAGCAGGGGGAAGCGGCAGCTCGCCATCAGGGACAGCATGTTGACGCAGTTGCCCACGCCGCTCGACTGCATCAGCAGCACCGCGCGCTGCCCGCCGAGCCAGGCGCCGGCCGCCATGGCGACGCCCTCCTGCTCGGTGGTCAGCACGGTGGCGGCGACGTCCGGGTCGACGCGCAGCAGCTCGATCAGCCGCGACAGCCCGGCGTCCGGCACGTAGAACGCCTGCCGGATGCCGGCCCGCTGCAGCACGGCGTGGACCTCGGCGGGCCAGGAGGGTGGGGGATCTTGCATCGGTTGCCTCGGCGGATGTCTGCCCATGCGCTTCCTGCCAGGGTTATGCCGGTGTAGCCCGGGGGCGTCGAGTCCGGCTTGGGCCGGAGTCATTGGATGTGGGCTGGGGATGCGGGCTGGGCTGCTGGCCATGACGGGGACGGTTTATGGCAAGAGCAAGCAGCCGGCGCTTATCGCTCCTCGTGCTGCTGGTCAGCGAGGTCGCGGCGATGTCCACCTGGTTCGCCACCACGGCCTCGCTGCCGGCCATCCGCGCGCAGGCCGCGTTGTCCCCGTTCCATGAGGCGCTGCTGACCAGCAGCGTGCAGGGCGGCTTCGTCGCGGGCACGCTGTGCAGCGCACTGCTCAGCCTGCCGGACCGCTTCGACCTGCGCCGCCTGTTCGCGGCGGGCGCCGCGGTGGCCGGGGCTGCCAACATCCTCATCCTGTTCTGCGACCCCGGCGCGGCGGCGATCCCGGCGCTGCGCTTCCTGACCGGCGCCTGCATGGCCGCGGTGTACCCGGTGGGCATGAAGCTTGCAGCCACTTGGGCGGCCGGGGACCTCGGCCTGCTGGTGGGGCTGCTGGTCGCGGCGCTGACGCTTGGCTCGGCGTTCCCGCATCTGGTCGCGGCGGCGGGCGGGCTGGATTGGCGCTGGCCGGTGGCCGCGGCGGCGGCGGGGGCGCTGTGTGCTGCCGGGCTGATCGGGCTGGCGGGCTTGGGTCCGAACCTGCCGGCCGCCGGGCCGCTGCGCCCGGGCAATGCCCTGGAGGCGTGGCGCAACCGCGGCGTGCGGCTCGCAAACCTGGGCTACCTCGGCCACATGTGGGAGTTGTATGCGATGTGGGCGTGGATCGGCGCGTTCCTCGCCGCGAGCTTCCGCGCCCGCTACGGCGCGGCGCCGCCGGTCGGCCCGGAACTCGCGGCGTTTGCCGTGGTCGCGGTGGGGGCGCTCGGCGCCATGGGCGGCGGCTGGGCGGCGGACCGCTACGGCCGGGCGAACGTCGCCATCGCCGCCATGGCGACAAGCGGCCTGTGCGCCGCGGGCATCGGCCTGCTGTTCGGCGGACCCGCCTGGCCGCTGCTGGCGGCGAGCCTGGTTTGGGGCGTCGCGGTGATCGCCGATTCCGCCCAGTTCTCCGCAGCCATCGCCGAACTCAGCGAGCGGTCGCTGGTCGGCACCATGCTGACCGTGCAGACCTGTTTGGGCTTCCTGCTCACCCTGGCCAGCATCCAGCTCATCCCGGTGGTCGTCGGCTGGGTAGGGTGGCGGTTCGCCTTCGCGACGCTGGCGGCGGGGCCGTTCCTCGGCATCCTCGCCATGACCCGCCTGCGCCGCGCCTGACCCTCGGCACGCCGGGCCGGGCCGCCGGGGTCGGCGGAAGGGCCGCCATGGCTACTGCCCCTGCCTCCGCCGAAGCCGCCACAGGCTGAAGAGCTGCGCGTTTTGGGAAGGGGTCATTTTCGTGAAGCCGATCCCCGCGGCCCACTCGTTGAACGCTTCCTTCTCGAACCCGGACGCCACCGGCGCGGGGGCGGCGGCGCCCTGAATCCCGGAACGGTCGAGCCAGCGCTGCGCGTAGGGCGCGCGGGTCCAGCCCGGCACGGTCGCCCGGATGTTCACGTCGCGCCATTTCTCATGGAACGGCGGCTGCTGCAGCTCCGGCAAATGGGAGAAGAACAGGTCGGTGAACGCCGCAAGGTTGTTGTACCGCGCGGTGCCCACGGGCCAGCTATAGGCGGTGAGCAGCACGGGGACCGCCCATGTCTCGACCTCCTCCCCTTCCAGGACCAGCGAGGGGTAGTCGGCATGGGTGAACTTCGCCGGCACATAGGTGTCGAGAAGGGCTTCGGAGACCGGCAACTGCAGCAGATGCAGCCCGGTGCTGGCCGGGATGGACGTGAACAGACGGTTGGGCTTGGCCGGCGTGTAGACCAATGCGGCAATCTCGCCGCGCTTCAGCTTCTCCAGGGCGACGGCCGGGATGTCGTGGGCCAGCTTGACGGGGACGTGCATCGCCTCGAACACCGCGGGCGCCGTGACGGCGGTGCCGGAGCCTGCGACATCGACGTTGACCGTCTTGCCGGCGAGGTCGGCCACGGTGAACACGTCGGGCGCGGCCAGAATGTGAATCTCCTGGTTGTAGAGCTTGGCGATGTAGTGGACCCGGCTGCGCAGGCCCGAGTAGGCCGGGTTGGCCTCGGCGGCACGCGCGGAATCGGCTGAAACGAGCGCGAGGTCGACGCCCCGGAGGTTGAGCAGGTCGGCCAGGTTCTGCAGCGAGCCTCTCCCGACCAACGGCATGACCCGCAGGGTGTCGGAACTGGCCACCGCGGCGATGTCGCTGCCGACCTGCAAGAAGGTGCCGTTGAGGCCGCCGGTCATCACCCCGAGCGTCGCCGCCCCGTCGATGGCCAACGGCGCTTCCGGCGGCGTGCGGACCGCGCTGGACGGCGGTGCCGCCGGGTCCCGGCGCAGGGGGTGCCGCATGATTGGGCGCGGCGCCACGGGCGGGCGTCGCGCGTCCGGCACGCTGTCGCCCGGCTCGGCTGCGGGAACGGGCGGCTGCTGCGCCTCCGCCATTCCTGGGCCGTGAAGGACGGCCACTAGAGCCATGATGCGGAAATATCGCATAAAGAGATCCCTAAACGAAATGTCACAACCGGACCGTGTATTTTGAGGGTCGTCAATCCAGATATAGCAATATTTTCCTGTATACTGAACTCTGGCGCATTGAAAATCGTCTTGCTCTATGGCTTCAAGCCGAAACTCTGGCAGATAGGTACGCGACCAGCTAATAACATAGTATATTTGCCTGTCTGCCTAATACCTCTGTTTTGAGCAAGAAATAGCATTGCCATGATGATCTCGAACCTGGCTGTTGAGCGTGCGCCTGCGTTCTTAGACGCAGTTTCCACAACTACCTTGAGTTGAATTGCCCTGGCTTCTGCTTGGCTGTGCCGATGCCCATCTCTGGGGTTTGCAGAGATGAGGACGACTTTGGACACCAGGATCTTGGACCTG
>JAABUQ010005381.1_pt1 | contig 20523 bp, 22 predicted proteins | sample 5560001 | NCBI WGS metagenome assembly JAABUQ01 (sample SAMN10711888, study PRJNA513371) | rock metagenome | isolation source: Antarctica rocks | place: Antarctica: Victoria Land, Finger Mt nord | collected 2015-12-18
GGTTGCGCGACCGCGAGGTGGCGCAGGTCGGGCGAACAATGGCGACCGAGGCGAGGCTGGAGCACAGGACCGTCAAGGACGGCGACCGCGTCCGCGGCGTCTACCGCCGGTCGGTCATGCTCGCGAGCGGGCGGTTCGCGATGCTTGACGACGGGGTCGGGTTTAGCCTGATCCCGTGGAAGCCGGTGCTCGAGCAGCGGCTCGGGCAGACGGTTTCCGGGGTTGTTCGGGGCGGATCCGTGTCGTGGGACTTGTCGCGCCAGCGCGGGATCGGAGTGTAGGTTGTGTACTCAGAAACGGAGAAGGCAGCTCTCGACTACGACCCGGACGAAGGCCAGCAAATCTGCGCAGCCTTATAGCAGTCGTTTCTATGCGCATTGTCACCGACCGGGAACGGCGAAGATTGGGTGGTTTGCTGTCCGACAGCTAAGAGCGAACAATGAGATTTTGGGGCCAGACGGCTTTCAGCAGCAGCGTGGCGTTGACGGACATTCAGGGCCGGCCGGCCTTGCTCATCTGGTGGAAGATGACATTCGGCGCGAGGCGGCTAGCGATGTTCAAGACGTTACTCAGCCCCGGACGGATTTCGTGCTTTCCGGCCTCGATGGCGGCGATAGCGCGTCGAACTAAGACGTCGACGGCCATGCCCTTTTGCCCTTTCATCTCGTTCGCGAACTCGCCCCGGAATAGCGGTGTTTCCGTTCCGGGCGGAGCGAGCTCGACGACCGCAACGCCGCTGCCTTGGAGTTGGGCTCTCAGACACCGCGTATACGCATGGATCGCCGCTTTTGCGGCCGAATAGACCGGCGAGATCGGGAAAGGCACGAACGCCAATCCCGACGACACATTGACAATCAGCGCGTTCGTCTGACGCCGAAGGTGCGGGAGGAACTGCTGCACCATGCGGATCGGGCCGGTCAGGTCGATGTCGATCTCACGCGTGATGTCTTCCAGCGAACGATCTTCACCAAGCTTGAGGTTGCGCATGATCCCGGCGTTGTTCACCAGCGTGTCGAGCTTTGGGAAGCGCGCGATTATTGTCTGATGCAGCGCACGAATGCCGTCGGCATCGCTCACGTCGCTCTGAATGGTGTGAAGGCCAGGAAATCGCTGTTCCGCGGCCTCCAGACCCGGCGTGTTCCGTCCGGTCACGATCACTACATTGCCGCGCCCCAGCAATTGCGCGGCCAATTCGAGACCTATGCCGCTGCTGCCCCCCGTGATCAGGGCCGTTCTGCCGGTCAGTTTCATGATGTTTGTCCTCGAGGCGGCTTTGCTAACGGCAGAATGGAGGATACACTCTCCAATAGGAAGAACGCACTTTTCAGTGCTATACTTACCTGTTGGAGACCATTCATGGTAACCGCGGCGAAGTTCACGGCCGAGCAAATCGCGACCGCAAAACGCTATGCCGCGATGACGCCACCTACGGCGATCGATCCCCGTATCGAGGCGCTCGTCACGGACCTGATCGGCAGAGTGGCCGACAAATGGACCATGCTGATCCTTGAGGTGCTGGCGGAGAAGGGAACGCTGCGCTTCAGCCGCCTCGCCGAGGCCGTTGGCGGCGTCAGCCAGAAGATGCTGACCCAGACGCTTCGGGCGATGGAACGCGATGGGCTTGTCGATCGAACGGTTTATCCCGTGGTACCCCCAAAGGTCGAATATCGGCTTACCAAACTGGGTTTCACCCTTGGCACCGCCTTTTGCGGCGTGTGGGTTTGGGCCAGCGAAAATCACGCGCGCGTCGAACAGGCGAGATCGGCTTTCGACGATCGGGATTGATGCCGGTTCTTTGGCCCCTCAAGCTCCGCTTCCGATGATTGCTCGATCCCTCCTGTACGTCGTGTTGGGTCAATTCCGGCCGACCCTCCGAACATTCGCCGTCGTGGCATGTTCGCCAAACCGACGGTCGGCAAAGGTCCATGAGCGGGATCTCGACCTGCTCTCTCAACAGGCGGCTTACACTTCGCAGTACGTCAAAAATAAATTACCCCTCACGTCGTGGCAACCGGCTAGGCTCCAACACGCTTGAACTGTAGTGTCTACGCCGTAGCAGGATTTCGGATTTCCTGCATCCGAACATAGACTTGCAGCGTCTTTGACGCCCTCCGTTCGGACCATCAACCCTCACGCCAAGCGTGCCGTATGGAGCACGCGATCTCTAATGGTGTGAGGCGGTCGGATGTCCCCGACCAAGGTTCTTCTCGGTCAGATCGTCGTCGTGTTCGGCATCGTGGTGCTGAGCCTGTCGCTCGCCACGCAATGGACCGCGGCATCGCTCGGCTACCAGGCCGGGCTCGGCCATCCCTGGACCGTGGTGCACGGCGTGCCGCTGTACCAACCCTGGCAGTTCTTCGTCTGGTGGTTCGAGTTCGACGCCTACGCCCCGGCCATCTTCCAGCGCGGCGCCTATGTCGCTGCATCGGGCGGGGTCGCCGGCGCGCTCGCCGCCATCGTCGGCTCGGTCTGGCGTGCGCGGCAGGCCAAGCTTGTGACAACTTACGGCTCGGCGCGCTGGGCGACGCCGCGTGACCTGAAGCGCTCGGGCCTGTTGAACGCGGCGGGCGTCTTCCTCGGTCGCTCGGATGAGCACTATCTCCGCCACGACGGTCCCGAGCACGTCATGGCTTTTGCGCCGACCCGTTCGGGCAAAGGTGTCGGCCTGGTCATTCCGACGCTGCTCTCCTGGACCGGCTCGGCCGTCATCCACGACATCAAGGGCGAGAACTTCGCCGTCACCGCCGGCTGGCGGCAGCGGTTCTCGCATTGCCTCTACCTCAACCCCACCGACCCACGCTCGGCCGCCTACAACCCGCTGCTGGAGGTTCGTCGCGGCGCGCAAGAAGTCCGCGACGTCCAGAATATCGCCGACGTGCTGGTCGACCCCGAAGGTGCGCTGGAGAAGCGCAACCACTGGGAAAAGACCAGTCACTCGCTGCTCGTCGGGACCATCCTTCACGTCCTTTACGCCGGCGAGGACAAGACTCTGTGCGGTGTCGCCAACTTCCTGTCCGACCCGGCGCACCCGTTCGATCACACGCTGCGCCTTATGATGACGACGCCGCATCTTGGGCCGCGCGGCGTCCATCCGGTGGTGGCGTCGTCAGCGCGCGAAGTGCTGAACAAGTCGGAGAACGAGCGCTCGGGGGTGCTCTCGACCGCCATGTCGTTTCTCGGGCTCTACCGCGATCCGACGGTCGCGGCGGTGACCTCGCGCTGCGACTGGCGCATCGCCGACTTGGTCGCGGGCGAGCACCCGATCTCGCTCTACCTCGTGGTGCCGCCGTCCGACATCAGCCGCACCAAGCCGCTGATACGGCTGATCCTGAATCAGATCGGCCGTCGCCTGACCGAAAGCCTGGAGGACCAGGACGGCGCGGCGCGCAAGCACCGCGTCCTCTTCATGCTCGACGAGTTCCCGGCGCTAGGCCGCCTCGATTTCTTCGAGAGTGCGCTGGCCTTCATGGCCGGTTACGGGCTGCGCTCGTTCTTGATCGCGCAGTCGCTGAATCAGATCGAAAAGGCCTACGGCCCCAACAACTCGATCCTCGACAACTGCCACGTCCGCATCGCCTTCGCGTCCAACGACGAGCGGACCGCCAAGCGTATATCCGACGCACTCGGCACCGCGACCGAGCTGCGCGCCCAGCGCAACTATGCCGGCCACCGCCTCTCGCCGTGGCTCGGCCACCTCATGGTCTCGCGCCAGGAAACCGCGCGCCAGCTCCTCACCCCAGGCGAGGTGATGCAGCTCCCGCCCGACGACGAGGTCATCATGGTCTCCGGCCATCCGCCGGTCCGGGCCAAGAAGCTGCGCTTCTACTCCGACGCCAACTTCAAGCCGCGCGTGCTTCCCGCGCCTCCGCTCTTGAGCGACGGTTACGCCGACAAGCCTGCCGCCCGTGGTGACGATTGGTCGGGCCAATTCGACGAGGTCGCGGCCGAGGCGGCGAAGCGCGCCGCGGCGATCGTGGTGGAGGAGGACGAAGGCGGGCTCTGCCGCCAGCCCGAGCTGGACATGACCGTCCCGCAGGCCGCGCCGGTCGAGGACGAGCCGCAGCGCGACGTGGCCTCGCTGCTCGACGACGACGACGCGGACGCCAACACCGAGCGCGCCCGCGCCATTCGTGCCGTTCGTGCCGGCGAGCGTCAGCTCAATCGCGCGGCCCGCAACGCCTCGCTCGATCCCGACGATGGGATCGCGCTGTGAGCCGCGCCCGCCTCAACATCTTTCTGGAGCCCGACCACGGTCGGCGCCTGGCGGAGCTCGCCGGGATGAAGGGTGTCTCCAAGTCGGCGATCGTGGCGGCGGCGCTGTCATCGTACCTGTCGCCGGACGGCGGCGACCGGCGCGAGGCAGCCATCGCCAAGCGGCTCGACAAGCTCACCCGGCAGTTCGATCGGCTCGAGCGCGACCAGACGATCCTGATCGAGACTGTCGCGCTGTTCGTCCGCTACACGCTGACCGTCAACGCCCCAATCCCGGCGGCACACCAGGACGCGGCCCGTGCGCAAGGGCGCGAGCGCTTCCAGCAGTTCGTCGATCAGCTTGCCCGCCACCTCCAGAAAGGGCGCAGCCTCGTCAAGGAGGTGCATGAGGAGATCTTCCCCGACCAGAGCCGGTTCTTCGGACTGGAAGGCGAGGAGGAAGCCGGCGGCGAGGAAACCTCCCTCAACAGCCAGAACCCACGCGGCAATGGACCGGCGTCATGATCGCCGCCCAGCCCATTCCCATCGTCGCCTCCGTCGCGTCGCGCCAGATCCGGATGCTGCGCAGCGCCATGGGCGCGGCGATCGCGGCGGCGCTCGAAGACCCCGACGTCGTCGAGGTGCTGCTCAACCCCGACGGTACGCTCTGGGTGGATCGGCTAAGCACCGGCCGGGCGCCGACCGGCCTGACGCTGTCCAAAGAAGACGGCGACCGCATCATCCGCCTCGTCGCCGCGCACGTTCGGGTCGAGGTCAACAAGGACTATCCGATCGTTTCGGCCGAGCTGCCCGAGACGGGCGAGCGGTTCGAGGGTCTGATCCCGCCCGTCGTGCCGGCGCCGACCTTCGCGATCCGCAAACGGGCGAGCCTTGTCTACACGCTCGATCGCTACGTCGCCGACCGCATCCTCACGCCGGCACAGGCCGCGTATCTGGCGCAGGCCGTCCGCGACCGGCTCAACATCGTCATCGCCGGCGGCACCTCGACGGGCAAGACCACGCTCGCCAACGCGCTGCTGGACGAGGTGGCCCGCACCGGCGACCGCGTGCTGATCCTGGAGGACACGCGCGAGCTCCAGTGCCTCGCCGACGACCAGGTGGCGCTCCGCACCAAGCCCGGCGTCGCCTCAATGGCCGAGCTGGTGCGCTCGACCCTACGCCTCCGGCCCGACCGCATCGTCGTCGGCGAGGTCCGCGGCCCCGAGGCGCTCGACCTCTTGAAGGCGTGGTGCACCGGCCACCCCGGCGGCATCGCCACCGTCCACGCCGGCTCGGCGGCGGGCGCGCTCAATCGTCTCGAACAGCTGATCCAGGAGGCGGTCGTGACCGTGCCCCGGCAACTCATCGCCGAGGCGGTGGACGTGGTCGCCTTCATCGCCGGCCGCGGCACCAACCGGCGCGTGCGCGAAATCGCCCGCGTCACCGGCCTCGGCCCGGACGGCTACCGCCTCGAACTCCTCACCGCAACCGACCCTCACCAGACCGGAGATGCCCAATGACGCTTTCACGCCTCTACGCAAATACACGCACCCGCATTGCCGGGACTTCAGCCTTCCTCATGTGCGGCCTGCTCTCGGCGCCGGCTTATGCCGCCGGTTCGCAGATGCCGTGGGAAGCGCCGCTCCAGAAGGTGCTCGACTCGGTCGAGGGCCCCGTCGCCAAGATCATCGCGGTGATCATCATCATCACCACGGGCCTGACGCTGGCGTTCGGCGACAGCTCGGGCGGCTTCCGCAAGCTGATCCAGATCATCTTCGGCCTGTCGATCGCGTTCGCCGCCTCGTCCTTCTTCCTGTCGTTCTTCTCGTTCGGCGGCGGGGCGCTGATCTCGTGAACCGCGCCGCACTCCCCGACGGCTACGAGGTGCCTCTGCACCGCTCGCTGACCGAGCCGATGATGATGGGCGGCGCACCGCGCACCGTGGCCATCTCGGTCGGCACGCTGGCCGCGGCGGTCGGCATCGGCCTGCAGCTCTGGTTCGCGGGGCTCGGCATCTGGATCGTCGGGCATGCGCTGGCCGTGTGGGCGGCGCGGGTCGAGCCGCAGTTCCCGCAGGTGTTCGCCCGTCACATCAAGCACCCCGGTTTCCTGGACGCGTGAGGGATCGATGCTGAACCTCGCGGAATATCGCCGCCGCTCCGCCAGCCTCGCAGACTGGCTCCCCTGGGCCGGGCTGGTGGCACCGGGCGTCGTCCTCAACAAGGACGGCTCGTTCCAGCGCACTGCCCGGTTCCGCGGTCCCGACCTCGAGTCTTCGACCGAAAGCGAACTGGTCGCCGTGACGGCGCGGCTCAACAATGCGCTGCGCCGGCTCGGCACCGGCTGGGCGCTGTTCGTCGAGGCTGACCGCCGCGCCGCCGCGCCGTATCCGGCGGCGACCTTTCCCGACGCCGTGTCGTGGCTGGTCGACCAGGAGCGCCGCGCCGCGTTCGACGAGGTCGGCGAACTGTTCGAGAGCGCCTACTATCTTACCCTCGTCTTCCTGCCCGCGCCCGAAGGCCGCGCGCGCGCCGGAGCGCTCATGCTGGACGCGCCCGAACGGCCTTCGGTGGACTGGCGCGAGCAGCTGTCCGGTTTCGTTGAAGCCAGCGACCGCGTCAGCGCATTGCTCGACGGCTTCCTGCCCGAGCTCGCCTGGCTCGATGACGCCGAGACACTCACCTATCTGCACGGCACCGTCTCGACTCGACGCCACGCGGTCGCCGTGCCCGAGACCCCCGCCTACCTCGACACGCTGCTCGCCGACGAGCCTCTGACCGGCGGGCTGGAGCCGATGCTCGGAGCCTCGCATCTGCGGGTGCTGACCATCCGCGGCTTTCCCGCCTCCACTTGGCCGGGGTTGCTCGACGACCTCAACCGGCTCGGCTTCCCCTACCGCTGGACCACGCGCTTCCTCTTCCTCGACAAGGCCGATGGCGAGAAAGAGCTGTCGCGCCTGCGCCGCCAATGGTTTGCCAAGCGCAAGGGCATCGTCACGCTGCTGCGCGAGACGGTCTTCCAGCAGGAAAGCCCGCTCGTCGACAGCGACGCTGCCAACAAGGCGGTCGACGCCGACGAGGCGCTGCAGACGCTCGGCTCCGACCAGGTCGCGTTCGGCTATCTGACGGCCACCGTCGTCGTCTGGGACGAGGACGAGCGGTTTGCTTCCGAGCGGCTGAAAGCCGTCGAGCGGGTGATACAGGGGCGCGGGTTCACCACCAGCCCCGAGACGCTCAACGCCGTCGAGGCCTGGCTCTCGTCGATCCCCGGCCACGTCTACGCCAATGTCCGCCAACCGATCGTCTCGACGCTCAACCTCGCCCATCTTATGCCGCTGTCGGCGGTTTGGGCTGGCCCCGAGCGCAACGAGCATCTCGACGGGCCGCCGCTGCTCATCACCCGCACCGAAGGCGCGACACCATTCCGGCTCACCACCCACGTCGGTGACGTCGGGCATATGCTTGTGGTCGGACCGACAGGCGCGGGCAAGTCGGTGCTGCTGGCCACCCTGATTCTGCAGTTCCGCAAATATGCGGGAAGCCGGATCTACGTCTTCGACAAGGGACGCTCGGTCCGCGCCGCCATGCTGGGCTTGGGCGGTCAGTTCCACGACCTCGGCCTCGAAGGCGGGCTGACCTTCCAGCCGCTCCGCACCGTCGACGATCCGGCGGCGCGCGCCTGGGCGGCGGAGTGGGTGCAGGCGCTGCTCGGTCACGAGCGGATCGAGGTCACCCCGGAGGTTAAGGACGCCGTCTGGTCGGCGCTCGGCTCGCTCGGCTCGGCGCCGGTCGAGGAACGCACCCTAAGCGGCCTCGCCACGCTGCTCCAGTCCAACAAGCTGCGCCAGGCGCTCCAGCCCTACACCCTCGACGGCCCGTTCGGTCGGCTGCTCGACGCCGACCACGAGGATCTCACGCTCGGCGACATCCAGGCGTTCGAGATGGAGGATCTGCTCCATGCCAAGAGCGTGGTGCTGCCGGTGCTCACCTACCTATTCCATCGACTGGAGGCGCAGTTCGACGGGCGGCCGACGCTGCTGGTTCTCGACGAGGCCTGGGTGTTCCTCGACGATCCGGTGTTCGCCAGCCGCATCCGCGAATGGCTGAAGACGCTGCGCAAGAAGAACGTCGGCGTGGTGTTCGCCACCCAGTCGCTGGCCGACATTCAACGCAGCTCGATCGCGCCCGCCATCGTCGAGAGCTGCCCGACGCGCATCTTCCTGCCAAGCCCGCAGGCGGTGGAGCCGCAGCTGCGGCCGATCTACGAGGGGTTCGGGCTCAACGCCCGTCAGATCGAGATGATCGCCCGCGCCACCCCCAAGCGCGACTATTACGTCCAGTCGCGGCTGGGGAACCGCCTGTTCGACCTTGGTCTCGGCCCGGTCGCGCTTGCGTTCGTCGCGGCATCGAGCCCGCGCGATCACGCCGCCATCGACCGTGTCCTCGCCGAGCACGGTCCCGAGCGGTTCGCCACCGCGTGGCTGACCGCGCTCGGTCTCGATTGGGCGGCCGAACTCGCCCAGCCATCCATTTCCCTGTCGGAGTCCCTGCCATGAAGAAGAACATGCTTGCGGCCTCCGCCGCGCTCGTCCTCGCGTCCGCGCTGGCCGTCGCGCTCCCAACCGCCCCGGCCCGCGCGCAGTGGGTCGTCTACGACCCATCCAACTTCAGCCAAAACGTGCTCACTGCGGCGCGAACGCTCCAGCAGATCAACAATCAGATTCAGAGCCTGCAGAACGAAGCGACGATGATCCTGAACCAGGCTCAGTCGCTCGCGAACCAAGGGCGTAACCTGACGAGCCTGGCGACTTCGCCTCTGTCGATGCTCCAGCAGGACATCCAGCGCACCCAGCAGCTCATCAGCCAGGCGCAGGGTTTGACGACCCAGGTCAGTCAGCTCGACCAGCAGTTCCGCCAGCAATACCCGTCGAGCTACGGCGCCGGCACGTCGGCCGACCAGATGGTCATCGACGCCCGCACCCGATGGAACAATTCGCTCGCGGCGCTGCAAACGACACTCACCATGCAGGGCCAAGTCAACGCCTCCATCACCGCCGACCAGCAGACGCTCAGCACCGTCGTCGGCTCCAGCCAGGGCGCGGTCGGCATCCTGCAAGCGACGCAGGCGACCAACCAGCTGCTGGCGCTGATGGCCAAGCAGACCATGCAGTCGCAGCAGCTCCGCATCGCGCAGGATCGGGCGGCCGCGCTAGAACAGTCACGCATGCTGGAGGCCGACGAGCAGGGCCGCGCCACGCGCCAGCGCTTCCAGGGCACGGGCGTTGCCTACACCCCGGCTCCCGTTCAGGCGTTCCGGCCATGAGCGGGTTTGTCACCCCCTCGCGGCTGCTCCGACACGGGTCGCAGCTCATCGCCGGTCTCGCGATCGGCTTCGCTCTTGGTGGCGCCATCCACGAAGCACACGCCGAGGATGCCGCCAGCCTTCTCGCCAATCCGCACCGCCTCGACGAGGTGCAGCGCGGCTGCAAGGTCAATGCGCCCTGGGCGACCGAGGCGCTCTGCCGGGAGGCGGCGCAGGCTATCCGCCTGCGCTTCCGCGGCCAAGGCGTGCCGTACACGCCGCGCAAGGTCGAGCCGTTCCCGAGCCGCCCGAGTTCGAAGCACGCGCCGGGCGCGACACCGAACGGCAAGCCGGCAGCGTCCCACGCGCGACCGAACGCCAACGCGCCCCGCGTTTCGTGAACGGCCGGCAATGAACGACCTCTCGGTCATCGACCGCTTCCTCGACACCTTCTCGCGCTACATCGACAGCGGGTTCGGGCTGCTCCAACCCGAGATCGCCTACCTGTCGACGACGCTGGTGGCGATCGACATTACGCTTGCCGGCCTGTTCTGGGCGATGAGCGGCGAAGACGTCATGCCGCGTCTGATCAAGAAAATCCTCTACATCGGCGTATTCGCTTACATCATCGGAAACTTCAACTTCCTCGCCGGTGTCATCTTCAAATCGTTCGCCGGCCTGGGGCTCAAGGCGTCGGGCGGGTCGATCAGCACCGATCAGCTCCTCCAGCCCGGTCGGCTCGCCCAGGTCGGCGTCCAGGCCGCGCAGCCGATGCTGACAGAGATCGGCAAGCTCGCCGGCTTCCCGAGCGTGTTCGCCAACATCGACACGATCGTGGTCCTGTTCATCGCCTGGATCATCGTCATCGTCAGCTTCTTCGTGCTCGCGGTGCAGCTCTTCGTCAGCGTGCTCGAGTTCAAGCTGACCACGCTCGCGGGCTTCGTGCTCGTGCCCTTCGCGCTCTGGGGCAAGACCTCCTTCCTCGCCGAGAAGGTGCTCGGCAACGTCGTCGCCTCCGGCATCAAGGTGCTGGTGCTCGCCGTCATCGTCGGCATCGGCACGGGCCTGTTCAGCCAGTTCCAATCGGCCGCCGGAACCGACCCCAACATCAGCGAGGCGCTCGCCGTCGTGCTCGGCGCGATCTCGCTGCTCGGCCTCGGCATCTTCGGCCCGGGCATCGCCAACGGTCTCGTCTCGGGCGCGCCGCAACTCGGTGCCGGTTCCGCGGTCGGCGCGACCGCCGCTGGCGCGGGGCTGCTGATCGCCGGCGGCGCCGGCGCGCTCGCGGCCGGACGCCTGGCAGGCGGCGCGGCGATGGGCGGCACGCGTGCCGCCGCCAGCCTCACGGGCAGCGCCCGGTCCGCCTATTCCGAGAGTGCTGCGGCATCCAGTGCTTCCGGGCTCGGGCGCGCGGGCGCCGGCATGGCGGGCATGGCCCGGGCCGGCGCAAGCGCCGCCGGCGACAGCGTCCGATCGGCCGCGCGCCGCGCCTGGAGCAGCGGTTCGGCCGGGACAGGAAACAGCGCGGGAGCATCCAATGACGGCGATCAGGCGGGCGGCGGCCAAGCCGCCCCGCGCTGGGCGAAGAACCTGCATCGGGGCGAGCAGGCGCGACGCGGCGTCGAGGCGACGGCCCACGCGCTGCGCTCCGGCGACAGCGGCGGTTCGGGGCCGTCACCCTCCCTCCGCTCTGACGAGGAGATCTGACCCATGCGCTTCAAACGACCCGGCGTCCGCTATTCCGAGACCCCCGAGCTGGAGACGCCCTACCAGCGCGCCGGCCAGGTTTGGGACGAGCGTCTCGGCGCCTCGCGCTCACAGGCGCGCAACTGGCGGCTGATGGCGTTCGGCTCGCTCGGCCTGTCGGTCCTGATGGGCTCAGGCCTGCTCTGGCAGGCCGGCCATTCCTCGATCACGCCCTATGTGGTCGAGGTCGACAAGCAGGGCGATGTCCGCGCCGTCGGCGCGGCCGCCGAAGCCTACAAGCCAAGCGACGCCCAGATCGCCAATCACCTCGCACGGTTCGTCAACGACGTCCGCGCGCTGCCGCTCGATCCGATCGTCGTGCGCCAGAACTGGCTCGAAGCCTACGACTACGCGACCGACCGCGGGGCGGCGGTGCTGAACGATTACGCCCGCACCAACGACCCCTTCGGCAAGGTCGGGAAGCAGTCGATCGCGGTCGAGATCGTCAGCGTTGTTCGCGCTTCGCCGGGATCGTTCCAGCTGCGCTGGGTCGAGCGCCGCTACGAGAACGGCGCGCTCGCCGCGACCGACCGCTGGACCGCCATCCTGTCGATCGTGCTGCAGCCACCCGGCAATGAGGCGCAGCTGCGCAAGAACCCGCTCGGCATCTACGTCAACGGCCTGAACTGGAGCCGGGAGCTCGGCGGGTCATGAGGAAATCACGCATGACATTGATCCAGACCGCCAAATTCTCTGTCCAGACAATGCGTGTCTTGAGCCTGACCGCGTCGGTCTTAGTGCTCGCCGCTTGCGCGCATGGCCCGCCGCCGCCGGAGATCAGCCTCGACGCGCCTCCGGCCGCGCCGGTCGCGCTGGTCGATCCGCCGAAGCCCGTCGAGATCGTCCAGGTCCCTACGCCGCTGCCGCTGCCCGGCCAACTCAAGCCGCCCCCGGGCCGGAGCGTCAGCGCACCCGAGCCCTCCGACCCGCGGGCGCGCGTCTCATCCGCCAACCGCGCCGCGCGCGTTCAGCCTTCGCGCTACGGCTACGTCAACGCGACCCAGGTCTGGCCCTATGCGGCGGGCGCGCTCTATCAAGTCTATGCTGCGCCCGGGAAGGTGACCGACGTCGCCCTCCAGGAGGGCGAACAACTCGTCTCGGTCTCAGCCGGCGACACGGTGCGCTGGGTAATCGGCGATACCTCGTCGGGCACGGGCGCGACCGCCCGCGTCCACATCCTGGTCAAGCCGACCCGACCGGATCTCCGCACCAATATCGTGGTCAACACCGACCGCCGGACCTACCTCCTCGAGCTGACCGCGACCGAGTTGACCTGGATGGCCTCGGTCTCCTGGGACTATCCGCAAGACCGGCTACTCGCGCTCCAGAACCAGAACCGCCGCGCCGAGGCGACCGCGCCCGTCGCGGACGGCATCCCGCTCGAGCGGCTGCACTTCCGCTACGCCATCACCGGCGACACGCCGCCGTGGCGGCCCGTGCGCGCCTTCGATGACGGTGAGAAGGTCTACATCGAGTTCCCGGCCGGCATCGCCCAGGGCGAGCTGCCGCCGCTGTTCGTGATCGGGCCGACCGGCGAAAGCCAGCTCGTCAACTATCGCTCGCGTGCGCCCTACTACGTGGTCGATCGGTTGTTCGGGGCGGCCGAACTGCGGCTCGGCGGTGAGCACCAGCAGGTGGTGCGGATCGAGCGCACCGACGGCCGCCGACGCGGGATCTTCGGCTCATGAGCCCGTCGCCAAACGGTCCGACATCCGGGGCGCCGCCGATCCCGCCGAACGCTCCGCCGCAGCCCAAGCTAGCGCCAGAGGCGCTCGCGCTCCGCGCCAGGCCGCGCCCTGTGACGCGCCTGTCGCGCCGCGCGCTGATCCTGCTCGGCTCGGTCTCGGCGCTGACCGTCGGCGGTCTCGCCATCTGGGCGCTGGGCGTCCAGCATGGCGGCGGGACGCCGCCCCAGGAACTCTACTCGACCGATCGCAAACCGATCGCCGAGGGCCTGCGTACCCTGCCCGGTGACTATGGCAGCCTCCACAAGTCGGCTCTGCCCGCCGGCGTGCCGCCGCTTGGGCCGCCACTGCCCGGCGACCTCGGCCGGCCGTTCCTTCGCGCCCAGCAGGAGCAAGGCACGACCACAACAGCGCAGACTGCACCTGCGGGGCCTACGCCGGCGGAGCAGGCCGCAGCAGCCGAGCGCGAGCGGCTGCGCCAGGAAGCGGAAGCGGCCCGTCGCGGGGCGTTGTTTGTGCAGGTGCGGCAGAAAAGCGTCGACCAGCCTACCGTCGAGCCGGCGCTCGCCGGAGCGACCACCCCGCCCAATCCGTTTGCGCCATTGCCCGGCTCCACCGAGAGCGCGCGGCAGGAAGAAGCCGCAAGTCAGAACGGGCAGGACCGCAAGTCAACCTTTCTGAACGCCGCCACCGACGCCAAGATCTACGCCTCGGGGCGGTTGCAGACGCCCGCGTCGCCGTTCCAGGTCATGGCGGGCACGATCATCCCCGCCGCCATGGTGACGGGTCTCAACTCCGACCTGCCGGGCCAGGCGATCTCGACGGTCACCGAACCGGTCTACGACACGGTGACCGGCAAGACGTTGCTGATCCCGCAAGGCTCGCGTTTGCTCGGAACCTACGATGCGCAGGTCACCTACGGGCAGAGCCGAGTGCTGCTGGTGTGGACCCGGCTCATCATGCCCGACGGCTCCTCAATCGTGCTCGACCGGCTGCCCGGCGCCGACACGCAGGGCTTTGCCGGGCTCGAGGACGAAACCAACAATCACTGGGGCAAGCTCCTCGCCGGCGCGGCGCTCTCGACGCTGCTGGGCGTCGGAGCCGAGCTCGGCTCGCAGAACAGCGGCCTTGGTGGCACCGGTCAGCAGACGGTCGTGGTGGCCACCTCGCGCAGTGCGGAGGAGAGCGTCAACCAAATCGGGCAGCAGGTCACTCGCCGCAACCTGAACGCCCAGCCGACCCTGACCGTACGACCAGGATTTCCGGTGCGGGTCATCGTCAACAAGGACCTCGTGCTGCGACCCTATGTCGATGCGGGCGTGATCCGAGCCGCGGGAGTGACGCGATGACTGAGAAGCTCAGGCTGGGACCGCTGCCGCGGTCGGAGGTGGTGCGCTTGACGGTGGTTTTGCCGACGTCGGTGAAGGCCGACCTTGACCGCTACGCGGAGTTGTATGGCGCTGGCTACGGTGAGCCCGTCGACACTGCCGCGCTCGTGCCGCACATGCTGGCAACGTTCATGGAGCGCGACCGCGCGTTCCGCCGTCGCGTTCAAATCACGGCCTCAGTCAAGAGCGGCCCATCCTCGGCCACGTCTGATGCAACATCGAGTACCAGTGACACCGACGCTGACAGCTCGCCCTCGCGGTAGAGCAGCCAAGTCGTGAGTTCGGCGTCGGGTTCGGCGATCGGAATGATAGCAACAGCATTCGATGTATGGATCATCGTCGTTGGGCAAAGAGCGATGGCGCGACCGGTTGCGGCGAAACTGACTGCGGTATTCCAGTGCCGCACGTTAACCCGGTGAGCTGGCCGTACGTCGTGCCGCGAGAGGAAGCTCTCAACCTGAGCAAGATATCCGGGGCATTCGTCGGCAGTCGGTAACGCCAGAGTCTGGTCCCGCAACTCCGCGAGGTTGACCTGATCGCGTTCGGCAAAGGCGTGCCCGATCGGCACGACGATCATCAACGGCTCGCTCCAGCCCCGCACTCGGGCGAGCTCGGACTCGGGTTTGCCGTTCAGGGTGATTGCCACATCGGCCGCACGATCGCGCACGTGCCGGGCTGCCTCGGTGTGCATCAGCTCACGCACTTCCAGTTCTACCTTCGGGGTGTGATGCTCCAGCTCGAAAAGTAGACGGGTGAACGGCTCGCTGGCCAGGTCCTCTCCAAGCGCGAGGCGAACTACCATCGGCTCGTCCACTTCGTTCCGGCGAACCGCGGCCGTTGCCGCGTCAATATCGCGGAGGATGCGCCTAGCTTCCTGATAAAATCGCATGCCCGCACGCGTGAGCCAAGTCCGCCTGGTTGTCCGCTGGAACAGCTTGACCCCGAGTTCGCCTTCCAGGTTCCGGATCGAGTGGCTAAGCAGTGACTGTTCCATGCCGAGCCGCTCCGCAGCCCGCGCGAAGTGCAATTCCTCAGCTACAGCGACAAAATGGCGGAGATGTCGAAGTTCCACTGCGCCAACAATTCCTCAAGGTTAAGTCCCCTCCAAGGTTCTCCATCAGGAACCATCGCATTTTCATGCTCATACCGGCTCCGTTCTCACATTGCCTGTTTGTTACTACCCAAGCTTGACGAGATCCTGGAAAACGAGCGCGTTCCGCGCTTGGATCAGTCGACCACCTTCGGCAATCTTTCCGACCTCGATCGGCGCGAACCCTAACTCTTCCGCCAGCTTGGCAACGGTCGAACTCGCGTCCGCGTGATCGCTGGAGACGAAAACGACGCGCCGCGCGCCGTCGGGAACCGGGCCGACCAGCACCTTCATCGGCAATTGGTTGAACGCCTTGACCAGCTTCGCGCCAGGTACACGCTCGGCATTCACTTCAGACGACAGGCGTCCCTGGAGCTCGCGATCCTGAACCTCTTGAGGCAGAAACGCGGCGTTGGTCACGTCGATGACGATTTTACCGCTCCAGTCGCCCAGAGCCTTCCCAACCTCCTTGAAGCTGATGAATGGCACTGCGACGAACACGATGTCGGCGCTCACCGCCTCCTCAATGGACATTGCAACGGCATATTTGCCAAGTTCCGCCGCAGTCTCCCCGGCGCCCTCACGTCCGCGGCTATTGGCAATGCCGACTTCCACCCCGGCCTTCTCGAAGATGCCGGCCAGCGTCCGACCTACGCTCCCGGTGCCGATGATGCTGTATCTCACGTATGTCCTCCATCGTGTGGATGGCGAGGCCAATGGCGGCACCATCACAGGCTCTGCAGGCCAAAAGCCAGGCGTTACGGAAATTACGCCGTCTCGAAGGCCGCGAGCGGTTCATAACTTGTGGCCCTCTGCCGGGCGACCGGCTTAGCAGCCGGGGAAAGGGTCAGGCCGCTGCTGCGATAGCGGGTTGCCGAGTCGCGGCGGCTTCCACCACCGCGCCCAGCTTCTCGACCGCAGTCTCGCCGAACTGGCCGGCGATTGCGCGGCCAGCGAGTATGATGTTGACATCGGTGATGCCGATCCAGGCGAGCACCTGACGCAGGTAGCCGCTCTCCTGATCATACTTCTGGACGGGCGATCCGGGCGAAAAGTCGCCGCCGCTCGCCATGATGATGTCCGCAGACTTGCCAAGAAGCAGCCCCTTATTGTCCGCCGAGACGGTCACGCCGACGCGGACGATGTGGTCAATGTACGCCTTTAGAATCGCGGGAACTGCGAAATTGTACATCGGCGTGCCGAGAACGATGCGGTCAGCCGCCTGCAGCTCGGCAACCAAGGCGTCGGAAACCCTGATTGCGGCCGCACTTTCCGGGGAGTGCGACTCCGGCGGTGTGAAGGCACCGCCGATCCACGGAAGATCAACAAACGGTAGGCTGGTCTTAACGAGATCCCGAACGATCACATTTCCGGCGGGGTTGGCCCTCTTCCAGCGATCGACGAAAACGGCGGTCAGCTTGCGCGAGGTGGACTTGTCGAAACGGGGGCTGCAGTCAATCGCGAGCAATGTTGGCATAGCTTCCTCAGTATGTTGTCTTTCGCGGCAGTTGCGCCCCTCGCACAAACTCCCGAGGTGTTGGCGCACTGGACGGCACCGCGGGTGAGGGCGGCGGCCTGGTTCGGCTGATGCTTCCCCGCTGAGCAGGGAGCCGCAGCTGAGGACGGGTGACACCTTGCCTCGCAGCTTTCCGCTATCTACGGGAGTCGCGAAACTTTGCTACTGTCCATCAACTAAATCGATCCAGCGTAGCTGAGCGTGGGCGCGAGTTACGCCGGATCGGCATTGACACACCAACCGCCCTGGCCTGAATAGGCCGAGTCTCATCTGATTTCTGGATAGCTTATGCTCGACGGGGTATCGATCAATCAGCTCCGCGCATTCGTCGCGGTTTGCGACGAGACCAGTTTCTCCAGGGCGGCTCGCAAGCTCGGCCGCGCCCAGTCGGCGATCAGCCATGCGATCGGAGCGCTGGAGTCCGCACTTGGTGTGTCGCTGTTCGAACGCGGCGGCCGCCGCCCGGAACTTAGTACGGCCGGGCGCGACCTTCTTACGGATGCACGCGCCGTGATCGCGCGGACCGAGGAGATGAAGAACCGCGCGCGGTCGATCGCGGATGCCGGCGCGCAGTCGTTGTCGATCGCTATCGACACCTACTTCCCGCGCGAGCGCCTGATCCGGTGTCTTCAGGAGGTACAGCGTAGCTCTCAGACCACAGCGATCACGATCAGGATAACCACGATGCAGGGCGGTGAGAAGCTGGTTCTGGCGGGAACCTGTTCGCTCGCGGTCACGGTCGATGATGTGCCGGCCCTCAATCCAAGCGCCATCGAGCGACACTGGCTGTGCGACACCAGCATGGTCACGGTCTGCGCGCCTTCGCACCCGCTGGTACAGATGGACGGCCCTGTGCCGCTCGACGAGTTGACCAGGTTCCCGCAGATCGTTGTCACCGACAATCAGCCCGAAACTGAAAAGTCCCAGCGGTCCGTAGCGGGCGAGCGGAACTGGTTTGTTGACGGCCTCAACACAAAGCACGACTTCTTGCGTGCTGGACTAGGATGGGGACACATGCCGGTAGAGCTCGTCGCAGCAGACCTGGCGTCGGGAGATCTGGTCGAAATCGAGCGCCGCGCCTGGCACTTTGGACCGATCTCTTTCATGGTCTCGCGCCTGAGGGGTCACGCTCCGTCCGGCTGTGAATTGAAGATAATCAGGCTCCTCGCGGACGATCGGGGATCAGCATCCGGCGGAGATTTGCCACCGCTGTCCAACGCGCCCGATCACGCGACATCCGGCGTTCGGTGACGTCATCGGGAGCCTGCCGTCCTTTCGGCCGCCTGTCCAGATATCGTATGTGGCGGCTTTCACGCCTGCCCTCCTGCCCGCCGGACATCTTTCATGTCGAACGCCAACGATCCGAGCGACAGGACCACGCGGCTCCGCAGTTTGGACGAGCTCGATCGTGCATTGGAGCTCATGTATTACGGCCCGAGGGGGCTGACGGCCGCTGCGGACGCCTACCTTGCCGATTACGGGTTCTCGAGGGCGCATCACCGCGTGCTGTTCGTGATCGCTCGCGCACCCGAGATCGCGGTGGGCGAACTCGCCAGAACCTTGGGCGTCAGCAACCAGGCACTGCACCGGCCGTTACGGCAGCTGCTGGCGAGCGGCTGCGTTCAGGCATTGCGGGACACCACGCGCCATCGTCGCAAGCTGCTGGACCTAACCGAACTCGGGAGGCGGGTCGAACACGAAGCCTCCGAGCGCGAGCGCGAAGTGCTGAGAGCAGCTTTTGAAGCCGAGCCCTGGGCACGCGGTGGCTGGCTCGCGGTGATGGCGCGGGTGGCGGAGAACGGTTGATCGCGCGCCGAAGGCGCCGCTCACACTGCCTCCGGCCGAGGGGCCAGCACCAAGCATGTCGCGGTCGCATGCGCGCACATTCTCCCCTCCGCATCGAACAGCTTGGCTTCCCCGAACGCAACGCGTCTGCCGGCATGGAGCAGGGAGCCCTCGCCGCGCAGCGGACCAGATTTGGCCGTGAGGGCGCGCAGGTAGGAGATCTTCAGGTCCGTCGTGGAGTAGCCGACGCCGGCCGGCAGACTTGTGTGGACCGCCAAGCCGATCGCGCTGTCCAGTATCGTCGCCACATAGCCGCCATGGACAGTCCCAAGCGGGTTGTAGTGATCGGGCGTCGGGTTGCCCGTCAGGACGACGCGACCGAAAGCCGCCTCGACGCCGACGATGCCGAGCGTCCGTCCCATGCCTCGCTCGAACCCGCCTTCCGCGAAGGCACGTCGTATCTGCAGCAGGCCACCATCGTCGCGCTCCTCGCCCTTCTCGACCATGACCGGCGCCTCCTCGCGAGAAATCGAAATCCAGATTGGGTAGATATGCGACCACCCTTCTCATATCAACAATGTTGATATACGCTGCGCGACCGTTGAATTGAACGCCGGGACGTCGGGACATGAAGGCATTGCACTTCCTGGGTGTTGAAAAACTCGCCTGGCGCGAGGCGAAGGATATGCGCGTCGCCGCTCCGCTCGAAGCGATCGTACGTCCCCTCGCCTCGACCACCTGCGACCTCGATCGCCGGATCATCCGCGGGCTGGTCGACTTCGGAACCGACTTTCCGATCGGCCACGAATGCGTCGCCGAGGTGCTGGAGACCGGCGATCAAGTGCGGGGCATGGTCCCCGGCGCCGTGGTCGTCGTGCCCTGGCACATCTCGTGCGGCGTCTGCCCGGAATGCCGGCGAGGCCTGACTGCGGCATGCTCCTCAGCGCCGGGGTTGGCTGGCTACGGCGTGCCGATCGGCGGCAACTGGGGTGGCCTGTTCTCCGAGCAGGTTCGCGTGCCGTATGCCGACGGCATGCTGACCAAGCTTCCGGCCGGCGTCGATCCCGTGCTGGCGGCGAGCGCCAGCGACAATCTCACCGAAGCCTACATCGCGGCGTGGCGCGGCCTTTCCAAGCACCCCGGCGCGGCCGTGCTGGTGGTGAACAGCCTGCCGAGCCTCGGTCTGTTCGCGGTCGATCAGGCGCTGGCCGGAGGCGCAGAAAGCGTGGACTTCATCGACCAGGATGAGGAGCGACGCGAGGTTGCGCGCGCGCTCGGCGCACGTGTCCACCCAGTGATCGACCCCACGCGCCACCACTGGCGCTATCCGGTCGTCATCAACGTGGCGCGCGAGCCCGAGTTGCTGGCGGACGCGTGCCGCTGCTTGGCGGCCGGCGGGCACCTGTCGAATGCGGCCATGTTCTTCCAGGACACCCCGCTGCCGTTGTGGGAGTTCTACAAGCGCGACGTGACCTTCTCGATGGGTACCGCGAGCATCAACGCGCATCTGCCCAAGGTGCTCGAGCTGCTGCGTTGCGGGCACATCCATCCCGAACGCGTGATGACCCGCTACGACGCGGAGGACGCGCCGGAGGTGCTGACGCTGTCCGACTTGAAACCGGTCCTGGTGCGCCCGCCGCTTCTCGCCAACAATTGAAGGACACTCGATGGCTGCTTACGTCGTGATGATACGCGACCGGATGATCGATGCCGACGCGATGGCGACCTATGCCACCCTCGCGCGCAAGGCGCGGCGCGAGGGCTCGCCCAAACCGCTGGCTTTCTACGGCGAGGCGCAAAGCCTTGAGGGGCCGAAGGCGG
>JAABUQ010005382.1_pt1 | contig 20522 bp, 16 predicted proteins | sample 5560001 | NCBI WGS metagenome assembly JAABUQ01 (sample SAMN10711888, study PRJNA513371) | rock metagenome | isolation source: Antarctica rocks | place: Antarctica: Victoria Land, Finger Mt nord | collected 2015-12-18
CCCCCCGGCCCCCTCCCCCCACATCGACGCCTACATCTTCCCCCAATCCGACCTCTCCGCCGCCTCCTCCTCCGAAATCTTCCGCATGCCCATCCTCCCCACCAACTCCTCTACCACCCACGCTGAAGCCGCCGGCGAAGCGGTCATCAAGCCCGAGATCCATACCGTCAGCGCAGACAGCACGCATATCGCGACGCCGAGCGCGATGCACGAAGTCACGGATGCGGGGTTTGAGGGGTTTGATCTCAGTGGGAAGGTCGCGGTGATGGGGGAGAAGGTGATGGAGGTGGGGGAGGGGGCGAGGAAGGAGGCGGGGGTTGTGAGGGAGTTGTGGGAGGGGTTGTTGGATGATGTTTTAGGGAAGAAGAGGGTGGGGGGCGCTTAGCTGGTGGGTGGATCAGGGTTGGGCGCTTGGGTAGTGGGAAGAAGCGCGCGAGTGAGGGCGCCGGCGTTGGTTCAGCAATGGGTTTCCTCGAAGAGAGGGATCAAATGACGGCCTGGTCTGGCTCTGCTGTGCTGGTTTCTGGTGGAGAAATTGATTCTATTCCCAAGTCTGTCATGGTGAACGATTAAGACTGTCTTAGTTTCTCATTCTCTTGTGTGGATTCAATGAGATTGATATGTTTCGACAGCTTGTTTCCTTGAAGAGCACCATCCCTCAATAACAACCCTTCTTACTTGTGCTAGCGGCTCGGAGTACCGGCCCGTAAGGCGTTGCCTTCAAACCCATTCTTTCAATTCCTCTCAAAGTTAGAAGCTGAAGTGCGAGAATGCGCCTATACATGCATATGGAGACCCGATGGAAGCATCAGCTTCTCGTTGGTTGCGTCAATCTGCCTGTGGACGGGAAACGAAGCCACCGGCGGGAAATAGACCATGACTGGCGAACGATTTCCAGACCTTCTTGCAGGCTTTATTCCCTATTGTATATTCTGGAGGTAAGGCAAAATCTCACATTCGGTTCTGGGAGTCCGAGAAAGTGGCAAAACAAGGGTCGTGGAGATGCTTGCGGGTCGAGTCTGTTTGGCATCAAAACCTGACGCGTTGCACATCACTCTTGGGTTGGCTCCTATGCACCTCTCGCCGTCGCTTGAAGGAACGCAGAGGCAATAGCTTATGTAGGCACTACTTGCATCAGGAACCAACTCTGTTCTCCCTAGTGTCCTGAGCTGGTCAGGGAGATTGACTTGCGATTGAGTCGGCCCAAAACAGGCATGACAACATCGGAGCAAGAGACGTGAAGGCACCAACTTCCTAGAAGAATAGAGATGTCTACCATTGTTAAACTGGATGAGACTCTTCTCAATTGCTATCTCCAGAACCAGCCGCCAGTATCTCTCTCCGATGAAGCCCCAGCTGCATCCATCTCCCGCTTATCCTTTACCAACTTCTGGCACTCGCCGTTTGCGCAGCAGGAGGGCGGGTATCTGGAATCGAGTGCTCTATCCCGCTTCTCCGTCATGGGAACCTGGCAAATGTGGCTCCTTGGCTGAATCGGAAAAGTGGCATCACCTCGCTTCTCTGGCTTACAAGCCTGGCAGCTAGCTGATTTGCAACAGTTCTGTCCGTGATCGGCGGCATCCTTCTTCTGTTGCTCTCGCTGCCGTTTCATAGCAGCTTCATGCCTCTCTGTCTTCGCGACCACGTCTCTCGTCGTATCGTCGTCTCGCTGCATAGCCCAGCGACGAAGCTCGATTGTTGACATCTTGGTCGATGGGCATAGTGGAGGCACAGTATTGACTTCCGTGTCCAGCCATTGGCTGAGAATCTCATCGACGTCGACCCGTCTATCGTACGCCTCCCAGCGAGCATCTAACCACGTTTCGAAACTGACGTGGCGTTTCCATTCTCGCCATTCTATGCCCTTCTGACATTCTCGCCAAAACTCTTTGGATTCCAATTTGTCGAGTTTTTTCTCTGTCTTTAATTTAGCCTTCAAGAAAAGAGATAAAGCGACATTGCCATCATCAGGTTTTTCTCTGGTTCTCCACAAGATCATACAGAAAAGCCCGAATATCGCTGCCCGAGTTAGAAACCCAGCAACATCGGATTTCTCGCTGCTGGAATTTGAGCTCTTCTCCTTGACCTTGACACTGATTCCCGACTTTCCGTCGCCGGAAGCTGAGCTCTTCTCTTTGACCTTGATACTGATTCCCGGCTTTCGGCCAGAATCTGAGCTCTCGTCTTTGACCTCGATACAGTGTCCCAGCTTTCCGGTGTGGACTTCTGAGCTTTTCCCTTTGATCCCGATACCAATTCGCAACTTCCCGTCGCCGGAATGTGAGCTCTTCTCTTTGGCATCAATACTGAATCGCGACTTTGCGTCGCCAGAACCTAAGCTCTTCTCTCTGACATCGATACTGATTCGCGACTTTCCGTCGCTGGAATATGAGCTCTCCCATCTAACCTGGCCACGGATTCCCGAGTCTCCGCCGCCCGAATCCGAGCTCTTTTCTTCTAGCTCCATTACAATTGCCGACGTGACGCCCGCTTCAGCCTCGATACTGAAACGACAAGGCGCATCGGGACCTTTCTCCGTACGCAATATCGGACACGACGGTCCCTTTCGTGACGGAGGTCTACGCGGAGTAGCAGGAAGGAAATCTTTCGAATGCGGTCGCGCCCGACCTTGCAGCTTTGGCAGCGGATGAAGGTTCCTGAGGTGCGTGGAAAGGCCTATAGCCCCAGGAATCGGCGCGCGAAGCAGGATCGGCTGCTTCAGGACGCGCAGGCCCGCTGAGGATTTGCGTTGGAGCATCAACATGAGGAGAACAAGTATTGTTTTCTACAGTATATTGGAGAACATGGAAACAGGGACATCTTGTTTTCATCCCTTGCATGGACTGTCTCACAACCCACGTGACCGCACGAGATTTCATACCCCGCCAGTTCTACTTCGGGGGTCAGATACACAGTTGCGTTCCCGTGCAGTCGCGCAAGCGATCTGGCATACTCATTATCTGCTTGTTGACATAGGATTGCGAAGTATGAGGGGGTGGTGCCAAGAGGATTAGTGCGGACTATTTTGGCCACAGCGAGGGGGCTCGACCCCAAAAGTCCTGGCAGGCAGGGGCACCAGGTGCTGACGAAAGTCGTGTGGCTTACTGCACGCTTAGATTGGGTGACTAAGCACAGCAGTAAGCCACACGGCTTTCGTCAGCACCTGGTGGGGGGTAGTGCAGGGCTGGATTCGCAGGCCTCTCGGCGAAAAAGGGGTGCATATACGATATGCACTGGCCATTTTCTATGGCAAATGCTATTAGCGCTTTCACAACAGTTGTCGCCCCTTGACCTTATTTTTAGATTCTCGATTCTATTACCTAAATTTGTATGCAGATTACTTGAGAGCTCAAAACACATTAATTATTTACAATTCTTATTATCTGAAGTCTAAATACGATAATATACGTTGAAATCTAATGTTGCAAACATCTTATAGCATAATTTATTGTAGAATCGACTTTGCTATTAAATTTAAAGCTCTTAATCTTCTTTATAATTATTGAACTCTTGTTATTATTGTCGAAAAGATTGTTTGTACTATTAGAATAGTATAGCAATAACAACAACGTATTCAAAGCAATTATAACTTACTTAATCTTTCTTGCTTGAAGATAAGATTTTCTCGACAATTTTGTTTGTTAATAGTTTGCGATTTTCTCGAGTATTAGAAGCAACATTTATAAGTATATCTAAACAAATTGACACTATACTATAAAGAGAAGTAAAGCGTCAACGTATTTAATGCTACAATATTACGTCTCTTAAAATAAGAATTAATTAGTTAAAAGAAAAAACAATTTATAGATTTTGAGAGCAAACAACTTCGCATTGTTTGATAAACGAATGTAATTAATTATACAACAAAGCAATTAATATTCTTCGACAAGTTCTTGTTTAAATTGACGACAAAATAACAATATATAATATACAAGTCTATGAAAATAAATATTAGATAATATTAGAATATTAAAAAAGATAATATATATAGCGTGTTGTTTATCTATATTGTAAACAACTATCTATTGTATATCGATATTAAGAAGTACTATTACAACAATAAGAAGTTTTATTAATAAATTGTTAATAAGTTTCTATTCTATTGCAACACTTATTTAGAGTCGCAAAGTATAATTTGCTTAAATAATGTCTTTGTTTATACGAATACTCGCATACAATAGACAATTAGAGTAAAAAAATATTTGATTTGTTATTTATCTTTGTATTTATTAAATTACAATTTTATTAGACTTATATTTAATATTCTTAAAACTTAAATGCAACAATATTAACAAAGTTTGCAATCTTAATTTTAAGAGAACTTCGAAAACTTTTTGCAATACGTTATTAATGTATTCGAATATAATAGATTTGCAAAAAAGTATTACAAATATATAAATAATGTTACGATCTTAGTAGGCAATTGCTTATTGGGGTGAAAGATGCGAATTATCGCTATGTATTTAGATAGGCTTCTCTTCATAAAAATGAATTATCTTTTATTTATCTTATCAATTGGATAACTTCAATCATCAAGTTTGTAATACGATATTTCATTGCCTATTTATTTATTACGTATCTTGAGTTCTTCTAAATACATTATCGTTAGTAGTAGAGTTACGATTTCTCGTGTCAACTTTGCAATTATTTCTCACCTAGAAATTTCTTACTAAGACAAAAATTTATATCGCGATTCTTTTATCTTATCATTAAGAGATTTCTTATTATATTGTAATTCTTATCGCGATTGTTTTACGAAAGCATCGAAATATTTATTTCGACGACGACAAAATAACTATCTTAATAGCATTTCTCTCACATTTGCTTATTTATGTTTTTCAAATTCACGATTATTTGAAGACAACGAATTTTTTTTATTTTTTTATTGAAGCAAAATTCATTGTCACTAGTATCGTCGAAGAACGTCTTCGCTCTATCGTAGTAAAGAAATTTATTAATTGAATCACACAACAAACACAATTCTTCGAATCGTGGTCGTATCTTGCTAAGTAAATTGTCGATCAAAATTAGCTTATCGCGAACATCAAGAACTTTGTTGCGAAATACAATATTTAGAGAGTTGAAGTCGACGCTAACAACAAAAGATCAAATACGATAACATTATTTAGAAAGAATTATTCTATAAATACAATTTCGATTTATACGTCTTTAACTTCACAAAGAGAGTTTTACGAACACGAGTATTCTAAAGATTTCTAGTTCGTTAATAAATTTGTTTTATCTTTCATAGAAAAATCTATCGCGAAAGAGAATTCTTCTACAAGTTAACAAAAAAATTTCTCTATTAGTAATCTTTTCTTTACTTATTTTTTTACGAGTTGAAATTCTCGAAGCAAATCTACGTCGACATTATTGTTCATCATTATGTCAAATATCTTTTAATAAAACATCAACTTTTTTAAGTAGTAATGAAATGCTTTGCAAAATTTTATTGAAGAAATTCGTACAACGTTTGATTTTGTTAATTTTGTTGATTTTTTTGATTTCGTAGAGACTACGAAAGGCATTGATTCTAATAGATGAAACATTGCTAAAATAAATTTCTTTAATTCTTATTATGATGGCAAGATTGTCGTCATCGTCTCGACAATGAAGCACATCGAAAAAGACATTTATTTTTGCGACGTACACGTCTTCATAAAGCGTTGTAAAAACATGATTGTCATCAAAAATTCTAAAATGATTAAAAATAATCTTTACATTTGTCTTCATAACGTTGCCCTAAAATAATATATCTTTACGTTGTCAAAAGAGCAAAAATTCTTTATTAAACACGAAAATAACATCGCTCATTAAGCGAAAACTTTAACTAAAAGATGAAAGAATTTTTTTTTACGACGTTAGCTATGATTACACGTGAACGATACTTCATGAATAATGTACATCGACGACGCGAATCTATAGAATATGCTTAAATCATTACGAGAGTAATTAGATTCGCAAACATATTAATCTACAATTAAATTTACTTGATGTACAACGATTTCGATTTAGAATTTTGTTGAAATCTAAATTTATTTATCGAAGCGATCAACATAAATTCTTTTTTCGATAAGATAAAAATTAAGAAGAAAATTTAGTGAACATTAGATGCTAGACATCGCAAAAATATCATTTACGTGACATTTGCTAGAAATTAGCGCAATCTAAATGACTTTAAAAATCGCCTCTAATAACGCAATTTGATCGTACAATTAAAATTAGTACTATCAAGACAATAATTAAAGCGACGATGACGCTATAAGAATAAACGACGATACTAGTGAAATATGATTTGCTTATTCTAGCTCGCAATCTTCGTTACGCAAACAATTTTCTACGTTTTATTAATTTTAATTCTTTGAATCACAATTTTAAGTGTTATCTTATTAGAATTGTGCTTATTAATTACAACAATATTAGCAAAGATAACTATCTTAGCAATTCGATAATTATCAAAGTAGATTTTAGGGTCAAACTTAAATTACTTTGATTAATCAAGATTAACTATTTAAAAACATTGATTAATCTACGTTATCAAATCTCGCAACAAACGCGTTCGCTTCGCAACGATTTTTCTTTCGTCTCTTTTAAAATTACAATAATTAGATTTAGCTCTAGCGTTTTTAGTACTTGTAGCAATAGCAAGCTCGCGCATATCATAATGAAACAAACGAGAACAAAAATCTTAATTAGAAGAATAATCTTAATTATGAGAAACATAACTATTAGAAAAGTAAAAAATATTATGTGGAGAATAACATCGCAAAGAAGCAAAATTACGATGTTAAAATCTTTTTTCTTTAAACTTCAAAGTTACGATCAAGAGACACAAAATGCAAACGATGCAACATAAAATTTTCTTTTAAAAATAAGCTTCATTAGCATCTTTGCGATTGCAAGATTAAATTGGCGAAAAAATTAACATTTATCGAAACAAATTACGATGAAATTATTATCTTGATGACGTATCATAACGTCTTCGAAGTTATTTACTTAAAAGTGTCTTTTAACGAAGCACAAAATTTAGAATTTCGATCGTGACATTATGTTATTATTAAGGTCTTTGTTGTTGTCGTTCAAGTCGACGATACTATTCTAGGCGAAATAAACGACGATGAAGTTATTTCGAATTTCGAATGTACGATGTTAGTAATTGATTGCGAATTTTTGCACAAACAATTAATTATCGCAATTATTAAGCACACTTCTTAGTTAATCAAAGTTCGTAACATTGAAAATATCTATTTCTTATTGTCAAAATACACTAGTTTAAAGCTATTAATTAGCGATAACTTGAAAGAAGTTCTAATTTGTGATAAACTTCAAGAACAAATACATATTGTGAACGATTTAAAGATCAACATGTTAATTGATTTAAATATCTTAGATTCTTAGAAAATGCACTTAGATTACGAATACGAACGACTTATCATAAATAATTGCAAAGAAATGTTCGTTTCGATGAAAGTAATCTTAGTCAAGAATAAGATAAATCGAATAATATGAGCTCTTATAGCAATTACGATTTTATCTAAATGTAGTATTATAATTTTTATGCGTCTACGTAATAATACGTAGCTATGATAGAATCGTAATCTTATATTTCTATCTTATTAGCAAATATTTAATCGTTTTGATTTAGAAGACGAAATTTTTTCTTACGTCATTGACGCCAACTTCTATATAATGTAGATGAACAACATTCTTGATTAATTTATTAAGATAAACAAGAATTCTTGTCTAAATAGTTTGCAAAAGTACGAAGAAGAAAGCTATTACATAATAGTCTCGAAATACTTTTACTTAATTGTTAACTCTAACATCTTTACGAGATTATAAGTGAAGAAAGTCTTCAAGCTAGATGCGAGTGCTATATAGCTTTTACTTTCGTATTTATTGAATTTAAATTAATTATCGAAACATTTACGTCGTTTACGACAACATTCTTCGCAATTATAAATGCTTTTATCGCTATGCGAGCAAAATCTATTTTAATAAATTTCATTTTTGACACTATTAAAACATTATTTAATTCGATAAATTAAACATTTATGAAGTATAATAATTTTAATGACGTTATTTTTTACGATGCAATCGAAGTTATTTGAAAACAACTCATTGCGATCGCGAAAGCTTTTTTATTACTATAATAAAACATTGATCGCACAATCGATCTACTTAAATTAAAATAAATGTCGATTATCTTGAAATCAAAAGTCAAAATCGATGTTGCAAAGATTTATTTATTTAATTCTACGAATAAGAAATTTCTTGATCAAGAATTTAATAAGTTGTATAATCAAAATCGTATTTAATTTACTATACAATCTATTGAGTTTAAATAATTTATATTCGTAATATAAAGAATTATAGAACAAATAAGAAAACAACTTCGCAAAGATAAAGTTATGATAGATATTCGCAATCTAAACAAAATTACTATCATTAATAGCTATTTCTTATTACTTTAATTAGACATTATTTCACAAATAATTAAATGTGACTTTATAATCGTAATAAATGTCGCGAATTTCTTTTATTAATAATTCGTTCGCATAAAAGATTGAAACAAGTTAACGATAATTTTTTATCGCAATTAAGAGCAATTTAACGTAACGACAATAAAATTCAAGAATTTATCATTTTACGTGCAACGACAAATTGATAATTTTTTTCGATTTTATCACTAATACGTCAAAGTTTACGTGAACGACATAATGATATTTTTCAAAATCTTGAAAGAGCACGTCGATCATCTATGTACAATCTTTCATTTGTTGAATTTCAAAAGAGTTATCTTGTTCTCTAAAAAGTCATTTTTGAGTTACTTGTTCGTCATCTTATTAGAACAAAAAATAAATGTTTTCGATTTCATCGTCTTAGTTAATAAAATTGCGATTATAAAGAGTCTAAATTTCTTGTACAAGCTAATTGATTTAAAATTGTATCTTAATTTGATAAAATAATTATAAGAATACGTTGCACATTACGCTTAAAAGACGAAAGCTCTTTAACGTCGCAAAGTAATGCTACTTAAATTGTTCTCATTAAACAAGAGTTGTGTAAAAAAAATCTATAATTAAAAGATTGTACTAAAATCATTTATCGTAAAAGAACTAGATTTCTATTGACAACTTTAGAAGTCTTTCGAACGCGTTAGATTTCTCGTTCACTTTAATCGCGATTGTATTCTTTATATTAACATAAACGTCTCTAAGTAACGTAACTTTAATGCTATGATTTATTATCTTAAGAAAGATGTTAATTTAGAAAAATCACGAAGAATTGACGTGAAATCTATTTTATTTCTTAGTCGATTACTAAACTTCGCGAAAACGCGATATTAATTTATTGAGCTAGAGATAACAAGCTTGATGTAGATAATAAAACGCGTTCGACATATCATCAAGCCAATTTTTGCTATCACAATTGTTTTTATTAATTATTTTGTCAATTCTTTTATAATTCGTTAGACTACGCTTAATTTGAGCAATACAAATAAATTCAATTTACGCTTAATGTGTGCGTTCATTTATTTTAATTAATTTCAATTGAATGTGAAATATTGTTTTAAGAAATAGCACATCATTCTTGACGCGCTTTCTAGATTGCTCGTTGCATCTACTATAAAAATAAATATTAACGATTTGAGAGCACTAAACATAGATATCTATTACGATGAAATCGAGAATCTCGAGATATTAAATTAGATATACGCTTATTAAGGCATTTTGATCACTATGTTAGCAAACTTTAAACAACGTTTGCTTAACGAATACGCTAAGAAAAAATCTTGACGAAATCTAATAAACATGTTGACAAACTTAGAGAAACGAACATCTTAAAAATAGACATCTTTGAAGTAAATATCTAATGACGACAATTAAATTCTTGATAATCATGATAATATCGATGAGTTTAAGAATATTAAAAAATTCGTTTTTAAAAAAAATTGTATCGAAATTGACTTCGAACTTCGCGACAATTTGATATATTACTTTGACGAAAACAATATTCGTTTGCGATTATACATATTTAAATCAATAAAAGAGAACATCTTCAAGACGATTTATAACGATAATTATTACTTCGATTATCATCGTTGCTTCGCAAGAATTTGCGAAATGCTTTTTATTTCTTGAACGCTTAATAAGATTCGCACTTATGTTAAGCATTGCTTTGTCTACTAGATTAACTAGACTAAACGTCATCGTCTCTATGATAAACTAATGTTAATATTTATTAAATCTTATTCTTTTTACATTATAGCTATGAATTACGTGATTAAACTACTTGATAAATACGATTGTCTATTTATTATTATCGATAAATTTAGTTGTTATTTACAATTGATTTTTAATTATATTACGAACTTTGCGATCGTTTAGATACGACGCGTTTTAAATCATTTATAGACGACGAATTAAAATATATCTTAAATCATTATTTTCGATTGCGATTCGAAATTTATTTTTAATTTTTAATAAGAAATCTTTCTTTAGCTAAATACATTATTCTTAACTAGTATAGTCTACTATTCGTAAACGAAGAATTAATTAGAGCGATCTAATTAAATTGTGAAAATCGTTATTCGTTATCTCATTATTATTTATCTTGACGTCAAGTGATGACAAGCTTTATCTACTCTATAGTTACAATTAAACAACAATTTAAACGTCATCATCGATCTCGTTTTTAACGAAATAATTTATGAATTTAAGATTAAGAAAGCACTTTTTTTACTTTACAACGATTATTTAATCACGAACGTGTTTAAGAAACGTTTGAAATTTCGCGTCGAAATCGTTGACGCAATCGCATTCGTTAATGCAAAGGCGAAGATTTATTACGACGTCAAACATTAGTTTATGCTATTTAATTCAAGTGACAAGATCTATTTGCGCCTCAATTATAACTATCATTTACTAGAAAAGTTAAGCAAGAAGATTTTATCTTAACGTTGCGATTCTTTTTTTGTGAAAAAAAGAATTAATCGTTTCGTCTATTTACTAAAACTATCATTTATATGAAGAATTCATTCGATAGTATTCGTAACTTAATTGAAATCTTTTTTTTTAATACGAATCTTTATGAACGTTCTAAATCGATTTATTTAAATTTGATCAAAATTAAAAACGATACATCGCAATGAAAATCTTACGAAATGAAATGCATTATTGAAAAACGAATGCGCACTTATGATAGCAAACAAGTAACACAATATCTATTATGATGAAAAGATTATGATTTTAAATACAACAAATGACAAAGCATTATTAAGCTAAATGATTGCATAGACTTGATGAAGAACTACGAAACAAAAATTACGAAAATACTTGATCATTATTAATCAAAATCGCGAGAAGAGTCACGATTACGAAAATTTGCTATCGTAGCACAATCTTCGATACTAGAGCAAATATTAACGTTTTTTTCATTTAGATTATCTCATTAAGAGTCTAGTTCTATCAATTAAGAGTCTTACGAAATTCTATGATAATTATATTATTATCACGCAATCAAAAACTCTTTTCGATGATTTTACGTAATCTTATAATAATTATATCTCGTTAATTCTAATAAAAGAACTATGAAAGCAAGTTGCTTGTGCTAGATATATTAGCGAGAACGCTAGTTTTTTTTTGATTTGATAGCATGTTGTTACGATCTTAGTAGGCAATTGCTTATTGAAATGAAAAATGCGAATTATCGCTATGTATTTAGGCAAACTTCTCTTCATAGAAATGAATCATCTTTCATTCATCTTATTATACAACAAATAATATAAATTTAAGAATAATTACGAGACTTTGCAAAGAAATCTAAATATTTAATCGAGACAAAAACAATAATATCGAAGAAAATATATTAAATTGTATATAAAATAAATATTAATTTTAATATATTTTTGCTCTATTAATTGATAGAACAACATAATTTAAGAATGCAAACAATATTTAAACTAGCACTTAATATAGTAATGCAATAGATCTTTCTATCGATTAATATATTCTTTTCTTTGTATATCAAATAAGATAAAGCTTGTCTTTATATTAAAATAATTGCAAAATCTATACTCTTCTTGTGTTGCTAATAGAGATAATATTTTAGTAAATTTATATTTCGAATTAGCATCTCTTCTTTTGTAAGTATTGTTGCAATTAGTACGTTTATATAAATCTACTAATTACAATAATATTTACGTTTTTATGGATATAGATAAGCAATACGTTGTCCATTCAACTTTATTAGATATTATTGTTTCTATTAATAAATACTATAAATCTCTTAAGATTTGCACGAGAACAAGATTCTTTTTAAATAATAAGCGAGATTAATTCTTGCAAGATATAAGAGATGCAAATATATCGAATATATTTATCTAATTAGCATTTATTTCTAACAATTCGATAATTAGTAAATACGTTTAATAACAATATTAAGTATATCGACTAATTATCGAATTCTTTTTGTTATTGTAAATATTCTTTAGACAAGCAATACGTCGACAATTCGAAATTGTTAAATACTACTAATTTAATTGATATAATGCTATAGATATTCTAATATTTGCACTAAAACAAGACGTATTTTAGATAATAAGCAAGAATAATTCTCGCGAGATATAGAAGATATAAGAATTGCAAATTAAATTGCTATCTATCTATTCTTGTTTTGCATATAGAGATAAAGTTTGTATTTATATTAAAAACAAACTAAAAACAAGTATATTTCTATAGAATATAAGAAGATGCAATTAACAAATCAAAATATTAAAATTATCTTAATAGAAGTTTTAAATTAATCTCGAAAACGCGTTTAATCTAATATCTAGTTAAACGTTATTTTCTTACTTATTATTCTTCTTCTTGCTCTAATTATTCTTGTTGTATTTATTCTTCTCGTTCTTCTTATTATTGTTTTTTGCAGACAATTTAGCAGACAATTTAGAAGACAGTTTAGAAGACAGTTTAGAAATTAAGATAGAAAACAAAATAGTAGACAAAGCAATAAACGAGTTTCGTTGACAAATGTTGCGTTAATTATATTGTCAAATTATTTGTAACAATCTATATATAATTTTGAATTAATAAAGATTTGCTCTAAAGTTAGTAATCAAGAAATTAAACAATTCTAAATTAATAATTACTTAATATTGACGTAAATACTTGTCTTTTATTATTATATAGTTCTTCAACTTAAATATTTGTCTTCTTATAATATTTTTAGTCTTAATAAAATAGACACAATCTTTCGAATAGTTTGTAACTATCTTTCAATTTTAAAATCTTGTTATAATCTCTCTCTTCTTTGTTTTTGAATTAATAGAATTGCTAAATCGATCTATAAGCAAAAATTATTAATATTGTGCTAATATTAAAACAACAATAGAAGCAACAAACGCTCTAGAAAGAGACAAAGTAAATGTAAAAGCTATTATTAATTAAGACTAATAAATATATTGCTATTGCAATATTGTTAATATCTTTATCGATAAATACAAATAAGTAAATTAAGAAGTTGCAATAAAAGAAGTTTTAGAATCTTATTTTTTATTAATTATATTGTCTATTAACTTGATAAAACTATTAGTTATATTTAGATAAGCAATATCGATTGTTGTCTTAATTAATTGTTTAAGAGACTTAATATTTGATTTTTGTTTAGTCTAAACAATTATTGCTCGACTAATAAATAATATAGATTTATTTCTTTACTTTAGAAGATTACAAAGTAAGAAGAAAGAAATATTAACAAAAACGTATTTTGCTTTGCTAGATATATAATTAACTTATTGTTTTATTTGCGAATTTGTAAGTTTATAATAACAATTGTTATTTATTTAGTATATATTGTATCTATTAGAACAAATATTATTATTGTATTGTTACTTTTCGATTAAGATTTTGCGATAATTGTCGAAATACTTGTTGCGATCTTGTCTTTTTATTATTTGTTTTTTTTGTTATACAATTCGAGTTCGACAACAATATAATAATCTTAAACAAGAGCATCAATTAACAATAGATAGAGTTATAGATTAATTGTTATTGTCTCGATTAAGCTTACTAATTGTCTTAACAACAATCTTTAATTTATAATTAGAAAAGCGTTGCTATTTCGACATTAATATTAATTCTATTTTATTGCGTTAAATATCTATCGAAATATAAGACAACGTTATTTTTTGTATTTTGCTTTTGTTATTATCAAATTTAATGTTAATAATAACGAAGATTAGATTGTTAACGTGCTTTTCTAATATTTGCTTTTCTAGTTTTAACTCTAGAATCTTTATATTAAATTGATTTTTTATTTAATTGTTAGTATTAGTACTAGAGAATATCTTTTCGAACTATTTAATGCGAGAATTAAAGCAATTTATATTACGTAAAGAGATTTTAACGCAAAAAGAATATTGTTGTTCTAGCTACTTTTGATAATTGTTCTCTTTTTGTTTCTCTCGTTTCTTATTTAAATTATTCGATGTTTTTGCATTGCTTGTTCGAGACAACAACAATACAGAAATTTGTTTTTTTTTGTTACTTTTCAAGAGCTTTACAAGTATTTGTTTAATTCTTGTTTGTTTTTATTATAAATTAATTGATTTCGATTCTCTTTATTATATTAAATAAATTTTATGTTATTTTTATTAATTTCGACAATTGCATACAAGACAATTACTAACTTATTTTATTCTTATATCTTTTCTTTGAAGTCGAAGTTCGAATTATACGACGTAACAATGCAAAAATTTGCAAGAAAGACACAATAAATTGATCGTAATTACAATTATTGTCGATAAACAAGTTATTTGAATTTATTTGTTAATTAGTTGATAGATCTCTTGTTAATAAATCTTCTATTAATAGAACGAAAGCAAATAAATCAGAAGAAGAAGAATCAGAAGAAGAAGAAGAATTAGAAGAAAAAGAAGAAGAATTAGATAAAGATAGATCGAATGCAGAAGTAACAAAAAAAAGATTAAAAGCACAACGACAATAATTAGTCTTTAATTGACAAATTTGTCTTTGTATCTTCTTCTCTACTTGTTGATTTTTTGTTGTATTTAGCAGCAATTGCGTTGCAATTCTATTTTGATTTTTGCGACAAGTATTTGCAGTCTTCTTGACAACAATCTGTCGTTTATTAGACATAACAACGACGAGAGAATAATATAAACGAGATAGAGATAGTAGGATTGCAAAGTAAATATAGAAACACTAAGATTTGATTGATATTTACGAATTTAGACTTTACTGAAGGTCAATTGACTGCATTTGATGCTCTCAGGTAATCTACATACAAATTTAGGTAGTGGGGTCGAAGATCTAAAAATAAGGTCAAGAGGCGACAATCGTTGTGAAAGCGCTAATAATAATTCTCCCAGTCTTCTTCGTCGTCAACCCGTTCTCCCCGTTTTCTTGCTGCATACGCAGCTCGTCGTTCCTCACTATTGTAGGGACGTATATCACCCCCCCTGCGTCCCTCTCTATACTTATTGTCGCCACCTAAAGCGATAACATGCTCAATATGTATAGGCATTCGCTCAATCCAACTTTTTCTCGCGAGTCAAATGGGTGATCACTTTCTCGATTTCGCTACAGAAACCTGCTTGGCACGATACTAATGATTGCGAACTTCTCTGCGAGTAGAAGTCAGTGTCCTTCTCAACACTATCTCCCTTTCCAAATATGGTGGTCCTCTTTAGAGCGACACCTCGATGCCAAAAGGCGCTAAGGCATCCTGCGAAGCCTTACGACCATCCATCATTTTGAAGTACGCGGCAACGTTCTTGCGACCAGGCGACAGAACCCATTCCGCAACCTGCATGACCATCATTTTCATTAGACCATAAAAGTGGATATCGGCAGCTGAGAATCTATCACCACACAAGTACTCTTTCCCCTCAAGTTCGTCGTCGAGTAGATTCAGAAACTGATTGATCACCACCTTCTGAATGACCCGTGCTTCAGGGCAAGGTATGCGGTTGCCCTTGTAGAAATCAACCGTCGCAGGGTCGTTCCGGAACCACGCAATGACGGGTTGGGCAACCTCCAAGTCCATCCGTCGAAGCCACATTCGTGTTTCTGCACGCTGGGCAGCGTCGTCGCCGAACAATGACTTCCCTCCCGTTGCTACCTCATCAAGATACTCGCAGATGGAGGTGAATTCCGTGATGATAGAGCAATTGTCGAGCTGGAGTGCAGGCAACTCGCCGCGCGGATTAACAGAAGTCCTATACTGCAAGCGACGGTTTTCGAGGTTCATGATGTCAATAGATTCCACATCGAATTTAAGGTGGCCCCGCTCCAGTACAAACAGACGCACCACGAAGGGGTTGGGTGCTTGAGCGTCATAGAATTTCATTGTAAAGAGAAATTGATGTTTCACGACTTGAATTCAAATTCAGCAGAACGGAGGTATGGTTGGTGTCACCTTAATAGAGGGTGCATTGGTGGTATACATATAGGTTTCGCTGTGGAACAGCTCCTGACGGACTTTTGTTGACTTTGGACGTCATCTCTTCTCCGGTGTCCTCGGGGCGGCCTAGCTGGATGTACCTAGTATCCGATCAAGGCCGCAGAATTGATTCTTGAGTCTTGAGACACATCATCAAATTTACCTTGACCGCGACTAAGCCAAAAGAAGAATGCGATGATACTCCGAAATCGGACGTTTCGAGTGGGGATCGTTGAGAGGAAGTATTAGTGATCAGAGTACATGCATGCAAATTTATGAGAAGTCTGACACACATCATCAAAGTTACCTTACCCGCGACTAAACCAAAATAGGAAGGCGATGATACTCCGGAATCGGAAGTTTCGAGTGGGATCACTAAGAGGCGGTATTAGTGATTACATGCATGCAAACTTATATTCCATCATTCGCATCATCTCTCAGGACATGAATCGTCTTATGCATTCTCACTCAATTCAGGCCACTGCCCTCAGCTGCTGATCATATTGTTAAGCTCTCATACACATCTTTGACGGAAACCGGGAATCTTTTTGAAAGCACGAATGCCCAAGGCAAACCCAAAGATGAAACCAACAAAATTACTCCCGACAATCCCTTGGATAATTTTCGGCTTCGTCGAGCCGATCCTAATCCTCAACGTCACCTTCACAATTCTCCTCTCCCCCACGTTAACTCTCCACTACCCACTACTGTCCCCGGGCGCCTACGGCGCAGTCCTCCAGCTCGCAAATACCTGCGCTATGGTAGTCGGCCTCAACGTTCTCCTCATTCATGTTTCGGGCTCCTGGTAAGCTGTAAATGGGTACCTCATTCTGACTTCGGGGACGGATATAGGGCATCTTATGGCCACGGCGGCGGGAATGGGAACAGATTATTTCTGGGATGTGGCACGCTGGGATCGCATGGCTTGGCTTAATATAGCTGGGAGCCTGGTTTTCCTGGGAGTGAGGTTAGCGACAGTGATGGGTGCTTTCGGGGCAATTGCGGGGGATGAGAAGCGTGAAGTGGAAGCACGCCTGGGGAAGACGAACTGATCGATGATAGGGGAGATAAGTTGGTCTGGACGGTTCGCTAGATATATCGTTGATCACGGCTTTTGGGAACCAAGCATGATAGAGCGTATCATGTCATCGCAGTGCTGGAGTTTGTGACAAGCCGCTTGTGGATCTTTCTGGACATAGTCGGAAACCAAATGTTGGAGCAAAGAGTCCTCTCGGAATTGATGCAGATCGTGACAGATCCGCAACAGCGTTTTAAACCCTTCTAGATGCACTCGACCTGTCTTGTTGTCGCCGTTGGCAAACTTTGTGAAGGCTGTGAGAATATGTCTGGTGTTGGAGATTAGATTCCACCTACCGCATCAGACGCAAGTGAAAGCACGACAAATAAGGTGATTTCTTGATGAGCAGCCTCTGGTTGTTCAATGGCTTTGCGCGTTTCTGTGAGAGCCACAGCACGATGGCGCTGACGTTCTATTCGCATATCTGATTGATCACACGTCCGTTCAGAATTCATAGTCATTTGAAGCATACTACAGAAGGTTATATGGTAGCAGGCGACGCTTGAAAGCGTGAAGGCAGCTAGTTCAGTACATATTCCGGTGAACGTGGCGGGTGGCAGTTGTCGGACAACAATGGAGGAGGTAGCAATAGCTGCAAAGTCTAATGGAGTCAGCATTTGTCTTTGGTTCGAAAGCTTATCAAAATCTAAAAACTTATAACAGCTCTCAGGCTCGTCATGTTACGATCAAGAGAGCTGAAGACGCATTGAATCGTTATCAAAATTTAAAGAGAAAGAACTTCTTACAACGAGCGAGATTTTCGGTTATGACAGGACGTATTTCTATAGGATATGGGCTGAAATGATCCACACTGTTGGCGCTAAACAGAGTATAAGGATTACTCGGCTTTTTTTGAATGTTAGGCATGGAGCAGGACAAGTCAGTAGAGCTACACGCCGGCTGCAGACGCTTTTTTCTAGACTCGTGCCAAACTGAAGACTGTGCAGTCGAATCCTCTCCTGGAGAGCTGGTAGGCTTCTGGCCTAGCTTAGCCAGAACATCTTTGGATCATAGGTTTCATCAGAGTGCATGATAGCTCCGATACTTTCTGTGTGAGCCTTCCGACGTTCGCGGACGACGTGTGAGCGGACCTCAAAACAGTTTTGTTTATTTTGTGATTGTTCCGGAGAGGTCAGGGTAATAAACTTGAGCGTCGACGGTCTCGCGAGCTTTCCAGATGTTTGTTTCTGTGGGGACCGATAACCATTTGATGAAATCTGCAAGTTTGTCAGCCTAAAAAGTCACCGTTTTTGTCAGTGGATCGCTTACAAGGCTTCCTTTCTTGCGAGCAGTGTTTGTGCCCTGTCTTCGCAGTCATCGTAGTGGAAGAGGTTCACTATCACATGGATATGCTTGTCGTACGTATTACGTCTTGTGTCTCTCGCTGGTATTGTATGTATCTTGTTCTTTTCGATCGGATGTATGTTGATCTGTATCGAAAAGTGTGATATGGATAACACCTAGATGGTAGTCTGAGAAGTCTTGACGTCAAGAGCGAATACTCTGAGATAATGATAGTGAAGGAATCCTGCCGTAAGGCCGGTCAGACGGGCCTCTGATGAGTCAGAGGGACAGATTCCCAGTGACTATGTGGTCTTCCCCATTCTGGAAATTCATGGCATGTCAACTTTGGTCTAGTGAGATCGTTTTGTGGAGACCTCTGACAATCCTTACTGGGCGCGTGGCGCCAGTTTTGCCTCTGTGAAGGCTCAGAGCCTAAATTGGATCGCGATGGGTCGTTTGAGGTCAAATGGCGCAGATTTGAGACGGACCAACCTAGACAGTAGGATCCTGAAGTGACAATCTTCATCTCTTCTTACGACGTCCACAGTTGCCCAGATAAGGCGTGTTGTGGAGCTCGAGTAGAACAACGCGATAAATTTGCTTGACGTCACTGGTCAACAATAAGTCGTAAGGCGTTTTGAGTCTAGGATGTGACGTCACGTCACGTCAATTATTTTGTTAAGGGTAGTTTGGTAATTTTTACCGTTAAGACCTTGGATTTTATATGCTAACTGATACTCTGACAGGTCACAATGTGCTCTATAGTATTACTATGCCGTCCGGCTTTTGGGCTCGCAAGGCCTGAGCGAAATCTTTCCAAGGCATTCTCCAGGCACCGGCGCCAGACACTAAAGTCCTATCATCTCCTTAAAAGAGCTAGCGTTTTCACAGTAATTACAATTAATACTAATATAAACGCTATATGATCCGGAGTAGCCATACAAAGTTGTCAGACCTTGCAAAATGCTATTATGAATCGTGGAAGAAGTCTTGACGCGCATTGATAGGTTACGCTTGGCTTACATCGCCAAGCCCCTATCCAAACAGAAAAGTGGTCGAGAAAAACTTCGCTGTCTTCATGCTCGAAGCCTCGTCGAGAGACAAGGAAGTAGAGACATGAGAGATATCAACGATTAAGTGCGTGAGGTTCTCCAAATTGCGCAGCACGACTCGATTTTTATGATTAGCCAACAACAGCAATCTAGAGCGAGCTTCTCCATCTAAGCTTATTCAAAGCAGATATACCGTATAGCTTGATGAACCCTCGAGCAATATCAAATACGAGCTGTCATCTGCGAGCTTCGGAGATCGTCCTTGGATTTGTGGGCTATCATGGATGGCGGCAGCAACGTAGCTCTTGACGGTCCAAGAAGAGCGACTAGATCCTGCTCTTTTCGGAAAGTGAACATGTTGTAGCACCAGCAAGGTCAAAGCCGCTCGCTCACTGATGCCTTGGAGGAAGTGTTGACAATCATCTAGCAAAAGAAATGCTACTGCACGCTCGAAAAAGGCCATCTATCCATCAGCACAATCCCTCCCTTCTAATCACATGCTCCCGACCCAGCCATTCACCCCTTCTCAAAGCGCCATCGCCGCCCCCGTCCCCAGCACCGCAGCAATCGCCGCCACACCCCCCGCACCCACCTTCCCCGCCCCGCTCTTACTCCCCGTCCCCGAGCCCCCCGCACTCGCA
>JAABUQ010005384.1_pt1 | contig 20518 bp, 15 predicted proteins | sample 5560001 | NCBI WGS metagenome assembly JAABUQ01 (sample SAMN10711888, study PRJNA513371) | rock metagenome | isolation source: Antarctica rocks | place: Antarctica: Victoria Land, Finger Mt nord | collected 2015-12-18
ACGGATCGTTTGATCGAGACCGACAAGTTCCATGAAGAACTCAACGAACGCCGCGACGCCGACGAGAAGCGCGCCGTACAAAGCGATCAGTGCCTTACCGGGTAGTCTCCGTTCGGACGATGCAACTAGTCTCGTCACACCCGGTCCTTTCGCCACCTCGCGCCGCTTTTCCGTAAATGCATCCCGACTAGCCCTTCGTGACCGCTGGCGTGATTCATCGGACTCGTTGCGTATCGCCTAGAATCGGCCGGCTGTTGCCACCATGCCACTTTGCCACCATGGCAGCATAGGCGTACGGTTTGCACTGGTTTGGTTGCGTGCTACCATCGCTCCAATGCTGACGTTCGTAGTCGCCGCCCAAAAAAGGTGGCTCGGGCAAGACAACGATCGCACTTCACCTCGCTGTGGCAGCGAGCGAGACCCAATCCACGATCGTCGTTGACACCGATCCGCAACGCTCCGCTTCGGGCTGGGCAAGAATTCGCGGCGGTAAGCCTCCGGAAGTCTTCGAAGCGACGCCGGCCACGGTGCCAGCTGTGCTCACGGCGGCGCGGGGCGATAGCATCGCCATGGTCGTAATCGACACCCCGCCGCATTCGACGGCGGAAGCTAGTCGCGTGCTCAGTGTTGCCGACCTCATCATCGTGCCCGTGCGTCCGACGGTGCTCGACCTCATGGCCCTCGACGCCACGCAGCGGATCGTTCAAGCGGCAGCACGACCCGCCATTGCAGTTCTATCGGCCGTGCCGGCGCTGGGTCCCGAAGCCGACGAAGCTGAGAACGTACTTCGCGAAATGGGATTCGAGGTTGCGCCGGTACGAATCAAAGAACGTCGGCCTTATAGCCGCGCTCTCGCGACCGGCCACGCGGTTACTGAGTTCCCCAGGTTGATCGATGCTCGCAACGAGATCCAGGCTTTGTGGCAATGGTTGCACGATAGCATGGTTGCACGCCACCGCGATAGATGGTGGTCTGATGAGCACGAAGGCGAACTTAAACTCTTTTCGGTCAGCGACCCCGGTGCCCGCTCCCGTGCCCGTCGCGGCGGAGAAGAAGGGCGAGATTATCGGTGTGACGCTCCGCCTCACGCCGGATCAGTGGCGGCGCGCAAAAGAGCTCGCGATCGCCGATCGTACTTCGATTCAGGCGCTCGCGCTTGCCGGCATTTCGCGCTTGCTCGCCGAGCGCGGCCTACCGCCTCTGTGATTCTCCGATTTACTGCCCGGGGCAGGGCTTCGCAAGGACCGACGTAGTGGCAATGCGGCGCCGGAGCGTGTCCCCGGCCAATCCACTCGGCCTCTCACAGACTACGCTCGCACTCATCCATGAAGCCGAAGAGCAGGAGCTCATGAGCGCTGCCGACGCGGGCACAGTTGGTTTCATGGCCCGCATGATGGTGCAGGTCACGATGCCGCACTCGATGCCAACCTCGGACCGCTTCGTTCGGACAAATGGGCGCTTCACGATCCAGATGGTGGCAGGCGACTTGAGCTTCGGGCTGCCTTACGGCTCGATTCCTCGATTGGTCCTCGCCTGGATGACGACCGCCTTGGCGAACGCGACGAAATCCGCATCCTTGCCGGACGCGATCTCCGACTTCATTAGAACGAGTGATCCGTCTTCTGGCCCTGAAGGTAGGCGGTATCGAACGCCGTTCCGTGCAGGTCTTCGAGCGCACCCTTCATCTTCATGTTCGCGGGCCCAATGGAGCTCGGGAGCATGATGCCGCCCGCGAAGCATAAGAAAAGACCCGGCTTTCGGCCGGGCCTTTCCTCCGCTCGTTGCGGCTAGGCGCGCAGTGCTACGAGCACTTCCCGGTGTTCGGATTGAACGTGCTGCCGGCTTGCAGGCCTTCGCTCACGTTTAAGACGTCGCTCTTGTTCGGGCTGCCGAGGTTGACGAGTCCCACGCTGCGAGCGCTACGGTGTGAACGGCATCGCGAAGAGCGTGCCGTACGTACCGGCTCCGCCGTCCGCCGTGGTTCCGTAAATGTTGCCGTCGGGCGAGAGCAACAACTGTCCGATCGGCGTCGCGCCATCGCTGCCGCTGAATGTATGCAAGAGCGTGAACGTGCCGCCCGCGTATTTGAAGAGCACGCCGCCGCCCGTAGCGCCGCCGAACGCGGTCGAACCGTAGAGCGCACCGTTGAACCACGTTGCGAGGCGCGCGAACGGAAACGATCCGTTCGGATTGAGCATGGTCGCGGGATCAGTCGGAAACGAGTAGAGCAACGAGAATTTACCGGCCGCCGAAATTTCGAAGAGCGTTCCGGCATTGCCCGAACCGCCGCTTGTCGCCGTGCCGTAAAGATTCCCGTTATCGTCGGGGATGAGTTCTGCATTGGGCGCCGAGCCGTCGATCGCCGGATTGAACGAGTGAATGTTGACGATCTTCCCTTGCGGGGTGAGCGCAAATACGGAACCGCCGCCGTAGGTGCCGCCGGCCGACGTCACACCGAAAAGCGAGCGCTTGATTTGAAATCCGTTGAGACTCGCAGCTAAGCCGGCAATCGGATAGGCGCCGGTTTTGCCGTTAAAGCAGGCGACGACGCTATACACGCCGCTCGGTGTCAAACGAAAGATGAGGCCGCGATTGTAGCCGCCGCCGAGGGACGTCGTTCCGTAGATGTTGCCGTCGGTGAAAAGGATGAGGCGTCCATACGGGGTCCCGCCCTGAAGTCCGCCGGTGAACGTGTGCAAGATCGAGAACGCGCCCGTCGAGCCGTTCACGGAGTAAATCACACCGCGCTTCCTCGCACCACCGGAGGTGGTTACGCCGAAAATATTTCCGCCCAGATCGAGATTGCCGACCGAATTGAGCAATCCGCCGGCCGGCGACGAACCGTCGGGGCCCGAGAACGAATGCAGCGTCGTGACGGCGCCATTGGCATACTTGTAAACGGTGCCGACTCCGGCCACGCCGCCGGCTTGCGTCGAGCCGTAGACGTTCCCTTGCAGATCCTCGAGCAATTCGCCGGAAGGATTCGCGCCGTCGGGATTGCCGACGAACGAGTAGAGCGTCGTGAACGTGCTGACCGCGGCGGCTTTGACTTGCCGGCGCAGCATCTGCGCGCCGCGCACCGGCTGCAGATACGTGCGACCGATCGCAGGGTGCACGGCGGCTTCCGCCGCCCCTGCCCACATGCCGGCCGCGAGTGCGCCGGACGCGACCGCGCTACCGAACTTGACGAAAGAACTAGAAGCCATGGGCTCCTCCCAAAAACGAAAAGCGAAAATCGGCGCGGCGCACGCGTACGCAAAGAAATCGCGGCGCATGTACGAGCCGCGCGGCACCACCCTAAGCGTACCCGACCCACGCAATGCGTCAATGTATTTGTCGTACGCGCGCTGGTTGCGTACGATCGTGCGTCTGCGAGATAAGCAAAGGCTACGTCCGGGATAAGCTTCCCTTAAGTTTCCTGGCGTTCGGCCCGCGCATACCCTGCAAGCTCGTTCCTCGCGCAATTCGTTGTCGCGCGGTTTTCCTACTCCGACTCGACGTTATAGGATGCGTACGACACTCGTCTCACATACGCCCGAGAGCGGGCGACATGCGGCGACTGCGAATGCTCGGCGCAAGAGAGTAAGGTAAACGCAGCGACCGGCAAGGCGGCGAGCCCAATAGAGAAGACCCGGCTTGCGCCGGGTTTTCAACAGAACTTCGAATACGGAATATATAGTGATTACGAGCAGGTCCTGGTTTTCGGATTGTAGGTGCTACCTGGGTGAATGAAGCTGATGACGCCCTTTTCGGCCGATGTGCTGCCGAGGTTAACGAGGCCCTTCTGCGTAACGCTATTGGGTGCGTAAACGGTGTTAAAAAACTTGGCCATCACGTTTTTCGCGGTCACACCGAAGGATGCAGGGTAACACGTATACATGAATGCGTAGGCGAATCCGGTTTCGCCATACGAGCCGCTCTTGGACGGATTCGTTAGGTATAGATCGACTTGTTGGCCGGGGCTCGGAGCCGGATAAGCCGGTGGCGGGGTGGTATCCGTCGGAGAACTGAACGCAGCGGCGAGCGCAGCTGGAGTCGGGGTGAAGTACTGTCCGCTCTTATTTTCGATGGCAGCGCTTAATTCGCCCGGGCGTAAGCTGTTCGGTGCGACGTAGCCGATGGAACCTTTGTTCGCCGCGATCGCACGCGCGATACCGTCGTCGCCGACGGCCGGGATAAGCCTTGCCGGCCCGGCAGCGGCGAATGGAAACGACGTCCCTACCGGAAGGTAGCCGCCCGAGCATATGGCGTTCAGATGGGCGGTATGAATGAACGTGGAGCCGCTACCATCCGAGCCATAAACGAGCGAGATCGGAAGGCTTGAAAGCGATGCGGGCGCGCCCGTCGCTTGATTCGTAACGCCCGACCAGTTCGTAATCGTGCCCTTCCAAATTTCGCACAGCTGCGTGTTGGAAATGGTCAAATTCGCCGGCAGACCACTTGCGTTGTACGCCTCGGCGAGCGCTGCGCCGGCGACCGGGACCACGCGAGCAGGGCCGCGCCTTTTAGCGTCATACGTGTTAAGCTGAGCGCGGCTTAGCGGCGCGTCGCCTGCAGCAAAGTCAACTTCCGGATAGGTAACGTTGCCGTTGTTCGGAGATACGCAATCGGCCGTTTCCGGTGGCGTCACCGTTTCGGTCGTGTTTCCGAGACCACCGGACAGGAAAGCATCTTGCGCTTCGCCGGTTCCCGCGGCCGCGTAACACCCGAATTGGCCGGAATGCTGCAACCATTCGCGCCACTGCGATTCAGCGAGCGAGCCGCCAAATGTGAAAAATTCGAGCGAACTTGTAAGGGGCCGCGCATTGAGGGGGCGCAGCCCGAAAGGTCGTCCATCTCGTGAACTTAAATGGTTGCCGAGACCAGTCGATGCCGCGCCAAGTGTGGCGGCCACGGCCGCCACTACAGCGGCGGTCTGTGCGCGTCGATGAAACATACCTTCTAACTCCTATCGCCATGCGGCCAGCCAAAACACATCCATTTGGATTGCGATATGGTTATCTTATCCGCACTCGCGGGATACCGTCAAGGAATTAGTACTTCGCGACCGAGTTAAAGAAGTCGAGCCTTAGTAAACGGATGCACGTTATCGTGGTCCGCGAATCTTCGCAGTTACGACGCGAGCTCGCGCGCATTCGGCGTGGAAACTGAGCACGACGCGGAGCAGTACTTTCTGCGAACTCGCGTTTAATAGCCACTCCTAAGGCGACTACACCAGACACGCACTTTTTACGCAGGCTGTTGTCGTTGCGGCGAGCCTGATAGAGAAGACCCGGCTTGCGCCGGGTCTTCAACCGAACCTGGAATATGGAAGGGTTAGTGATTACGAGCAGGTCCTGGTTCCGGGATTGTAGGTGCTACCTGGGTGAATGCCGCCGATGACGGTCTTTTCCGCCGATGTGCTGCCGAGGTTAACGAGGCCCTTCTGCGTCACGGAACTCGGAGCGTAGACGGTGCCATCGAAGAAGTTCATAACGTTGGCGGCCGTCTCGCCGAACGACGTCGGATAGCACGTGTATACGAACGCGTAGGTGAAGCCGGTTTCGCCATACGAGCCGCTCTTGGACGGATTCGTTAGGTACAGATCGACTTGTTGGCCAGGGATCGGATTCGGATAAGCCGGTGGCGCGTTGGTATCCGTCGGAGAACTGTACGAAGCGGCGAGCGCAGCGGCAGTCGGGGTGAAGTACTGTCCGCTCTTGTTTTCAATTGCGGCGCTGGTCTCACCGGCGATCAGGTTGTTCGGTCCAACGTACCCGATGGCGCCTTTGTTCGCGGCAATTGCGGTTGCGACGCCGCCGCTGCCAACGGCAGGAATGAGCTTGGCATGGCCGGCCGCGCCGGTCGGAAACGCAGTTCCGACAGGCAAGTAACCGCCTGAGCAAATCGCGTTGAGGTGAGCGGTATGAATGAACGTGGAACCGCTGCCATCGGAGCGGTAGACAAGTGAGATCGGCAGCGACGAGGTGGATGCGGGCTTACCCGTCGCCTGATTGGTAACGGCCGTCCAGTTCGTGATGCTGCCCTTCCAAATGCCGCATAGCTGCGCATTGGAGATCGTGAGGTTGGTTGGAAGACCGTTCGTGTTGAACGCTTCGGAAAGCGACGCGCCCGCAACCGGAGCAACGCGCGCCGGGCCGCGTTTCTTGAAGACAGAGCTGCTGCTATATGAGTTGTTTTGGGCAGTGCTGAGGGGAGCGTCACCGGCGCTGAAGTCCACTTCCGGATACGTGGCCGTAAACGGCATCGTTTTGCTGTTCGGGACGCAATCGGCGGTTTGCGGCGGCGTGATCGTCTCTGAAGTATTACCAAGGCCACCGGTTAAGAAAGCAGCCTGCGCTTCGCCCGTGCCGGAAGCCGCATAGCAGCCCCTCGCCGCGCTGGGTCCGAGCCAAGTGCGCCACTGTGCCGAAGCGAGCGTCCCACCGAAAACGTAGAATTTTGAAGAGCTGGCGAACGGGCGAACGCCGAACGGGCGAGCGCCGAACGCCGGTTGCACGCGCGACGTGCTGAATATGTGCGGTCCGGCAGCCGCTGCGCCGGCTGCGGTAGCCAGTCCCGCGACTGCAGCGGCCGTGAACGCGGTACGAATGAGCATAGGTGTCATGTACTCCTTAGGTTTGAAAGTATCGAGCTTCTGCGAGCTGCGTAAAGAGGGTGTCTCACAAGAGCTGGGTTACGAAAACCCGTGCAGACCGTAACAGTTTTGCCCCTCCGAACCTAGGGATTAATCCCTTGCGAAGCGAGCTTAACGACGTGTCGATCGAGAAGAAAAGAGGTCCGCGCGACTGGCGCCGCGCGGCCGCCTTGCGTTAAAAGATCAGCGCTTAGTGCGAATATGGGAGAGCGAATAAGGTACCGTACGTGCCGGAACCGCCGGCTGAGGTTGTTCCGTAGATGTTGCCGTCCGGCGAGAGTAGCAGCTGTCCGAGCGGCGTCGCGCCGTCGGTGCCGTTGAACGCATGGAGCAGCGTGAATGTGCCGTTATTCAACTCGAAAATCGTGCCGCCGCCCGTCGGGCCGCCGAACGCCGTCGAGCCATAGAGATTTCCATTCAGCGCTGATGCTAAGCGTGCGAAGGGAAAGGATCCATTCGGGTTGAGCCCCGTGGTAGCGTCCGTTGGAAACGAGTACAGCGTTGCGAACTTGCCCGCTGTGGACACTTTGAAGACCGTTCCGGCTGAACCGGAACCGCCCGACGTTGCGGTACCATACAGGTTGCCGTTGTCGTCGGTAATGAGTTCCGCATCGGGGGCCGAGCCATCGGTCGCCGGATGAAACGAATGAATGTTCGTGAGTTTTCCCTGTGGCGTCACCGCGAACACGGTACCGGCTCCATACGCGCCACCGGCCGACGTGACGCCGAAGAGCGATCCGCTGAGGCTGAAACCGTTCAAGCTTGCCGCAAGGCCGGCGATCGGAGATGAGCCGTTTCCACCGTTGAACGACGCGACGATGCTGTACGCGCCTTTCGGAGTCAGCCGGAAGATCGCGCCCAGGTTGTAGCGGCCACCCGTCGAGGTGGTACCATAGATGTTGCCATCCGTGAAGAGAATGAGGCGGCCGAACGGGGCGCCCCCGCCTGCTCCTCCGCTAAAGGTGTGCAATAGTCGGAATGCACCGGTCGAGCCGTTTACCGCATAGATGACGCCTTGATTATTCGCGCCGCCGCCCGAGGTCACACCGTAGAGGTTACCACCGAGGTCGAGATTGCCGATCGAATTCAGAAGGCCACCGGCCGGCGACGCTCCATCGGATCCGTTGAATGAATGCAGCGCGGTGACTGCACCGTTGGTATACCTGTAGACGGTGCCGTCGCCGTTCACGCCACCGCTCTGCGTCGTTCCGTAGATATTACCGCGCAGATCCTCTAACAATTCGCCGGACGGATTCGCTCCGTCGGCGACGCCCGTGAATGAGTGCAGCGTCGTGAACGCACTCACCGCTGCGGCCTTCACTTGGTGCGGCATCATCGTCGCGCCACGCATCGGCAATGCGGTACCTCGCGGGTAGGTGGCGGCACCCGCCGCCGTCGAGATGCCGGCTGCGAATGCGCACGACGCGATCGCAGAACCAAATTTGACTGGGAAACTCGAAGCCATGGGTCCTCCCAAAGAAGAGCGAAAAGCAGCGCAGAGCAACAGTTCGCGCGATTACATAACGAGTCGCGCGACACAGCCTCAAGCGTAGCGATTCACGCCACGGCGTCAACGGATTTGTCGTACGACAGTCCGCTTGCATCGGGTTGCCGGCTGCCATATGCAAACCTTAGGATTCCCATAATCTTTTCTTAACGATCTCTGCGGCACCGCTAAGTATACTGATGGCGCGTGCGTCTTAGTGCCATGCGCTTATCGTTTCGCTCTTCTCCAGAATTGACCATGAACGGATGCGTGAAGTGACTTATCGTCTGACAGCCCTTCTGTTTGCATTCGCGGTGGTGCTATTCGCGAGTCTGAGCGGTGTGGGGCGAGCCGCTATCACGGGTCAAATCACCGGCGTCGTCACGGATCAGACCACGCACAAGCCCATTGCGGGCGCGACGGTCACCGCGGTAAGCGGCAGTTCGACCGTGCATACGGCAACCGATGCCAAGGGAGCCTTCGCATTGCTCGGTGTCGTTCCCGATACCTATACGGTAAGTGTGGAACGGCAGGGATATCAAGCGTTCTCGCTTGCCGGCGTGACGGTACTTCCCGACAACAGCCAAAATCTGACGCTGGTCATCTCATCGCAGAAACAGTTGCGCACGATCGCTTCCGTTAGCGTGCGAAATCCATCGGGCGCATTCCAACGCGGCCAGACCGAAGATAGTTACACCGTAAGCGGCGCTGCTCTCAAAACACTGCAGGGTAAAACGTTTAATAACGACGAAACGACGCTGCTTTCGCGAATTCCGAGCGTCACGCTCGACAAGACCGGAACGATTTCGATCCGCGGCGGAAACAACTTTCAAACAGGCTATCAATTCGAAGGCATTGACTATACGTCGCCGAATTCCAATTTGCAAAATCCATACTCGAATGTCGGCAATTTCAACCTGCTGACAGGCTTCGGTCAAGTGCAGGTTGTACCGGGCGGCGGCGATGCGAGCCATGGCAACACGGGGACCGGTCTCGTCTCGATTACGGCCAAGCGCGGCACGTATCCGCCCTTCGGGACGCTCGACTATGAAACGCAGACCAATCCCGTTCGGAATCATCAGTACGCGTTCGAGTATGGTATCGCTACCCGGAACAACTCACTCTCGAATTACATCGCCGTTCAAAGTAATCGGCAGTACTATCAATATGGAAACGTCGGCGTTGACGGGCCGGGCATTGGCATCTTTTATCCGGGCGCAAATTACCCCGGCACCGGCGTCAACGTGTACAACACCGCGTTCGATCAAGAATCCAACGACTTCATCGACAACCTTTTCGTTAAGTTCGGCAAAAAGCAAGCGCAACAGGTGCAGTTTTTCATTCAAAGCCAGACCGTGCGGCAGGGCCAAGGTTACAACGGTCTGGCTTCGAGCTATCTCAGCGGTACGGATCCAAATACAGCAAATTACACGGGAAACGGCATCTACCCGTTTCCCACTGTGGGCCTTGGGAATCCAAATCAGATCGTGCCGCTGTTCCCTGGTCAAAGCGTCCCGGTGCAGAGTGTAGCGGCAGAAGACGCGATTTATAACCCGCTTACGGCTTATAAAGTCGAATATTCGAATAACTTCAAGCACTCTTACGCGACGCTCCGCTTCTTTCAGACCTTTAACGATCAACAATTGCAGCAGCCGGCCATCGCGACGTATGCCGCCGATAACGGCGGCAAGCGAACGGGCGTGAATGCCGAATTAAACAGTCAACTAGGTTCTCGGCATTTTATTCAAATCGGCGGAGCCTACCAATACGTCCGACCGTTCGGTACGCTTCAGCAGTTTGCCGACCTACCCAGCGCAGACACAGTGAGCAACCTATTCGGAGCGGACATCGGCTTGCCGGCCACTTATGGTACGTCAGTTAGTCCTCCTATTCCCGCGCTCGATTTTTACCCCGCGGCAGCGTGTCCCGCCCAGCCAAATAACGGTAACGGCCCCCCCGTCCCGGCTGGTTACGTTAGTAACCGATCTGGTCTGTATCCGGGAACGGCAAGCGTTATCCCATGTGGCTACATTGCGAACAGGCCTGGTTTTGCCGGCGGACGCTTTCCGTTCGAACAGGATCAGCCGCAGACGGATCAACAGATCTACGGGCTTTTTGCGCAAGACACATTTACCGTTGGAAGTCGCCTACGCGTGCAAGCCGGGCTTCGCCTCGACGGCTACAACTTTTTATTTCCCGACGATCCGACCAACCCGCCCACGATCGCAACCGTCCGGCATCAACGTCTGTACGAGCCGCATTTGGGAATCACGCAGCAGCTCGGGGCAAACGATCAGGTCCGTGCGACCTTCGGGCGCACGCTGTCCGTGCCGCTGCCCGGTCTCGCCGGCAATTACATCAGTCGTCAGCCATACGCCCAGTACGTCGCGATCCCGTCATTCGACAACAACAAGGGTACTTTCAACGCGGCTAACCCGAAGGCGACGGCCGCAACATACTGTGGTCTGAGCGGCACGACTCTCTGCGCGAACTACGCCGATCAGCTCTATTGGTTAACGCGCGACGCCAAATTCGGAGCCGGAACGCTTGGCTCGGCCGTGCGCGGTGCGACCTACACGAATTACGATTTCACGTACCAGCACCAATTTCCGCAAGGCGTTGCTTTCAGTCTGACGCCGTTCTACCGGCGCGGGTACGATGTCGTCGAACGTTCCACAAGTTTGGTCAGCCAAGATTTTGCGACGGGCTTGCAGACGTTAGGCCCGCTGCTGGAGTCGAACCTCGGCATTCAAAAATCGACCGGCATCGAAATGTTGGTAAGCCGTTCTTCCATCTTCGGATTATCCGGCCAGCTAACGGCAACGTACCTCAATCAACTGGGTAACGACCCACCCGGAACGTATTTAACAAATAATTCGTTGCTCTCGGGAAATTTGTATCGTTCCCCTTATTTCTCGCCCTTTCAAAGCACGCTCGCTCTGCAGTATCAGACCCGCCGAGGCATTCGAATCAACCCCATCTTTACATACAACATCGGCTACCCGTACGGCGTCGGTACGCTCACCCAGGTATTAATTAACGGCAAGCTCGTCGTGGTGCCGTACACGAACGTCATCGCGCAGCCTCAGGCACCGTACACGACAGGAGTCGGCGGCACGCCGTCGCAGTTCGTTGACCCGCAAAATCCGGGAAGCTTCCAACATCCCGTAATTGCTGCTACGAACGGCTTCAAGGAAGGCAGTTCGGCGGGCAGCTTGCTATCGAAGCCGTCTTTTGACGTCGATCTTACCATCGAATTCGGATCGCCTAAGCACGTCGTCTACGGCATCGCGTTCACCAACCTTCTCGATCAGCTTTACAGCACGCCGATACCGAACCCGCGTTATTATCGGGCCTGTAATTACGGCCCCATTGCGACCGGGATTGCGGGGCCGGGCGTAGGGACGACGCCAGGGCATAGCGCTACCTGCATTCCGTACGGTGCGTTGCCGACGGCAAATTCAGGCGCTCCGCTGAATACGTACGATGACCCTTACGGGGGGAAAGCCGCCTATCTCGTGTTGCCCAATCGTCAACCGCTGGCCGGCCGCGTCTACGTTCAGGTTCCTATGTAATGCCGTTTCGTTATTGGGCGCTCGCATTCGCAAGCGTTATAGCGCTCGCGAGTTGCAGCGGAGGAGGCGCTCCGGAAATTGTCCAGACGGCCAACCTGTCGGCCTCGCGTTTACAATTTTCTGTAGGCACCGTTGTTCCGCCACCTCCGTCGGAGCAGCAAGGTACCTATTCGGGACCATTTCTGAACCTCGTGGAGACCTTCCGTCAGCCGAACGGAACGACTGCTCTTCTTAACGATACGGTAGCGATTACCGGGCCGCCTAGCTTTGTCGTCGCATCCGGCAACCAGGCCGTTGCGAATGATGGCGGGGCGCCGAACGAATTACTCAATTTTTTCCAGGGGGAGTCCGCGTTCGGCGAAGGGTTCGGCACGAACGTGAACGGTCTCGCTCCGAACCTTGGTAACGTTGCGCCCGGAGGCCCGCCGGCATTTCCGAGGACGACTGACGGGAACTATCCGCCTGGCTTCAGCTACACGGCGGACATCAACACGATCGGCGGTAGTTCGCAAAGCTTCCCAAACGGATTTCCGCTTGGAACGTACACACTCAACGTCTCGACGCCACCGGGTTCTGGGCAGGCCCATACGTGGACGGCATCGGCAAACCTCGCAAGCCTGACGACCCTGCCCGCCATCACTGCGCCGCAAGTTTCGTTCGACGGTCAGGGCGGCGGTGCCGTCACCTTCGTCGTTCCGGCGAAAGTCAGCGAGATGTTCGTCGCGATTGGGGCGGGCAGCAACCAGTGTTGGCCATTCTTCACAGGCACGAGCGATTTCACCGGTATACAGACTTCGAGCGGCCTTTTCTCACTCTTCGTCAAATCGCCGAAAGCGGGTTCGCTCACACTCGCGATACCCGATAATCTTGGGCCGCCGACGGCGAACGGCAACGCGCCGACCTTTTGTAGCTTGGCTCAAAATCTCAAGTTTTCTACTGGGGGCTCTACCACCGGCGGAACTGCGTCCGTATACATTGTCGGGGCCGACTACCCGCTGTACGAGATGGCATATCCGCAAAGTACCGTACAATTACCGCCCATTGCCGCAGCCGTCGGCCCGGACGGAAAGCCGAATCCGGAGAGTGATATTACGATATCGCCAACGACGATTGGAACGGCACCTTGAGATTCTGGCTTCTTGCGCTGATCGTCGCCGCCGCCGCAATCGGCTGCGGTGGTGGGTCGTCATCGCCTATAGCGGCTCCGACGCTTCAACCCCGGTTCAGTGTGAAAATTCAGGTCGGCGTTCCGTCATCGCTTCTGACGACGGGCGTACAGTCGGTGGTCGTCGCTTACATCCCGGTCGGCGAAATCGTGCCGCCACCCGTCGCACCGCTCACGATCAACGTCGCAAGCGGCTCGCAAGATTGCGCAGCGGTCGGGGCCAAGCTCGAGTGCAGCGGTGTGATTGACGTGCCTCTCGGCCAACAAAATTTTACGATTACGCTATACTCCGGACCGAACGGCACCGGTTCTCAATTAGGCGTAAAATCACTTACGGCGACGATTACGAGCGCCGGACAAACGATCGATATCTCCAACACGAACGGCACGATTCAAATTATAGCGAGTCTACAGCTCGTTATTGTTCCACCGCAGATCGTTGCGGGAACCGCCTCTACCTTCACGGTATCGGTCAACGCATACGATGGGTCCGGCCGAGCCGTTACGAGTCCCTTCAATGTCCCGGTCTCCATCGCAATTCCGCCGACGCCGGCGGCAGGTGCGCCGGTCCTGATTCCGCCGTCATTTTCTCCGAACGTCGTTCTTGGACTGAGCGGGCTTGCGATTACGGCCACCGGTCCGAATCAGCTCTTTCCATTCGGCTATAGCGGCACGCTCACGAATTTACCCTCGGCCTTTACGTTCTCGGCGTCCGCGCCCGGCCTTGCGCCCGTGTCTGCGCAGTTGACGGTCGTGCTGCCAACCCCACCGCCGACGCCGACGCCATCGCCGACGCCGACGCCTGTGCCGACGCTGCCCCCGTTGTCGACTCCGTCGCCGGGACCGGTAGCCGTGCAGCCCAACATCGTCTTCTTCACCGCGGCGAATCAACCGGCGCAATCGTTCAGCGCAAGTGAGCCCGGGGTTACGACCTTCGCAGCCGCCTCGTCTAATGCGGCCGTAGCCACGGTGAGCGGCTCGGGAAGCACCTTTGCGGTGACTCCGGTCGGCGTCGGACTAGCAATTATTACCGTTACGGACAACGCCGGCCGAACCGGAACGGTGGATGCCTACGTCAACCAGAGTACCGTCATCATCTCGGGTCGGAAGAGGCAGCCGTAATGTTCCGTGCGTTATCAAGCTTGGCCGTTCGTTGCGCGGTCGGCCTCGTCGCGCTGGTACTGACCGCATGTGGCGGCTCGCAGCAGTCTCTGCCGCCGTCCGCATTACCGAGCGGCGGCGGCAATTATAGTGGCGCGGCGTTCTCGCGGGTGACGGTAATCATCAAATTGCCGCGTAAGACCGTGGCAGGCGCGAGCGTTCGGCGGCGACCGCTCTTCATATCGCCCTCGATCGCCTCGGTGATCGTGACCGTCTCGGCAGCGGGTTCGCCGACGGCGCCGGTCACGAGCAACGTCGTTTGCACGACGGCGGTTCCTCCGTCGTGCACCGTAACGGCGGCGATTTTGGCGCCGGTAGAAAAGCAAGACACGTTCACGATCGTCGCTTATGACGGTCCGAACGGAACGGGCAACGTGCTCTCGCAAGGTTCGATCGTGTACCCGGTAGCGGCCGGACAAGCCTTGCAGATTCCGATCGTGCTGCAAGGCACGGTGGTCTCGATCGTTGCCGTGAACGTAACGAATGCAAACCCGGTTACGGGCAGCAGCGCTACATCGAATGTTACGGTCACGGCCGCGGACGCCGACGGTAACGTCATCGCCGGTCAATACCAGGCGCCGCTGTCGCTGCAACTTTTCGAGAACGACTCCGAGGGGCTCTTCAGTTTTGTCTCAGGTGGGCTCCCGCAAACGACGAGCACGGTCACCGGCAGCGCAAACGCAGCGTCGGTTTACTTGAAGGCGAAGCCCGACCTAACCACACCCGACGACGCTACCATCATCGCGACCCTTCCGAACGCGCCGTTCGTACCGGGAACGTCGCCAGTTCCGCCGCCGTTAAGCAGCCTCGCTGAAATCACGACCACTTGCCCGGCTTCGAGTCCAACATGCGTGTTCTATCCAAACGCGTACCAGATCCTCGCGACCTTCAGTATTTTGAACCACTGGGATTTTCCTAACGTGTTTCCGGCGACGCCTCAAGACGCGTCTGGGGCAAATGAAATATGGAGCGTGCCACTTAATGATGATGCTATCAACGGCTTCAATACGGTTACCAACACGTTCTCGACTGTATCGACAACTGCGCCTTCGAGCAATTTTACGAACGATATCGCTGGAACTTTCTGGGCCGACTCTGTAGATGTCAACACGCAGCTGCCGGCTGTTACGAACTTCTCCAGCCAAGGCACCACGCTCGCAAACTACGACCTTACTGGTAATGGCGTTGGTGCCTCCAGCGGAGCCGCCCGGCTCGCCTCATCTTTAGACAGCAATGGAACGCTCTGGGGGATTGATTCTGGAAGCGCAGGCTTGTTCGCGCTACATGTCGCCACGGCAACCGCAACGTATTGCACCTTCGAGAGCACGGATGTTAATTTTCAGAGCGCGTCGGTTACCGCGCTTGCATTAGCCGGCCAAGATGTTTGGGTCGGCATATCTGGCGCCCAGGACGGGAACACCTACCTTTTCAAGATTCCGGTGCAGCTCGCGTCTTCGACTTGCGACCTGACGACGTTAAAAACGGCGGCGAACGAGTTTCAACTCACGTCGCAGTACTCGACACAAAACTCGAGTCCATTCGCCGTTACTCAGATTGCGGTTGATAGTTCCGGCGATGTGTACGCTCTTCAGCTTACCTCGGTCACGAAAATCACTCCGAGCGGTCAAGCCGTTAAGCTGGTGGATACGGGCCTGCTGTTGGCCCAGATCTTTCTTACCGGATTCACGCTGGACCCGAGCGGCACGTTCCTCTACATCAGTGATTTGCAAGCCGGAACGATTGACCGGGCGAGCACGATAACGCCGTCAACGAATCCGTTGCCATCGATTCCGTTCCCAGCCGCCTTTGGTGTCGCCGGCGCACTGAATACAGGAGTGAGCTTTGGCGCGGGTTATTATCAGCCATTCTTTACCGCAGACGGTAGCTTGTGGGTCGGGGCTGTCCCGTTTGTTAATCCCTCGCTGCCGTTCAGTTTGCTTGGAACGAGCAACGGAGGCAACTACGAAGGCGGTCTGGCGGTGTACGGCGGCCTGGTGCGATTTACGCTCGGAAGCGTAACATTTGCCGCCCGAGCGGTCGCTCCGCCGAGAGATCCCGCGCAAATTATCCGGATGCTGCGTTCCCGAAGAGCGCCGCAGCGCGGGTCTCGCCAGAGATGGAAGTGAAGGGATGATCGGTCGCATCCGTGCCCTTTGCTTGGTCGCAACGACTTTCGGGCTCGTCGCTTGCGGTAGCTCGTCGACTTCCGGTGTCGTTGCGCCGCAACCTACTTCAACGGGCACTTTCCGACCCGGTGGCGCATCCTTCCCGCCGGAAAACTATCGTGTGGTCAACGGCTCGCCCGGAATCGGCAGCGTTGACGTCTATCTGTATCCGCAAGGCAATCTCCGGCCGCCGGTACCGACATACACCAACGTCGCTTTCGGAACGATCACGCCGTTTGTCGCAGAAGTTGCCGGAATCTACACGATGGATGTCCTTCGGACCGGTGCGGCTCAGACATCGACTCCGATTATCAGCAGTTCGGGTGTAAACCCTGTTCCTTTCCAGGCGCCCCAGGGTGAGACGACGAGTGCAAACGCTTCGCTTGTCATATCAGGCACCGGTCTTAACGGAACGCGGGCGATCCAACTGTTCGTGGAGCCATTCGAGACGGCTGGACAAAGCGCACTCGTTGTGCACCACACGTCGCCGGCGGCAACGATTGTCTCCGCCAGCGGACCGATCGGTATCGGCATTTACTCGGCGGCAACTTTTCCGCCGGGAACGAGTCTGACAGCGTTGAGCGCGCAGCCAATGGCACAGCTGTTCAGCTTTTCGTTCATCCAGAACCCGAACGCGATCCCCGCACCGAATAGCTCAGTGCCCGGCATGTTGTTCGTCACCCCGTTTCCCGTCTCTCCGTTCCCTGCGGCGGTCGGCTTCGCAGTCGGCTTGCCAACGACGAGTACGAACCCGAACGGGCCGCTCGCGAGCCTTATCGCCAATGCCGCGCTTTCCGAAACCGCGAATGAGAACTCGCCCTACGCCAACCAAAACGCGATTACGAACGACACAGCTGAGACCTTCGGGACGGCCACGCACATCTCGGAATTCCTCATCGATGCCGACCAAAACGGCAACGTCGGGTTGATCGGAACCGTCGATCCGTGAGGACCGGGCCGAGGGCGGAGACCAACGGCAAATCAGCCGCTGCCTAACCTCGGCGAAATAACGACAACCTGCTCTCCGCGGCTCGGGAAGCACATTTGCGGTGACTCCGGTCGGCGTCGGACTAGCGATTATTACCGTTACGGACAATGCCGGCCGAACCGGAACGGTGGATGCCTACGTCAACCAGAGTACCGTCATCATCTCGGGTCGGAAGAGGCAGCCGTAATGTTCCGTGCGTTATCAAGCTTGGCCATTCGTTGTGCGGTCGGCCTCGTCGCGCTGGTACTGACCGCATGTGGCGGCTCGCAGCAGTCTCTGCCGCCGTCCGCGTTACCGAGCGGCGGCAATTATAGTGGCGCAGCGTTCTCGAGGGTGACGGTAGTCATCAAGCTGCCGCCTAAGACCGTGGTGGGCGCGAGCGTTCGGCGACGGCCGCTCTTCGTATCGCCCTCGATCGCCTCGGTGATCGTGACCGTCTTGGCAGCGGGTTCGCCGACGGCGCCGGTTACGAGCAACGTCGTTTGCACGACGGCGGTTCCTCCGTCGTGCACCGTAACGGCGACGATTTTGGCGCCGGTAGAAAAGCAAGACAAGTTCACGATCGTCGCTTATGACGGTCCGAACGGAACGGGCAACGTGCTCTCGCAAGGTTCGATCGTTTACCCGGTAGCGGCCGGACAAGCCTTGCAGATTCCGATCGTGCTGCAAGGCACGGTGGCCTCGATCGTTGCCGTGAACGTAACGAACGCAAACCCGGTTACGGGCAGCAGCGCTACATCAAATGTTACGGTCACGGCCGCGGACGCCGACAATAACGTCATCGCCGGTCAATATCAGGCTCCGGTTTCGCTGCAACTTTTCGAGAACGACTCCGAGGGGCTCTTCAGTTTTGTCTCAGGTGGGCTCCCGCAAACGACGAGCACCGTGACCGGCAGCGCAAACGCAGCCTCGGTCTACTTGAAAGCGAAGCCCGACCTAACCACACCCGACGACGCTACCATCATCGCGACCCTTCCGAACGCGCCGTTCGTACCGGGAACGTCGCCAATTCCGCCGCCGTTAAGCAGCCTCGCTGAAATCACGACCACTTGCCCGGCTTCGAGCCCAACATGCGTGTTCTATCCAAACGCGTACCAGATCCTGGCGACCTACACTACAACTACACCAACCGTCAGTAATTTGAACGTCTGGGATCGGCCTAACGTGTTTCCGGCGACGCCCCAAGACGCGTCTGGGACGAATGAAATATGGAGCGTGCCAGCTACTTTTTGGTGTTATTAACGGCTTCAACACAGTTACCGACACGTTCTCGACTGTGTCGACAACTGCGCCTTCGAGCGATTTTACGAACGATATCGTTGGAACTTTCTGGGGCGACTCTGTAGATGTCAACACGCAGCTGCCGGCCGTTACGAACTTCTCCAGTCAAGGCACGACGCTCGCAAACTACGACCTTACTGGTAATGGCGTTACTTCAAATGGCCCATCCCAGCTCGCCTCATCGTTAGACAGCAATGGGAGGCTCTGGGGGATTGGTTCTGGAAGCGCAGGCTTGTTCGCGCTTAATCTGGCCACGGGAGCCGCTACGTATTGCACCTTCGAGAGCACAGATGTTAATTTTCAGAGCGCGTCGATTACCGCGCTTGCATTAGCCGGCCAAAATGTTTGGGTCGGCATATATGGCGCCCAGGACGGGTACGCCTATCTTTTCAAGATTCCGGTGCAGCTCGCGTCTTCTACTTGCGACCTGACGATGTTAAAAACGGCGGCGAACGAGTTCCGACTCACGTCGCAGTACGCGACACAAAACTTGACTTCATTCGGCGTTACTCAGATTGCGGTTGATAGTTCCGGCGATGCGTACGCTCTTCAGCTTACCTCGGTCACGAAATCAGTCCGAGCGGTCAAGCCGTTAAGCTGGTGGACACGGGCCTGCTGTTGGCCCAGATCTTTCCTACCGGATTCACACTCGACCCGAGCGGGACGTTCCTCTACATCAGTGATTTGCAAGCCGGAACGATTGACCGGGCGAGCACGATAACGCCGTCAACGAATCCGTTGCCATCGATTCCGTTCCCAGCCGCGTTAGGTGCCGCCGGCCTTGGGGTGAGCTATGGGGTGGGTTATCATCAGCCATTCTTTACTGCAGACGGTAGCTTGTGGGTCGGGGCTGTCCCGTTTGTTAATCCCTCGCTGCCGTTCAGTTTGCTTGGAACGAGCAACGTAGGCTACGACGGCGGGCCGGCGGTGTACGGCGGCCTGGTGCGATTTACGCTGGGCAGCGTAACATTTGCCGCCCGAGCGGTCGCTCCGCCGAGAGATCCCGCGCAAATTATCCGCATGCTGCGTTCTCGAAGAGCGCCGCAGCGCGGGTCTCTTCGCAGATGGAAGTGAAGGGATGATCGATCGCGACCGTGCCCTTTGCTTGGTCGTAATGACCTTTGCGCTCGCCAACGTCGGGTTGATCTGAACCGTCGACCCGTGAGGACCGGGTCGGGTCGAATGCCGCTCTCGCGGCCTCGTTGCGAATGCCGCGCTCTCGGAAACCGCGAATGAGAATTCTCCCTCCGCCAATCAGACCGTTGATGCGAACGACACGGCGGAAACGCTCGGAGTCGGAACGCACATTCCGCAGTTTCTGATCGACGCGGATCAGAACGGCAACGTGAAAGCTCATCGGGATGTTGGATCCATAATAGTCGACCGTGGCAACGGACGGTGTATCGATCCGACCATATTCGCGATCCTTTGTGACGTCCGACCACGACGGGTCGCCAGTGTTTAACATTCCTTTAACCTCGATGACTTATGCTATGCGGGATGCTCCCGTCCAAACACGCAGTGCAGGGTCATTCTTAGCCGCTTGGAGCGCCCTCGAGTGCGATAAGCTCGTATCCCGCGCCCCGTCCGGCTGCCTAAGGAAGTTCAGATTGTCCGCTGTTTTGACTTTGGAATGCAAAGATATTCTGACACATCGCGAGCGGCGCTTGTGTGTGCTGATGCTTTTGGCGAACGGCTACTCTTCCAAAGAGATTGCCGGCATTCTCGACAGCACGAAGCGGGGCGTCGACAACGATGTCGGGTGGTGGCAGGACCGCCTGGACGCGCGCTCGCGATCCCAAGTGGCCGCGATTGCGGTCGCGCGCCGTATCTTGCTGCCGGAAGACCTCTTGTTCGATGGTACTCAAAGCGCGCTGCGAGAATTCCGCCGCCGGCACGAATGCGACTGCGACGACGGGCAGCAAGGTCACCCGTGGAGATCATTCTATCGATTCACGAGCTGAGCATTTCTCGCGACGATCTAACGTTGGTCCCCTTGCCTCCGGAAGACATCGTCGACGAGCGCGAGATGCTAGCCTAGTTGTCGCCCCGCTTCTCAA
>JAABUQ010005385.1_pt1 | contig 20515 bp, 17 predicted proteins | sample 5560001 | NCBI WGS metagenome assembly JAABUQ01 (sample SAMN10711888, study PRJNA513371) | rock metagenome | isolation source: Antarctica rocks | place: Antarctica: Victoria Land, Finger Mt nord | collected 2015-12-18
TGCTGTACCGCGCGTTCGGTTGGGAGATGCCGCAAATCGCCCACCTGCCGCTGCTGCGCAATGCCGACAAGTCGAAGTTGAGCAAACGTAAGAATCCGACCGGCATCCTGTTTTACCGGCGCATGGGCTACCTGCCCGAAGTATTGACAAACTTTCTGGGGCTGCTCTGCGTCTCGCCGGCCGCCGGTGAAGAGATGATGGACCTGCCGACGCTGGTCGAGCGCTTCGGACTCTCGCACATTTCGCTCGGCGGTCCCGTGTTCGACGTCGCCAAGCTGGACTGGCTCAACGCCCGCTACCTTCGCGAGACGCTCGACGTGCCCCAACTGATAGAGCGCGCGCGCGCTTGGGCCTTCAACGAGCGCTATCTCGCTGCCATCGCGTCGCTCGCCCAGACGCGCATCGAGCGTCTCTCGGACCTCGGTCCGCTGTGCGCCTTTTTCTTCGCGGGACGGCTCGACGTTCCGGTCGAGGCGTTGCGTTCCGGCAAGCTCGACGACTTCACGCTGCGTAAAGCGTTCGTGCTTGCGCAGGCGGCCTTCGACGCATTGCCCGAGTGGGAGTTCGCACTCATCGAAGCCGCGGTACGGCGCATCGCACAACTGCTGGGAATCAAACTGCGCGATGCGGTTCGTCCCTTCTACGTCGCGATAACGGGCGCGCCGCAGTCGGTTCCCCTGTTTGACGCGATGGTGTTGCTCGGTCGCGATCTCGTGCGCGAACGGCTGAGGATCGCACTGCAAACGCTCGGCGGCGCTAGCAAGACCGAAAGCGAGGCGTGGAAGCGCGACATGGCGCCCGCGATCGCCGACGTTGAGGTGGCATGAACGGCCGCATCCGCGCCGTCGTGCTGGCCGCCGGTAAAGGCACGCGCATGCGCAGCTCGCGGCCGAAGGTCTTGCACGAATTGTGCGGCCGGCCGATGCTCTGGTACGTCCTGCGCGCGCTGCGCGATGCCGACATCGTTGAGGTTGCCGTCGTTACCAACGCCGACGTCCTGCCGCACGTCGAGGCCATTGCCGGCGACGCCGGCCATACCGCGACCGACGCCGTCCTTCAGGAACCGCAGCTCGGGACGGGGCATGCCGTGCAGGTCGCGCTCGCGCAGTTGCCGCCCCTGGGCGGCGCGCGTCTGCTGGTTCTCAACGGCGACATGCCGCTCATCGCAGCGGACCTCATTGCGCGCACGCTGTCACCGGAGTGCGCGCTGGCCTTGGTCACGGCACGCATGCCGTTGCCTTCGGCCTATGGCCGAATCGTGCGCGACGGCGAACGAATCGCGCGCGTCGTCGAAGCCAAAGATGCGACCCAGGCCGAGTTGGCGCTCGATGAGATGAATGCCGGACTGTACGCCTTCGACGAAGCCACGTTACGCCGCACGATCGCCGCATTACGGCCCGACAATGCGCAAGGCGAATACTATCTGACCGATACGATCGCGGCGTTCGTCGGTACGGGTGAACGCGTGCTGCCGATCGATGCCGGCGACCATCGCAGCGTGCAAGGTGTCAACGATCGAGTCGAACTGGCGGCGGCTGCGGCGGCGCTGCGGCAGCGCCTGTGCGAGCAGCACATGCGCGCGGGCGTCACAATCCGCGACCCGGCGACGACGTATCTCGAACCCGATCTCGAACTCGCGCCCGATGTGAGCATTTTCCCCAATACGTCGATCGGCGGCCACTCGCGCGTCGGCGCGCACAGTGAGATCGGTCCGAACACGCGTCTGCGCAACGCGCAGATCGGCGAGCACGCGGTCGTCAGCGATAGTATCGTGGTCGACAGCACACTCGGTGACTTTGCGCTGGTCGGTCCGTGGGCGCACGTCCGCGGTCACAGCACGATCGGCACGGGCAGCCGCATCGGAAACTTCGTCGAGATAAAGGCGGCGAATCTCGCGCCCGGCGTGAAAGCGGCACACCTGAGCTATGTCGGCGATGCGACGGTGGGCGAACGCTCGAATATCGGCGCCGGCACGATCACCTGCAACTTCGACGGCACGCGTAAGCACCGCACGACGATCGGCAAGGATGCGTTCATCGGCTCCAACTCATCGCTCGTCGCGCCGCTCGACATCGGCGACCGAGCCGCGACGGGCGCGGGTGCCGTCGTGATTCGCGACGTCGCCGACGACGAACGCGTCGTCGGAAATCCCGCGCGCGTCCTCCCCAAGAAACCGTAGCGGTCAAAGCGCGGCCGCTTCATAGGAGCGCAGGGTCGCCGCGAGAACGGCCCAGCATGGCGCTCAAAGTCGTGCTGCTTGCGCACTCGCCGCATCCGGAGCAGTCCGTGGCCACCGCCGCCCGAAATTGTTATAGCCCCCGCGACATCGAGACGATCGACGAAGGCTGGACACCGGAGGGGATCGAGACGATGGTCGAACGCGTGCGCGACGCGGGACATCTGTCGACCTTCGAGCATACGATGTTCACCTTCGGCGTCTCGGGCGTTTCGCGAGCGCTCACGCATCAACTCGTTCGTCACCGGCACATGTCGTACGAACAGAAGAGCCAGCGGTACATCAAGGTCAAAGGCCCGTTCGACTACGTAACGCCGCCCTCCATCGCTGCCTTGCCGGAGATCAAAGCGAAGTACGACGCGCTCATGCGCGACATCGCGGCGTTTTATGCCGACGCGCTGAGCGCAGGTGCACCCGCCGAAGACGCACGCTTTGCGCTTCCCAATGCGACCCAGACGCAAATCGTCGTCACTGCCAACGCGCGGGCTCTGCTCGACTTCTTCACCTTGCGCACGTGCAACAACGCGCAGTGGGAGATTCGCGAGCTTGCCTTCGCGATGCTGCGCTTGGCCAAGCGCGCGGCGCCGGCGCTTTTCGTGCGAGCGGGTGCAACCTGCGTGCGCGGCTACTGCAACGAGCCCAACGGCCCGGAATGTCCGCGCTACATCATCGTCAAAAACCCGGTCGCGGCGCGGCGGCGCGCGGGTCTCGACGAAGACGGTCCGCGGCGCGCAAGCAGTGAGATCGTCGCCGACCATCAAACCGCCGCCCTTGCCGGTTGAACGGTATCAGTTTGCTGCTGAAAGCATTGGAGTACATGACAGTCAAAACAGGCCGAACCTCGAGCGCCTCCCAAACAGCGACATTGAAAGTCGGCGATGCAGCCCCGGACTTCGACTTGAAGTCGCACGACGGCGGCTCTCGGACGCTTTCGGGATACGCGGGGAACAAGAACGTCGTGTTGGCGTTCTATCCGTTCGCGTTTTCAGAGGTTTGAACGAGCCAATTGCGCTCGTACGAGCAGAACCTCGCTCGTTTCGACGCGCACGATGCTCAAGTTTTGGGCATCTCGATCGACCACACGTATGCAACGGCGGCGTGGTCCAAGCAGCTCGGCGGCATCACGTTCCCGCTGCTCAGTGATTTCTTTCCGCACGGAGCGGTGGCCGAAGCGTACGGCGTCCTTCGTCCTCAGGGCATGGCCGAACGGGCGCTCATCGTGGTCGATAAGGCCGGAGTCATCCGGTACATCGACGTTCACGAGATCTCAGAACGGCCCGACGAGGAGCCGCTGTTCGACGAACTGCGTAAGCTCTGAACGATCGGCGGTCGCGAGCGCCATCGTACGCCTTGGCCTGCTGGTCGTTCTGCTGCTCGGCGTGCTCGCGCTGCGGCCGACAGGAGCGTTGTGCGCGCCGAACAGCGTCGATCGTCGCGTCACCGCCATCCCGCCGCAGGTCTTGCTCAGCGCGCCGCTCGATCACCTAATCGATCGGCGCAGGCAGTTGGCGTCGCAGCGCCTCCGGCGTTACGACCGGCCGCTTTTCATCGTGTGGGCGCTTTCGCAGATCGTCGGGCTGCTCGCACTGTGGAGTGGGGGGTATGCGGCTCGTTTGCGTGACGCGGTCCGGCGCCGACTGCGCAATACGCTCGCGGTACGGTTCGTGTTCGGCGCGCTGCTCACGTACATCGCGGCCATCGCCTCGTTTCCGGCCTCCTTCGCGCACTGGCGCGTGGACCTCGCGCTCGGTACGGCGCTCGAGACATCGGTGGGCTGGGTGCGCGACGGTTTCGTGAACGCAACCGTCGACGCGATCGTGGTGGGCATCGTCGTCGCCGCCATCTTTGCGCTGGTCGACCGCACGCGGTTGTGGTGGATCTATGCGACGGTGGGCTTGTTCGGCGTGACCCTGCTGCTCGCGTTCCTCGAACCCATCACCGTTGCTCCCCTCTACAACCGCATCCGGCCATTGCCGGTACACGCGGCGATTCGCAAGCCATTGGACGCTCTGGCCGCCCGCGCCGGTATCGTCGATGCGCCGCTCGAGATCAGCGATACGTCACGCCGCTCGCGCGCGATCGCCGCCGACGTTGCCGGCTTCGGCCCGACCAAAAGGATCGTACTGGGCGACGAACTCCTCACCGACGCGACTCAAGGTGAGGTGCTGTTTCTCGCAGCGCGCGAGTTCGGACACTATGCCCACGGCGACGATTTTCGGCTCTCGCTGTTCTGGACGTTCCTGTTCGTCGTCGCGACCGGCGCTGCGGTCGTGTTGGCCGATCGTGTGCCCTTTCGGCGCGACGACGATTCACTGGCGCGGCTTGCGCTCGTGTTTGCCTTCATGGGGATCGGTGGTCTCGTGTTGACCCCGCTCTACAACGGTTACTCGCGTAATCTCGAATCGCGGGCGGACGCGTACGCGCTGACGCTCACCCGAAATCGCGCGGCCGCCGTGCGGGCGTACGTACGCATCGCCGACGAAACGCTAGCGCCGTTGTGCCCCTCGCATGCGGTGCGGCTGTACTTCTACAACAGCCCGCCGCTCGGCACGCGCATCGCGAAGGCGGCGCAACACCGCAATCCGTGTCCGTAAGGTCTGCGGCATCCAAAGGTCCGCACGTCGCGCAGCCCGCCAGGTGTTCGTGGGCGCGCACGCCGGCCGCGATCGCGTACCACGATCGCGAATGGGGCACGCCGGTGCACGACGATCGCGCGCTCCTGGAGTTTCTCATCCTCGAAGGCGCCCAGGCCGGGCTCTCATGGGAAACGATTCTGGGCAAACGCGCCGCTTATCGTGCAGCCTTTGCGGCTTTCGAGCCCGCGCGCGTTGCGGCATTCGATGATCGAGACGTATCGCGGTTGCTCGCCGATGCCGGCATCATTCGGAACCGAGCAAAGATCATCGCTGCGATCGGCAATGCGCGCTCGGTCATAGCGATCGCCGCCGAGCACGGCAGCTTCGCAGCGTTTGTGTGGCGCTACGTGGACGGCGTGCCGATTCGCAACCGACCGCGCACCCAAGCGGACGTGCCAGCGACCACGCCGCTTGCCGAAAAACTGTCTCGCGATCTGCGCTCGCGCGGCTGCCGCTTCGTCGGCCCGACCATCGTTTACAGCTTCATGCAAGCCGTCGGACTGGTCGACGACCATCTTGCGACCTGCTTCCGAGCAACGGTAGGCGAGCGCTCGGACGTTGCGCACGGCGCAATGCCCTAGTGCGGTAACGTTCTCCCGATGACGTCGCCGATCGAATTCGCGCGAGCGAAGCCGGCCGGCACTTGGAAGTCCGTCTCCGCAGGAACCTGACTGGTCAGTTGCGTTGCATCGGCGCGCAAGGCGGCGCCGGCGACGTATTTGTTGGTGAAGCTTGCCGTCAACTGCACCGGCAGGCCGTCAAGATCGTCGGCAAACTGAACCGTGCCGTGCGCGTCGGTGTGGTCGCCGCTTGCCGTCGTGCGCGTGAATTGGTAATTCAGTCCGGTCGCCGGATGGCCGTCGACCGTGCTATGGCCGGCCAGTGAGAGCGAGATGTTCAGGGCCGCAAGGTTGCGTAGCGAGCGTTCGAAGCCGAAGGGATGCGACGCCGGAGAGGTGCGGGCAGCAGGCGTCGGCGACGCTGCGGTACTGGAGCCCAAGGTCGTCGCGTAATACTTGCGGCTCGTGTTCGACCACACCGTATAGCGCTTGGCGCCGTAGTCGACCACGACGGTCGCACCACCTGGCGGGAAGAGCTGCGTGGCGAGGGCGTTGCCGACGCTGCCGGCGCCGGGTAATGCCACGTCGATGATATCTAGCCGGAACAGCGGCCCTCTTTGTTCGAAGGCGACGTGTGCGCCGACGTCGATCGGCGTCGTCGTGCCGGGAAGCGGAGCGCGCACCACGAGCGTCCCTTTGCCGACGTAACCACTATCGGGAGCCGGCGCCGGGCCCGCCGCACGGGCCGACATTTCAGGCGTAACCAGCAGACCGGTCAGCGCCAAGGCGCCCAACACGCCCCACGTTCGGCGGCCGATCCGGCGTGGCAAGTCGTTCACGATGCTCGCGACGGTTCTTCGTTCGGCGGTGGAACGGCGGAGCGCCATGCGTTGACGTATTGCACGGCGGCATCGGTGTGGCCCGCGAGCCACCGTTCGATGCCGTCGGCAGCGACGTCGATGATGCTCGGCAGCGTGCGCTCCTCGTCGTGGTCGAACGTTGACAGCACGTAGTCGATCGCGTCGCTGCGGCCGCGCCCGATCCCGACGCGCAGTCGTGGAAAGTCTTCCCCGAAGCGCGCGATGATCGATTTGAGTCCGTTGTGCCCGCCGCTTCCCCCGCCGGTGCGCATGCGCAGTCGGCCGAACGGAAGATCGAGATCATCGCTGACGACGAGCACGTCGCTCGGCAGCGTCTTCCACCAGGCCGCGGCGGCAGCCAGTGGGCCGCCGCTTTCGTTCATGTACGAAAGCGGTTTGAGCAACAACACGGCACCGGCTGCAACATATGTCTGCAAAGCGCCGTCCTTCGACTTCCAACGCGACGCGTCGATGCGGCGCGCAACTTCGTCAACGACGCGGAAGCCGACGTTGTGGCGCGTGCGTTCGTACTGGCGACCGGGGTTCCCGAGCCCCGCGACGATGCGCGTTCCGCTCGCGGGCTCTTACTCCGGAGCCGGTTCGCCGACGAGCGCCGGTTCTTCGGGCGCCGCCGGAGCGGCCTCGGCCGCCTCGGCCGCCGTTTTGGACGCTTCGATTGAGATCAGCACGGTTGTCGGATCCATCTCGAGCTTTAAACCGGCGGGCAGTTTCAAATCTCCGGCCGTAAAATGATCGCCGATGCCCAGCGCCGACACGTCGGCTTCGAGCGCTTCCGGCAGCGCGTTGGCCCGACCCGACACGTCGACCGCGTGAAAGACGATATCCATCACGCCGCCGCCGTTTTTGACGCCTTCGGCGACGCCCACCGCAACCAGCGGCAGCGACGCATCGATTTCCTCGGTCGCGCTGACGCGCTGCAGATCGGCGTGCACGACCCGGCGCGTGATCGGATCGCGCTGGACTTCGCGAACCAGCGCCGTATCGGGCGTGCCGCCATCGAGCGTGATGTCGAGCAGTTGATTCTTACCGCCCGCATGCAGCAGCGCATCGAACGCTTTGGCATCGAGCGCCACGGCCGTCGGAGCGGAGCCATGCCCGAAGAGCGAGGCGGGAACTTTTCCGGTGCGGCGCAAGGCGGCCGACGCGGTCGTGCCGGTCTTCGTTCGCGTGGATGCCGTTAGCGCGTTGTCGGGCTTTGCAATCGTAGTCATCGTTCGAGGTATCCTGACGCCGTGACGGCGGGGGTTGCGGGGGTGAAAAGATCCGGCAATCCGATCGGACCGAGCAGCGGCGGCTCATCGTCCTTTGCGAACAGTTCGGAAACCGAACGATTGGCCGTGATGCGTTTGATTGCATCGGCGAGAATCTGCGCGATCGAGAGCACACGAAACTTCGGACCGAGCGTTGCTTCGATGTTGGGCAGCGTGTTGGTGACGATGATCTTCTCGATCGGCGACTCGTTGAGCACGCGCACCGCGTCGCCCGCGAAAATCCCGTGAGTGGCACAGGTGTAGACGCCGGAGGCGCCGCGGCGGCGCAGAGCTTCCGCAGCTTTGGCAAGCGTGCCGCCGGTCGAGATCATGTCGTCGACCACGACCGCAGTCTTGCCCGCCACGTCGCCGACGATTTCGGTGACTTCCGACACGTCGGGCTCGGGCCGGCGCTTGAAGACGATGGCGAGCGTCGAGCGCAGCTTCTTCGCGAACGTTTCGGCGCGCGGCACGCCGCCGGCATCGGGCGACACGACGACGATCTGGTTGCCTTCCAGGCCTTGGGCCTTGAGGTACGAGCACAGCGTCGGCGCAGCTAGCAGATTGTCGACCGGAAGATCGAAGAAGCCCTGAATCTGCGCCGCGTGCAGATCCAGCGTCACCAGGCGCGCGGCGCCTGCCTTTTCGATGAGGTTGGCGATCAGTTTGGCCGAGATGGGTTCGCGGCCTTTGCTCTTTTTGTCTTGCTTCGCGTACCCGTAATACGGCACGACCGCGGTGATCCGGTAGGCCGACGCCCGCCGCAGCGCATCGATCATGATGAGCAGCTCCATCAGCGAATCGTTGACGGAGTTCCCATTAGGCGCGCGGCAGACCGATTGAATGACGAAGACTTCCGCGCCGCGCACGTTCTCGCGTATTTCGATGCGACATTCTTCGTTCTTGAACTTGTCGACCAGCGCATTGCCGAGTCGCGTGTCCATGCGCTGCGCGATCTCGCGCGCTAGTCCGACGTTCGAGTTTCCGCTGAAGAGTAAGGGCTTCTGATTTGCCGACACACTGCTACCTCCGGGGAGACCGCGGTCTCCGACGATGGGTGGCCTGGGCGCTGCGGTTTCCCCGGCCGCGACGCGATCACCCTTGCAGCGCCGGTTCTCGCGGGCGACTGCCGGTAACCTCGCCGTCGCTTGGGGGCGCCGCGCGCTCTTGGCCGCGCACGTTCGTATCGGCCGCAACGTGCTTGGGCGCGATCCAGAGGTAGGCAATCGGTACGAGCAAGAGCGTCAGGACCAGCGAACTGAAGACGCCGCCGATAATGACGATCCCGAGAGTCGCCCGCGACGCTGCGCCGGGGTCGAGCGCGACTGCGAGCGGCAAGTTTCCGAGCATGACCGAGACGCTCGTCATCACGATGGGGGAAAACATCCTAACGCAACGGGGCCGCGGCGTCCTTGAAGCGCCCTGGGAATCCAGGTCCCCTCCAGAATCGGACGCTACGCTGCACAGGATGGAAACGATCGGAGCCCGCGTGCTCGTCGTCGACGACGAAGCCGCCATCCGCGAGCTGCTCGACTATGGCCTCGGTCAAGCCGGGTTTTCGGTGCGTTCCGTCGGCGACGGCCGAGAAGCGCTTGAAGCGGTCCGAACGTGGACGCCCGAAGTCATCATCCTCGACGTGATGTTGCCCGAAACCGACGGGTTCACGCTGCTGCCGGCGCTACGCCGGTTGACGGACGCCCCGATCGTCATGCTGAGCGCGAAAACCGAAACGGCCGAAAAGGTGGCCGGTTTGTCGCGCGGTGCCGACGACTACGTCGGAAAACCGTTTGAACTCGAAGAATTGATCGCCCGGCTGCATTCCGCGCTACGCCGGCCCCGCATGGAGTTGCGCGATACGTTTTCCTATGCCGACGTGACGGTCGACGTCTCGCGGCGAAGCGTCCATCGCGGCAACCGCCGGGTCGATCTCTCGGCGCGCGAATTCGATCTTCTGCTGACGTTCGTGCGCCATCCCGAGCAGGTGTTCACGCGTTCGCAGTTGCTCGATCTCGTCTGGGGTGTCGATCGCGACGTCGTGCCCAATACCGTCGAGACGTACGTTTCCTACTTGCGAGCGAAGCTCGACAGCGGCGAGCCGGTGAAACTAATTCAGACGCTGCGTGGCGTTGGCTATACCTTGCGGGCGCTGCCGACGTGATCGCGCGTTTCCGGCGGCGCCTATTGTCGCTTGCGACCTTGCAGATTGGGGTCGTCTTGGGCGTGCTCATCGTCGCCGTTGCGCTGTTTGCTTTCAACGCATACGTCAATGCCCTGCGGTCCGAAGCCGACTCGACCTTGGCGCAGCTGCAGGTGGCCTTACGCGGCGGCTCCGCCCGACGCGACGTCGGGATTGCCGGCGACGTCATCCAGTCACGCTACGCGCGGTCCGATCTCGTCATCGTGCTCTTCGAGGGCGGTCGCCGCGTTTCGGTTTTCCGCGCGCATCGCAGCGATCCCGACGTAACGGTCGCGACGTCGACGCGCGGAGCGGTACCGGCCGATCCGCGTGCGACGGGTCCCCTCGTCGCTCCGATCCTCGGCCTCGCAACCGCGTTCGGACTGCACTATGCGCATGGGACGTTTCGGAACGTTGCGGTGGTCGTCAAGCCCAATGAAGTTGCACTGGTTTCGACGACCGCATCGTTCTTGCTGCCCGTGGCGCTGGCGCTCTTTTTCGCGCTGGTCGCAGCCTTTTTGCTCGCGCGTGTTCTCGTGCAGCAGTTGATTGGGCCGCTCATCGACGTGCAACGGGCGCTCGACCGTTTTGCCGCAGGCGACCTCTCGCCGCAGCCGATTTCGGCCGACATGCGCGGCGAACTGGCGCCGTTGGCGTTTGCGTACAACGGTGCGATCGCACAGATGGAGCGAGCCTTTGCCGAGCGCGATGCGGCCAATGCAACGATTCGGCAGTTCATCGCCGACGCCGGTCACCAACTGCGAACGCCGCTCACGGTCATTCGCGGGTTTATCGCCATCCTGCGTAAGGGAGAATTGCGCACGCCGCAGGATCGCGAACGCATCTTGGACACGATGAATCGGCAAAGCCTCGTGATGGGTTCGCTGATCGACAAGCTGATGTTGCTCGATCAATGGGAGCGCGGATCGCCGGCGCGTCCCGAACCGATCGACGTCGCGCAGTTTGTGACCGACGTCGTTGCTCCGCTGGCCGAAGCGCAGCCGTCGCGTACGGTGGACGTGGACGCCGAGTCGGGGTTGCTTGCCGCCATCGATCCGAGCGATCTCGCTCACGCGGTCACGAATTTGGTCGACAACGCGCTGAAGTATACGCCCGGCGCCGTGCGCGTCGTCGTACGCGCGGAAGGAACCACGGCCGTCGTCGAAGTCCGGGATGATGGGCCCGGCATGGCGGCCGCCGATGTGGCTCACGTTTTCGATCGCTTTTATCGCGGAAACCGGCGGGACGTCGACGGCTCGGGCCTCGGCCTCGCGATCGCCAAGCGTGCCGTCGAGCGGGCGGGCGGTTCCCTGACCCTGCGTACGGAGCCCGCGACCGGCTCGACGTTCACGATTCGCCTGCCGCGCACGGCAGTGCGTGCTTCCGCGGTGCCGTTGACGGCGTAAAACAGCGCATTGGATCTGCGCCGTGCAACCGGCAGAGCCGCCCATTGAGTCGAAGAGAAGGCTATGTCGGACCGTTTCGCGCTGGTTTCTCCCTACGCATTAGCCGGCGATCAAGTTCCGGCGACGGAAAAACTTGCCGACGGCGTGGTGCGCGGCGATCGGGCCCAGACGCTGCTCGGCGTGACGGGTTCGGGCAAGACGATGGCGATGGCGCGCGTGATCGAGCTGGTCCAAAAGCCGACCCTCGTTCTGTGTCACAACAAGACGCTCGCGGCGCAACTCTGTGCCGAATTCCGGGACTTTTTTCCCGGCAATGCCGTCGAGTATTTCGTCTCGTATTTCGATTACTACCAGCCTGAGGCATACATTCCGCACACGGACACGTTCATCGAAAAGGACAGCTCGATCAACGACGAGATCGAACGTCTCCGCCATTCGGCCACGCAGTCGCTGCTGAGCAGAACCGACACCGTGATCGTCGCATCGGTGTCGTGCATCTACGGCTTGGGCTCGCCGGCCGACTACATGGAGATGTCGCTGCGCGTTCGCATCGGCGAGTCCATCGACCGTGACGTCTTTCTGCGGCGTCTCGTGGACATGCAGTACCGCCGCAACGATCTCAATCTGGTGCGTGGCTGCTTTCGCGTACGCGGCGACACGCTTGAGTTCGTCGGTGTCGATGAGGAGCTGGTGCACCGCATCGAGTTCTTCGGCGACGAGATCGAGGCGATCAACGTCGTCAACATGCTGACGGGCGAGTACGTCGAATCGAAAGACGAGATCACGATCTTTCCGGCCAAGCATTTCATCACGCCCGACGAGAAGCTGCGCCGCGCCGTGACGTCGATCGAGATCGAACTCGACGAACGCTTGAAACACTTTCGGGACGCCGGCAGACTGCTCGAAGCGCAACGATTGGAGATGCGGACGCGCTACGATCTCGACATGCTGCGCGAGGTCGGCTACTGCAACGGTGTCGAGAACTACAGCCGCCATCTCGCCGGCCGTGAGCCCGGTTCGACGCCGTCCTGTCTCTTGGACTTCTTTTCAAAGGACTGGCTGCTGTTCGTCGACGAGTCGCACGCAACGCTGCCGCAAGTCCATGGCATGTACGCCGGTGACCGCTCGCGCAAGGAGGTGCTCGTCGAGCACGGGTTCCGGCTGCCGAGCGCCCTCGACAACCGCCCGCTGACGTTCGATGAGTTCAGCGAGCATCTCAATCAAGTCGTCTACGTCAGCGCGACGCCCGCCTCATATGAACTCTCGAAGTCGACTCAAGTGGCGGAGATGATCATTCGGCCGACGGGCTTGGTCGATCCCGAGATCGAGGTGCGCCCCACCAAGCACCAAGTCGATGACCTCATGGAGGAAATACGCTCGCGCACGGCCCGCAACGAACGCGTCTTAGTCACGACGCTCACCAAGAAGATGGCCGAAGACTTGACGGACTACCTGCTCGGAAACGGTTTGCGCGTCCGCTATCTGCATAGCGAGGTCGAAACGCTCGAACGCATTGCGATCCTGCGCGATCTGCGCCGCGGCGTGTTCGACGTGCTGGTCGGGATCAATCTGCTGCGCGAAGGCCTCGATCTACCGGAAGTGTCGCTCGTTGGCATCCTCGACGCCGACAAGGAAGGCTATCTGCGCAGCGGCACGTCGCTGATTCAAACGGTCGGCCGCGCTGCGCGCAACGTCGAGGGCAAAGTGCTGATGTACGCCGACGTCGTGACCGAATCGATGGCCCGCGCGATTGGCGAAACGCGCCGCCGCCGCGAAAAACAGGTCGCGTACAACACCGAGCATGGGATCGAGCCCAAGACGGTACGCAAGGAAGTCCGCGACATCCTCGATCTCGTCGCGACGAACGAAGCGACGACGAGCGCCGCCAAACTCCGCGGCGACAAGCTTCCGCGCGAGGTCGCGACGGCCATGGCGCGCGACATCGAGCAAAAGATGAAAGAATCCGCCGCCAACCTCGAATTTGAAAAAGCCGCCGCACTCCGCGACGAACTGCTGGAACTCCGTAAGCAGATCGGCGGCAATGAGTCGATCCTCTTCCAGGGGCGGGCTCCGAAGATATTCCAGCACGCCCTCAAAGAACTGGTCGGCATGTAAGGCTTGCGATCTTGTCGCCAAGGCGTGATAGAATCAGGGAACGATGCGTGAACCCATAGCGGCTCGGGCACTTTACGACAGCGACTTCGCCCTCTGGTTGGAAGAGCAGGGCCGTGCGCTGCGCGAACGACGTTTAGGCGACCTCGACGTTCCCAATATCATCGAGGAGATCGAAGCTCTGGGAGCGGAGCAGCGACGCGAGCTGGGCAGCCGCATCAGAGTCGTGCTCACGCACGTACTGAAGCTCGCGTATCAGCCTGCAAGGAATTCCCGCTCGTGGAGGGTTACGCTGTCACCCAGCGGGACGAACTCGCGCAACTTCTCGAGGCAAGCCCGTCGCTCCGAAGACGTATTCCGGAGGCAATTCAGCGCAACTATCCACGCGCGTGTAAGGCGGCTGCATTAGAAACCGGCCTGTCGTTGGAACGCTTTCCCGCAGACTGTCCGTTCGGCATAGCCGATGTGCTCGACGACGCCTGAAGCGTTAGCCAAAATCCCCGCAACCATAGAGCCGCACGCGGTAATGTTCATCAGTTGACGCGCGTCAAAGCGCTTAACGCCCCGAATAGGTTGAGCGTACGCTTTACGCTTAACGGAACGTGGCGAGACCGACTGACCCCCCGATCTGATGGTCGAGGTCGTACATCGCGCGGTTGTTGATGCGATGATAGAGCGCGTCGGCGGCGTGGCCGAAATGTGCGTCGATGTCGTGCGTCACGTGCAGCGTAACGGCGTGCGAGAAGAGCCGGTCTAGCCAAAAGCTGGTCCAGAAGGCACCGTCGTGCCCGGTGCCGTCGTGAAGGAGCGCCGTGAAGAGACGCTTTCCGACCAACGGTCCAGGCGGTGTCGGTAAGCGTATGCCGTCATGAGCGGCGTGTTGCACCGCATCCTTGATCGCGAAATCGGAAATGTGCATCCAAGAAGCAACGGCTGAACTACCGTAGTGTCGTTCAAGCGTTTGGACCTCCGGGTCCAGCAGTTGGACGCCGATGATCGCGTTGAGTGCGCGACGCGTCGAGAAGACCTTCGCTCCCCCACCGGCATAGGTAAGGGCCGCCGTCGTCGGAAGATCCGGCGAACCCGTGTACACGGGACCGCCGAACGCCGAAACCGAGGCCATGGCGGCTGCAAACACAACCGTCAGCATAGGCATGAACATACGGATGGGGCCGGTGCTTCGCTGCGGTGCGTCGTTCCTGCGCCGACGGTCGGCGTGCGCGGACATCTAACGGAAGTCGTCCGCCGGGAGCGGAAGAGCGGTGCATGCAGCAGACGATTCTGCCGGGCGTCGCGATGTGGTCGGCGTGGCAAGCAGAGCGCAACCTGTTCTTCAACTCGTTCTTCGTCGACACCGGTACGGGCAATCTCGTCATCGACCCGCTCCCCCCGAGCGATTCGGATCTCGCGCAGATGGAAGCGCTTGGCGGCGTTGCATCGATCGTGCTGACCAATCGCGATCACGAACGCGGCGCGCGGGCGCTCGTCGAGCGATTCGGCGCAACGGTGATTGCCAGCGCGGTCGATGCGCCGCTGTTCGGCCTGAGCATCGATCGCACCGTGCGCGACGGCGATGAGATCCACGGCGCGCGGATCATCGCACTCGACGGACTCAAGACGGCCGGCGAATTCGCATTGTACTTTCCCGAGCGACGCACCGTTGTCGTGGGCGATGCGCTCTGGGGAGATCCGGCCGGCTCGCTGCGCTTGATGCCCGATGAGAAACTGTCCGACCCGCCGCGAGCCGTGCTTTCGCTGCGCAAGCTCCGCGCGCTGCGTCCGGAACATCTCCTCGTCGGCGACGGCGCTTGCATCTTCGGCAATGCGCATCATACGATCTGGCAGGCGCTCGAAGCGCGCAGCGATGCGTATGTCAATCGCATGAACATCGACGAAGCGGTGTGGCGACCGTCTCCCGAAGATCCGCCGCCGTACGATGCCGAGGCTTTCGACGTCGACGATCTGATCGGCGCCGAAAAGCTGGGATACCGGCTCGGAAGACTCCGCCCCGGAACGTCCTTCTGTCCCGATCATTGGCACCTCGCCGAAGAGGAGTTGTTCGTGATTCTCGAAGGCGGCGCGACGCTGGAAACGCCGCGCGGCGACTGGAACCTGCGGCGCGGCGACGTGATTTCGTTTCCGACGCGGGCGAGCGGTTCCCACAAGCTCGTTAATGAGGAGGATGTCGCCTGTGTCTTCTTGGCGGTCGCCAACGTCGACGAGCGCGACGTGTGCTTCTATCCGAAGTCACGCAAGTTGCTGGTCGAAAAGACGAGTCACATGGTCCGCGATCATCCGCTCCTCGACTATTTCGACGGCGAGTGACCGCCTTGCCGAGCCGGTCGTGAAGGGTCGCTTACCGGCGCGCCAGCGCGTCGATGCGCCCCAGAACGTAGTCGCGCAAATCGGACCCGAGCCCGAGGTGCGAAGCAAATCCGGCCAGCTCGCGCTCGAGCTGCTCGCGGCGCCCGACGAAGTAGGCGGCGCGAGTGTCGCCTTCGGCGCGGGCGAAGAGCAGCGAATCATCCACGATGACGAGTTCCGCCAAGACGGGTTGCACGCGCCGCGGCCGGATGTCCAAGAGATAGTCCACGACGGCGGCGAATTGACGGCCGGTTTGAAGGCGGGAGAATTCGAAGCGGAGTCGGTCGCTTGCGGGAACCGCCGGGGACTGCATGGCTCTGGTATCGGCTCGCCGCCGGATTCGCTGAATGCAACGGAACCGAGCGGCGCCCGGTCACAGATAAACGTGGCTCAGCCAAGCTCCAATGGGTCGGCGCCGCGCGGCCTCGATCATCTGGTCATCAAGGGCGCGCGCGAGCACAACCTCAAGAATATCGACCTCACCTTGCCGCGCAACCGGCTGATCGTCATCACCGGCCTATCCGGCTCGGGCAAGTCGTCGCTTGCCTTCGATACGATTTATGCCGAAGGCCAGCGGCGTTACGTCGAATCGCTCTCGAGTTACGCGCGCCAGTTTCTCGGACAAATGGAGAAGCCCGACGTCGATTACATCGAGGGGCTTTCACCGGCGATTTCGATTGACCAGAAGTCGACCTCGCGCAATCCGCGTTCGACCGTCGGAACCGTCACTGAAATCTACGACTACCTCCGCCTGCTGTATGCGCGCATCGGTGTACCGCACTGCTATGAATGCGGGCGCCCCGTCAGCGCGCAGTCGAGCGAGCAGATCGTCGACCAGATCGTCGAGCTGCCGGAAGCCTCGCGCATCCAAGTCTTGGCGCCCGTCGTGCGCGGCCGCAAGGGCGAGTACCAAAAGCTGTTCGAAGAGATCGCCAAGGAAGGCTTCGCCCGCGTTCGGGTCGACGGCCAGACGCGCGAACTGCGCGAAAAGATCGACCTCGACAAGAAGCGCAAGCATACGATCGAGGTGATCGTCGACCGCATCATCGTGAAGCCCGACGTGCGTAAGCGCCTGACCGACTCGATCGAAACGACGTTGCGCCTGTCGAGCGGCATCGTGACGGTCCTCGTCGAGCCTCCCAAACACCCGGGACCCAATACGCTGGAGGTCAATGCCGGCACGGAGAAGGCCGCGGCGGCGGCGCGCGAGTTGACGTTTTCCGAGAAGCTCGCCTGCGTCGAATGCGGCCTGTCGTTCGAGGAACTGGCCCCGCGCCTGTTCTCGTTCAATTCACCCTACGGGGCGTGCCCCGACTGCACGGGGTTGGGCGTCAAGATTGAGATCGATCCGTGGAAGGTCATTCCCGACCGTTCCAAGTCGCTCGCAGACGGCGCCATCGTGCCTTGGTCGAAGTCGCTCGGCGGCGGCAAGTATCCGTCGATGAATCCCTACTACTTGCAGCAGGTCGAGAAGCTGCTGCGCTCGCGCCGCGTCAAGATGACGACGCCGGTCGATAAGATGCCGTCCGATTTGGTCGATGCGATCTTGTACGGCATCGAAGGCAAGCAGCAGTTCACCTATGAGTCCAAGAGCGGCCACGCCTGGACGTATCAGGCGCAGTTCGAGGGCGTCGTCAACAACCTCCAGCGGCGTCATTCCGAGACGTCTTCCGATTACGTCAAGGAAGAGATCGAAAAGTTCATGTCCGCGACGGCGTGCAAGACGTGCAAGGGCGCACGGCTCAAACCCGAAGCGCTCGCAGTCACCGTCGCCGACACGAACATTGCCGCGCTGACGACGATGTCGGTTGAGAAGGCGGAGGCCTTCTTTCGCGGGTTCGTGCCCAACCCGCGCGAGGAATTGATCGCGCATCAGATTCTCAAGGAAGTTCGCGCTCGACTGGGCTTCCTCGCCAACGTGGGCCTCGGCTATCTGAGCCTGTCGCGCTCCGCGACGACGCTGTCGGGCGGCGAATCGCAGCGCATCCGCCTGGCCACGCAGATCGGTTCATCGCTGGTCGGCGTCCTGTACATCCTCGACGAACCGTCGATCGGTCTGCACCAACGCGACAACGATCGGCTGCTCGCGACGCTCAAGACGCTGCGCGACCTCGGCAACACGCTGATCGTGATCGAACACGACGAGGATACGATGCGCGAAGCGGATGTGATTGTCGACATCGGCCCCGGTGCCGGCGCGGAAGGCGGCCACATCCTGTCGGTCGGGCCCCTCGAAGAGGTCATCGCGCATCCCCAGTCGCTGACGGGTGCGTATCTTTGCGGGCGCCAGTTCATCGCAATTCCAAAGCGCCGGCGCGAAGCGCGCAGCTGGCTGCGCGTCAAGAACGCCAAGGCCAACAACATCAAAGGGCTCGACGTCGATATTCCGCTCGGCGTGTTCACCGCCGTCACCGGCGTCAGCGGCAGCGGCAAGTCGACGCTCGTCAACGAAGTCGTCGTCAAAGCGCTCAACCAGCATCTCCACGGTCAGCCGGCCGGTGGAACGTACGGTACGGTCGCCGGGGCGCAGGCGCTCGACAAGCTCGTCGTCATCGATCAGTCGCCGATCGGCCGTACGCCGCGTTCGAATCCTGCGACGTACACCGGCACGTTCGATCTCATTCGCGAACTCTATTCGCTCGTGCCCGACGCGAAATTGCGCGGCTACGGTCCCGGCCGCTTTTCGTTCAACGTCAAGGGCGGCCGCTGTGAAGCTTGCGAGGGCGACGGCATCATCAAGATTGAGATGCACTTCCTGCCCGACGTCTACGTGCCGTGCGAAGTGTGCAAGGGCCGGCGTTACAACGCCCAGACGCTGGAAATCAAATACAAGGGCAAGTCAATCGCCGACGTGCTCGAGATGCGCGTCGACGAGGCCTCGGACTTCTTCAGTGCGATCCCGCGCGTACATTCACGGCTGCGCACGATCGTCGACGTCGGGCTCGGGTACATCAAGATGGGACAACCCGCCACGACCCTTTCAGGCGGCGAGGCGCAGCGTGTCAAGCTCGCAACCGAATTGTCGAAACGCGCGACGGGCCGCACGTTCTACGTGCTCGACGAACCGACGACGGGTTTACATTTTGCCGACATCCACAAGCTGCTCGACGTGCTTCAGCGCCTCGTTGCTCTGGGCAACACGGTGCTGACGATCGAGCACAATCTCGACGTCGTCAAGACGGCCGATTACCTGATCGACCTCGGTCCCGAAGGCGGCGACCGCGGCGGCAGGATCGTCGCGACGGGCACTCCCGAAGAGGTTGCGCGCAACGATGCCTCCTTCACGGGGCACTACCTGACTCGCGTCTTGACGGACGAGCGCTCCCGCGGCATCGTGCACACCGAATATCGCGCGCACATGGAGGCGCTCGAACGCGAAAACTTCGCTCAGCTCCAAGACCTCGCATCCGAGGAACGCGTTCCCGTCGAGGCCTAGCGCGCGTCGTATTCCGCGTCTTGGAGGTTGACGTAGCGCTCTTTGGGTTGCGTGGAAAGCGGCGGCGCGACCGTGATGGTGATCCAATGTGGGCCCCACTGCAAACGCGGACTGCGATAGATTAAAGCGTGCGGTCGTCTGAGCGATGCGTAAAATTCCGCGTTCGCTTTGACCGGGATACCGTCGAGCGCAATAAGTCCTCGGCCGCCGCCCGGTCCCAGCACGCCGAACAGGCGCACTTCGGTGCCCAGGAACGCCAACGTCGCACGCGAGCCCGGCACGAGGCTCATGCTGTTCGTGGCGACATTCGTCCCTTCGTGCCGGACGTGGTGCCAGCGGCCTTCATACGAAAAGGCTGGGAAGCGCGCCGGATCGGGCGCTGCGCCGACAACACGGACCGCGGGTGGCGTCTGGTTTAAACGACGCAGCCGGGCCGCCGTCGCTGCGAACGGGTGGATGTCGGCCAATGCGAGCGTCGGCGTATTCGACGGGACGATCGGATGCGTCTGCGCCGCCGGAAATGACGAGGTTTGCGCGGCTGTGAGTCGGCGTGTCGGCACATTGAGCGGTCCCGCCGCCGGCGCGGCGCCGATGCCGGCCGGCGTGCCGATGCCGGCCGACGGCGGAGCGGTCGGGCCTCGCAACGGTACGATGTGCGGTGTGACGATGACGTAGAGATTATCGTGCGTCCGCGTCGTGTTGACGTGCTTGAAGAGCGACCCGATCAGCGGAATGTCGCTGACGAATGGAAGACGTGACTGATTTCGAATCTCGTTGTCTTGACGCAGACCGCCGATCACGATCGTCTGTCCGTCGCGAACGGTCGCAATCGTGCTCGCCGTGCGCTGGCTGATCTGCGGAATATTGCCGCTGACGTACCCCGTCACGCTCGAGACCTCGGAGTAGATGTGGGAGGTGACAAACCCATCGGAGCTGACCCGCGGCTGAATCTGTAAATTGACGCCGACGTTGACGTAGTTGACCTGCTCGGCTGCTGCGCCGGTCGTCCCCGCGATCAGGACGTTGGTCAAGATGGGCAACGCATCGCCGGTCAGGATGGAGGCCGGTTGTCCGCTTTGCGCAAGAATGCGCGGTCGAGCGATGACGCGCCCGTTGCCTTCGCTGATCTGGGCGTAGAGGTTGGCCGAAAAGGAAAGCTGACCAGTCGGAAACTGTCCCGTCTGCGACACGAAGCCGCCGTTGCCGCTCGACGAGCCCGTTCCGTTGATGACGATGCCGCTGCCGTCGGGCGAGAGGTCGAGCCCGATGTTCCGGGCGGCGGTATCGGTCAATTCGACGATCTGCGCTTCGAGGAGCACGCTTGGGACCGGGATGTCGAGTTTGTTGACCGTCGCGCGCAGCGCCGCGATGACGTTGGGCGGCCCGGTCAAGATGATGGCGTTGAGGCGGCGATCGATGGCGACGTTGTCACTGACCCGCTGCCCGAGGCCTTGCTGC
>JAABUQ010005386.1_pt1 | contig 20515 bp, 20 predicted proteins | sample 5560001 | NCBI WGS metagenome assembly JAABUQ01 (sample SAMN10711888, study PRJNA513371) | rock metagenome | isolation source: Antarctica rocks | place: Antarctica: Victoria Land, Finger Mt nord | collected 2015-12-18
TGGGATTTGGGGAGGGGATGGGAGAGGGGATTTTGTTTGTGCTGTTGTGCTGGTGTAGCGGCGGGGGAAAGGAGTTGGAGATGCGGGTGTTTGGGTATTGGTGGGGGGGGGCGGGGAAAGGGATGGGAAGGGGAAGGGGAGGGACTTTTGGCACTGCGGAGTGCGGTGGTAGATGAGGCGTATGAGCTGCTTTTGGAATATTGATGAGCTCGCTCCACGCATCGTCTCGCGCATTTCAAGCCCTTTTCCAGAGCGTTTCAGCTGCCCAACTCCCCCAATATCAGACTCCGATCCGAGGACCCGCTCACGACTACCCACAGTCAGCGCATCCACCCCCGAAAGCATTTGGGATAGGATAAGGTAGGGAGGCTTACTGATCGGTTCCTCCCCCGGCGCGAACCTGACATCATTGACCGTCCCTCTATGTCCCGGCAGCTTATACACCAACTTCCCACTCCGCACCTCCCAAACACACACACTCCCATCCCCGCTCCCCACCCCCACCCTCTCCCCCTTGCTATCCCAACTCGCCCTCACCAAATTCCTCTCCATCCCCACCGGCGCCCCTGCATACGTCTTCATACTCCGATCGCTCGGGGCGAACGGTCGGATATCCCACGTCCTCGCGTGCCCATCATGCGCATAGCTGAGCAGACTCTGCGAATCAGGGGAGACTTCCAACGACGTTATCGTGTCCGTGTGACCGGGCATCGCATACGCGACCGCCTTCTTCCGGATATCCCACACCTTGACATCTTGATCGATGCCCCCAGTGTAAATTTCGTTTCCGGCTTCCGCGACCGCGACAGCCGTGATTGGGAACTCCGTTTCTATAAAGTCCACCGCGCGTTTTACCCTCGGATCCCAGATACCCACGCAGCCGTCGTCGGACGCGGACAGGAGAATCTCTTCCCCGCGAGGGGAGGCGGTGAGGTCGTTTACGATTTCCGTGTGCCCCTCGTGTCGCCGGATGCGGGTGCCGGTCTCCAAGTCCCAGGAGCAGAGGGTCGTGTCTGCGGAGGCGGAGAAGATGTGGTCCGAGGAGCGCGACCAGTGGAGGGAGAGAATGGCGGATTTGTGGCCGGTTAGCTGGCCGTAGTTTTCGCAGGTGCCGTAGGTACGCCAGAGCACTTGCGGTAGGAGTTAGTGGGTGTGTTGGTGGTGGAAAGGGGAGGGTGGCAGACTTATTGATCTATCCATTGACCCGGAGGCGATGTGCTGGCCTGTGGGATCGAAGCGGCAGGCAAAGACTTCGCCCGTGTGACCTAATTGTGGTCAGCATTTTATCCTTTTTCTTTTCTGGGTTGGAACGGAGCATGCTAGACTTACCAGTCAGCTCCATGATAGGAGCTTGCAGTCCACTCGTACGTGGCACCTAGGCTCACCCTCCATCAGCTGGCCTTCTTTCCATGTGCGTTCAGCGCGCATTCGAAAAATTGCTCGAAATGCTGGAGAGGTAGGGCTTACAGCTTGTATGAGTGCTCCTCCCCCTGAGCCACTTGTGGCTGCCATTGCTTTGCCATTGACTTCGGTATTGGATTTCTGCCTCTTGACTACCATCTGGGAACTCCCGAAGGAGTTCGAGGCAGCGCGCTTGACGGCGGACATTATGGAGGTGTTTTGGTGTGGAGGGTGTATTGGGAAGGTGGTTGGGTAATTGAGGGAGAATCAAAGAGCGTTATTCGGTCGTGCACTGCATTCCTTAACCTTGTCAGGAAACAAGTTGCAGTGCTTGCATGCTGGGGTCGGACCGTTGAATTGGTGAACCAGCAAGGTATTTTGATAGGGCTGACCCTGGACCGACTTTTCTCCTTCAATGGACCCCCTCAGGATTCTCTTGGTGTTTCCCGGCTGTCTGGTTCACCATCGCCCCCAACAAAGCATACGGACCTACATATCTTATCTCGGCATTACAATTAAGGCTGGGGTCACAACGTCGAGGTTGGGGTCCACGCGGCTGTTCTCACACTGTAGCCTCATTTCTGCAATGGATTGAGATACCACGGCAAAGAAGCAATGGCATCTTCCAAGGCAGCAAGGGTTGGGGAAGAGTAAGCACAGCTCAAACCCTCTGTCGACTTCGGCTAACAAGCAGACAGAGTATGGAAGTCCGTACCTCTCCTCTATAAAGCTTACCGCTTGCATCTCTGACCTGTGCTAGATCACGGGTCGACAAAGTCAATGCCGAACTTGTGACCTTGACCTACGGTACCATGGTCGCACAGCTGTGCTCCGACTTTGATAGCAAATACGCAGAGGTCAATAAGCAGCTGGATAAGATGGGCTACAACATTGGCATGCGATTGGTGGAGGACTTCTTCGCCAAGTCAGGTACTCAACGATGCGCAAATCTGAGAGAAACGGCCGAAACAATATCCAAAGTGTGTGCATGGTCCAGCCTGTATTCACTGGTGGCTATGCTGACGCACATGCAGATAGGCTTCAAGATGTTCTTGAACATTACACCCGCGGTCACCAACTGGACGGTTGACAATAAGCAATTCTCGTTAATCTTCGAAGAAAACCCCTTGGCAGATTTCGTTGAGCTGCCAGATGATGGACGTGCCCAAGATGAGCTATGGTACTCTAATATTCTGTGTGGAGTTTTGAGGGGCGCTCTGGAAATGGTATGCTATGCCTTCATTTCCCCCCCACCGGCCTTCTGCTTCCTTGCTGCCTAATGGTACAAACTCACTAGCATGCGAATCAACGTCTCCAATTCGGTCTTCCTTCCCAGTCCATTCCCCCCGTCTGGCAGCCTGTTTGTCAATTCCAGCCACGATGCTAAGTTAATACACTCTAGGTTCAAATGCAAGTGGAGGCGCACTATGTCAGTGACGTTTTAAGAGGAAACGACACCACGGAAATGCGGATTACGCTTTTGAGATATATCGAGGACGAGATGCCGCCTGATGATGAATGAACCCACTCGCTGTACAGCGCAGTCGAAGTCGTACAAGCGGCTGTCTTGACAATGGAGGCTACTAGAACAGTGGCATAGCCCGACAAACAGTCTTCTAGATCGAGTAGATACACACCTTGCATGAACACTCTTCTCGGTCTTCTCTTGGCCCCGAGCACATCCAGCAAGCGCTTCAAGCGCGACTAGTCGAGAAGGAGACGCACATTTCTAAGACAGTGGTCTGCTGGCCTTTTCGTGGATGATAGGACCACCTCTACAACACAGATATGCAATCTACAACTGGACATCACAGCCGTGTTGTCTCGACGCAGGTCTAAGAATTATTACGCGAGACAGCGAGGCTCATTGTCACCAGAGCCGCCCGACTTGTTGACGAGCGACTGATTGTCATTGCAAAAATAGCTCAATTGTCGACCTCTTGAGCTAGCATTGCGTAGCACCGAATACCACACAAACCGGACGAGCGAGCACTTGCAAGCGTGAATGAAGTGAGGTCTACTCTGTTCGCAGTCACTATGATTCCCTTCACCTTTGCCTTTTGAGCAAGCACATTCTTCATTCGGAATGTAAAGGCGATGTTCCATAGATGCACGTTCTTCACATGGCCTTCATGCCATAGATAGGTACATTATATTATCGCCACGTTCTGTAACGTCGGATCAAGTCCCTTAGATTTATCGTGATCCGCTCGAATATGTCACGATACTGGCGGCTAAGCCAGATTAAGCCATGGGTGATGAGATGTTCTGAGTGATGTTATATTCAACCGGAGTAAGAACGGCGCCGCCTCACTTCTCCGAGAATTCCAAATCGTTCCCCCCATGCTTCTGAGCCTCGCACCCGCCGAAATTCAATAGTCAACCTGTACCAACCACCCAAAGTCCAACATCTATTGTCCCACCACTCCGTGTTAAGACTGTCCAACAAGAGGGAACCAAGCGGCTACCACACGTTGACCACCAAGCAACTCCACCTCATTGGCGCCATACTGACCCCGGTGGTGAGGTCGTGGTCAGCAGTTGAGTGCCGAAACGGTCGCAATCCCACCGCGACAGATTATCAATTGCCTGAAGTAGCTTGTTCCTACACCCACCCTCCCCTGGGAATCCAATCTGGATCAGCATCCTGTGCAGCGGTACCCACAGGCTGCGTATACGACGTTTGCTCCATCAGCTGACCACCGTCTGTTTTGCTATCGACGACCTTTCCGTCGCCTCATCAGGCACCGTGCGATTTTTCCCGTGATCACCGATGACTCTTGAACGTCCAACCCGCACATAAACACCACACAGGGCCGTACTGCAGGTCTTTTCTGAAAGACTCGGAGCCATCGCTCTCGAGCATGAACCCAATGAACATGGCGGGCATGAACGCCGCGAATGGTGGTATGGGGGGTATGCCAATGATGATGAACGGGCCCAACGGTGCCATGCCGAGACCAGACGGAGAGCCCGATGACAACAATAACATTGACTTCAAAGCACGGCTCAACACCTACATCTATAGCTACTTTTTGGACTGCGGCCACTGGGATCTGGCGAGGACCTTGAAGAACAGTGGGGTGTCGTTTGAGCCACTCATCACACACAATGACGCAGATGTCAATGGCGCCGAAGACGGAGATTCGAAAGATGGAATCGGATCGAAAAGACCTGCCGACCTCCCGATTGTCAAAGACCCCGGCGATAGATTTCTTTTAGGATGGTTCGCAGTATTCTGGGATATTTACTTTGCGCGAGGGAAGAATCCCATGGCGAGCAAGAATGCCAACCTATACGTAGCTCAAACCTCGGTAAGTTGCTTCGGCATTGCACTGGAGCCCCAACTGATCTGTCATTGTAGCAAGCGACCAAGCTGCGTAATCAGCAACAGCAAGCAATGCTGCGGAACATGCCCGGCATGATGCCCGGACACATGGGAAACAACTATGAGCAAATGATGCGGTTCAATGGCGGAATGCCAATGAATGGCGATCTGAGGCAGAAAGCTTTGCAGAACAACAGAAATGAATTTCCAGGGTGAGTAGATTGCCCGTCGAGAACCCAAGAGGCCCCCTGCTTCTGAAGAAGAGTGGACACATGAATCGAAGTGTCTCGCTAACGACTCAACTCGGCAGGAACCCGGCGCAACTTGCTCAGATGCAGCGAACTATGCAGATGCAACATGCGCAGCAGCAAATGCGGAGAGATCCTTCCGAAATGAATGGCAACGGCCAGCGACCTCATACCCCATCTGGTGCCGATCATGCTCCATCTCCATCAAAGCGACAGCGCTTAGATGGCAGTGTCCAATTCAATGGTCAGCCGGGGATGCCTAATGGAAGACCGCCGCCTGGGTTGCCTGGACAGCCAGAGATAGTAGCAAATCAGCTATTGATGAACAACGGCATCAACCCCGCTAATCTCTCAGAATCGCAATTCCAGTCATTTCAACAACAAAATCCTTCGGTGCAAAACAAGTCCATTCAGCTCTATGCCCAAAATCTCGCAAAGAGCCAGCGTGAAAATATGTCCAAAGTTAGCGTTATGTCAGATAGCGGCTCACCGATGATGCCAGGCATGGACTTGAATCCAGGGTCCGAGTACTATAATCAAAGTCCTGCTGCCATGGCGCAAATGCGCCAGGGGGTGCCAACGGGTCCGGGAGGAGCCCCAACGGGACCTGGCAACCATGCGCTTCAAGACTATCAGATGCAATTGATGCTCCTTGAACAGCAGAATAAGAAACGGTTGTTAATGGCACGTCAAGAGCAGGACAATGGCCAGCCAATAATGACTGGCGGTGCAGGATTTCCGCCTGGGATGTCCCCACAAGGTAGCAGGGGAGGACCATCACCTGGCCCTGGCGATCAAGCAAGACGAGGCACACCAAAGATGAACCAGCCAGGGATGCCCGGATCACCTCTGCCCGACGGTAGCATGCGAGGCTCCCCGGCAGCGATGAACTTCAACTCGATGAATCCCGATATGTATCCTCAGATGAATGGCGCCCCAGGCATGCGCCCACCGAGCTCCAACCCTGCCTTTAACGGGCAGTTCAATCCCCAGCAAATGGATGCGCTGCAAAGAAGTGGAGGTCAAAGGATGCCGAATGGAGCCTGGCAGCAAGTTCCGCAGGGCCCACAAGGTCCTGCGCAGATGTTACAACAGCAACAAAACCCACAGCAGCCTCCGCCACCACAGATGGGCACCCCACAACAAAGGAATGATATGCCGCCTCCCCAGGCGCCCCCACAAGGTACTGCTGCGAATGGGCGAACGGGCTCTCCAACTCCTCCTACTCCTCAGCCAGCGAACAAAGCAAACCCCAAGAAGAAAGGAGAGGCCAAGGATCGCAAGGTAAGTCTCTGCATAATTCAAAGGTTCAAATCATAGGCTCACTGCATAAAAGAAGCCAGCGAAGAAAGGTTCAACAAGTGTTACTGCTACTCCAGCATCGGAAGCGGAAGGGAATACCGCCGCAACTCCGACCCCAGCTACACCCAGCACTCCCTCCAACCCAGCCTCCTTTGCCCAGAAAAATGATGTTCAAAGTCAACCGACTGCAATACAAGCTGCAAATGCTGCTGCTGCTCCCCAGCTTGCCGCCGCGCAGCCAGATCCTAACGCCGTACAATACGCCAATATGGATGGACTTGATGTAAGTTCTCATCTTCTTCAGCATTGATACTTCCGAGTCAACAACGGCTAACGAAATTGATTTGTATAGCCACAATTCGAAGCGAACATGACTTTCAACAACGATCTTAGTGATCCGAACTTGCTCGAGCACTTCGATTTCGAGCAGTTCTTGGACATCAACTTCGATGCAGGGACGTTTGAGGGTGACAGCATCGAGGTCGAAAACGGTGGCGCTGCCTGATGTCTTCCGACGTACCTTTGAACTTGTAACCAGTATGCCACATCAAAACCTTCCTCTACCACGGTGCCGCCCAGATCGAACACCTACAACCCACAATCCCTCCTCACAGCCGCACAGTCGATCCATATCTATAGCACCCGGAAATCGAGGTCTCGAACCTGATGAAATGACGCTTCCTGACGCCACGCCCGCCATCTTGTCTTTATAGGCGTTCGCATATTACTTCAACCTATTTACTCGCTGATACCTCTTTTGCGCGGCCGGCGTATTCCATGTTATCACTCGGTCGTGACGCACTGTTACTCACTCCATTCTTATACTCAGTATGTACCTGGTCGATCCATCTTCTCTTGGTCTTGTCTACACAGGGGTTGGATAATTGAATGGGAGAAAAGAAGATGAAGGCGTCGAGTGCGGTATGAGTTGTTCTAGGATAATCACAGAAGCCAGATTCCCATGATAGTTTGATATTTTCGTGCGTCGATAATGGTGGCACTGGACATTATCTGATAGCATGCAATGCATCTTGTAAAAATACTTGACGAGTAATCTTTAGGCGTGCCAATGCTTGCTCTCCCAAGCTCCACCCCTGCCCTTAATATCATGAAAACAATTCCGTACCATGCTCTCTCAACACAACACTGTATAGCTTGAAGTCGAACCCTGGCGCTTGTGCATCTGAGCTGCTCCGCACAGTCGCTTTCATTTTGAATAGCACGTTGATATCTGATTCCCAATCCGACCTTTTCTTTCTCCTGTCTGCAACACACCTTTGAAAATGAGGGACCTTCTCAACTCTCTCATTGATCCCCAACTTAAAAGCTCCCCCTCGTCCCAAAAGTCTTTCCATACCACAGGGTCTCCGGAAGCTCCATCAGCTGCTAACACAAATGTGGCACCCCACCCAAACGGTACCCCACCCAAGGCATTAACAGACCTGTCCACGACAGGTATCCCCGTTGAAGATATCGAGGCCTATCTCAGGGACTGCGAACCCCTTCCCGACTTTTCTGCTCCCAAGCGGAAAACCCCTTCTTCCAATCCAAATGCCGGGACTACAACCGGCGAGCCCGTCCTAATCGGATCAACATCTAACTACGTCTCTACATTGACTTCCTTGTGTCAGGCCAAAGGTCTTCCTAACCCAGTCTTTGAGATAGATGGCCAAGCCGATATAGCATCGTTCAACGGCGGTGTGCTGCACATTGGGGACGTCACTGTCGCGCGTGATGGATATTGGAAGAGCAAGAAGGAAGCGCGGCAGGGATTGTCGGAGAAAGGGCTGGAGATTGTGAAAGAGATGGCTGCAAGAGTAAAGGAGAGGAGTAATGGTAGTGGCGGTGGAGAGAAGGAGAATTGGGTGGGGATATTACATGGTGAGTGCTCTCTCCGTGCGTAGGAGTCCACTCGCCTTTCTCTCCATCCCGACGATCAAACAACCGGCGTATTGCACAAGAAACATTCCCAAGCCGACACGCCACCCTCTCAGAATACCACCAAGCAGCCTTCGGCGCAGCACAAAGCGCGCTCTACAACTACTACGCCATCAACTCATCCTTCAGCGCAACCTGCACCCTACCCTCTTATCCAACCCAACCCTTCGGCTCCCCAACGACCGCATTCCCGACCAAGAAATCCGCCCAGGCCAACGCCGCAAAAGCCGCCGTGCAGCGCTTGATCTCGGACGGCAAACTCAATGCGGACGGGAGCCCCTTGGGCCGCAAGAAGATGAAGCTCGGTACCGCTGTCAAGCTGGAGGAGAAGGGGATTCAGGTCGTCAAGGGTGCTACCTATGTCCAGAAGGTGCAAGGTACGCTCTCTACACCCCATCATATCTTTCCCTCCCTACCCTTCCCAGCCCCCCCCGGGTACCCATGAGGTTCAACCCCCCTCCCACTAACCGCCCACCCCAAAACAGATCTCTCCCCCTTCCTCGGCCTTCCCCCACCTCAATACCACATCCACCCCGCCTCCTCCAGCACGCCCAACCTTCTCTGCGGCCACGCAACCTTCCCGAACTCGCCGTATTTACCAGAGGAAATGGGGGAAGTGCGGAATGTATTTGGGAAGAAGACGGCGAGGGAAGAGATCGCGAGGGGGGTGTGGGAGCGATTGAGGGCGTTGGCTGAGGTGAGGGGGGTTCGTGCTGAGGAGGTGGATGTGGATGTGGAGGGTTAGGGGGGTTAGTTTGGGGGAAAGGGAGAAGGGAATTGCGGGGGGAGAAGAGTGAATATTGGAAGACGAGGGAAGGGGGCAGAGGAGGGTGGGGTAGCGGATGGGGTATGTGTGATGAGGATACGATTTACGACGGTTCGATTCTCGACGGCCAGTTAAGACAAAGGGCATCGACGGCGCAAGAAGGCATAGATGAGATGATCAGATTAGGCGAAAATGGTTCCCGGCTGTTCGCGTACGTCTGAAGCGGTTGGATGGAGATGGGAGGGATGTCATATCAATAGCGATTCTTCTCGTTTCATCGTCCCTTTTTCGTACCTCTTCGGGAACAATCACACCCATCTCCCTCTCCCTCTCTCGAACTCACCCAGAGCCATTCTCTTCTAAGACACAGGTGGTGAAGATAATGTATTGGTCATTAAAACGCTGTGCTGCTGATGATAAGCTACCTTGTTCAAACAGTGTCTCGAATCCCATGCAACCCGCTACCCGCCCATCCCACCCCATCCCACCATTCCTCCTTCAGCCCCATCATAACCGCTTGAAGTCGTCGAGAGTCGTGAACAGGCATCAAGAGGAGAGGTGCAGGATCGATGCGCCCGACCCCGGTGCCTTCGCCGAGCGGGCGAGTTGTTGAAACAGACGAACAAGAAATACAAACGCCACGCGCCCTCTGCCCCCGTGAAAACCGCCATATTCCGCCAGCGCCTGGTCGAAGATGCAGATCCCAAACCCCCCTCAAAACCTCAAACGCCTTTCAAATCCCCCTCCCCGTACTAACACTCGCCCTGGTATCCACCATAGCCGTACTCGCGATCCTCCCCCTCCCACTCCCCACAGTCGTATACTCAGGCGGAGCCTCAACCACAACGTTATCCTCGGTCTCGAAACTCAGGCTCTGGAACCGTTGCTGCGTCACCTGCTGCATGCGGACCTGCTGCTCCCGCGGTCGGACGTCCGGGGTGGTATTTTCGGGGATCGGAACGTTCAGGGCGAAGGAGACGCGGTTTGGGTTTTCGGAGGCGCGTGGGGGGTTGTGGACGCTTGTTCGAGGGGAGACGGTGGGTTCGAAGGAGGGGCGTTGGGTGATTGAGGTTGGAGGTGAGGGGGGGAAGGTGGTTCGTTCTTGATACTCTGGGGCTGGGGGGACGATGTTGCGGGGTTGGAAGAATTCGTTTGCGGCGTCGGTAGCTGCTGTTAGGGCTTGTTGGGTTGCTTGGCCCGGTTGACTAGGGGTGGGGTTTTCCGCGACGGAGATTTGGATGGGGACTTTGAGGTGGATGGTTGGGTCTGTGACTGAGCTTTGGGGGGTATTTATTGAGAGGTAGAGGTCTAAGGCGTAGATACGGGAGATGAGGCACGAGTGGAAGGAGGGGGCGAAGGCTTTGTTACAATCAGGCAGGTGGACGGGGACGACGACCCGGGCGGTGTAGAAGGATCTGCCTTTGTAGCCTGTAGAGGCCGTGGGGATTTTTCGAGCAGCTTGAGAGCCGACGGACCACGCTGAGTCGCGACGGATAGGACTGTTGGTATCCGTAGTGTGATGCTCCCAATTGGTGTTGGCAAGATTGCGAGAGGAGAGCGGGACGGTGTCGACGAAGATTCCCCTGACGCTGCTATAGTGGAAGTCGCTGGATTTGGTAGGAACTTCGCGCAAGGGGACGCTAGCGTAGAAAGTCGCGACCTTAAGTTTGGCGGCGATGCTATTTAGCTGTGGTGGTTGAGACTTTTCGTCCGCGGGATCAAATCGAACATTAATTGTTGCCATTGTTGTAGGCATCGCAGTGTCGTCGGATCTGATCGAAGGCAATCTCAGACTTTTCGGTTGGGCAGTCTCAGCGACGATTCGGCCCAATTTCCGCCTCAAGAATCCTCTCTTGATGCTCCTATCTTTCCTTAACTTGTAATCGTCCTCGAGACCCCCTTCGGTGTGGAGAGGAGGATCCTCTTCCACTGCGGGTAGTATGCGAAGCTTTTTACTAGTTTCAGTAAGAATCTGGTGCCTTCCGGAAGGTCCCCTTCCACGAGATATCCTACATCTGATAGAGTACATGATTGTACACATATCCGGTGTCATATCATCTAGAAGCGATTTACCAGAACCAGAAGCCGCCGGATCTCCTAGGCTTGGAGGAAGGCTCAAATGAGCGCCCTCTGGGAAATTGTCATTCTTCGGATGCGTGCATGCCTGCGGAAGTAGGCCTTCTGGGACAACAAAAGTGAAACTGAACTTGTACACAGTATTCGCTTTCAGGATCCGAGGTTCTGGGAATTCAGTCGGATCCATGGGCTGCATCAACCTAAGAAAGTTCTGGTATGCCTCTGTTTTACCATTTGTTGGCGAGGTAGTAGCAATCTTCTCGACATATGTTCTGGAAGACCCCTCGAAGGAGATGTAGACATCCTCGAAGTTCAAATCAGCTTGGGTGGTAATGGAGACCTGGCCCTTGATCTGATCCAATGTTGTGAATGATGGAGTAAAGGCATCCCGTTGTTCCCCGGTGAGCTCGATCTTGATGACTGGTTTTGGTTTCTGGACCAATTGTGCCAAATTGCCAATGCTATTCCTGACATTTGCTACTGCTGAGGTCATTGGGAGAGCGTGCTCAACGAAGAGACTTGAATGGATTTTATTGGACTAAGAAAGCAATTGGTTCTGACAAAGATGCTGTGGTATTGTATGTGATATTGACAGAACAGGAAAAGCGAGAGTGGCCGACAATGCAATTGCAAGATGGTTGTTGGGTTGAGAAAGGCAGGTACAATTCACGTGTTGTCGATGGAGGGAGAGCAAGTCATTGCAAGCAAAAACGAGGGAAGCAGCATGATATTGTTGTCTTGAAAGTCTTCTCACCATTACCAACGACTAAGCTAGAATGTTGTGTACGCCTGAGTCATAAAGTTGGTCAATTCCTCCCCTCTCGTCAGACTCAATTGGCCCCTAATCCAAGCTATTCCCATTCTTCCTTAGCGCTGGGTACTTTCTTGTAAGGTATCTTGGCGTTGGAGGGGAGAGCCGAGATGCCGAGATCGGGTGTCATGCTCGCTGGGGTCTGGCTGCTTTATGATACTTAGCAATTGACCTTTGGTACAACACCCTGATGAAGATGACCCCTTCTATCCTTCCGTATTCACCTACAACTACCCTTGCTTCGAACACACGAAATTGCGTACGCACTCTCGCATACCCTAGGTTTGATGTTTCAAAGATTGCCGCCGAGGTCGGACCTCTCGAACACCAAGTGAAGCCGTGCCCAGTCCACAATCCTGGATACAGCTTCATCAGAGAGCGACTACCTCCCTTCTAACCACCTTGTGTTTTCCAATCTCGATAAAATCTTTTTCAAGTAGCAGCTATGCATTCGCACCTTTTAACATCTCCGTACTCGAAAAAGTTTCAACAATGTTTCCGATGCTCTGACTCCTACACCATATTTTGAGATTTTTTCATCACGTTCATTGGCAGCGACCTGGTGGATGGCTCCACCGGCCACATCCAAAGCGCTGCTGCAACTCGCCAGATGGTGTGGCTTGGGAGACTATCTTCCTATTGAGGACATTTCCTAAATCAAATCTTAAACAAAGTGTACAGAGTGCGCTGTGTACTCCATCCAAACATTCTGCCTTGTTACCGCTGTCCGCACCAACCATCGATCTCACTGCGCTTCCAAGCTCGACTCAGCTTAATTCAGGACTGCCCGTTCCACATTTGCGTATCATGCTCACGAGCATCCTCTCCACTCCTCAACGATTGCAATTTCAAGGACTCCACTGGTAGCGCAGCCTCAACTCCCCCGTCATAGTACAGCCTCTTGACTTCGTTCGGATGCACGACGTTGTATGCAATCATGGCCATTGCCATGAGAGCCGCATCAAATATATAGAGCCAATACTCATGTTGGAGCAGATACCCATTGTCACCCTGAATGTACTCCGCAACTCGGAAGATCGATCGAACCAGAATGAACAAGCTGGCAAAGTAAAGAACAGACATGTGTTTCTTCCAAGGAATGTTTGGCTGTAAGGATTTGTCTGTGGGGTTCTTGTTGAGTCGAGAATGGAGAAGACCCGCGAGGCCAATAAAACAGCCAAAGAGTATGATCTGAAGGAAGAGACCTCCAAGGATACTATACCTGCCGGCCTTCTACTTCTTAGGGTCCTGATTTGCAGTCATGCCGCCGCCTAAGCATCCGAATATTCGTCAGCGCTTGAATACGGGAGGCCAGATAGAAATTGTTATCTGAACATGGAGAGGACACCATATCAGTGGACTGCGTCATGAATGCCACAAATTATCCGAGAACAAAAACGCCGTGATCGCTTCCCTCCTGATGGGACAGGAATGCTCTGCACCAACGAGGCGTACGATGCGATTGAGGACCATGTATATGCTGGCTGCAAACAGGACAGGTGCGATCAACAGGAGCAGAGACTGGAGAATAAAGGGCGCCAAGGTCCAATTGGGTGTCTCGCGGCTTGAGAGTGCTCGGCCGACCTAGCCGACCGTTTCAACTGCAGGCGAAAATGTCAGTCTCGAAAAGAAGAGGAATCTCTGAGAGATGGCACAAGGACGTCCAGATACCACCAACCAGCAACGGTATGAAGTACCAAGTTCGATGCCTAAGCAGTTGGAAGAGATGCAGGAGTGTCGAGAGGCCGAATATATCGGAAAGATAATAGCCGCTACAAATGAAGGGTTGTAATGGTATGCTTGATAGCTTGGAGTGTTCAATTCGGAAGTTGAGTTTGCCATGATGATAGATAATCAAAAGACACTGAATTATTTATGGGAGAGAGACTAGCAATTGCAGTGGGAAAAGGGGCTGTTGGGCTAGTATGCTTGCGCGCTTTGAAAGTGATGTTGACTCCAAAAGCTGGAGGCTGGCGGACACTTTATATCTACATCTTCACCCATCCACTGCCACAAGTCGGGTTCATCCTATTCCTATCCTAGGATCACAAACATTGTTTCCCATGCTGGTTCAGCCATGCATGACGATCAAATCGGACTTGCGTATACTAAACCGCCTCGAGGTAATTCTTAGCAGCCCATGCAGCCTCAGCCCCGTACTTGTCGCAGAGACGCGGCTCAGGTCATTTATTTGTAATCTAGTATTTCTTATCCGAGCTGAAATCACATGCGCGATGCCATCACGGCGCTCGCGCCCGAAATCTCGCAATGGCTGTGTGCAGTGTAAAGCCAGGAAGATCAAGGTACGGCGAATTTCCAACTGCATATCTTATCATCACTATGTCTTTACGAGTATCAAATGCGAGGCCTACCCGAGCTGATATCCCATCCTGCAGTATGAAGAACACGCCCCCATCTGTTTCAACTGCTCGAAAACAAACCGAACCTGCCAATTCCCCGCCTCAACCTTAGGCGACAGCTACATCCCCAACATAGCAACAGACAACCCGGATCCCACGTACATCGTCAAGGACCTAGGACTCATGCACTTCTACTCCACAGTGACCTATCAATCCTTCTCCGACGAGGAGCCCCTGCAGCACCTCGCGCAACAAATCCTGCCCCAAGAAGCCTTCTCACACGACTTTCTGATGCACAGCCTGTTAGTCCTCTCAGCTTTGCACTTCATCCACGTCCACCCCGCGCGGCGGACCCAATTCGCCGAGCTGGCAATCACGCACAACAACGCCGCCTTGAAGCGGTACATGCTGGCCTTGGGCTCCATCACGCGGGGAAATTGCACCGCGAGCTTTGCATGCTCAGCCATCCTTGTCTTCTGTGCTTTCGCGTTTCCGCGCCTCACGGACGGCGGCACGGAGGGAAGGCAGGATCCGGTCGAGGAGATGCTGCAGGTATTCACGCTCCTGAGGGGTGTCAATGCCGTTATTCAGACCTCGCGGGCGGGAATCCTGGAGGGCGGTCTGGGGTCTCTCGTGCGCAACGACATTACCAAACTGACTGGATATCCGCCTCAAGATGTCGAAGTAGTGCTCGAAGAATTAAAACTGCACAGCACGGTCTCGTCCACCGATGGCGAGAAACGCATCGTATACCACACAGCCTTGCAACTTCTGCGTCACTGTTTCGGAATCTCTGTCGCCGCGGCAGGAGACGAGGACATTGCTCAGCTGGCCGACTGTGGTTTCCGAAGAGTACCTGTCTCTTCTACGGCACCGTGAGCCTATGGCTATTGTCATACTCGCGCATCATGCGGTGATTCTCCACAGCCTCGACCATCGCTGGGGGGCACAATCGCGAGGCTCGCAGCTGGTGAGCGACTTGGTGCCGCTTGTGGGTGAGGAGTGGAGCCGTTTCATGGTGTGGCCGAGGATGAAAACGCTTGATTGAAACGAGAGGTGGCCATCTAGCTGATACACCGTAGTCGAGGCGTGGCTCTTGGTTATATGAAATTGAATATGAAAGGAGGTCCTGCTGAAGCTTTGAAGAGTATCCATGCTGGTGGGAGGCTCATTGTTGAACTTTTAGAGGCTCCTTTTCTAGGGAGCTTGAATCCCAAAGGGAGATGGGCTCGAAGGCGTACATGCTGCGAAGCTGTCTGGGGAGAGACAACCTTTCAGGGACACAATGTTGAAAGAGTGGATCATTCTTGGAATCGCGTGCCAAGTTGTATGCGGGCATAAAGCAGCATCCGCTTTCTATTTCCAATAAGGCTAGCAGACTTCCATTCTGCTTGGCCGATATCGTCACCACGAGGTACGGCAATATCCGTAGCCACGTTTTCCCAACGGTCTAGAAGGCCTTGGGCAGCGGAGAACGAACCTCTGCTTACTTATCATCCCGTCCATCGTCAAATTGATCGGCAACGTGCTTCCTCCATGTCGATCGTGTGAAGTGTGACTCCCACTTTGAGGGATATAGGTTGTCTACTCGAATTCCATCAGAGCGGTCTGGATTTGGCACTTTTGAAGATTGGAGGTTGAGCGGTGGAAAATTGCCACATTTCGATCTTGGCATTGTTCAACTATTCTTTTAACGACAGGTGCAGGCGTCGTGTGAAAACTGCGACACAAGCACGTGTGTCTTGAAGGGTCTTCACTGTCATGAGCACCATGCACGATTTTGCTGTCAATGCGGTGTGGTTGCCTGCGACTTGACTACCTTAGTGGCTTGGGGGCCTGATTCGGGCGGTGAGGAGGGACTCTCCGCCAGCGTTATGATAGCGGAATGCGGTTTCCGCTGTTGCTGAGGGAGTGGAGTCTAACTCCCTTTGAAAAGATGGGATGCACTTGCTTTTGCCACGCTGCTGCTGTGTGAGATTTCAGAGAAGTAGGAGAGGGAGATGTAAGTGATGGGCACTTGATTGGGGAGCCCAGCCTTTTTCGCTGTACGATGGCTCTGGGAGGTCATGATTGATATGGAATGGGCCTCTGTTGTATTTCCCGTACGAGATGTGACAGAGGTGGTTATTGATTGTGTAGCGTTTGGGTGAAGTGTCTCCCAGAGACTCCTATCTGTCATAAAATTGCCTTGTGATGCGTCTCGATGATTCCATCTATCCAAGTCTTCACCTTGTTTGCAACGCTGTGGCTGTTTCCTATCGCTCATCAACATCGCGCATGGTTTTCTTGGGGGCACCGCATGCATACTTATAGTCGTGCAAAAGTCGTGTGGCATGCCCTCGTTGTCGATCATCATCACAGGCTTCCAGGGCTCTGACTGCCCGGATTCATGGCTCGGCCTATAGCCTCGAGCAGCCATTAATCGGTCACGGGTATGATTGGCTACCCATGAGTCCTTTGACATGACATTAGTTTGGGCAACAAACTTTGGATGAAGGCCTACTTACGTTTTTGCCCCAGTATAACACAAGGTTCGAGCTGATGGTGTCGCGGTTGTTGGTGCCGGGGGCAGTCGCTGCTCCTAAGACCTCCGCATCCCACTTGTCCTCCGTGATCATTTCCATCTCATCCCGGGCGAGAAATCTACTTTCTGTCAGGGTTGTATGTTGCGAGTCGGGTTGTAAAAGAGAAGCTGGGGTTACTTACAGCGCCTGTCTAACACCCATTCGACTTTTGATGAATGCAGTGGTGGTCTTGGCGGCATAATCCGGAAACTTTGTGAAAACCCGTACCAGTTGGCCAAGCACGCGGACTGGGAGCATGGAGGTTAATCCGCTCACGATGGCGCCCACAATCGCTGCGAAACCAGGAACTGGGAGAAAAAGTCTAGCAACTCTGCCCAGGGGCGATTGGGCGATGTCTGCAATCGTTGGGAAAAGTAGAATACCACCAATCAGATCAAAGTCCTTCTCATTTCGTTCCTTGATCCTATTTTGATGTCGTTGGATCAGCTCGAGCAATATGTAGGCGCCGACAGAATGCCCCATGAGTATAACCTTGGGCGATTTGCCAGTTGCTTTCCAGTGGGCTTGGACATGATCGTAGAGACGATCTTCCTGGTCATCGATCTGAGCCTCAAGTCCTAGGGGAGAGTCGGGACCTTTTGATTCCGGCAATATTTCAAACCCCCGGTAAGAATGCCCGCAAATATGAAACTGGTCGTTGTTCGTCGCTGAAGCTGACGATAGCAGGGAATGCAGGTGGGATAAAAAAGGTTCGTAGAATGATATTAAGCCCGGGTTGCCCGAAATGAAATAAATCAAATAGTCTTGACCGTTGCCCTTATGAGCAGTTGGTGGGGAGTAGCAGATCTTTTCGGCTTCTCTTGGTGAGGTCTCCCTCAAGAGGTTCTCGGTGCTCATAGAGGCTGATGTTCAAACTAAGCCTCGAGAGCCAGAAAGACTACGCTTCAGAAGAGGGAATGAAGATACATCCTTCGGACTTCAAGCATGGGAAAGGAGTGACAAAGGTACAATATATCTTGATATTCACGAGGAAAAGCCAACACAGCCCAAGTGATAGTCGTGTCGCTTCACAGCCTCGTCGGAGGCCGCCAAGGCCGCCTTGATTCCCACAAGCTAAGAGAGAGCTAGACCTAATTGGTCAATTCTAGACCGCAAAACCCCGCCACAATTCGCTGGCCAGCTTCATCCTCAGCCTCGTGCAGGATTCGGAGCTTTCCTTGTTCAACGTCAAGCTCAATTGAGTGGTCTGCTCGCCATCCGACTGCCAGCTTGCCATCTGCAGGCTTCCTATTCCACAACAGAGACGGCCATGTCCTAATTGGCAGCTTCGGTCCCAGCTCGAGGCTGTGAAAGCGCAATGAATGCAGGAAAACATGGCACGCCTGCTTTTCGCTCTATTCTTGCATCTGACGGTCCTTGCCTTTGCCACTGCTGACCGTATCAACGGGACAGCGCCAACTCCGCCAGCCACGAGGGAAGGCTGGGTTAGTCAGCCCAATGGCCGGGGAACAATCGACATCATTTGGACTTCGCTCATCACTATCTTCCTTTGTACATGGACCTCCCTACATCTCAACATACCTTCGTTGGAGGAGAACTACTGGCAGCATATCAAGCGAAAGTTCCGATGGAACCTCCAAGCTATTATGGGTCCCGAATTTATTGTTGCTTTTGCGACCGGACAAAAAGTCGAGGCAAGGCGCTCGGTAGAAATGTGGAAGGGATCTGGATACAATGATTGGACAATGCGTCATGGTTTCTATGCGAATATGGGTGGCTTCATTCTACAGCCCCAAGATAGCCCACCATTTCCTGTCAACGCAAAGCAGTTGCATTACCTAGTGGTACGAGGCTACATCCCCTACCCTACCATTACTGAGACAGAAGTCTGGGACAAAAGCAAGCAAGACGGCTTCCAAAAGACCTTGACAATCCTGCAGACAGGATGGTTCGTGATTCAATGCCTTGGCCGAGCGATCCAGCATCTGCCGATGACAACCTTGGAACTCACGACGTTTAGTTTCGTCTTCTGCACTTTTGCGTCTTACTACCAATGGGCCAACAAACCCCTCGATGTTGAGAGTCCAACCATCATCAAGATGGAAGGGACTATAGCTCAAGTATTGATCGAGGCACGCAGCTCCCCTGATGCGGAGAAACCCTACAGCCAGACTCCCCTCGACTTCATCGACAATCAATCGCCCTCCTGGCTCACCGAGATTCAACCTCACTTGCACTTTAGAGCCGGTCCACGCCAACGCCCATTGCCGCGTTTCACAAACGACCGCTTCCCAGTGATAGGTGCCAGCCCAGATGCGATCCTGCTCTTCATTGTCATGCTAGCTTACTGCTGCCTCCACTTCATCGCCTGGAACTTCAGCTTCCCAACCCATATTGAGCAGTTACTATGGAGAGTAGGATGCATAGCGATCGTGGTTACCACATTCATCTTTCTTGCCTGCGAGACTTATCAAGACGGCCATCGTGTCGGTCGATGGGATCGCTGGTACATCAAGCTTTTTCCAAAGCATAACAAAGGAACTATAATGAGGGTCAACACAATGGAGAAGAGAATGCGAGAGCGGGAATTTATACCGAAGTGGGAATTCATCACGATGTCGCCTGTGACTATGGTATATTCCTTGGCCCGTACATACATTGTGGTCGAAGTCTTTGTGAGCTTGCGCTCCTTGCCTGTCGGTGCTTTCGACTCGGTGTCATGGTCGAACTTCATCCCGCATTTCTGAACCCCAAAAGCGGTCCAAAGAGCTGCTTACAGTAGCCACCTTTCGGAGTCCTTCCTCCGGATCACAGCCGGTCTCGCCGGCCCTACGTCTTGACCAAGCGCCAAGGGGAAAAGATAACCGCCGATCAGTGAGATGGTGGCAGAAAACACAATTGATAATGTATCTAAGGATGCAGGGTCCCCGCCTTAATCTACAGTACGCCGGCGCATTACCAACGTTACCGTCATGTCTGCAAAAGATGCACTATAACACCGCGATAAGACATCCCTCCAAACTCGACGCCTCCGTCATATCTGCCAAAGATCTACCTCAAGAACGCAATAGACCACCTTTCTAAGATCTACGCCTCACGAACCTGACGACAAAGAACTAAATATCTCACCATAAACGAAATCTATGGTGACGACATAATGAACGATGCTACGAATCACGAAAGTTTGATACTGTCACGACTACTGTAAATAACATCAAAAAGGCTTTTCAGGACACCGCTCCAGAGACAAAATACACAAACGCATCGTCTAGCTCACAACCCTCTCCCCCTTCTTCCCCTCCCTCCCCTCCTTCCCCTCCTTCCCCCCCCTCTTCCCCTTCCCCTTCCCCCTCCCCCTCCACCTAAGCACAAAATTCGTAAACCCCCCCGCCTTCATCCTCAACCGCCTCTCCTCATTAATCCTTCTGACCTCCTCATCCCCCATCGCAGCCGGCGCCTTCTTCTTCTTCTTCGTCGGCGGAGGAGCCAACGCGCCATCCTCTTCTCCCCTCCTATACACGAAATTACCACCCTCCCCATTCTCACCAGCACCCCTCCGATTCGTCTCATTCTCTAGGGCTGGTGCCCCGCTCGTAGCTACTCCGTTACTTTCCCCACGGGAACCAGCAGCGGCGGGGACTAGGTCCGTATACTCCGGCACCACCTCCCCCCCCACCTCCTCTCCACCAGCAGCCTCCGCGCCCTCAGCCCCACCATCCCTCCTTTCCCCCACATCCCCAGCCCCCCCACCCCTCCCTTC
>JAABUQ010005387.1_pt1 | contig 20511 bp, 18 predicted proteins | sample 5560001 | NCBI WGS metagenome assembly JAABUQ01 (sample SAMN10711888, study PRJNA513371) | rock metagenome | isolation source: Antarctica rocks | place: Antarctica: Victoria Land, Finger Mt nord | collected 2015-12-18
TGCGCGGCTTTTTCGGCTTCTTGTCGGAAGACGCAGGTCTGAAAGTGAATCCGGCCGAACTCTTAGCGGCGCCCAAGATCGGAAGCTCCCTACCGAAATATCTCGATTTGAGCACCGTAGACCGGCTGCTCGACTCACCCCAGGACAAATCGCCCACGGGCTTGCGGGATCGCGCCATGATTCACCTGCTCTATGGCGCAGGATTACGAGTGAGCGAACTGATCCAGCTGAGAGTCTCGGATGTGGACGACGCGGCCGGAACTCTGCGCGTCACCGGCAAGGGAGACAAGCAGCGGCTCATTCCGGTAGGACGCGAAGCGATAGCTGCAATCGGCGAATATAGCCGCTTGCAACGCCCTCATTTGCTGGGCGGGCGGGTCAGTCGGTACCTGTTTGTCACTGCTCGCGGGACGGCCATGACCAGGCAGGGCTTCTGGAAACTGCTTCGAGGGCATGGCAAACGAGCCGGTATTTTTCGCTCCCTCAGCCCGCACGTTCTGAGACACACTTTTGCCACGCATCTAGTGGAGGGCGGTGCCGATCTGCGCAGCGTCCAGGCCATGCTCGGACACAGCGACATCGGTACTACGGAAATCTACACGCACGTAATGCGCTCCCGTCTGAAGCACGCGGTAAACACACACCATCCCCGTGCACAGCAGCAGCAAGGAGCGCATCCGGAACAGGAGCGTACAAAGATATGAGCGACTACATGTTCATGCTGGACAGCCATTTGAACGGACAGCAGGGCAAAGTGCTGCTCGAAGTTCGCGAAGCTGCCGAGCAGGCCAATCTGAATCTCTTTCTGACGGGCGGCGCCATGCGGGACATGATGGGGGGATTCCCCATCCGTGACCTGGATTTTACCGTGGAAGGCGGCGGGGTGAAGTTCGCCAAGGCGTTTGCCCAGAAAACTGGCGCCGAGGTCCTGAGTGTAGACGAAACGCGCAAAAGCGTAGAACTCCTCTTCCCGGGCCATGTTCCCGCCAGCATTTCGATGTCGCGCCAGGAGAAGTACGGAAAACCGGGAGCGAAGCCACAAGTGCAGCCGGCCACCATTCATGAAGATCTGCGCGGGCGCGATTTTACGGTCGATAGCATCGCGCTTTCCCTAGGCAAGGCATCACGCGGTCTATTGCTTGATCCCACCAACGGGCTCGGTGATCTGAGCCACAAAGAGCTGCGCGCGCTCAGCAATTACACGCTTTACGACGACCCCGCGCGCATCCTGCGCATGATCCGGCTGCGGGTTCGCCTCGGTTTTACGATCGACGAACGTACCCTGAACCAGTACCGGAACGTACGCGACGCGCATTTAGAGACCAAGATTTCGCCGGCCGCCTGGGAACACGAGTTGCAGCAGATCGCAATTGATCCTCTAGCCGGCGACATTCTCAAGGCCCTTGAAGAGGAAAACCTGGTACGGCTGGTTTCGCCCGCGTTGGCAGGACCGAAGCTGAATTTGCCGGGATTTCAGAAGCTGCAAAAGGCGCGGCACTCGTTGCCGTTCAGCTCTGATTTTAGAGCCAATTTTCCGGCGTTATTCTTTTTCCTTCTCTTTGAGAAACTCTCACCCCGGGAGCGGGCGCAGTTAACGAAAAGCATTAACTTCCAGAAGGAGCAGCTCGAAGCAGCGGCCAAGCTCGAAGGTCGCGCAGCCAAGGTCGAGAAAGAGCTGGCTACCGCCAAGCTGACCCGGCCCTCTGCGCTTTACGCCCTGCTTTCGAAAGTTCCGGGTGAGATCTTGCTCTTCCTCTTAGCCCGTTCCGGGCAGCGCTTGGTGCTGGACCGCATCAAGAACTACCTTCAGAAGTATCTCCCAACGGCTCAGGAAGTGACCGAGCAGGAAGTGATCGAAAAAGGCGGCGTCGTAGGCACACCGAAGTTCGAAAAGCTCAAGTGGCAGCTCATTGCGGCGCGCCTCGATGCCAAGCCCAAGAAGGTAGTAGTTGAGGAACAGCCTCCGCCCCCGCCACCAAGCGGCCCAGGACGCCGCTCCATCAGTATCGCCCGGTAATTCGGACGCTGGGTTTGGTTACTTAGGCCTAGTTATTGACGTAGACGTACTCGGCCCGACGCGTACCAGGAGTCGCCCGAAGGTGCATCTGCTGCCGGGCTGATACGGTTCATTACGCTCATCACCTTTGTCGCGTAAGTCTCGTCTGGGTTGTATAGATGCAGCTTGCCCCGGACATCGTGGTTTCTGTAGAGCGGGCTGTTGCCCAGCTTAAAAGCCACGGTGTTCAAGCCAGCCCGAATAGAGGGAAACGGCTGCAAGGCGTTCCAGCCAAAGACGTTGTTGTTCCGGTAGGCTTTCCCGACACCGGACTCGATTACGGAAATGCTCGGAAGCAATCGCCAATCGAGATGATTATCGTCGGCTGCATGTACGAAATCTTCAGCCAGGTTTAACACTGCGCAGTGAAGGCTCGAAAGGAATCGGGCTAGCCGTGTGGTTCGTGGGTCTACTGAAGTAGCGCTTTGCAGAGCCCTCTCCCGAGTGGGTTCCGTCGTGGCGGCTTTTTCGATTTTCGCGGTTATGGGAAGAAGCACAGCAACCCAGCCGCTATAAAGATTCGCTTTCCCATCCGAGCTATGCAAAGACGCACATAGCTATAACTGACTTGCATAGCCTTATTCTACCAAGCTTACGGAGTGCATCAGCTGGGCCTGGAGCCCGGCATCCATTCGAGGTACCGTCGCTTACCACGTCCCAAACTCGATATACTTACTGGGGGCGGATAAAGATCCGTGTTGACCAGCTTTCGTACCGCGGCCTGTTTAGCGATGTTTGTTCTCTGCGCCTTTAGCGCGCCTGCCGCTGACGCGGTTACGTTCAATCGCGACGTTGCATCGATTGTTTACCAGCACTGCACGAAGTGCCATCATCCCGGCGACATAGCACCCATGTCGCTTGTGACATACAAGGAAGCTCGGCCGTGGGCCCGAGCGATGCGGCAAGCCGTGCTGACCCGGAAAATGCCGCCCTGGCCGGCTGACCCGCAGTTTGGCCACTTCTCGAATGACCAGCGCCTTAGCGCGCAGGATATCGAGACGATTCAGAAGTGGGTCGATGGCGGCTCGAAGGAAGGCGATGCTGCCGACCTGAAACCTGCGCCGGTTTACCAGGATGGCTGGAAAATCGGCAAGCCGGACGCGATTATTCCGATCCCCAGTGACTTTGTAGTGAAGCCCAACGATCCCGACCAGTATGTCTATCTCAGGGCTCCGACGAATTTCACTGAAGACCGCTGGATTAGCGCCGTTGAACTGCGGCCCGGTAACCGGCGCATTGTGCATCACGCGCACGTGTACGTTTATGTACCGAAAGATTCTGGTAGCACACCCGCAGCAGGTGATAAGCCCAAGCCATTTATCAAGCACGACGGTTTGAACCATATCAATCCCGCTCTGCCGGTGCGGGACGATGGCTGTGCATCTCCTGATGGTGGAAACGTTCCCGGCGGCCACCCCGACGAGAACAACATACTCGGTTCGTACCTGCCCGGTAAAGATGCTGACATTTTCCCGGACGGCTACGCGCGAAAAGTTCCCAAAGGCGGTGTACTCGAATTTCAGATTCACTACAATGCTGCCGGGATTTCTCAGGGCGAGACCGATCGTACGAGCGTCGGCCTGATCTTTTCGAAAGAGGCGCCCAAGCAGGCACTTCGACGCATCGATATTCCGAACTACTTGTTTCAGATTCCGGCCGGCGACCCTGACCACCGAGTCACTTCCTGCTACACCTTCCCGCGCGACGTGGAGCTAATGTCTTACACGGCTCATATGCACTTGCGCGGCAAGGACATGAAGTTCGAAGCGGTGCATCCCGATGGACGGCGCGAAACGCTGGCTTTTGTGCCGAATTACGATTTCAACTGGCAGACGGAATACAAACTAGCTGAACCTGTCGCGATTGAGCGGGGAACGAAGATCATCATCACCGCGCATTTTGACAATTCGCCGAACAACCATTACAACCCGGATCCGTCGAAAGTCATTCGTTGGGGCGAACCGAGTTATGAAGAGATGATGGATGGCTGGATCGAGTTTATCCTGCCTAAGCCGGAAAGTGGAGCATCGCTCGCCAGTCGATAGATATGCGAAAGAGTTTACTTGTTTTTGGGTTCACGGTGCTCCCGTTGTTGGGTGCGCAGCCGCAGGGCGAAGCGATCACGGACAGGGCGATGACATTCAGCAAAGATGTCGCGCGGATTTTCTACAAGAATTGTGTGGTCTGCCATCACCCGAACGACATCGCGCCGATGTCGCTGATGACGTATCGGGAAGCGCGGCCTTGGGCAGCCGCGATACGGCAAGCAGTCGTGCAGCGTGTGATGCCGCCCTGGCATGCCGATCCGAACGTCGGACATTACATCAACGATCCGCGTTTGTCGGCGGCGGACATCGCCACGATTGAAGCGTGGGCGAAAGGCGGCGCAAAAGAAGGCGATCCAAAGGATTTGCCTTCTCCACCTGTGTTCAAAGATTCCTGGCACATCAAGCCGGACGTGGTGTTGAGCATACCGGAAACCACGGTGGCTGCGAGGAATCAGGACGACTACGAATACATTTATGTGCCGACCAACTTCACCGAAGACAAATGGATTCAGGCGGCGGAGGTGGTTCCGGGTGACCGTCGCGTGGTGCATCATGCAACCGTAAGCGTCGTGAGCAGCGCGGATGCGAAAAAGCTGATCGACTCCCATGGCGGCGCGGAGAATGTGGGTCAATTTCACTTCCGCACAGGCAAGGTGAACCACACGAAGCCGGACGCGCCAGTATCGGACGACGGCTGTGTTCCCTCGCAAGATCCTGTCATCAAGAACTGGTCATCGGGCGATGTAAATCACGTGCCTGCGATTTATCTGCCCGGCCATCTGGCGGAAACCAGGCCCGAAGGATACGCGTTGAAGATCGCGGCCGGTTCATATCTGCAATTTCAGGTGCACTATAGCAACCGTCTTGGCGAGCAGGTGAAGGACCGGACAAGCATCGGGCTGGTGTTCGCGAAGAGCCCGGTTCGGCACGAGGTCGCGCAGTATGAGATCTGGAACAATTGGTTTGTCATTCCGCCGGGCGACGGCAACCACAAAGTGACGTCTTGCTACACGTTGCCGAAGGATGTGAAAGCAGTGGCTTACACCGCGCACATGCATTTCCGGGGCAAGAGCATGGAGACCGAAGCGGTGTATCCGGATGGCCATCGCGAGATTCTGTTTAACGTGCCGAAATATGATTTCCGCTGGCAGGAGACGTATTTTCTGAAGAATCAGTTTGTGCTACCGAAAGGCACGAAGCTGATCACCACGGCGTATTTCGATAATTCCGCCAATAATCCGCTCAACCCGGATCCGTCAAAAACGATCCGCTGGGGAGAACCGAGCAATGAGGAGATGATGGGCTTCTGGCTTGCCTTTGCAGACATTCAGCCAACTGATTCCGGTACCGAGACGACGGCGTCTCAGTCGCTTTCCCCGGTCAGCAAAATACAAAAACCAGAAGGCTTGGCGCACCAATGAAAACTACGTCTACTTTGTTTGGAGAATCTTCTTCCCGACGTCAATTCGTCGGTAGGTTCAGCACCGGCTTGGCAGCGCCGCTGATCCTGGGCGCGACCGACAAAGCGGGTAGTAAGAAGCCGGTTCTCGGAAGCGGTGATCACACCTATGAGGTCACGCACGACTGGGGCGAATTGCCGGCCGACATTCAGTACGGCAACACGCACGGCGTTTGTGAGGACTCGCAAGGCCATATTTACATTCACCACACGGTGTTTGCCACGAGCGAGAAGCCGGATTCGATGGTTGTGTTCGACCCGCAAGGCAAATTTGTGAAAAGCTGGGGTCGCGAATTTAAGGGCGGCGCGCACGGGCTTACGATACGGCGCGAAGGCTCGAACGAGTTTCTGTACCTCTGCGACACCAAGCGCGGCATCATGGTGAAAACCACGCTGAATGGCGAAGAGGTCTTTACCATTGGCTATCCCAAAGAGGCGGAGCCGTATGCCAAGCCCGGCGCTGATGGGCAGCCGCTGAAGTACAGCCCGACGAATCTTGCGATCGCACCGAATGGCGACATCTACATCGGCGATGGTTACGGTTCGAGCTACATCAACCAATACAACTTGCAGGGGCATTACATCCGCACATTCGGCGGTCCGGGCAAAGAAGCTGGTCAACTGCTCTGTCCGCACGGCATCATGGTCGATACGCGCGGCACTGAGCCGGTGCTTGTAATCGCGGATCGTTCGAATAAACGTCTGCAGCGTTTTACGCTTGCGGGCAAGCATATCGATTTCATTTATGGCACGCCCGCGCCATGCCATTTCAGTGTGTACAAGAACGGCGACGTGGTGCTGCCCGACCTGTTTGCGCGCGTAACCCTGCTCGATCGAAACAACGCCATCCTCCTCAATCTTGGCGATGACTCGTCGAGCGATTACATGGCGACGCGCAAGCTGACACGTGATCACTTTAAACCCGGCAAGTTCGTCTGTCCGCATGGAGCTTGCTTCGATACAGCCGGCAATATCTATGTGGTCGAGTGGGTCGAAGTCGGGCGGGTTAGCAGATTGCGGAAGGTATAGTTTGCCCGCGCACCTCAGCCGCCGCAGCTGTCTGAGTTTACTCGTTGCAGCGGGCTGCGTTGCCGGCCAGCAAAAAGCGCCGGGCGCAGGGACGGACAAAGATTGGGTTTGTCCGATGGATCCGGACTACCGGTCCGACAAACCAGGAATCTGTCCGCGATGTGGCATGACACTCGTTGTCGATGTGCCGGACCGCGTGGAGTATCCGCTCGAGATTTCGCAGTCGCCGGAGCTGCTCAAAGCAGGTGACACCGCCACGCTGACTCTGCGCGCGATCGATCCTGCGACTCAAAAGACTGCAAGCAAATTCGAGATTGTCCACGAGAAGCTGATTCATATCTTCGTGGTGCATGAAAATTTGGAATTCTTCGAGCACATCCATCCGGCGTTAGAGAGTGACGGGACTTTCAAACAAGTGGTAAAGCTGCCCTACGGCGGGATGTATCGGATGCTAGCCGATTTTTATCCCGCCGGATCCGTTCCGCAACTCGCTGTCGGGACGATTTTCGTCGATGGCGCGTGTGACAAGGTACAGCTCAGGCCGACGCTGGCACCCTCGAAATCGGTGAACCTGACGGCTACGCTGCGGCTCGAGCCCGAACAGCCGGTAGCCGGTTTGGAGACGCGGTTGTTCTTTTCGCTTGACCGGGCGTCCGGTTTGCAACCCTATCTGGGAGCGTGGGCGCATATGCTGGCGGCGAGCGAGGATCTGGTGGATATGCTTCATCTGCACCCGTTTCTGGCGGAGGGCAAAGCAACGCTGCAGTTCAACATCATCTTCCCGCGTGATGGTCTGTACCGTATGTGGACGCAGGTACAGCGTGAAAACGTGGTCAATACTGTGGTGTTCACAGTCCCGGTTAAGGCGCTTTAGGAGCTTCGAGCGCATACCTGAGCGGCGCGGAAGATGCGATAACGGTTCCGCTAGGGAGTTGAACCGGCCGTCGAAACACAAACGCACGCGGCATTTTCGGATCGAAGCGATACAACCAGACGAGCGGCACGATTCGGCCGTCCGGTAGCCGGGCTATCAGGCGCGCCGAAGCAACTGTCGATTGCGCAATGGGACGGATGCCCGCGAGATCCACGGGCTCGTTCAGCTGCACGCGCGTGTCGACAACCAATGCATCTTTCACCTGCGTAGGTGGACGAACAGCGGGAATCGCTTTCGAATTTGCGAGCAGTTGCGTGCTGCCCTGCGGTGCGCCCCCGATGACCCAGGCAGCGATAATCATGATGTCTTCCTGGCTGAGATCCAGGTCGGGAGATAAGTCGCCGAAGCCTTTAACCGCTCCCCAGGGTGGCATAGCTCTTGAAAGCACTTGATCCTTGATCGCCACCGCCCACGGTCTTACTTCCTGATAGCTTGTGAGCGGAATCGAAGCGCCCGTTCCATGGCAGCTCGCGCAGTGCGCCGCGAAGATTCTCGATATGTCTCGCGTGAAGGTCAGGTTGGTCGTGATGATGTCGTGCGCGCGCAAAGCCGTAGCGGAGATGAGCAAGCACGCCATCAGGGAGAGAGCTTTCACGGAGTTGTCTCTATTTTCCTCCTTCGCTTTCCATAATGGAGCATGATTGAACAACATGGCTGAACGGGTAGCGCTCGTCACAGGTGGTGGAAGCGGAATTGGGCAGGCTGTTGCGCTCGCTCTAGCGGATGCGGGATTTCACGTCGCGATCGCCGGCCGGCGTTTGAGCGAACTGGAAAAGACGAGACAGCTCGCTGTGGATGCGGGAGGCAACATCCTGGCCGTGCCTACGGACGTTCGAGAGCCGGAGCAGATTCGATCTCTCTTTGAGCAAACTCAATCGCGGTTCGGCCGCTTAGATGTGCTGTTTAATAATGCCGGGATCGGTGCGCCGGCGATACCCATGGAGGATTTGACCATCGAGCAATGGGAAGCTGTTGTCAGCGTCAACCTGACGGGCGCATTTCTCTGCGCGCAGCACGCCTTCCGGCTCATGAAAGCGCAGCAACCGCGCGGCGGCCGCATCATCAACAATGGTTCTATATCCGCTCACACTCCGCGGCCTCACTCGGCTCCTTACACGGCGACGAAGCACGCCATTACTGGGCTGACAAAGTCGATTTCGCTCGATGGGCGCGAGTATGATATAGCCTGCAGTCAAATCGATATCGGGAACGCCGCAACGGAAATGAGCAGTCCGATGGCTGAAGGAGTGTTGCAGCCGAATGGGGTTCGGATGGCCGAAGCTCGTATGGACGTGAAACACGTAGGGGACGCAGTCCTGTTCATGGCGAACTTACCACTCGATGCAAATGTCCAATTTATGACCGTGATGGCTACCAAGATGCCGTACATCGGGCGCGGATGAACGCGTACCGGCATCATTCAACTGGGTGTAATCTTTCTAATTAATCAAGGGGCATTTGAAGCGCCTGCTTGGCTTCTCTGTTCTCGTCACGGCGGGTTTCGGGCCTCACTCACAATCGAGAGACCCGAAGCATTCTCGACTATCCAAACGCACCGCATGGTGACATTCGAAATTTCCCGAAGCGCTTTCGTGCTCGATACAGCACTGCTAAACTGCTCATGCATCGACATATTTCGATGAAAATGCATCTGGCGTCAGCGTTCTGTCCGCAAGCAGTTTCCACCAATAGATTCGGGGCTACCCCGCACCGGGATGCTACACCACGTGGGATCAGATTGATCCTCCGGGGGTTTTGGGTCAGACCAGAGAGCAGCGCCGCTCTGATACAACACCAGATTCCCATCCGGTTGCATCGCCAGAGACAAATTGGGAGAACCGATTGAAACGGATGTGTTCTGCGGAACTATTAAGGAGCTGTAGCTCGTCGCATCGGCAGTTGCAGCGAACAGCATAAGTAATCCGACTTGTGCGGTTACTTGGCCGAAGGAGCGAATGCAACTGATCAAACTGAATCCTCCCGAACTCGACACGGGGATCAAGCCAAGCATCGCGTAGCGGAAGTTGCAGCCTGCCAGTTGTACTTGCGAGTAATGCGCGCGAAGGAATTGCTCGATTGGGTACAGAAGAGAAGAGGCTCTCCTATGGCAACAACGCCAGCGCCCATGGCAGCTGCGGAAATATTAGCCAATCCGGAGCGAGAAGCGCATAGCATCGCTCACCGCAGCACATTCCCACAAGTAGTGAACGGCTGGGTCGGAATCATCGGCCGGAAGCTGACCGCATATATCGCTCCGTGAAGGATGCCCGCGCAATCGAGCGTTGGACCGAACAAGGATCAGCTCCGCAGAAGGATGTCGAGCAGCGGATTTGGGCTTGCGTATTACGTCGGCGCATTCATCGTTAAGTTTGATAGTCCCGCGGTTGTGCAGGTTTGGATGCAAGGTCTTAAATCCAGAATTGAACGATCGGGTACCCTCCCGATACCCACACCAGTTTTGTAAGGTACGAAGTTGTTTAAGTGCTGCTGCCTTCATAGAATCAGCGTCGGGGCGAACGGAACTGAAAACACGTTTTCGGACGCTGACAAAAGTTTAGAGCCGGATAGATCAAGCCTTGTCGGCTATGGTTTTGCAATCGAAATTAGAATTCCTTCCGGATTGTGCCTGGATCACGCGCAACCCGGAAGTTGAGCAGCGCGATGCCGACTTCTGGGTACTGATCTCCGAGCAACACCACTCTATGAATTCCTCTACTGCGTGGCGATATCCACGCTTCGATTCTGGTGATCGCAAGCTATTCAGGACGTCTCTTTTTGCGTGATCCAGATCCGGTAATCGAGCTCTGTCTTAGACACCCCATATTCCGGGCGCCGGCTTTGGCTCTGCTTTTCATCTCAGCCGCCTCCAAGCAGCTGAGCAATAACTATGGCTCTCCCTCCCCAGGAAGTGATGTGAAGCCGCGCTTGTCGTTCAGCAAGACTGTCGTAACGAGATATCGCATCACTTACAAGATCGTCAACTTGCTCCAGGAACGATCAACGGGCGTTTTATTAGCCGTACGACGCCTAGTGTATGAACCGCGGATTCGGGCTTGCTCTGCTCAGAACTCGCGGCAGGTATTCGACGTGTGAAGGGCGCGAAGAAGTTAGGTGTTAGATCCGGACAGTGGCTTACGCGCGACGAAGCGCGTGCTCTGCGTCAGTCACCCGGTAGAGATCTCCTGAAAGGCAAACGCGACCGTGCCATCTTAACTCTGCTAACTCGGTTGCGGCCTCGCTGTCGCGAACTGGCGCAGCTGAAGATTGCCCATTTGCAAAGGAGGATGAGCACTGGGCAATCATCGACCTAGTTTGGGAAGGGTGACATTCGAACCGTGCCGGTCCCAGATTGGGTGAATAGTGCCGTCGATGACTGGCAGTCGAAGGCCGAGATTAATGCCGGTAGATTGTTTCGCTGCGTCTGTCGAGCTGGCAAGTTGTGGAGTGAGGTATTACTGAGAAGGTCGTATTGCACGTCGTCAAAGACTATGCAGCCAAGACCAAGTTGTTGGAGCTTCCTCCTCATGATCTGCGCCGCTCGTGCGCGAAGTTCTGCTAAAGGCAGGCCGAGAGCTGGAGCAAATTCAGTTCTCACTCGGGCACGTTTCCGTTCAAAGCACCGAAAGATATCTAGGCTGTAAGCAGCGTATTCAAGGAGCGGTTAACGACTGCATTGGAATCGAGCCTTGATTTCATCGGCGTTCCGGACTAGGCAGCGGACCGTCTGCGGCCGATTCATCCAAATGAATCGTTGCATTCGTCGATTCGCAATGGAATGGCAAACCGTTTAGATGTATGTAATCAAAGCCAGCACGGATCGCCACGCTTTTGGGGGCCCTTTTTATGAACCTAGTTCGCCGGAAACTGATCTCTTCTCGTAGTATCAGAGGATCTCCATGACTGAGCTTGGGACGCAATTCGGCGAAATCGACATCTATCTCTTCGATCAAATTCTGCGAGGTCGCATCGCATCGGGTATGCGGATTCTGGACGCGGGCTGTGGTTTCGGCCGGAATTTGGTCTACCTCTTGCGTCAGGGGTATGAGGTATTCGGCGTGGATCAGGACCCAATGAGCGTGGAGGATGTGCGACGCTTGGCGGCAGCGCTGGCACCGAACCTGCCGCCGCGTAACTTCCGCGCCGAGCAGATCGAGTCCATGTCCTTTCCTAACGCCTTTGCTGACTTTGTGATTAGTAGCGCCGTTCTGCATTTTGCGCGGAATGACGATCACTTCAAAGACATGTTGCACGGCACCTGGCGAGTGCTGAAACCGGGAGGCCTGCTCTTTTGCCGCCTTGCGTCCTCGATTGGTTTGGAGCACCGAATACACCACGTCGCCGGCCGCCGATTTCAGCTACCCGACGGCTCTGAGCGATATCTCGTGGATGAAGCAATGCTGACCCAAGCCGCGGACGATTTGCGCGGAAAAATCGTTGACCCACTTAAGACCACAGTCGTTCAGAACGAGCGATCTATGACGACCTGGATTGTGCGGAAAGACGACTAAGGCGTCGTACAGGTAAAACCCTGACTCCGCGCCCCACGGTCATCAAGGCAAACCGGGCCGCCTTTTCGTAACGCCGACTCTGCGGACGCGTGAATTTGGCATGCGGTCTCAAGCCCGTTTGCTCATTCTCTATCGAGCGTTACAGGTAGAAACTGGCCGAGGTGCTTGATTTCCCAATAACGCTGACGAATAAGTACCCGTTTCCCTGTAGATGAAAGTTCTACGAGCGCCGCCGAGAATCGCTGGTAATGTACGAAGTCTGGAAGTTGGGCCGCTTACGGCCGCACATCCGTATTCAAGGTCGCCCGGGCAAGTACAGCGGCTGTGTTAGATTGCATCGAATCAAAGTAACTGTTGAAACGAGCTGGTTCGGGCGCGTGATCATAAAGCTTCAGGTTGTTGGCCCACCGATAGCCGATCGGTTGATACCACAGTTCCGCTTCAATGGAGAAAGGTCCCGTCGCGGTTCCAAGCGGCGCGGAATAGCGGACGCGATGACCGCCGCCAGTGAAGGCCGGATCGTTCAGCGCATCGCCGACGACTGCAATGTCGGCCCGGGCCGTGTGCTTGTCGAAACCGTCCGGCAATAGACGATTGTCCTTCAGATAGCGCACGCCAGCAAGGAGCCCGGTTGTCACGTGGCCCTTTTCGTCGCCCAGAATCGACTCATAAATCTGAACCTGATCCGGGCTGGTGATCTCGCTGTAATGCGGCTCATACTTGGAAGGATTGGCGTCATTGTCATTGCCAGCAATCGAGCCGTCCAGTTTCAGCGCGCCGGATTCGAAGACAGTTTGGCCATTACGATCGCGGACGACAAAGTGAACCCAGGCGCGCCGTGATGGAAAAGCGGTCGGGAGTTTGTGACCGTTCTTGTTTCGAACCACAACATCCGCCCCCAGGCGGCCTGCTTGCGCCAACACATTCTCGATTGCTACGATAGCCGTTTGTGTCCCAAGGAATTTTGCTGTGGACTCGGCATTGTCGGTCAGCTCTGTTGCCAGGGCCGACACCCCCAGCTCTCCGCGGTAACGGTTCAGCATTTCCAACATGAAGAAGTTGCCGCCACGGAAAGAGTGGAGCCTGGCGCCTTCGCGTTCCTCACCCAGGACACGCGAAATCTGAACTGGTCCCTTAATCTCGGGCATGTGACAGCTTTGGCAGCTTTGCTTGTCGCGGTAGTCGCTGTGCAGCCACTCGGGATAGGGCATCTGTTCATTGAGTTCCCCAATCGGTTTTCCGTCCGGGCCGCGCGCGGTAGTGATCAGCGTATGGCACGTGCCGCACAACTCGGATTCGCGGATGTGGTCCGCCTTTTCCGGTCGGTAGCCTTGGGTAGACGACCGCATGATGGTTTTCAGCCCTTGCTGAATGTCAAAGGGGCCATACTCCGCATGCCTTCCGTCTGCGTCCGGCCCATGCACGACGAAACCGCCGTTGTAGCTCTCGCGCGTACCCAGCTTATCTTTCGTGATCTGGTGACAAACAGAGCAGGAAACGCCATCCGCAGCCTGGCGGTGTTCCGCGTCGGCAGTGCTTAGAGGAAGATTCGCGAAGATCTCGCCCGTCTCGCCGCGCAGCTTTGATTCATAGCGTGTGATCGGCATGTGACAGACAGAGCATTCGTCTTCGATCTCCGCTTGGGCCTCGGGATGCTCGATCACCTCGCGCCGCGAGCTTGCCAGCCAGTAAGGATCGCGCGAAGAGTTGGCCATAATGCTGGCCCGCCAATGAAAACCGATGGATACGTCCTCGCCCGAAGCGTTTACCAGGCTGTTGTGACACGCCAGGCAGCGGTCAGAGGTTTGAAACTGCGGCTCGTTTTTCTTGGGCTGGATGCCATTGGCAGCGAAGACGACTCCGGTACTCAAGAGTGCCGCCACCGCGTACTTCCGCGTCAACACTACTTCCAGCCTTTCAGTATGCTGCCGTCAAACCAATCCCATAACACATAGAACACGACTTGAATGGGACGATTTGACGTGTTGCTAACCGGGATACTCGTCCCAAGATTGATGCGGACATGCTGACGTTGGCTTAACGAGACCTGAAACTGAGGCACGATATCCCAGTCCGGCGTTGTATGCGGCAGGAAGTCCTTATTCACGACCAATTCCACCATTGGGGTCCACATGCGCCCGACGCCATTCGACTGGCGAAACGTCTTGCCAAATGCCGATCGCCAGAAGACCGATCGTGGCGCCTTTGATGTGTCGCTCGGCTGATCAGTTCCCGCTTGCAGTTGCACGAAGCTTTCGCTCGGGAGTAACTGCGCGAACGCCGCGAAGGTCTCAAACTGCGTGGTACCGGTCCCAAGTCCATGGGACGTGCTGCCACTCGGGAGAATGATTCCGCCGAACCCGCTCAGAATGGAACCTGTATGAAGGTTTGCAAACACCACGTGCTTGAGGCCGACCGTAGCGTCCCCGACGCCACCGTACCAGAGTCCGGGAGCCGAACGATTGAAATTGACTGGAACATCAACTTCCAGCTGATTGCGAGCTCCGAAAGTATTTTCGGAGATGATGTCGTTCGTGACGCCCGGTGTGCGCTGAGCATTGAGCCTTGAAGTGATGATGACCTCGTTCTCCGGAAAGGCCTTTTCGGTGAACTGCGGGAGAGGCAAATTAAACTCTCCGCGTGGCCAGATTTTATCTGTGCAGAACCCTCGCAAATACTGGACTACCTGATCCAGTTGTTTCGAGTTTAGCGCTTCGCCGAAGGCCGGCATGATGCGTGAAAAGCCGCGACCGGCACCTCCATCGCGGACCGTTGCCTTCCAGTCTTTATTGAGTTCCGGCGTGGTCTGGTCGCATTGCGTGAAGTCAGGAAACGTCTTGGGCTTGTCAAAGGCAACGGTTGTGTCGGGCATGCCTTTCCCGTCTGGACCATGGCAGGCCACGCAGGCAGCCTGGTAAATCTCTGCGCCGGTATTGAGTTTCAGTTTGGCCAGAGGAGTATTTTGCGCTGGCGCCCACGCAGTCACCCCCGCGAGAGCAAAAACAAGCAGAGGTACACGACCTAAAAACTGCAATTTTCGACGGACCCCCCATCCAACCTCAAACCGAGGCGACAACTCCACAACTAGCTTAACCGTCGAGTCGACGTACGATCAGTTCCCACCGGTCCTACGATCACGCGATCCGTGAGTTCATCGATTGTTACTGCTCTAAGCCGCGGCTCGCATTCAACAAAACGGTTGCGTGTCACGCGTCCTCAACGTGTCGGCTTGCTCAGTCCGGATCTTGCTGCCAGCATCCGCCGAGTTAAGGGTGCAAAGAAACATGGCGTAAGATCCGGGAACTGGCTTACCGCTGAACAGTGCAAGAAATTGCTTCAGGTATTTGACCCCTGACTCCTTGCTGAAGGAAGCGAGATTAGCGATGGTGGCGGTCGTTCTTGCTTGTGGTTTGCGGCGAGCTGAGTTGGCAGGCGTATCGTTGCATGATCTGCAGCAACGAGAAGAGCATTGGGTAGTCGCAGATTTGGTTGGGAAGGGCGGACATATTCGAACCAAATTCCAGACTGGGTTAGTGGCGCTGTTCATGTCTGGTTGTCCGCCGCCGAAGTTACCGACGGAGAAATCTTTCGTTCAATCAACAAGGCCGGCCGAATCGCGGCACACGGGTTCAGCCCGAAAGTAATCTGGGCCTTGTGAAGGAAACAGCGGCAATATGCGGATTTGCCGAGGTTGCTTCGACGCACATATGCGAAGCTCTGTCATCAATCTGGAGGAGAGCTCGAACAGATCCCGTTCCTGCTCGGGCATGTCAGTGTTCAAACGACAGAATGCTATCTAGGCTGCAAACAACGGCTTCTAAATGCTGTCAACGACCATATTGGACTCGAGCCGGAGTGAATTTTCCCGCAGTTAGGCGGACTTATCGGGAGTAATCTTGGCAGGTATGCTTATGGCTGGCTTGATATGACGTAAAAGATTACTCGCATGGACGGTCCTGTTCGGCACATTTTCGGCGTACGCTCCCGGACAGAACGCGCCGCATGGGTTGCAGAAGGAACTTATCGGGGCGGATCGAGGGATCTGGGAGGCGATCGCCGGTTCGCATCCGAACATTGATCAGGTGAGCGCGGCGCTCGCCTTGGACTATATCGATATGGACTCGGGGGTTCGTCATTCGCGGGAGGAAGTACTCCTATACTTGCGAGGTCTGACGAAGTTTTCGTTTCAGTATGAATCTGCGCGCGCTTACGTTCTTTCACTCACGTCCGGGTACGTGATCGCCGAATTGAGCTACTCCTCGGTGCAGAACGGGAATGCAGCGACCGGCAAAGTGCTGACGACCACGGTTTTCAACAAGGAGCACGGACGATGGATGGCACATTTGCATACGGAGATGGATGTCAAGCCGGAGACGCGGTGAGTTTGGGTATTTATGAAACCGCAATTGAGGACGCGTCAGTAATGGTGCGCGAAACAGTACTCGAGCGCAATCGCGGCGGCGGACGCTAGCGCATGCTGCATCGATCGTCGCCTATCGCGAGTCGAGAATGAGCGTTTCTCCGCTGCTTTGGACGGTAACTACGATTGCAATTCGGGCAGTTATCCCGATTTCCCGCGCTTGGAATGCTTCTTGGGCGCGTGTTCCATTTACTTCTTAGGCACGAACCAATTGACTGCGCAATGGTTAGTTCGCACACTAAATCCCGCGTCGGCATTATCTATTCCGACTTTCCCGGTGGAGAATTAATCAACAGAATTGTGGCGTTTAACAATCACTGAACGTCGCTTTGCCGGCTGCGTCCGTGTCTCGATTCGAAGGCAAAACGCAGCCGCATAAGCCAATCGCGCAACGCCCAGCACTCACCAGTCCCAAAACCGCCGCCGGCAAAGCCCGCGTCTCAATCAATCCGTTTTAATCCACGGGCTCTCCGGCACTAACGTCCTAGGAGGCCCGCCGCCGCCAGACCAGCATCATCCCTAGCAGCCCGCTGCCAAGCAGCGCAAGGGCGCTAGGCTCTGGAGTCACTGACACGCCACCACCGACATAATCCAACGACGTATTGTGGGTAGCGACCGCGACGCCATAGTCGATGTGACCGGTGCCGGTCCCGCTAGAGTCACCGTTGCTCCAGAAGTCGACCACTCTGCCGCCTCCAGTATCGAAGAGCAGTCCGTAAATATCGAGGAATCCGCCACGCACCGGGTAGTCGGATGCGGTTTGCGGCGAGCCGCCGGGATAGAAAAGGTTGTCATAGCTCAGAGAGCTGTGGCCCGAGGGCAGGCCAGCTGTTACCGCAAACCTGCTGAAATCGTGCGGGGCCAGCAAGTTGGTGGGGTCCGGCGTGTCGTACTTGATTGGCTCGAGCGGACCGATCGGCGCGTTCACGATGCTGAGGCCATTATTCGAATCAGAGAAGGTGCCGCTAATTCCGGTGACCTCAAAGGCTTGGGGATACTTCGCGTCCGTGGCTGTGCCATCAGTCAACACGATCGTGCCGCTGACCCCAGGGCCTGCGAAGCTGAGGTCCAATGTGCTGGCGTTTGCCTGCAAAGGGAGCAACGCCGCCCAGAGCAGCGTCGCCGAGACTACCATTTTTTTTCCCATCGTTATGAAATCTCCCATTGGTTGAAAAGCTCCGATGTTGACCTGGTAACGGCCTATTCATCGCAGCTGGATTTACCGATGACCAGAGCACTCGCAGTTCGACGATCCGGTCGCGAGCCGGTCCCTAGTTCGAAAGCATTATAACCACCCGAGCGATTAAGGGCAAAGGATTATCAACTCCGACTGCGGGAAAACGTTCTAGTACCAGCGACATTCGCCAAATTGCTGCGAAAGGAATCACTTCTTCGTTACCTCCGATCGCCGCCAGCGAGCCTTCCCCGCCTCAGAAATCGCGATACGGAGGCGGTATAGAGTGCCGCCTGCGGGAGAAAGACGCAGGATCAAACGTGCGCCGGGCTGCCAGCAAAGGAGATTCAACTCGCGAGGCTCACTTTCGGAACTGGTAGCGAACACAAACTCAATCTTCTGTGAAGACGCCTGGGCCGGAGACAGCAGCAATACTGCCGATGCTGCTTGCGTCACTTATCATCGTTGCGCCCGCATCGTTCCCTAACTAGTGGTAATGGCCGAAGCTATTGAAGCTAGATTCGTGGAGAGGGCGATTTGCGGCGCAAAGGTGACGCCGCACTCGTCGCCTGTTTTAAAGATGAAGCGGCGGCCCCTTATCGTATTGCGCTTTGCTTTGCAAGTGTTCAAGCATCAACGGTGTCTTGGTCTTCGGACCAGATAAATTTAGCAAATCGCGCTTATAGCCGATTGCACCACACCCGGAACGAGCTCGGTGAAATGCGTTGCATGCGGCCCCACGTCCTTGCCTTGACACGACAAAATTTAAGGCCCAGCTCTGAACAATTTCCTCAAATAATAGGGCCCTTGCCGTTTATCTAAGGACTGTAGAGCCTCGCTGTTATAGACTTCTCTTCAATTGGAGTGAACCCGATGACCCGTAGAGATGCGTTACAGCTTGCCATCGGAGCGGCCCTTGCATTGAGTCCCCGAGCGAGCAGAGCAACCGCCAAAAAACGAGTCGTGGTTGGGGGTGCCGGGATCGCTGGTCTTTCCTGCGCGTATGAGTTGTCCCGGCATGGTCATGACGTGACGGTCCTTGAAGCATCCGGGCGGATTGGAGGACACGTCAAGACGGTGCGAGACGAATTGCCCGATGGCATGTACGTGGATGCAGGGGCTGAGCAATTTACAAAGCCAGGGTACGAGCTGTACTGGGGATACGTACGAGAATTTAATCTGCCGTACATCCAGGATCACCGGCGCGAACACATGATGAGGCGGATCGGGGACCGGCTTTACTCAGAGCAGGAATTGTCAGACAAGAAAGTGCTCTCTAGTGTCGGGTTCAACAACCGGGAAATCGATTACCTCAGCCAACATGCCTGGTGGGAACTCCCCAGTCTCTACCTTGATAGATACGTCGACGCGTTTCAAGATGAGTACGAGCCGTTCGGTGTCGGATTGGATGATCTCGATAATGTGACTCTTACGAAGCTTCTGGAGAAGGATGGCGCTTCCGCCGCAGGCGTTCGTTTTGCGGGAGGGAATTCCTCGGCTTTGCAAAGTGTCTGGCATGCAGCGATTCTGAAGCGTCGAGGCGTGCCACTCTGGCCGACGCAAGTCTTTCGATTGATTGGCGGAAACAGCCGTCTTCCGGAGACTTTCGCTGCAAAACTTGGAGATCGCGTGAAGGTCGGCTGTCCTATCACGGGCATCCGGCACGGAGAGAGTGGCGTGACGATAGAGTATCGCGAGTTTCGCGAATCAAAGCAGATCTCAGCTGACTACCTGGTGTGTTGTATGTCGGCTGTTATGCTCAGGCAGATTCCGATTACGCCTGCCTTGCCGGAGAGCAAACGTTGGGCTGTGGGCAGTGTTCCGTACTATTCAGCGACACGTCCCGTTTTCCAATCGCGAACCAAGTTTTGGCAAGAGCAGAACGCAAGTATCAATATCGAATTTTCCAAGCCGGATCTAGCACACGTATGGTCTATGGCGGATGACGTCGCAACGTCACGCGGTCTGATAGTTGGAACGGCGCAGCCCGGAGTAAGCGCGGACAGCGCGCTAGCAGCTTTTCGTGAAGTTTACCCGGGGAGCAAGGATACGATCGAGCACGCGATGATCATCGACTGGTCACGCGACCCATGGTGCATGGCGTGTGAAACAACCAGCTACAAGCCCGGAGAAGTAAAGAAATTCTGGCCGGCGTTGATTAAGCCACACGGCAGGATTCACTTTGCCGGAGCATATTGCGACAACCTCAACTGGGGACAGGAAGCAGCAACGCGTTCAGCGAATCGAGTTGCCCAAGCGATTCACGCTTCCTAAGCTGGAGTGACGGTCTGCAAGTCCTGAGAAATAGCGCCGGAAGTGTTGCACAGCAGTTCTTTGTCTACAGTCTCGAAAAAGTGGCCGCCGCCGATGCTAATTCCATAATCAAGCGACTTGAGAAATTGAGTCATGCGCCTCTGTACGGCTGCTACTTCATGTTCCCGAGAACTGAATTGACGAAGTCAGGCCCCGACTCCCGATCTTATTTGATGCAGCACAAACTTAGTCGGGAGTACCTGCCAAGTCTTGCTCCGACACCAGCATTTCGGTGCCCATATTTGAGGGAAATAGATCTATCACAAGGGATGTTCGACCGAGAAACACAACCAGTGATGTCCTGGGCAATGCTCTTCGTCTTCCGTCCTGCCTGGGAGGACTACACAACCAGCTCTGGAACCTACATGTTTCCATCAGACTGGAAGCCGACGTTCATGTTTCCATCAGACTGGAAGCCGACGTTGCAGGGCACTCAGTCGGTCCGTATGTGGGCAGAATGTGCTGTGCGAGTTAACTCTCAGGGTTTTCCAACGGACGCGCCTCTTCGAAAAGTGCGTCCGATCGCAATCCAGACGCGATCTGGAATCTACCTCGTCCGGCAGAAAGTCA